>Ga0172375_10004521_pt1 | contig 20488 bp, 18 predicted proteins | sample LakKiv1m_FD_114537 | JGI IMG/M metagenome (GOLD analysis project Ga0172375, IMG submission 114537) | Freshwater microbial communities from Kabuno Bay, South-Kivu, Congo - kab_092012_11.1m | ecosystem: Environmental > Aquatic > Freshwater > Lake | place: Democratic Republic of the Congo...
ATTTTTTGTCGGTTCCAGCTCTGGGAATATATTTGCTCAGGTGTTGCATCTTGATATTATACTTTTTTCTGCTTTAGGTTTTGTCGGGCTTCTTGCGGGAGCGGCCAATACGCCGATTGCCGCCAGCATCATGGCCATTGAGCTTTTCGGGCCCCAGATTGCACCCTATGCGGCTTTAGTGTGCGTGATCAGCTTTCTTATGACTGGCCATAGGAGCGTTTACCCCTCGCAGATATTGGCGTTTAAGAAATCAAAATTGATTGATATTGAACTTGGCAAAGAGATTGAGAAGTCTAAGCCTAAGATTTAGCTTTCTCGATTAGCCTAAGTATTTTTTGTTGTTCTTTGGGAGTTTTTCGTAAATAGGGCCTCAAGAGACGTTCGGTGATTACCCGCTTATTCAGCGGATCGCCTAACTGCTCAAGGGCCTTAATGACAGAGCCGTCCAGACTCAAAAGCCGGACATACTGGCACACTCGGACTCTGGAAACGCCGATCTTGCGGGCAAGGTCGCTTTCGTTCTTGGCTTGGCCGGTCTCGATCATCCGGGCGTATTCCTTGGCCCGGTAGATGGGGTTGCGGTAGATTGACCGGGGCTTCGGGATAGGCGTCGGCTTCGGCTCGAACTGGAAGGTGACAGAAAAGACTTTCTCCGTGAGCCAGTGCGGGGAGCTTTTGACTTTTAAACCGTCTGTAAAAATACCTTGCAGACGGTTTTCCTTTGTTATAAAATATTTCTAACAAAGCAATACTGGCGATGAGGTTCGCCGAAACTGCCTTACGATTGTAAGGCTGATGACCTCTACTGATTTAGTAGAGGTTTTATTTTTTTAGGCGTATATGGTTAAATTCACACTTTTAGCTATTGGCGGCATAACTGGAACTATTTCTCGCTATGTTTTAGCGGGTTTTATCTACGGTATCTTTGGGACCAGATTTCCCCATGGAACTCTTGTCGTAAATTTGCTTGGTTGTTTTTTGGTTGGTTTTTTTACCGCAATCACAGAAAACAAATTTTTACTTAACCCAAACTTAAAATTACTGCTTATGATTGGTTTCTGCGGGGCATTCACTACGTTCTCAACTTTTATATTGGAAACATCCAATTTAATAAGGGATGGGGAAACGTTGAGGGCCTTCATGAACGTTTTATTGAGCGTTAGTATGGGATTCATTATATTTAGGATTGGTTTCTTTCTTGCTGACTTAATTTAAAAAGGAGTATCTATGAAAATACCCGCTGACGGAAAACTTTTACGTATTTTTATCGGCGAAGCAGACAAATGGCAAGGCAAACCGCTTTACGAAGAAATTGTTTTATTGGCTAAAAAGAAGGAAATGGCCGGCGCAACGGTTGTTAAAGGCTGTATGGGGTTTGGTTGTAAAAGCCATATGCATACTGCAAAATTATTACGCCTCTCTGAAGATCTGCCTATTATTGTTGAGATGGTTGATAGCGAAGAAAAAATAAATAATTTTTTACCATTTTTGGATGAAATGGTAAAAGAAGGCTTAATTACCATTGAAAAAGCTAATGTGGTTATGTATAGGGCTGGCAAGTAGGTATTGTTTTATCTAAATCTTTATTATCCCCAAACATCACCAGTTGCTAAATTTGTCCAAGACTGACAGTTTTGACTTTCCAACCCTCTTTGATAATATATTGCCAGCCTCGAATAGCTCCCGCGGCCTCGTTGCGAGGCGGGCGGCTAGACGGGCAGAGGCTTTTTATTTTAAATAAAATAATTGTATGAACAAAATCGAAAAATATATTCTAGAGGCTCGAGAAAGAGCAAAACGGAGAAAAAGCCCGTGGAATTTAATTTTAATACCACTTATTGTTGTTGGGGGAGTTTTTGTTTATCTTATTCAATTTAAGATACTTTGGTTTATTCATATTATCATATATCCTAATCATTCTGGCCGGCTATCCGAATTTTGGCGAGAAGGATTGTCATTCAGCGCATTCATATCAAGTTTTCTTCTTGCAATGCCCATCTTCTTTTCTTCTTTGGTGTTAGGCATGATTATTGCGAATCTATTGGCTTGGTGCATTATTCCGGCTCGAAGAATATTTGATAAAGAGGCTCAAGATGTCAAGGGAACGTCATTCAGCGAAGCTATGAAAGGGCTCGATAAGATTGCCATTTATATTGTGCCTATATGTTTTATACTAGGATTGATAGGTGCCGCTACGCTAAAATCATTAAGATAACAATTTTAATAACAGCCAGTTCTTCGCAGATATTTCCACAAAAAATTTTGATTTTGACATAGACTTATGATAATATAATTTTACATGAAAATAAGCTATAAAAGTTTATTTATAGCGATTATTTTTCTGACTTTCCTTGCAAGCGGGCTGTCAGTCGATTCTTATGCTGAATCTGGATCATATGAAAAGCCTGCATATAAAATAAAACCTACCTACAAGAAAACACCTGCTAAAGGCGGAGCAACGGTTTATCCGACTACTACAACTTCGCCTGAAACACCAGTATATAGTATAAAGCCCACTTATAAGAAACCATCTAACACAGAGGAAACCACAGTTTATCCAACCACGACAACTTCGCCTGAAATACCGGTATATACAATAAACCCTACTTCGCCTTCTTCATTTCACAAGAAACCAACTCACACAGGCGGAGCAACGGTTTATCCTCCTGCAACAACTTCGTATGAAACGCCAGTATACATAATACCCCCCACTCACAATAAACAACCTTATGCAGGTGGAGTAACGGTTTATCCTCCTGCAACAACTTCTCCTGAAACGCCGGTATATACAATAAACCCTACTTCGCCCCCTTCATTTTTGCCTTACCAGCAGCAGCAAGAGGAGGATGAGCCAGAGCTTGGCCAGACACGGCACGCGCTTTCTCTAGGCGATGTGTGGGACACTGTCACTGATACGGCAAGCGATGGTTGGGATGCTTTGACGGGTGCAGCCGAAGACGGTTATAACGCAGCCAGAGATGCTGCTAGCGATGCCGGGAGTTGGTTTGCGGATGCATTTACTGATCCTGTGGGTGCGGCCAAGGATTTATTTAACGAAGCGGTTGATATATTTCAGGATTTTACTAACGGAGTTGCGGATTTCGGTCAAGGTATTTTTAACGGAATGGCAGATGCGTTTCAAGATATCTCAAATAGTTTCGTGGATTTTTTTCAGGACATAACCGGTATTGACGGAACTGTAGACAGGGTGCAGGATTGGGCGAATGATACCATGGATGCGATTCAGGATGGTATTAATGATTTTATAGATGCAGCGCAGGCTGTACAAAATGACGGCATTGACGCTGTCCAGGATGGTGTAAGCAGCGCTTTTGATTCCATAGATGATGCTGCAAGAAATACCAGAGAAGCATTTGAAGATGCGATTGATGCGGCAATGGGAAGAAATAGCGGGCAACCCGGTATGGGTACTCAAGGACCTGCTGGACAAGGACCTGCTGGACAAGGACCTGCTGGACAAGGACCTGCTGGACAAGGACCTGCTGGACAAGGACCTGCTGGACAAGGACCTGCTGGACAAGGACCTGCTGGACAAGGACCTGTACAAATATTTCCTAATCAGCCACCCGCTCAGATTGGTTTTCCCAACGCACCCGTGCAAGTTCTACCGGGTCAGCCCGCGGCAGTTCAGCCAATCACTGTTTCGGCCACGAGTTCTGGAGCGCAGCAGATTTTAAGACAGCCGGGAAGCTCTGAACCATTAAGCCAGAACCTTGAAAAGCTTCCTGGAAAAAAAGTAAGACCGAAAACTCCCGTATGGAATTTGCTTCTCTTATACGCCTATATGGCAATGTGCTTGCAGCGCATCGCCAAGAAAACCGCAACGCCTAAAGGATGGTTAGCATGGATACCTTTTGCCAATTTGTATTTATCCTGTAAGATTGCGCGAAAGCCAGGCTGGACAACATTATTTTTCTTTATTCCAATTCTTAATATAGTGATGGCAATTATTGTAAGCATGGGTATCGCCAAAGCGCGGGGTAAGCCCGGCTGGCTAGGGCTTCTTGCGTTCGTTCCTGTGGCTAACCTTATACTGCCGGCATATCTGGCTCTTTCCAGGTAAAGTAAGAGATTAATAGGCAGGTTCTACTGGCTTCATAATTTGTTGCCCCACTTTCTTTATCGTGCACAAGTTGCGATTCGCTAAAAAATGCAAAATTTACCTAAAAAATTTATATTGCCAGCCTCGAATAGCTCCCGCGGCTTCGTTGCGAGGCGGGCGGCTAGACGGGCATGGGGCTTTTTATTGGGGCTGAATATAAATTTCATAATAGAAGCAGCTGCATAAGGAGGCTTTCGAATGAAAAGCATGAACAGGTTTTTCGTTTCCTTCATTTCAATTTATATTATTTCTGCCGCATACTGTGCGGCTGCTGATAAACCATGGGTTGATTCATCTTCAGACACCGGGCACTGCCCTGAATCGTGTTCAGCGAATAATCCTGAAGAAGCAGAGTTTGTGAGAGCTATTGACGCCGGAGATATCAAAAAAGTAACAGAAATACTAAATGCCAAGAAAATAGATATTAATAAAGAAATGTATGCCTGGCTTCCTTGTCCGTTTTGTTGTGAATTTGCGCCGCCATTAGCATTGGCAATAGGCCGCGCTAAAGAATTGCAGCCCGCAGAATTAACCCGGTTATTGCTTTCTAAAGGCGCCAACCCTAATGTCAGGTACCGCAAGCAGCCTATACTGTTGTGGGCAGTTGAGCGCCAGTATGAACAGGTTGTAGAATTGCTGATTGCCAGCGGTGCTGATGTGAATGCCACAGGTGAAAGAGGTTTGTCTGCGTTGTGGCTTGCTCACTATCCTGACGCCATATATTATTCTTCCGGCAAATATAAGGCGAATGAAGAAAAGGAGCTGCGTATTTCAAAAATGCTGTTAGCAAAAGGAGCAGATATAAATATCAGGAACAAAGACGGCGATACGCTTCTTACTTATGCGGTTAAGAGAAAGGCGCCAACGAAATATATGGAGTTTCTTATCGCTAATGGCGCAAAAGTAAAAACCGAAGTGCATAACCCGGATTTAGCGAAATACGCCGTCCGCCGAATGGATAAAGAACTTCTAAAATTAGTGCTTGATAACGGCGGAACAATCACCATGGATGACGCAGCTTCGATTTTAGCGTATGATGATAGCGAGCTTGTCCAAATTTTATTAAAGCATAAGGATAACATAATAAATTTCGATGATTATAAAGCTTTGCTGGCGGCAGTTTCCACCTACCCTGGCCCTTCAAAAGAAAAGAGGGAAAAGTTAGCTAAAGAAGATACGCATATTGAGTATCAGGGGTCAAGTATTGGCAATTCTTTAAAGGAAGCAAAGAGTTATAGGCCGTTGGTGTCGCTATTGTTATCTTACGGGGTTAATATTAATGCCAAAAACAGTTACGGCACTACCTTATTATATAGGGTCACAACGCTGGAGCCTGGGTGTAAAGATTTAGCAGAATTTCTTCTTTCCAAAGGGGCAGATCCAAACATACAAGACAAGAATGGCGGAACAGTATTGCATTCAATGGTAGGCAAGGATACCAAGCCGGAAGCTGTAGAAGTGGTTAAATTATTGCTTTCTAAAGGAGCAAATCCCAACATGCGAGATAATAAAGGCAGGACACCAGTTGACTACGCGATAATTTTTGGCCGCGGAAAATATTTTAAGGAGATTATGGAATTATTGATTTCTTCGGGCGCAGACTTAAATACTCCGGATGACGAAGGTTATACTACTTTGTCCAGAGTGAAAGGAAGCTATCCCTACAACAAGGAAAAAGTTGATTTTTTAGTATCTAAGGGAGCTATACCACGGCAGCTGGAGCAACCTATTACTGAATGGAGTGAATCCATAGAGCTTACCCCTAATCACGTAAAAGCTTATCAGGCGCGCGCATATCTTTATTTCGAGAAAGGCGATTATGATAAAGCTGCGGCTGATTATACTAAAGCCATTGAATTAGATCCGACCAGGATTGAGGATTATTATCGCAGGGCAATAGCGAATTACGAAATCGGTAATTACGATTTAGCCTGGGAAGACGTGCATAAAGTGAATTTGATGAGGGAGGAAAAAATGGAAGAAACAGCAGGGCGAAAATATAAACATCCCGGAGTCAGCGAATATTTTCTTAATCAACTTAAAAAAGCCTCCGGCAGGGATAAATAAACCTAATCCGTTCTTGCCAGCAGCCAGGCAATACGGCTAGTTTTTGACTTTCCAACCCTCTGTGATAATATATTGCCAGCCTCGAATAGCTCCCGCGGCCTCGTTGCGAGGCGGGCGGCTAGACGGGCAGAGGGTTTTTGCTGGATTCTAACGGTAGAAAACTAAAAAACATGGACAAAAGATTAATTATTATTTTTTCGTCGATATTTTTGCTTATCAATCTACCAGTTTTTTCAGAAACTATCGTCTTTAAATCCGGTAAAACAGTAGAAGGTAAAATACTTGAGAAAACTGATAAATACATTAAAGTGAGCATAGGTAGTATGTCCACAACCTATTCTCTCGAGAGCATTGAAGGTATTTATGAAAAACCAGTCAACATCAAGAAGCAATCTTCCTACGAACAGATTACCATAGCTACTTACTACCCAGCTCCTTACGGCGTCTATACTGAATTAAAAACAGAGACGTTGACAACAGAGAAACTGACTATTGGCGAAAATACCTTCATTACTATACAGGGTTCCAATGTTTGTCCGGAGGGTTATGAGATTTTTGCTGTTAGATGGGTGCCTGTCAGATGTTCTTCTGCAGCATCAGCAGAGCACAATATGTGCGAAACGAATAGATTTACATGGGCTACTGACCTTGACTACAAAGACAGGGTGGCTTCTACTTGCCGCTATTGCATAGAATCACAGGAGCTTTCGGATAGCCATTATAAATTTTGTATAAAAAACGGCGGCAATGAAATTGCTTGTCGTTATACTTGCACTAAATGGGACGACTGTATGGCTACTGAAAAGGAATACACTGTTTGTGTGAAGTTGCCTAAGGAAGAACCCAAAAAGAAATAAGCGGATTTGTATTTTTAGGCCTTATGTGCTAACATATTGCGTAAAGTTTTAGAACATTGCAAAAAATGAGTGAAACGCAAGAGATTAAGAAAAATAACAAAAACAAGCGATTTTCAACTGCTTTAAGCGATTTAATTGTCCTTTGCCTGGTTGTTGTTATTGTATTTATTCTGTCATATTTTCTTAACATATTTGAATTTCTTGTCAAGATATTCTCTCAAAATCCTCAGCGAATAGTTTATATCGATGAAATTATTGCTATGCTTTTAACTATAAGCATAGGTTTAACTGTTTTTTCCTGGCGGAGATGGCTTGAATTTAAAAGAGAGGCTGCTGAACGTATAAAAAATCAGGAAATGCTTCGCGAATTAGCTGAAACAAGAGCGGAAGTCGAGAGAATTATCAGCAAGCAACTCCGCGCAGATATGGACCAGCTTAAGCATGAAGTAAAAGAAATACTTTACTTGCTTAGCGCCAAACATAAATAATAAATTAATTAGGCTTAGTTTATTAAAGCCAGTAAAAAAGGAGATGAACATGAATTTGAAGAGGACGACAATTATGTTTTTTGGAGTCATTCTGTTTGGCCTTTCTAATGTGGGTGCCTAGCAGATAAGCACCCCAGCCGTTAAAGAGGAGTTTCAGAAAATAGACACGAATAAAGACAAATTTATAAGTTCAGATGAATTGCAGGCATATCAGGCTAAAAAATTCAGCGAGTTGGATAAAAATAAGAATGGTAGTGTCGAGACGAGCGAACTGAAAGAGGATAAGTCTAAAATGTTTGAAAAAGCTGATAAAAATAACGACAGCCAAATCAGCCAGAAAGAAGCTTTTGAACAATTTAATGATTATTTCAATAACATGGATGCAGATAAAGACAGGAGAGTGTCAGAGAGCGAATTTGAAGAATACTGGCCGATTAATTTAAGGTTTTAATACAAACTGTAAAAATAGTTTACGGTTTCCTGCCGCACAATTCCATGAAAAAAATTATTCTAGTTTTTTGCTTATGTTTTTTATGTATTTCTTTCGGCGGAAAAAACTGCGAAGCAGTTAGCGAGCGCGGTATTTTTGTTACTGTATTGCAAGAGCCGCAGGTGCTTTCAAGCCGCAGAGAAATTATACGGCTGGTTGAATTCGCCAAGAAAACGCATACTAAAACCCTTTTTGTCCAGATTTACCGGGCAAATCGCGCGTGGTTTCCTTCACGTGTCGCTGATTCAAGGCCGTACGAGGAGTGCTTAAGAAGCGTTTCAGAGGATTCCTTTGCGCTTCTTATAAAAGAAGCGCAAAGGAAAGGAATTAAAGTGCATGCCTGGATTAATTTACTGAGCTTAAGCAATAATAAGGATGCCAAGATTCTTAAGAAATACGGCCCGGAAATTTTGACCAGGAATTTAAAAAAGAAAAAAACCATAGAAGATTACAAGATAGATAAACAATATTTTCTTGAGCCTGGAGATTTACGGGTGAGAGGCGAGCTTCTGGCTTTGGTCGATGAAATTCTTAAGAATTATCCGGAATTGGACGGCTTGCAATTCGATTACATTCGTTATCCAGACAGAAACCCTGCGTATGGTTACACAAAAATGAATATGGAGCGTTTCAGGCGAGCTACAGGCGTTAAGGTAATTAAAAAGGATAGTATTGCCTGGCAGAATTGGAAACGGGCGCAGGTAACAGAGTTACTTAGCCAGTTAGTTAAGAGAGCGCGTAGCCTTCGTCCGGATATCCAGGTTTCAGCAACCGGCTGTTCCCCATATATCCGCGCGTATTATGAAGCTTTCCAGGATTGGCCTTCCTGGCTTAAAACCGGCCTCGTTGATTTTGTGACGGTTATGACATATTCAGATAAAATATCAGAGTTTGAAAAATATGCCAACGAAGCAAAAAGAAAAACGGGTGATACCGGAAAAATTAATCTCGCACTAGGCGCTTACAAGCTGAAAAATTCACCGGATAAATTCGCACAGGAATTAAGGTTTTGTGAAGAATCCGGAAGCTTGTCTTGTGTTATTCTGGGCTATGGAGATTTGCTGCAAAGGCCCGCTTTGAGCAATCTTTTATTGCGCGATGTTAAGGTTACGAAAGCTGTGGTCGAAATTGAATAATAAAAGCCCCATTATTGTTGTAGAATTTAAAAAATTATTTATAATAAGTTAATAGGCATAATTTAAAACCGGTAAAACTTTTAAGTAAAATGAGGTTTTCGAAAAAACTTAATAAAATACGGATAGCTATTGCGGCCGCGCTTTTTATTCTTTTTATAATAGCCAATTTCTACACAGTAAGAGCCCTTGCTGTTTACGGTACCGAATTATATCTCTATGATAAATTGCTGGTTGCCTATCAATTTGCAGGAATGAACGGTTTGAAACAGGAGCTTAGCAGTATACTTTCGCATGATAAAATGCGCCACGAATTGGCAGTTGCCCGGAATTTTGAAAAGAATCTGGAAAATATAAAAGAACCGGATAAATTTTTGGCTGCTATCGTAAGCGACAGGAAAGGCAAAATAAATTTTCTTAGAAATTTGCGTAGCATTGCTTTTGCCCTTATCGTTGGGATACTTCTGCTGCGCACAATTGTTAACAGGTGCTCGGAGCCAAAATCAAAGGAGTTTTAGGTTGAATTTGCCTTAAAAAATGGCATAATAAAACTTGTAATGCAAAACATATTCGAATCCTACCTTCTAAGCTTCATTCCTATATTTATAGCTGTTGATGCTATTGGCAATGTTCCTATCTTCGTTTCGCTTATAGAAACCGTTAAAGGGCAGAAAAGGCGTAGAATTATAATAGATGCAGTAACAACAGCTACAGCCATGGCTGTTATATTCATGGTGGCTGGAAAATTTATTTTACGCCTGCTCGGCATAACTATAAGTGATTTTCAGGTGGCAGGTGGAGCTTTCCTTTTTATAATTGCCGTAAGGCTTCTTTTCCCCGGTGCAGAGAAGAAGGTTAATGCTTTAGGCGGGGATAAAGATATAGGCATTTTTCCATTGGGAACCCCGCTTATTACCGGCCCTGCAGTTTTAACTACTACTCTTATGATGGTAGACAGGTATGGCCTCATACCTACCTTTGTATCTCTTGTCTTGAATATGATTATTGTCTGGATAAGCTTGGACCGCGCGGAAGCTATTATGAATGTGATTGGGCCAAGCGGAACAAGGGCTTTTTCCAAGATTATGTATATTTTGCTTGGCGCGATAGGCGTTATGATGGTGCGCCACGGCATAACTACTATGCTAATCCACTAAAACAGGCGGTCCCACCCTGAATTTGCTCTTTTTCTTGCATTAACCAGCTTTTTGGCTAGAATAGTAATATAGTCACATTTTGTCCTGATGGATGACCAAATCTTCCACAGGGTTTTGCAGTGTTCCGGCGGGCATTCCAAAATATTTAATTATGAAAATCAGAGTCCGCATATTTTTTGCGATATGCGCTGTTGTATTTGTTTCTTCGCTATTCTTCTCGATAGCCGGATATAAAGCGCAAGAGAAAGCTTTATTGGATGGAGCAGACCAGAAGCTTTATACCGCGGCTTTAATGTTTAAAGCCATGCTCCCTGACGATTACCACGATAACCTATCCAAGAATTCCTTTACAGCATCGGATTACGATACAATTATTGTAGCCAGAAATAACAAGCTCTGCCAGGAGCTTGGGCTGCAATATCTTTGGAGCAATATGGTTGTTGACGGGAAAATCGTGTTTACCACTTCAACCTCACCAAGCAAAGATATTTCCAAAAAAGACCATGCCAAGTTTTTCGAAGTGCACAGAGACCCCGAATCGTTTAGCGGAGTCTTTCGTACAATGAAACCTGCCTACAGTTCTTTTCACAACGAGTGGGGACATGGAAGGATGGTGCTGATTCCGTTTTTGAACAAAAACGGCCAGGCTTATTGTTTTGGCGCAAGCATGGATACCAATAAATTGACTGCTATTCTCAGGGGAAACTTAATGGAATATGTATTATTCTTTTCAATCGCAATAATCTTTGGTTTCTTAGTCAGCATTATGATGGCAGGTTCGTTTTCCAAGCCGATTGAAAGGCTTCAGGATGTGGCTGAAGCTATAGCGCATGGCAAATTTGAACAGAAAGCGCAAGTTACCGGTTGCAAAGAATTCGAATCACTTTGCGAAAGCCTGAATTCTATGAGCAATTCCATAAACAAGAATGTAAAAATGCTTAGTGACAGCGAAGAGCGCTTTCGTAACCTCGCTGAGAGCCTATGTGATTTTATCTGGGAGGTGGATGAAAATACTATTTGCAGGTATGCCAGCAAAAAAGTAGAAGATTTACTCGGGTTTACAGCTGAGGAAGTAGTAGGCAAGGTGCCGTTTGCATTCACGGACAAGGATGACGAGGAGAGCGGAAAAGTCATCTTAAACACGTTAATTAAGTCGCATAAGCCCTTTAAGAACGTGGTTCACAAGTATAGGCACAAAAATGGTTCTATTGTTATTATTGAATCCAGCGGTGTGCCTATTTTTGACAGCGCTGGTAATTTCAAGGGTTACCGTGGCATAGACAGGGATGTTACCGGCCGTTATAAATTGGAAAAGGAAAGAGAAAGCCTTATTGCCAGTTTGCAAAAAAATAAAGAAGATTTGGAAAAAGCTACAGAAGAAATCAATAAAACTAAAGCTGAATTGGAGCTTTTGAATATAGGCCTTGGAAGGAAAATCGAAGAGCGTACAAAAGATTTACGGGAAGCGCAAGAGAAGCTGATTCGCAGCGAAAAGCTTGCTGCTTTAGGAAAAGTGGCAGGCTCCCTAAGCCATGAGCTCAGAAATCCGCTTGGCGTTATAAGCAATGCCATTTATTATCTTACAAGTTCGGGTGTTTCCATTGACAGCATAAAGCTTGAAAAATATCTTAATATAATAAAATCTCAGATAAACGATGCAAATAATATAATTGAAATTGCGCTTGATTTTGCAAAACCAAAAAGTATGGTGTTTACAAAAAGCCACCTCAATAATTGTGTAGAGGAAGCTTTAGGCAAGTTTGTTTTTCCTAAAAACATAACGATTAAAAAAAATTATGGGCAAAATCTTGATATAATTTTTGATGTTTCTTATATGCGCCAGGCTATCGTTGACGTTGTCAAAAACAGCATTGAAGCAATAGAGGGGCCGGGCGTTATAGAAATTTCTACGTCAGCGGAAGAAGCAAATGTAAAAATAATAATTGCCGATAACGGCAAGGGGATAGACCAAAAAGATATAAATTCCATATTTGAGCCTTTATTCAGCAGGAAGGCCAAAGGCATCGGGCTTGGTTTAAGTATAGTAAAAGATATAATAAATGCACATAATGGCACTGTTGTGGCAGAAAGCAGTGTTGGGGTAGGCACAAAAATAACTATCAAATTTCCTAAAAAAGAAAATATTTAAAAAAAGACATGTTTGCATCTATCGTTATCTTTTTGAAGAGATGTAGGTATTATTTCAATAAATATGATATAATGGATTATTAGCACTTTTATGAGCGACATTTTTAATAATAAGAAAAGCATTCTTGTAGTTGATGACGATGTAGATATTTGCAGCACTCTGGTTGACATTTTTACTGCCGAGGGTTACAACACCGAGATCGCATATAACGCAGGCGTAGCCATTGAAAAGATACAAGCAAAAAATTTCGATATACTGCTTACCGATATCAGGATGGAAAACACCGACGGCTTGCAGCTGGTTAAAAAAGTAACTCAAATAAACCCCAGGATAATTATATTTATGATGACAGCCTATCCGCGCGATACGCGTATCAATGAGGCTTACAATAACGGGGTTGTTAAAATTTTTGAAAAACCTTTCGAAGTAGAAGCCATGCTGACTGTCTTTAAAAAAGAGATAGCCAAAAGAGAGAAAAAAAATTAAACATGCAGAATCAGGAAAATATTGATAAAGCAAAAATTCTTATAGTCGATGATGATATCCTGATGTGCGAGACTTTAACGGACATAATGCAGTCATTAGGATATACCGCCGAATATTCAACGCATCTTGCTCAGGCAAAAGATAAATTAAAGGAGAAATTTTATAATATTTTAATGGTCGACCTCAAGCTTTCCGACGGTGACGGGCTAGAGCTGTTAAAATACGTAAAAGAAATAAACCCTGAAACCATAGCTATTATTATTACCGGGTATGCTTCTCTTGAAAGCTCAATTTCCGCTTTAAACGAGGGTGCTTTCGGGTACCTTCAAAAGCCGCTTAATATCGAAGAGGTAAAAATACTTATAAATAAAGCGCTTAGAATGCAGCAGCTTTCAATTGAAAACAAGGAGCTTCTGGAAAAACTAAAAGAACTTAGTTTAAAGGACGTAGAAACCGAAGTTTATAACCACAAATACCTTATTGAACGCCTTAACTCAGAATTGTTGAGAGCAAAGCGTTACGCGCTTTCTATTTCTCTTGCAATGATTGATGTGGATTATTTCAATTCAATTAATGATTTGTACGGCCATGCATATGGCGATATGATTCTTAAGGAGCTTGCAAAATATCTAAAACAATTCGTCCGCGGCATGGATATTGTAACACGCTATGGAGGGGAGGAATTTGTTATTATATTACCGGATACTGATAAACAAAGTACAAGTCATTTTACGGAAAGGCTTTTAAACGACATAGAAAACCATACTTTTGACCCGGAAAATAAAAAGTTAAAATTAAAAGTAAGTATTGGTATAGCTAACTTTCCTGAAGATGACCCCAACATTTCGGAAGCTTACGGCCTTATACATTTGGTTGAAAAAGCAGTTACGCTCGCGAAAGAGCACGGAGGCGGCCGCCTCGTTACTTTAAACGGAAAAGAAGAAGAAGAAAAAACATCTGAGGGCACGCAGGAAGATATTGAGAACTTAAAGCAAAAATTATCCAAAATAGAAAAACGGATGCATCAAACATTTTTGGAATCAATTTATGCGTTCGCCAAAACCATAGAGGCTAAAGATTATTATACCGGAGAGCATTGCGAGCATATGGTGTCCTTGGCGGTAGCTATCGGAAAAAAACTCAAACTTTGCGAAAAAGAAATGGAAGACTTAAAGCACGCTGCGATGCTTCATGACTTGGGAAAAATCGGCATACCTGACGAAATACTGCTTAAAAAAGGAAAACTTACTGATACCGAGTATGAGATTATACGAAAACACCCGCAGATAGGCGCGGAAATAATACGCCACATACATTTCCTTAAAGACGTAGCACCAATTGTTTTGTATCATCACGAAAGATTTGATGGTTTTGGTTATTGCGCCGGTTTAAAGGGAAAAGAAATACCTCTTGGCGCGCGAATAATTGCAATAGCTGATGTCTATCAGGCTCTAACCAGCGACAGGCCTTATCGTAAAGCGTATTCTATTGCTGAAGCTATAAAGATAATCAAAGAAGGCTCTGGTACGCAATTTGATCCTGAAATAGTAAAAGTGTTCTTTGAGATAATTGAAGAAAAATAATAACAGAGCAGCTTGCGTTATTTTTTTCTTGATTTATCTTTTTGTTTGGATAGAATAATATATGGTTTGCCGACAAAACAGTCTTCCTTCCATTTGCCCACCCGGTTCACGGGTGGGCTTTTTATTTACGCAAGCCCTACTCAGCAGATTGACGTTATAAAACCGGTTTTAATACGTTAAAAAGAGGAAATATAAAACCATGTTTATATATGACTTAATAATAATAGCAGCTATGCTTTTGTTTAATGCCATACTTGCCGCTTATGAAATGGGCCTTGCTTCAGTTTCAAAGGCGCGTTTAGCCGTTTTATCGGGAGAAAAAAAGAAAGGAGCGCCTGAAGCTCTCTATATGAAAGAGCACATGGAGGCAAGCCTTGCGTTTATCCAGGTCGGTATTACGCTGGTTGGCGCCTTGGCTGCTGCAACTGGAGGCGCGGGAGTTGGGGAAGGCTTTGCGCCATACCTTCAAAATGCACTTAATATGCCGGAAGTTTTTGCGAAAATACTGGCTGTTACCATTTTCATTATACCGCTTACTTGTGTAATAATTATTTTTGGAGAACTGGTTCCTAAAATGATTGCGCTGAATAATAAAGAATGGATAGTTTTAAGGCTTTCGCCTTCAATGAAGTCCCTGGCGGCTTTTATTTCGCCTGTCATATCTGTTGTAGAAATAATAGTTAAAAGGATTGTCCGTATTTTTGTTATGTTCAGCCCCAAAGAGCTAAGCTATAAGGGCCAGGATCTGCATGAATTAAAAGCAGCAGTTTCTTTAGCCAGGACTGCTAAAATTCTTGGCGCGCGGGAGGAACGTATCGTTCTTGCTGCAGCAAGCTTTACGCTGCGGCCCGTAAAAGATATTATAATTCCGGCTAACGATGTTTCTATGATTTGGATACAGGATAGCCTCACGCAGGCGCTCATAAAAGCCCATCTTGATATGCATACGCGTTTTCCTGTTTCAACAAAAGAAAATGACCCGCAAACCATAGAAGGCTATATTAACTTTAAAGACATAATAACGATTTTAAGGACTAATCCCGCAAACCCTACCATTTCTTCGATAATCCGGCCGATAAAGAAAGTCAGCGAAGGTATGGTTATATCTCAACTCCTTGAAACAATGATTCAGGAAAGAGTGCACATCGTTCTTGTTACTTCAGATAAAGGAAAAATCCTTGGTATGGTGACTCTTGAAGATGTTATTGAGGAGCTTACCGGTGACATCGAATCAGAATTCGACAAGCTCCCGAATTATATACATCCATATGGAACAACATCCTGGATTATGGGCGGCGCAGTGCCTATGACAACTGTTGCTTCAACCTTGGGCCTTAAATGGGAGGATAAATTTAAGGACGCAAAAATACCAACGCTTGCCGAATGGTGCCGTCATAAAGCACATAAAAAACTTATCGGGGCAGAACCCGTTGAAGTAGAAGGATTAAGGATTGTTCCTAGAAAATTTAGAAGACGTAAACTTTCCGAAGCAGTGATAAGCCTTGTTGAGCCAGCTCAACCGCCAAATTAAGTTTTCCAGTTAAATAAAAGAAATAATTTCAGGCCCGGATAAAGTACACCCCTGCAACAAATTCGTTGCAGGGGTTTTTTATTTAGGGTAGAATAAGTATCTAAATAAAAAACATTACAAAAAATTATGAGCAATAAACGTAAAATCCTGGTAACCAGCGCGCTTCCTTACGCAAACGGAAGTATACATCTTGGGCATTTGGTTGAATACATCCAGACCGATATCTGGGTGAGGTTTCAAAGGCTAATCGGCAATGACTGTTATTATATGTGTGCGGATGACACCCACGGAACCCCCATTATGATAAGTGCGCGCAAACAAAACATATCCCCGGAAGAATTGATTAAGAAGATGTATGATGAGCACCTGCGCGATTTTAATGCTTTTCGCATAAGTTTCGATAATTATTACTCTACCAATTCCGAAGAAAACCGCGAGTTGGCAGAATATATTTATTCCAAGGCTAAAGAAAAAGAAGCAATCTACGAAAAAGAAATAGAACAATATTATTGTGAGCATGACGGAATGTTTCTTCCTGACAGGATGATAAAGGGTACCTGTCCGGTATGCAAAGCTAAGGACCAGTATGGCGATAACTGTGAAGCCTGCTCGGCAACCTATGACCCGACAGAGCTTATTTCTCCGTTTTGCTCAATTTGCGGTGCAAAACCAATAATTAAAAAATCAACCCACTATTACTTTAAGCTTTCAAACTTTGCCAGTGAACTTAAAAAATGGGTGGCAGGGGATCACCTTCGTTCGGAAATAAAAAACAAACTGGAAGAATGGTTTACCCAGGGCATCAGAGACTGGGATATCTCCCGCGATGCGCCGTATTTTGGCTTTAAAATACCCGGTACAGAAAATAAATATTTTTATGTCTGGCTTGATGCGCCTATTGGCTATATTGCAACAACAAAAAACTGGTGCAAGGTAAAAGGAATGAATTTCGATGATATATGGCACGGCAAAAATTTCGAAATACATCATTTTATCGGGAAAGATATTTTATATTTTCATACGTTATTCTGGCCGGCAATGCTCATGGTTTCCGGTTTTTCCACGCCCACAAAAATAAATATCCACGGGTTTTTGACGGTAAACGGAGAAAAAATGTCAAAGAGCCGGGGCACCTTTATGAACGCATCTGATTATTTAAAGCATATTGATCCGGAATTTCTACGCTATTATTATGCGGCAAAACTAGGGCCGGGAGTTGATGACTTGGATTTAAACTTAAGCGATTTTGTTTTTAGGATTAACTCGGATGTTCTTGGAAAAGTGGTGAATATCGGAAGCCGCCTCGGGAAAATTGTTAACAAAAAGCTGAACAATACATTAGGCGAAATAGATGAGCAGGGAGCGAGTATTTTGGATGAGCTGAGAAAAGCCCTGCCCAGGGTAGCTCAATTTTATGAAACATTGGATTACAATAAAGCAATGCGCGAAATTATGCCGCTTGCCGATATAGTTAATAAATATATAAATGATACTGCCCCCTGGGAGCTTATAAAAACCGATGAGAAAAAGGCGCAGATTGTATGTACGGTTGGCTTAAACGGGCTTTATTTACTTTCCGGAATGCTTAAGCCGGTTTTACCCAGAATAGCCGAAGGCGTTGAAAAATTCCTGAACATACCGGCAATTACCTGGGATAGCCTTAAAAATAATATTACACAGCACAAAATAAACGAATATGAGCGTTTAGCTGAAAGGATTGAACTGACAACTGTTGAGAAGATCCTTGGAGCCAAAGGAGATAGCTGAGTTTGACTTTTGGCTGGTTTTGTGTTATATTTATTCCGTTTCAAGCTTTACCCCGTTAGAAAAAGTAGTTTTCTAACGGGGTTTACGGTGAAGATATGCAGATAAACCACAATTTAACCACAATCCTAAGTTTAACTCTTAAGCTAGTAGTAGTGGTATGTTCTGCTTTGAGGTTTTCACCGTAAGGTAACCGTAAATTAAGAAATTCAACTCCCTGTCGGTGAAAACCAGCAGGGAGTTTTTATTTTGTGGAGAGCTATCAGCTTTCAGCCGTCAGTTGTCAGCTCTGAGATTTTTTCTGCTGATAGCTGAAGGCTGACATCTGAAAGCTTTTAAAAATCATGTTGAACAAACATTTATTAAATCTTGTAGTAGTTGTAGTAGGCGCGCTTTCGCCGCCGGGCTAACCCAGGTATTTTTCTGTTTAGCCCCTGTCGGCGAAAGCTTACAGGGGTTTTTTGTTTTATCACAGACAAACATGCTATCAGCTATCAGGCGTCAGGTATCAGTTTTAAAGTTTTCCTGCTGATAGCTGAAAGCTGATATCTGAAAGCTTTTAGAAAAGGAGGGTCTAAAAATGAAATACAGCGGAGCACAAATAATAATTAAGTTATTGGAAAAATATGGGATTGATATTATTGCCGGAATACCTGGAGGAGCAAACCTGCCGCTTTATAATGCGCTTTACGAAAGTAAAATCAGGCATATTCTGGTCCGCCATGAGCAGGCTGCCGGTTTTATTGCGCAGGGTATTGCTCGTTCAACCGGCAAGCCTTCGGTTTGCTTTGCAACATCAGGCCCGGGCGCTACCAATCTTTTAACGGCAATTGCCGACGCTAAATTAGATTCTATTCCGATAATTGCCATAACCGGACAGGTTTCAAGTTCGCTTATAGGAACTGACGCGTTTCAGGAAGTTGATACTTATGGGATGACTATTCCCATAACCAAGCATAATTTCCTTGTTAAACGGGCTCATGAGCTTTTAAGGATTATTCCCGAAGCGTTTAGAATTGCAACTTCCGGGCGTCCCGGACCGGTTGTAATCGACGTTCCTAAAGATGTGCAGGCCGAACAAATCGAATTTGATTCCTGGCCGGACAAAGGCGCATCGCAACGCGCACATGCAATCAGCGGGCAGTCCGCAAAAAAAATTGCGCAAATGATTAATGAATCAAAAAATCCGTTAATGTACATAGGCGGAGGAATCATTGCGTCCGGCGCGGAGAGCCTGGTTTATAGACTGGCAATGAAAAATTCAATACCGGTTGCCTTAACATTGAACGGTTTAGGGGCTTTTCCGCCTTGCAGCAAACTTTATCTTGGTATGCTCGGTATGCACGCTGCTGCTTCTACTAATTTTATAGTTGAGGAGGCGGATTTAATTCTTGCTTTTGGGGTGCGTTTTGATGACAGAGCGACAGGCCATGCGCGGCAGTTTGCCCGCAACGCAAGGATTATACATATTGATATTGATTGTGCGGAAATTGATAAAATTAAAAAAACAGATTTTTCTGTTTGTGCAGATGTCAAAGGGGCTTTGCAGAAAATAATTCCGTTTATTGAGAAAAATGAACGAAATGTTTGGTTTTCGCAAATCAGGAGCAAAAAGAAAAAATATCCGATATCTGCGCCAAAAGACAAATTGCACCCGGTTAACATAATTAAAGCAATAAGTAATTTGGTTGGCCCGGACGCGATCGTTACGACTGACGTCGGCCAGCATCAAATGTGGGTTGCGCAAAGTTATCCCTTCAAAAAGCCGCGCACGCTGCTTACCTCCGGCGGTTTAGGCACAATGGGGTTTGGGCTTCCTGCTGCAATCGGGGCAGCGCTTAAAAATTACGGAAAGCGCATAGTCTGCATAAGCGGGGATGGTTCGATTTTAATGAACATTCAGGAGCTTGCAACATTGGTGGAGCTAAACCTTGATGTTACTGCAATAATAATGAATAACGGGCATTTAGGCCTGGTCCGTCAGCAGCAGGAATTCTTTTACGATAAAAAATACATTGCTTCTAAATTCCCGGCCAGGCATTCTTTTAAGAAAATTGCAGAGAGCTTTGGCATCCGCGCTTTTGAAATTGATTCAGAAAAAAAGGCACATTCTATTTTAGCAAAAGCATTAAACCTCAAGGGGCCGTCGTTAGTTGATATAAATATTCATCACGCTTACAACGTTGTTCCGATGGTTACCCCAGGCAAATCAAATCTGGAAATGATAGGAGGAAACATTTATGAATAAACGTAAAAATAAAATTATTGAGCTTAGAGTCAGAAACCACGCCGGTGTTATGTCGCATGTCACCGGGCTTTTTTCAAGAAGAAATTTCAATCTTGAAGGGATTTTATGCGTACCCTTAAAACATTCTGCTCAGAGCCGTATCTATCTGATAGTCAGATACGAAGATAACATTGAGCAGATCATAAAACAGCTTCAAAAGCTTTATGACGTAACCAGCGTCTGCCTACTAACAGGCAGAAGTGATATTCTGATGTCTAAAATGGCTGGATTGTTTGAGAGAGCTAAATTAGGATAATGTAAAATATTGTGTGTAAGTTCTCTTGATAAGTAAATAAGAAAGGGTGTATCCTTTTTGTGGGAAATACATATTAACCACATAGCCGTTATAAGCGGCTAATTAAAAGGAGGTACA
>Ga0172375_10004522_pt1 | contig 20487 bp, 19 predicted proteins | sample LakKiv1m_FD_114537 | JGI IMG/M metagenome (GOLD analysis project Ga0172375, IMG submission 114537) | Freshwater microbial communities from Kabuno Bay, South-Kivu, Congo - kab_092012_11.1m | ecosystem: Environmental > Aquatic > Freshwater > Lake | place: Democratic Republic of the Congo...
AATTTTATCCTTTCAATACTACTTAACATCTTACTCCTTGCAGAATAAGAAATAACCGGAACAGCATAAAAAAACTTATGCAAAACCACTTTCATCCCGCAAAAATTGAAGACACCTACATCAATGGACTTCTTAACAGCAAACTTAAAGCCTAACAAATAGTAAGCAAACCTCATTCCCCCGGTTGTCGAAAATATCATTACCTTCTTATCCCTAAGCAGGCCCTTGGGTATTTTACCGACATAATCATAGGCAAAACCTTTTGTAAAAACGCGGTCGATATACCCTTTTAGTATCGCCGGCATATTAAACCACCAGACAGGATGAATAAATATAACGGTTTCGGCCTTGCGGATTAAATCCTACTCTTTTCTTATATCCTCGGGTATTTCATGCCGCGAAAAGGCGGAAAAATCTCCTGCGCTCAAAACTGAATTAAACTGCATTGCGTATAAATCACGCACTAAGCATTCACCGTACTTATTTTTTATGATACCCTCGATCTTTTCTTTTATCGCATGGCAAAAACTTTTAGGATTAGGATGAGCGTAAACAATCAGGTATCCCATACTGCCCCCTTCTTTTTCTATTGATTATGTAAACCACTTTTTGTCTTAAGACAAAGCTTGCCAGCATTGGCATTGACGAAACCCCATTCAATACTCTGCGGAATTATTGAAATTATCCTCTTCAATACCGCCTCCGTTTATTGTGATATGATCCTTTTAATTTCTTCTTTGTTCAAAACCTTACCGGATAAAACCACCTTGCCGTCAATGGCCAGCCCGGGAGTCATAATGACACCGTATTCGATGATCTTATCGACATCAGTAACCTTTCCGATCTCGGCTTGAATATTTAATTCCTTCATAGCCGCCTCAGCGTTTGCCGTAAGCTGTTTGCATTTAGGGCAACCAGAACCTAAAATTTCTATCCTCATCTACCCTCCTACTTAACGATATACCCAAAAACCATTCCGCTTATAGTTGCCATGATTACAACTAAACAAACATAGACAATAGTCTTCCTAGTGCCTATTACACCTCTAATAACCAACATGCTAGGCAAACTTAAGGCAGGTCCGGCTAAAAGAAGCGCTAAAGCAGGCCCCTTGCCCATACCCGATCCGATTAACCCCTGCAAAATGGGCACCTCAGTAAGTGTAGCAAAATACATAAATGCTGCTACAATTGATGAAAAGAAATTCGCCCTGAAAGAATTGCCCCCGACTAATGCCTCTACCCAGCGGGAAGGAATAATGCCTTCATTGCCTACTCTACCTAAAAGAAAACCTGCGACTAAAACTCCGCCGAATAAAAGCGGTAGAATTTGCAAGGCAAATGCCCAACTTGCGCTTACCCAATCTTTAAGTTCATTCTTCTTGAACCAACTAACTATGGCTAGAAATAAAACCGCCATAAAAAAACCGTTAATCCACCATTTATAATTGTATATTACGCTCCAAATCCCCGTATCTCCTTCTAATGGCTTTCCCCAATTGGCAAATACTAATATTGCAACCATAGAGAAAAAATAAATAATGTTCTGCCATAATGGCCGGTTTTCTTTAACTTCTTCTAATTTAAAATTTCCGTTTGCATGGCGGGTGCGCTCTTCTTTCAGAAAAATTAAATGCATTAATAATCCTATAACAATGCTAAATATTACCGCTCCCACTGCCCGGGCTAATCCCAATTGCCAGCCAAGGATACGCGCAGTTAAAATAATTGCCAAAACATTTATTGCCGGGCCTGAATATAAAAAAGATATAGCCGGGCCTAAACCTGCCCCTCTTTTGTAAATCCCGGAAAACAAAGGTAACACTGTGCAGGAACAAACCGCTAAAATCGTGCCTGAAATAGAGGCTACGCTATAGGCTAAAAACTTATTGGCCTTTGCCCCGAAATACTTTAAGACCGATGCCTGGCTTACAAATACCGAAATAGCGCCTGCGATAAAAAATGCAGGAACAAGGCATAACAAGACATGTTCCCGAGCATACCACTTAACAAGCGCTAAAGCTTCAAATATTGCATTAGTAAACCTAAAATTCTCTACCGGTAAATAAAAACATGCTAGAAATGCGGCAAGAATGTATAAAAATTTTCTCCATTCTTTCATAGTCTACCTCTCATTATAATTGTATGACGTCTTCGGTGTGATATAGCGAAAGGAACAAAAGCATATACTCTTTTAAGTGGCGGGTAAGCAGGAAATTATTACGGATATTCTCTCTTCCGTTTTCACCCAGCCTCTTTGCGTATGCGGGGCTGTTTAGCAGCTGTTTTATAGCAAAGGCAGCTCCGTCAATTGAATGGCAAAGCAGGCCTGAATATTTATGTTTAATCTGAAGAGGTATGCCCCCAACATTAGAAGCAACTACGGGTTTGGCCTTCCATAGTGCTTCTGAAACCGTAAGCCCAAAACCTTCTTTTAGGGATTTCTGGATTATGACATCTGATGCCCTCTGTAAAGCATTTACCTCTGTATCATTCTGCGGCAATAGCAGAATATGGATATCTTTATCCTGTTTAGCCTTTTCTCTAACCTCTTCTAACACCTGTAAACCCTCAGGGTCATCGCTTGCCGAGCCTCCGGCCAATATAAGCTGGCAATCAATATATTTTTTTACCTGCAAATAGGCCTGGATAACGCCAACCGGGTCTTTTAGGCGGTCGAAACGGGATATCTGGGTTATAACCGGCTTATCTTTCTTGATTTCGTATTTTCTCAATACAGAATCAATTAATTCCTGCGGCAACTCTTTGTTTTTATCGCTTAACGGATCAATTGAAGGAGAAATAAGAAACTGCCTTATCGGTAGCCGCTGTGAAAAACTCGGAGCCGAGAATACAGCAGAATCGTACTTTATAATAAAATCCATCAGGAATTTCCATACCTTCTGGTTTGGATTAGAGACATCTATATGGCAACGCCAAAGCCATTTGTTACCGGACTTTTTGTTTATTAAAGATACGGGCTGCGGATCATGCACAAAGACTATATCACCATAAGTATCCATTATCCTGCTATTTGCTTCGCTTGCCTCAGCGAAAATATCAAAATCACGCTGAGTTATAGCTTCTGAACGTCCATGAAGCGCGTTATGAAATTTCTTAGTTACCTCAAAAAACTGCTCTCCGCCTTTTATAACATCCCATTTCGTATTTAACCCCATTTCGTTTAGGAGAGGGACAGCGCGGGTTAATATCTCGGCAACACCTCCGCCTACAGCGGTAGAATTGATATGCTGCACAACCTTACCCTCAAGCCTCTTAGCAAGAAGCCTTAAATCGTCGATAACCGACTGCCCGACAATAGGTATATATTCTTCGAGCTTTGTCATCTTAGCGGAGAAGCTCCTTTTCTACCATATCAACAAGATTACCCCTTAAGCCTTCAAGGGTATGAGTATAAGGGTCGAGTTTTGAAATCCTTTCAGCTAAATATGTATTTCCCATAGAAGTCCTGATCCAGTTTGAGAAATCATTATCGCTCTTCTCAAGTCTTAAACGAGACTCAAAAATATGGAAATAAATGGAATCTATAGTTACCTTCTTTAAAATATCCGCGAATTCCCTAAGGTCACCCGCGATATAATCTGTAGGCAGGATAAAACTCACTGATTTAATAAAATGAAACTCATCCCCTTCCCGGGCAAACTTAAGCTTAGCTAAGGGATTATCCTTTAGATAATCTTCAACGGCCTCAATAATCCTATCCCTTAAGGAACGGATGGTTGAATATTTAATAGTATCGATACTAGATAGCCTCTCTCCCAGCTCATCCTCACCCAGTATCTCCGTAACCCAGTAAGCAAAATCATTGGGAGGCTCAGGAGAAAGATACTGATGCTGCTGGAGAAACCTGTGGGTATGGTGGTAAATACAGGCGCCGGGGACTTCCTTAATCAATTCAACAAGTTGAGTTAAATTAATAGCCCTTAACCCTGTTAACTCGGTTAAATGAAGCCTGGTATGGAACCTGAATGGTTCCTTCGCCTTAATAACTTCAGCCATATTCTTAAAAGGTTAGATATCCCGGATACGGGTTAATAATTCGTATACCTCTTTTGAATTGTTGAGATAATAATTAGCATGCGAGACCCTATTCCCCCCCACTAATATAGTAACACCATCTTTCTTTAAAGCCTTGAAAGCATCCTCGTCGGTTACATCATCACCCAGGTAAAAAGCAACTACCGCTTTATCGTCCAGATAAAATTTTTGCCGGGAGAGCAGCCATAAAACCATCTTACCCTTATCCCATTCAATAGGAGGGCCTGCCTCAATCACCTTCTTGCCCGTACGTATCTTTATTTTCTTTACAACAGAAGGGATTATGGCGACCTCTCGAAAAATTGTTTTTATAAGATTGGTTTCCTTCTTGCCCGCTTCACGGAAATGAACCGCAAGAGAAATGCCCTTATCTTCGATAAAAGCCCCTTTAATGCCTTTAAGCCTATACTTAAGCTCCTCCTTTAATTTCTTTAAGCCCTCCATATATTCAGCGGAAATTTGCGGCTTATGTTTAATCTTAGGGCTCTCAACCTCCAAGCCGTGGTTGCCCGAATAAATAATTCCCTCTACCCCCACCCTCTTCTTTATATCCGCTAAAGACCTGCCGCTTATTATTGCTACTTTGAAATCTTTCTTTTGCGAAATTTCTTTTAGTAAAATCTTCACAGGTCTAGGAATTACCGCTTTATCAGGAGTACTCACAATAGGAGAAAGGGTACCATCAAAATCAAGAAATAAAAAAATGCACATCCCTTTTATCGTTTCCTTTATATTCTCCCAGCTCCCAAATAAATGCTCCATGTGATTTAATCTTTCTTTAAGCCGGTTAGCTCAGTGACAATATCCCCTGCCCAGCGGTAAATATTATTTTCGCTGATTATTTTACGCATATTCTCCATGCGCTTCTTCTTCTCCTCTCGAGGCAGCTCTATCGTAGCTTTAATAGCGTCAGAAAACTCTTCTATAGAATAAGGGTTGATCAAGGTAGCGTCGGTAAGCTCCCTGGCGGCTCCCGTGAAACGGCTCAATATCAAAGTTCCGCTAAAGTCTGTCTTTGAAGCAACATATTCTTTAGCTACAAGGTTCATACCGTCATGGAGAGAACTTACGATACACAAATCAGCTAATTTGAAATAGGGATTAATTTCTTCCGGGGAAAAATGCCGCTTCAAATATATTATCGGCCTCCAATTCCCCTCTGAATGCTTCCAGTTCTTCTTCTCAACCAGCTCATCTATCTCACCGGTTAACTCATGGTAACGTTTAATATGCGTCCTGCTGGGAGCGGCAAGCTGGATAAATACAAATTTATTCTTATACTCCGGGTATTTCTCCAGGAAACGATCAATCGCAAGTATCTTCTCAACTAACCCCTTGGTATAATCTATCCTATCAACGCCCACCGCGACAATCTTATCTCCGAGGTCATATTCACCCTTTATTTTATCCAGGGCCTCTTTATCTTGTTTTGTATTGGCGCTGTTAAAATATCCGTCTACGCTGATAGGAAAATCCCTGACAAAGGTCTCTTTATTTGCCCGAATTATACTAAATTTCTCAGTATCAACACGGCACTCGATTAACCTGTTAACGGTATCCAAGAAATTGTTGCAGTGGTTTTGCACATGGAATCCGATTAAATCGCAAGCAAGCATACCCTCGAGTATCTCTTGCTGATAAGGGCATATTGAAAAGACCTCCGGATTGGGCCATGGGATATGCCAAAACAATGCGATAGTAGTATCAGGACGCTTATCTTTAATCATCTTAGCCAGAAGGGTAAAATGATAATCCTGCAGAAATACAAAGGGGCTCTTAGCCGGAAGCTCAGCCAAAACACTCTCGGCAAACTTATGATTTACTTTTTTGTACATCTGCCAGTCAGAATCCCTGAATAAAGGGCGGATGTGCGTAACATGACAAAGAGGCCACAACCCTTCATTAGAAAAACCGTAATAATATCCTTCTTCCTCTTCCTTGGAAAGCCATACTCTTTTTAATATATAACGTATATCTTCGGGTGGAACCCCAAGTTTATCCTTAGAGTTTACCATTCTTCTGTCGCCGCTTCCGCTGCCATGCGCAATCCACGTCCCGCCGCAAACGCGTAAAATAGGGTCAATAGCGGTAACTACGCCGCTCGCAGGCCTGACGCATTGGATTTTACCGCTTGTCTTATCCAAGATATGCATAAATGGCTCACGGTTAGAAACAACAAAAAAAGCATTCTCCCCCAATTTTGCGTGGATTAAATCCCTTAATTTACCCTGCGTCCATATTTCTTCTTTTTGCACACGCGTATGGGCTTCTTCGGTTACAACCTTGCGCGCTACCCTTAGGCCTAAAGCAACCTGTTCAACTTCACTGATAAGCTTACCGAATTCTCCGCGCTCTTCAAAAGGCTTCAATTTATCGGTCTCTCCTCTCTGAAAATGGGAAAACCATAGCGTAAGGCGACGGACGGGAAGAATAAAAATCTGCCTTTGTATTAAAAATGCGATCAGTGCAATAAGCAAAATCAAAACTATCAGCGTAACGCTAATTCTCTTCCACTGTTCAGCCAGCATGCTGAATAAATAGGAAGTATCATAGATTACCTCAACCAACCCCAAAACATTACCCTCATCGTCAGAAACAGGAAGTATGTAGCTATAAACAGAGTACTCATTAAATGTTTCAAGAGCGCCACGGGGACTCTTGGTCTCCAGTATTTCTTTAATATAAGGCTTATCCTTTGCCTTCCAGTCAGCTATTCTCTCGGTTATAGCAATAATCTGGCCTTCATTATTATAGAGCACAGAGCCCTGGAGCCTTTCTCTTTTCTGGAAGCTCTCTACCAGACGGTTAGCTAATTTTAGGTCATTGCTGATGAATATGTTTTTTACTGCCAGCTCCATGCTTTCATCAACGCTTCTTGCTTTGCGCTTTAAATCATCCATCAGTTTATCTTGCGTATAACGCGCCTGAATCACACCAAAGACAGTAAATACAACAGAAACGATGATGAGTATCGGCAAAATAAATAATAAAATTCTTTTCATTTCATTAGCCTTTCATTAAACAAAAACGCCAACTGCTAATCTTAAGCAGATGGCGGCCCGACCACCTTTTGAATCAACCTCCGGGCATTACACCCAGACCCGGAAATAATTATATACTTACTATAAGGTTATGGCAAGCCTTAAATCTTATTAATTAGTTCTCTGGCGACTTTTTTACCGCTTAAAAGCATACCGCCGAATACCGGGCCCATGCGCGGCCCGCCAAAGACTGCGTTTGCGCACATTCCGCATACATACAGCCCGGGACAGGCTTCTTTGGAATTCTTTACCGTTAGTTTCTCGGCAAAATCCGCGTCCATTGAACCCTCACCGACTATTTTACCGGTTTTAGTTTTTAAGCGGATCCCTGATTTCCTTTCAACGATACGCACTACTTCTGCCGCGTGGCCTGTTGCATCAACTACGTATTTTGCGCGCATGGAAATCGGGTCAACATGCAAATTAGCCATTTCAACCGCAGTCCAGTTCAAAACTAATCCGCATACCCGCCTATTTTTGGCTAAAACATCTTCCGCGCTTAAAAGATTGAATATCCGTACTCCTGCCTTAACCGACTTAGAGCACAAAGTTGATACTGCCTCAATAGAATCAGCTAAATAATAATTGTTTTGGTATTTTCTTGTGCGTATTCCGAATTCATCCAAAAGCTTCTTTGCCTCTTCCTGGACAACTATCTCATTAAACATAATCCCGCCTCCCCACATACCACCACCTATGGAGAGCTTGCGTTCAAAGAGAGCAACCTTAATATTTTCTTTTGCCAGATAATAAGCGCAGACAAGCCCTGCGGGCCCGCCGCCGACTATTGCCACATCTACATCTAAAGCGCTAACCAGTTTATCTTTATAAGATTCAATTATCGCCTTTGATATTATAATTTCATCAAGCTTCATAAGCTTCTCCTTGTTATGGGGACGGTTCTCTAACTTGTAATTATATAATAATAAACGGGTTATGACAACATCAAAATATCATTGAGGGAAAGCTTAAAAATAGCGGCCCGCTCTATCCTTAACCAATCAATACTAATAAGTTGTATTTTGGTGTTGTTGCAACTCTTTATATTATAAGTAATTGCGATGCGGAGAACCGTCCCCTATAGTTTCTCAGGGTGGTGTTTGACGACTTGGGCCTCAACCATATAGATTACATCTTCGGCTATATTAGTAGCATGGTCACAGATACGTTCCAAGAACCGCGCTATAAGCAGAAGTGGGACAGCGCGAGGAGTAGTAGTTTTATCCTTAAGCATATAATCCTCGATCAGCTCCTTCTGGATCATATTCCTTAGATTATCCGCTTCAGAATCGGAAAGCATGACTTTCCTTGCCAGCTCGCTATCTCTTTTGACAAAAGAATCTATAGTCATCTTAATCATATTTTGGGCCACATTAGCAAGCTTAGGGATATCAATTAAAGGTTTTAAAAGCGGCTTATCAGCAATCTCCACTACACGCTGGCAGATATCCACGGCAATATCAATTATCCTCTCAAGCTCGGCATTTACCTTCATCCCGGTTATAATAAACCTTAAATCACCTGCCATGGGTTGGTGCCGGGCGATAAGATCAAGGCACTTCTCGTCTATCTGAAGCTCAAGCTCATCAATTGCCTTATCATTATTAATTACTTCCATCGCTTTATTTTTATCACGGTCTTTTAAGGCTTCAATAGAATTAAAAATGGCTTCCTCTGCCAAAGCGCCCATCTTTAATATTTCGTTATTTAAATCCTGCAACTCCTCGTCAAAATGCCTTTCCATTATGCCTCCGTTTTATTTTATCCGAACCTGCCGGTTATATAGGCTTCTGTGCGCTTATCTTTCGGCGCGGTAAAAATCTCGTTTGTCTTTCCAAATTCTATCAATTCTCCCAACAGAAAAAATCCCGTGAAATCAGATACCCTTGCTGCCTGCTGCATATTATGGGTTACTATAACAATAGTATAATCCTTTTTCAACTCTAAAATAAGCTCCTCTATCTTTCCAGTAGAAATCGGATCAAGGCTTGCGCAAGGCTCATCAAATAAAATAACTTCTGTTTCAACGGCGAGACATCGGGCAATACACAACCTTTGTTGTTGTCCGCCGGATAACCCCAGAGCACTCTCCTTAAGCCCGCACTTAACCTCGTCCCAAAGCGCAGCCTTCTTCAAAGTTTGGGCCACTCTTTCCTCAATGAAATCCTTATTCTTTATCCCGTTAACCCTTAAACCATAAGCGATATTATCAAAGATGCTTTTAGGAAAAGGATTGGGTTTTTGGAAAACCATACCTACCCTTCGCCTTATATCCACAGCATCAATACAGGAGGAATTAATGTTTTCTCCATCTATATAAATACGGCCGGTAAGCCGAGTATTTACCACCAGTTCATTCATCCGGTTAAAAAGCCGAATAAAAGTAGATTTGCCGCAACCAGACGGACCGATTAAAGCAGTGACCTGATTCTTGAATATATTTATACTTACTGACTTAAGCGCCTGCGTTGAGCCATAGAAAAAATTAACCTTTTCTGCCCACATTTTTATACTGCTATCCATGGTAACTCCTCTGCCTTTGGCGTAAATATATTGCTATCCCTGAAATAAACAAAACCAGAAAAAGTAATATAAGGCTACATCCGTAGGCAATTGCCTTCTGCTTATCCGGATGTGTCCCTTCAGTCATTAAAGCATATATATGATACGGCAACGCCATTACTTCGCTAAAAATACTCTTTGGATACCCACGCTTATAGAATGCCGCGGCGGTAAATAAAATCGGCGCGGTCTCTCCTGCTACCCTACCGATACTTAAAATAACTCCGGTAAGTATCCCAGGCAAAGCAGTAGGTAAAACTATCCTTTTAATCGTCTCCCATTTGCTTGCGCCCAAAGAAAGCGATGCCTCACGAATTGAATGCGGAACTGCTACCAAGGCCTCCTGTGATGCGGAAATAATTAGGGGAAGCGCCAATATCCCTAATGTAAGACTTCCGGAAAGTATGGAGACTCCAAAATTCAAAAAATTTACAAATACCGCTAAACCAAAAAGACCGAATACAACCGAAGGAACTCCGGCAAGGTTATTAATACTGATACGGATAATATTTACTACTATGCTTTTGGGCGAATATTCGCACAAGTATATGGCGCAGGCAAGCCCTAAAGGAACCGCAAAAACCATCGCGCCTAAAGTCAAATACAAAGTTCCCACTATAACCGGAGCAACCCCACCTTCGGTCATTGCGTTTCTGGGCGACTGGGTTAAAAAATTCCATGAAATAACCTGTATTCCGAGCGTAAAAATAAAATATATTATAATGCCCAGGAAGAAAAGCGTAGTTATAATACAGGTAAAAAGAAGAAAAAACCCTATATTTTGCGCAATATCTTTTTTCATATCTATCCGCTTAATCCTAATTTTATCCTAAACCTTCGCGAGATTATTTCCGCTATTATATTAAAAACAAAAGTAATTAAAAACAAAATCAAGGCAATTGCAAATAAAGCGTGATAATGGTCGCCTCCCATAGGCGCCTCCCCCATCTCTGCGGCAATTGCCGCAGTCATTGGCCTGACCGGACCAAAAAATGTTTTTGGTATTACAGCCGCGCCTCCGGCAACCATTAAAACCGTCATTGTCTCACCTATAGCCCTACTCATCCCTAAAATTATTGCCGTAGATATACCTGAACCTGCCGCCGGAATTACTACGCGCGTTAAAGTCTGCCACCTGTTTGCGCCTACAGCAAAAGAAGCTTCACGGAATGAGCGCGGCACATAGCTTAAGGCATCTTCGGCAATACTGCATACCGTAGGAGTCGCCATAAGCCCTAAAATTAAGCTTGCGTTTAAAGCGGTTAAGCCGGTAGAAAGATTAAATATTTTCTGCAGAAAAGGCGTAACTATAACCATCCCGAAAAAACCGTAAACAACAGAAGGAATACTCGCTAATAACTCGATTATCGACTTTAAAAACTGCCTCTGTCTGAATCCCGCTATTTCATTGAGATATAAAGCGCTTCCTACACCTAAAGGAACACAGACAAAAACCGCTCCTGCAGTCACCCATAAAGAAGCTAATACAAGCGGCAATATCCCGAAATCCGGAGGCTCATAAGTAGGATACCACTTGGCTCCGAATAAAAACTTAAAGAACCCGATATCCTTAAATATCGGGGTCCCCTCTTTAAACAAAACCAGCATTATCCCTACCAGAAAAAACAGGGAGGAAAATGCCAAAATAGTAAATATCCACTTATAAAATTTTTCTTTTATGCGCTTGTAATTCATCTTTTAAGAAAATGGAGGCGCGGCAGGCCTTTTGAACCTACCGCGTTTGTCGAGTAAATGAGTAACGCTTATTTACTTTAACCCGACATAACCCTGGCTTTCCACTAAATTCTGGCCATCCGGGCTTTTAACAAAATCAAGGTATTTTTTAATTGTACCCTGGGGCTTCCCGTTTGTGTACATAAAAAGCGGGCGGGTCACCGAATATTTCCCAGAAAGAACAGTCTCCTTTGAGGGCATAACCTCTTCAATCTCAATCGCCTTAAGGCTATTAGTCATAAAACCTAGCCCTACATAACCTATAGAATTTGGCGTCTGGTTGATAATCTGGGCAACTGCCTGATTCGACGCCTGCATTAACGCAGAAGGCATAACCTTCTCTTTCTGCATTACCAACTCTCCGAAAGCTTCAAAAGTCCCGCTTGCCGTATCACGGGAGACAACTACAATCTTACCCGTGTTACCTCCGAGCTGAGACCAATCGCTTATTTTACCCATAAAGATATCCTTAACTTGCTTTTTGGATAATTTTGATACTGGATTTGATTTATTTACTACTACCGCGATTCCATCAAGCGCGACAATATGCGCCACCGGGTCCCTGCCATTCGAAACTGCTTTCTGAATTTCAACGTCCTTAATCGGACGGGAAGAGTCAGCTATATCGCAATTACCGTCAATAAGCGCGGCAATCCCTACGCTTGACCCCCCACCGCGCACGGATATATCAGCGCTCGGGTTATCATTCATAAACTCCTCTGCTGTCTTCTGCGCGATAGGAAGAACAGTAGTAGAACCTGCTATAACGATTTTCTCGGCAAAACAGGTGCCTGCGGCTAAGCTTATTGCCGCTATACCTATTGCCATTATCATTGCTATTTTCTTCATCTTTAAAACCCTCCTTGTGTACGGACACAACACCGGCGCAATTCAGCTTAGCGCCGGGTGTGCCATATACTTATTATTAGAACTTCATATTCCAATCAACCTGCACTAAGGTTTCAGGAGCCTTTGCCCCGCCTGCGATATTCCATGAGCGGTATACATCAACCCCTAAAAAAGTATTCTTTCCTAAACCATACTGCAGTTCTACCTCATGGCTTCTTATTCCGGTTTTGCCGCTATAACGGTCTGAATCAGGAGTTGCATCCAACACTGCATCTTTCTCAAGCATGGCATAGATATACTTAAGCTGCCAATCACCCCATTTTTCAATTTTCTCATGGCCCATTCTTAAACCCATAGAAAAACCGGTATTTTTATCCGGAGCTGCAAGGTTGTTCACATATTCACCCATAAACTTCAGGGATTCCACGTTTAACCCGATAGCCTTAAAAGGCTCTTTAATGCCTAACTCCAAAGCAGGGTTAATTACCTTATAATCATACATCCAATTAGAGCCGGATTTGGTATTGCTGCTCTTATACCAGGAATCCGTAGGATACGGATGGTTTTTAGTTGACCATTCAGAGAGGGAAATAGCACCCTTTAAGGAAACACTATTGTTAAACTTATACGTTGCTTCCGGCTGAAAGAAATACATCATTGTAGGATCGGCATTTGTGCTTGAATCAGAAGTCCCAACCAAAACACCTGTATTCATAAACACGCCTAGATTATCGTTTATATTCTTATTCAAAACCATTACTCCTCCTTCAGGAGTAATATCAGTATCCCAAACTAAATCTGTGGGCTCCCAAAGTACATCTTTTAAAAGCATCTTACCTCCGGTAAGCTTAAGCCATGGCAATGGATCATACATTGCATAAGCATAATCAAGCCGGATTTCAAACTTTGAAGAAAAACCTCCGTTTTTATCCCCGAAGGTTATATTTGTAGACCTTGGGTCTCCGCCGCTATTAGTTGCAATACCTATCCCGGCAAGAATCTTTTCATTAATCCTGCTTTCAACTCCAAGCCTTGCCCTTATGCGGCCAAGATGTGTATCTTTACTGTAATCGTCTGCAGCCTTTTCATGCTTATACTGATACCTTAAACGTAAATCACCCTTAAGCTTAATATTCTGTATCCAGGCGGGCAAAGACTCAGATTTACCTGTTGCTATTTCTTTTTTTACCTGCTCTTGTGTCTCATACTTAATCTGCTGCGCCTCTGCGCCGGATAAAACCCCCTTATCAACTAACTTCTCCAGTAAAAGGTCGATCTCTCCTGCAAAGGATACGCCTACTGCAAATAAGCTTACGCTTAAGCCTATTGCCACCAACATTACTGCGTACTTCTTCATCTTTTCTCCCTTCCTGCACAGTAAGTGCATACCGGCCGATCCGATAAGGCCGAGCATTGTTTATTTACCCGCTCGTTATTCCAAATTCTATTAACACCTGGATTATAAAATAGCCTCATTAAATCCGCTTATAAGATATGTTAAATCTGTGTAAAATAATTTAATGTACAACTGTGTAGTCTTTCTTAGAAAGCGCGCTTATTTCATTAACCACAGAGATTAAATCCTTAACAAAAAAAGGTTTTTGTATGTAGCAGTCAGCTCCTAGTATATGCGCATAAAGCTTATCCTGCTCAGAACCTTTAGCAGAAACCATAATCACATAGGATTTATGAGCCATAACGCTTTCCTTGATATCCCGGCAGATATCAAACCCGTCAATTCCGGGGAGCATAATATCAAGGATAATGATCGGGAAAAACTCAGACTCCAGTTTTTCCTTTGCTTCATCTCCATCAAACACCTGCTCAACTAAATATCCGTTTTTGCGCAGATTGTACGCGATAAGGCCGTTTATATCTTTATCATCTTCAACTACAAGTACCCTTAAGCTTTCCATATCTCCCCTCCTCCTAAAAAAATTAGGTATACTGATTGTAAAAACTATTCATTATAAAAATCTCCTCCCTCAAGGCTTTCTTAAGGGCCTCGTATAATAAACTTAGTATTTTGTATATTCTTTTCATCGCAAGGAAAGTATAAAACAGGCAGGTTAAATCCGCTTCAAAGGTAAGTAAAATCCAGGTAAAATAATAGTAGGGACGGTTCTCAAGTCAAAGCAAAAGTGTCCCTTTTAGGGGACACTTTTAGATTATTTTGAGAACCGTCCCTACTTGGAAAGCTTGGAAAGAGTAAACCAGAATTTGGAGCCTAGGCCTTCGGTACTTTCTACACCAACAGCTCCATTATGCAGCTCAATGATATGCTTTACTATAGATAAACCTAAGCCTGTTCCACCGAGTTCGCGCGAACGTGCCTTATCAACCCGGTAAAAACGTTCAAATATGCGCGGAATATCTCTTTGCGGGATGCCTATTCCTGAATCCTCAACTACAATCTTCAAGTTTTTATCTGCTAACTCACTGTAAATTTTTATAAAACCATGCTCCTTATTAAACTTAATCGCATTATCAATCAAGTTGATTAACACCTGATGGATCCTATCTTTATCAGCATTAATATTAAACCCGGAAGGCAATTCATTGATAATTTCAATATTTTTAGGCTTAAGCTGAGATTTAAACCCCTTTAGAACATCTTTAATCTGGCTATCTAAATCAAAATCGGTTTTTCTAATCTCAATCCCTTCTGATTCCAGATGAGATAAAGATAGCAAGTCATTTACAAGCGTATCAAGCCTATCTGCATGAGTTTGAATTATCTTTAAGAAATTACGGTTATTTTCCTTATCCTCCAATGCGCCTTCCAGCAGAGTTTCGATAAAACCCTTAATTGAAGTCAAAGGTGTTTTTAATTCATGAGAAACATTGGCAACAAAATCACGCCTGATAGTTTCAAGCCTCCTTATTTCAGTTATGTCGTGTATAACTACCAAAGCTCCATTAACAGCAGCATCCTTAAAAATAGGGGTAGCATTTATCTCGAATACGCGCTGAACAGGGAAATTAAGGGTTATCTCTTTTGAAAAGAATCTCCCTTTTTTTAGTATATTCTGGATGATCTCGAAGATTTCATTATTCCGGACAGCTTCCAAAAAAGGCTTTCCTTCTGTCTGGCCTCTGGTGATATTAAAAATCTCCTCAACAGCATGATTAATCGATACTACTAACCCTGTTTTATCAATAACTATAACTCCTTCTATCATGCTGTTAAAAATGGCTTCCAGATGCTGGCCTTTTGTAGAGATCTCCCGGATCTTATCTTCGATATCCTGGGCCATTTTATTAAGGACCCCGGCAAGCTCATCTATCTCATCATTAGAATCCTGCAGTATCCTGTGAGAAAAATCCCCTTTTGAAAAATTTAAAGAAGCAGCAATAATACGGTTGACAGGCCTTATTAAGCCTTTAGTAATGAGAAAGACCATAACGCAAGCAAGCAAAAGGGAAATTAACAGGCCGGTAAGGATAATCTTCCTTGCAGCAAGATGAATCTCCTGAACTCCGGTTAAAGGCAAAGCCATTCTTATAATGCCTGTAATTGACCCGTCTTCTTTTAAAGGTAAAGCTAAATAAAGCATATCTATGCGCAAAGTAGTAGAATACCTGACATCCTGCCCTATCCTTCCGTCTAAAGCTTCGGATACCTCCGGCCTTTTATAAAGATGGTTTTCAAGGCTAGGCAAGGCTTCCCGAACAACATCAGAATCAGCCAGAACTTTCCCGTCAATTCCGATTACAGTAATACGCGCGCCTATTTTACCTGCGAGCTCCTTGCTTAAGCTATCTAAATAATCAGGTTTATTAAGAGGTTTAGGTATAGAAGAGATCCTGCTCTCTAAAATTAAAACCTGGTTGGTTAAGGATTGGCTGATTTCACGGAAGGTTCTTTGCTTAAGGCTTCTATCCAGAAAAAAGAAGATAAACCCTAAAGATATTAATACAAGCAGAAAATATGAAGAGATAAGTTTTATTCTAAAACTTAATTTTGCCATAAATTACTTTAGTCTCTATTCCACTGCAAGCTCTCGGTAACTGCCTGGGCAACATTATTAAGATGATCGCCTATCTTCTCAAGATTGCTTATAATATCCAGAAAAACTACCCCTGAAAGGACATTGCACTTACCCTCCTCCAGGCGCTTAGTATGGTTGCTTCTTAATCTATCGCGCATACAATTAATCTGGCACTCTTCCTCCATTACAAACTTTGCCTCATTAGCATCATTCTGCTGCAAAGCTTTTATAGAACAATTGATCATTTTGTCGATTTCGTCAAACATCCTCTGCAGTTCCTCAACCGCCAAAGGAGTAAATGAGAGCCTATTTTCAATCTTTTGCTCCGCCAGATCACGAAGGTTCTCGGCATGGTCGCCTATCCTTTCCACGTCATTTATCGCATGTATTAAGGGTGGAATTTTCTTAGATTCATCCTGGCTAAGCTCACGCTGCATTAACTGGACTAAATAATCGGTGATAGCCTCCCTCAAAGAATCAACCGCCTCCTCCCTACGGGTGATTTTTTCTAAAGACCTCAAATCATTATTCATAAAACTATTGCTAGCTATCCCAATCATCTTCTTTGTCAGGCCTAATGTACGAACAATTTCTTTTATGGCAGCATCAATAGCAATAGGCGGAGTGCTTAAAAGATGCTTCTCAAGATACTTAGGAAGATACTCTACCTCCTCCTCTTCTTTACCCTTGATAATAAAAGTAAGAAATTTAGCAAATAAAGGAATAAAAGGAATGAATATAAGCGTATTTATAACATTAAATAAAGTATGGGCATTAGCAATCTCTCTCGTAACATCAGAAGAAGTCAAAGAAACAAACTGCGTAAAAGGCCCTAAAAACGGCAGGAATATCAATACGCCCGCAACATTAAAAAATATGTGGGCCGCAGCAGCCCTTTTTGCCCCAATGCTTGCTCCTATAGAAGCGATAAGCGCAGTAACACAAGTTCCTATATTACAGCCTAGTATCAAAGGCAATGCTGATCTTAAATCAATAAGCCCGGCCATAGATAATCCTAAAACCATACCGGTAGTTACAGAGCTGCTCTGCAGAATAGCAGTAACAAAAGCTCCTGCCAAAACTCCAAGCAATGGATTCTTGCTAAAACTGACAAGGATATCTTTAAATACGGGATAATCGCCCAATGGTTTTATTACTTGCGTTAAAATGCTTAAGCCTAAAAATAATATTCCAAAACCAATAAGAAACTCTGCTATATTTTTATAGAGCCTTCGCTTTGACAAAAGAGACATAATCATTCCTATGCCGATAATCGGCAAAGCATAATCAGTAAGCTTAAAAGCAATTAATTGCGCAGTTATGGTAGTACCGATATTGGCCCCGAAAATAACCCCCAAAGACTGAGTAAGAGTCATCAGGCCTGCATTCGCAAAACCAACAACCATAACCGTAGTTGCAGAAGAAGACTGTACCAAGCTTGTTATTCCTGCGCCTACCAAAACCCCTCTTTTTGGGCCTCCGGTTAAAGAATGCAAAACCTTACGCATCTTTTCTCCGCTTGCCTTATGCAAGCCCTCGCTCATTTCACGGATACCGTAAATAAAAAGGCCTAATCCTCCTAAAACCCCAAAAATTATCTCATGTACCATTTGTTAGTCTCCCTCTTCGGTTTCAAACCTGTAACCGTAATTTTTAACTGTAAGAATTCTCTTTGCTTCGGATTTTAACTTCTTACGCAAGGTTCTAATATGCACATCCACAGTACGGGTTTGTATCTCTATGGCATGGTCAAATCCCCAAATATTATCTAAAAGAAAATCACGTGACAATACCCTCCCTTTGGCATTAATAAGCGTTTTTAGCAATTCAAATTCCTTTGATGTAAGCTCAACAGGCCTATCTTTAATTGTAATTTGAATTTTAGATAAATCCATAATAAGATTTCCTACCTTAAGAACCTCGGGCGGCTTTTCTTTATCTTTCCCGCGGCGCAATACAGCTTTAATCCTTGCAACCAATTCTCTTGGGCTAAAAGGCTTTGTTATATAATCATCGGCCCCCAACTCAAGGCCAATGACTTTATCCGACTCCTGAGATTTAGCCGTAAGCATAATTATGGGGATAGAAACTGCCTTTCTTTCAGCCTTCAATTCTTTGCATACATCAAGCCCGCTTAGGCCCGGAAGCATCAAATCAAGCAGGATAAGATTAGGATGTTTTGTGATTGCCGCATCAAGAGCGTCTTCTCCGTCATTTACGATAATTGTCTTATAGCCTTCCTTCTTAAGATTATGATCAATCATCTTAGCAATATCTTTCTCGTCTTCTACGATTAAAATGGTCTCTGGCATCTATAAGTAAGCACCTTAATTTTATTAATTACGGCCTCCCGGCTTCCAGAAAACTTTATCGTTCTTCAGCGAATAATCATCCCAGCCTAAGGAATCGTTAAAATCAGGACGGTTTTCATTTACCCACTGCTTAAACTGGACGGTGTTATCAAATCTTTTATCGACAACCCCGTCATGGTCAGTATCAATCTCCGCTTTCTTAAACTTCCCCTCTTCAATATGAACCATAACATCATTCTTTCCGTCATAGTTTGTATCCGCGTGTATCTTATGAATATTCTCTCCGTCATGATGATAGAATACATCCGCCTTACCGTCTTTATTCACATCTACGGTTTCAATCTTAGCTTTACACGCCGCACATGCCCCTAAACAAAAGGGTAGCGCAAAAGATAAAAATAAAGCTGTAATTAACCTGCTCATAATCTTCTCCTTTTTTAAACTTTTTTATTTTCCCCTTCTAACGCAGCATAATGCGTATGCAGCAATTCATGGCTTAAATGACCGCATGGCCCGTCCGTAAAGAACTCTTTATATATTGCCTTAACAGAGGGGCTATCATGAGACTTTCTAAACGGCATCCCCTCATCTTCCCTGTAAACCGCTTCTTTGCGTTTTTCTTTAGCAGCTTCAGGATCATCATTAATCGGTTGGCCCCCTCCCCCTAAGCACCCTCCGGGGCAAGTCATAATCTCGATAAAATGGTAGTCATTCAGCTCGCCATTAATTAACATCTCCATGATTTTGCGCGCGCTGGCAATAGTATGTCCCACCATCAGCTTCAAAACAGCACCCTCCAGGAATTTCCATTCGCCCACTGTCTTCTTTATAGGGATCTCAACCCTTCGCAAATAAGAAAACCCTCTTACCGGTATTATATTAAGCTTGTCAAACGGTACATCGCTGCCGGTTATAACTTCATAAACAGTACGCAACGCTGCTTCCATTACCCCTCCAGTAACACCAAATATAGTCCCTGCTCCGGTAGATACCCCTAAAGGATCGTCAAAATCTTCTTCTTTAAGCAGGTTAAAATTGATCCCTGCCTCCTTTATCATTCTTGCTGCCTCTCTTGTAGTCAAAACATAATCAACATCAGGAAAAAGTTCGCTACCCTTCAGCTTCATCTTCTCCTTCCAATACTTAAAAGCATTGGTCATTTCAGGGCGCTTTGCCTCGTGCTTCTTGGCAGTGCAAGGCATAATAGAGACAACCACGATATCCCGGGGATCAATATTTAACTTACCGGCATAATAGGTTTTAACTACCGCCCCGAACATCTGCTGCGGAGATTTACAGGTAGATATATGCGGCAGGGCCTTAGGGTAGAATAATTCTGCAAATCTTATCCAGCCCGGAGAGCAAGACGTAATCATCGGAAGTCTACCCTTTGTTTTTAGCCTCTTTAAAAGCTCATTCCCTTCTTCAATGATAGTAAGGTCAGCGGTAAACTGGGTATCAAAAACTTTTGAAAAACCCAACCTGCGAAGCGCCGCGACCATTTTGCCTGTAACCAGGCTGCCCTCTTTCATGTCAAATTCCTCGCCAAGAGCAACCCTTACAGCAGGAGCGGTCTGTACCACCACAGTCTTCTTCTGGTCTCCTATCACTTTCCAGACATCCTCAATCGAATCTTTCTCCACTATAGCTCCGGTAGGACAAACCAAAAGGCACTGCCCGCAATTTATACAGGTTGAATTTGCCAAGCCCTTATCAAAAAAAGTTGAAACTTTTGTCTGCTTGCCTCTTCCTGATAAATTAATGGCATTTACAGTCTGAACCTTAGAACAAACTGCAACACACCTCTCGCAAAGTATACACTTATCAGGGTCCCTCACTAAAGATGAACTGGTCAAATCCTTATTATTGCTAAATGATTTCTTCTTTTCAAAACGAATATCCTTAACCCCCATATCGTACGCCAGCAGGCGCAAACGGC
>Ga0172375_10004523_pt1 | contig 20487 bp, 31 predicted proteins | sample LakKiv1m_FD_114537 | JGI IMG/M metagenome (GOLD analysis project Ga0172375, IMG submission 114537) | Freshwater microbial communities from Kabuno Bay, South-Kivu, Congo - kab_092012_11.1m | ecosystem: Environmental > Aquatic > Freshwater > Lake | place: Democratic Republic of the Congo...
TGGATTGAGTTTCTACGTCCGCTTCCACCTTCTTTCTGACTTTTCTGAACTGCAGGACCCGCCATCCCTAATAAATGTACAACAATTGACGCAAAAATATAGGGCATAATCCCTAAAGCAAAAACCGATGCGTTGGAAAACGCGCCTCCTGAGAACATATTAATAATTCCAAGAATTCCACTTGAAGTCTGCGCCTGAAGCGCATCAAGTTGAGCCGGATCAACGCCTGGCAGTACAACAAACGAACCTAAACGGTAAATAAGAACAAAGCCCAACGTGTTCAGTATCCTGTAACGCAGGTCTTCAATCTTATAGATATTCCGGAGTGTATTAATAAATTCCTTCATTAAATTTTCTTAAATAACGGTGGCTGTGCCTTGTTTTGCTTCAATTGCTGCTATTGCTGTTTTAGAAAAAGCATTTGCTTTCACATCTACTTTTGCGTTCAGTTCACCTCTTCCCAAAATTTTGATTAAATCATTTTTGGCGGCAAGTCCGTTGGCAACTAACGCAGCTTTGTCAATCACAGTAAGCTTTTTCTCAACTGCAAGTTTTTCCAATGTATCAAGGTTGATACCGTGAAACTCTTTGCGGCTGATATTCTTAAAGCCGAATTTAGGAAGCCTTCTCTGCAATGGCATTTGTCCGCCCTCAAAACCTTTTTTCCTTGAATAGCCTGAACGTGATTGCGCTCCTTTATGTCCGCGTGTTGAAGTTCCGCCTCTGCCTGAACCCTGCCCTCTTCCGAGTCTTTTATTATTTTTTACCGAACCTTCTGCCGGTGCTAATTTGCTTAAATCCATTTTATTTTTAGATATGAGAATTATGCTACAACTGTAACTAAATGTTCTACTTTCTTTACCATTCCAAGGATCTGCGGAGTTGCTTCCACTTCCACCGTTTGTCCCATCTTTGTAAATCCGAGTGCGCGAAGAGTTCTTTTCTGACGCACAGTGCGGTCAATGCCGCTTTTTACCTGTTTTACTTTAATTTTTGACATCGCTTATATTTTATCCGTTGAATACTTTATCAAGGCTGATTCCTCTTTGCTGTGCAACTGTGGCTGCATCTCTCATCTGCACCAAGGCATCAATGGTGGCTTTAACAACATTGTGAGGGTTTGATGAACCTTTTGATTTTGCCAATACATCTGTAACACCTGCACTTTCCAATACCGCACGCATCGCACCACCTGCAATTACACCTGTTCCGTGTGAAGCGGGTTTAAGAAACACATAAGATCCGCTGTATTTTCCGTGTTGTGAATGAGGAACAGTTCCTTTATGCACCGGTACTTTGATGAGGTTTTTCTTTGCATCATCAATTCCTTTGGTGATAGCTTCTGTTACTTCTTTTGCTTTTCCAAGTCCGTAACCTACAACACCTTTTTCATTTCCAACAACAACAATTGCTGAGAACGTGAATGTTCTTCCTCCTTTGGTTACTTTGGTAACACGCTGGATACTCACCAGCCTGTCCTTAAGTTCAATCTCACTGGATTTAACTTTTTTTACGTTTGCGTTTGACATTTTTTAATTTACGATTTACGATTTACGATTTACGATTTTTACATTAAAAATCTACAATTTAAAATTTCAATCCTCCTTCTCTTGCTCCTTCTGCAAGCGATTTCACTCTTCCGTGATACAGGTAACCGCCACGGTCAAAAACCACTTCGGTAACTCCTGCTGCCACAGCTTTCTCTGCCAACAGTTTTCCAACTGTTTTAGCTTGTTCGATTTTAGGACCTTTAACTTCAGTTCCTTTATCGCTTGATGAAGCGGCAAGAATGGTTGTTCCGTTCAGGTCATCAATCAACTGTGCGTAGATTTGTTTATTGCTGCGGAAAACAGCCAGGCGCGGGCGTTGCGCAGTTCCTTTCACAACTTTGCGTATCCTTTCGCGGATGCTTTTTCTTCTTAATACTTTTACTGTTGACATTGTTTTGTTCTTTAGCTTATTTTAAAAATTATGCTGCTTTTGCTGCTGATTTACCCGCTTTTTTCCTCAATATCTCGCCTACGTACTTGATACCTTTTCCTTTGAACGGCTCAGGTTTGCGCAGCGAACGGATTTTTGCAGCTACAGCACCTATCAATTGCTTATCGTGTGAAGTAAGTTTTATCATAGGGTTTTTACCTCTTTCTGTAAAGGTTGCCACTTTCACTTCTTTCGGTAGTTCAAATGTTACGTTGTGAGAATAACCAAGTGTAAGTTCCAGCAATTGTCCTTTTGCTTCTGCTTTATAACCTACACCAACCAATTCCTGGTTAATGGTGTAACCAGTGGAAACTCCATGAACCATATTAGCAATCAATGCACGGTAAAGTCCATGTTGCGCTTTCAACGCTTTTTCTTCGCTGCTGCGGGTTAACGAAACAACACCGTTATCAACTTTCACTTCAATTCCGTTGTTGATGTTTTGTTGCAGTTCGCCTAATTTGCCTTTAACGGTTACAGTTTGACCGGCAACTTTTACCTCAACTCCTTGCGGAACATTTATTATTGCTTTTCCTATACGTGACATGATTTCTATTCTTCTAAAAATTTATTGTACAAAACATAAAACTTCACCGCCCACATTTTCTTTCTTAGCTTCTTTATCAGTCATTACACCTTTTGAAGTAGAAATTATTGCTATTCCCAATCCATTCATAACACGGGGAAGCGTTGTATGGTCAGCATATCTTCTCAACCCGGGAGAACTAATTCTTTCCAATGATTTTATTGCAGATTGTTTTGTTATAGGATTATATTTCAAAGCAATTTTTATGCTTTTTGCTAATCCTTCTTCTTCAAATTTGTAGTTCAGAATATAGCCTTTTTCAAACAGAATTTTAGTGATTTCTTTTTTCAGCTTTGAGGAAGGAACTTCCACAACCCTGTGTTTTGCCTGGATTGCGTTTCTCAGCCTGGTGAGGTAATCTGCTATTGGATCAGTCATTTTTATTAGTTTAATGTTTAAAGTCTAATGTTTAAAGTTTTCTGTTTTCCGCTTCATGTTTAACTTTTAACTTTAAACATGAAACTTTAAACTGTTTTTTTTACCAGCTTGCTTTGGTTACTCCGGGTATCATTCCGTTCAGCGCCATTTCCCTGAAGGTAAGACGGGAAATTCCATAAGCTCTGATGTAGCCCTTTGGACGACCGGTTAGTTTGCAACGGTTGTGTAATCTTACTTTTGAAGAATTGCGAGGAAGTTTGCTCAGACCAATAAAGTCACCGGCTTTCTTCAGTTCTTCTCTTTTTGCTGCATATTTATCTACAAGTTTCTGTCTTTTGACTTCTCTTGCTTTCATTGATTCTTTTGCCATTCAGGGTAAAAGTTATTAGTTATTAGTTAATCGTTATAATTAGTTTTTAAAAGGAAATCCAAATTCTTTCAGCAACGCTTTTGCCTCTTCATCTGTTGTTGCAGAGGTTACAAAAGTGATGTCCATTCCCATTATTTTGCTCACTTTGTCAATATCAATCTCAGGGAAAATAATTTGCTCCGTTACACCCATTGTGAAATTTCCTTTTCCGTCAAACCCTTTTGCAGGAATACCACGGAAATCACGGATACGAGGAATAGCCACTGAAATCAACCTGTCTAAAAATTCATACATGTTATCGCCACGCAAGGTAACACGTACACCCAAAGGCATCCCCTTTCTAACTTTAAAGTTAGAAATATCCTTTTTGGATTTGGTTGCAACTGCTTTCTGCCCGGTAATGGTAGTCATTTCATTAATTGCAATATCAATGACTTTTTTATCAGATACAGCATCCCCAACTCCCTGGTTAAGACAAATCTTTTCCAGCTTAGGAACCTGCATAGCGCTTTTGTAGTTAAACGCTTTTTTAAGAGCCGGAACTACCTGCTCTTTATACTTGTTTTTTAATCTTGGTGTGTACATTATTTTATAACCTCCCCTGATTTTTTTGAAAACCTTACAATTTTTCCATTTTCAACTTTGCGCCCTATACGGGTTGGATTTCCCTTCCCGTCTATAACAAGTAGGTTTGAAATATGGATAGGCGCTTCTTTTTTTATAATCCCGCCTTGTGGATTTTTAGTGTTGGGTTTGGTGTGACGGGAAACTAAGTTCTGACCTTCTACCAATGCTTTTTCAGCATCAATAAGAATCTCAAGTACTTTTCCTTCCTTACCACGACTGGCACCGGAAATAATCCTCACCACATCCCCTTTTTTTATTTTTAGTTTTGACATTTTCTTAATACTTTATACTCTGTTCTTAATACTATCTTATAACACCTCAGGAGCCAATGAAACAATTTTCATAAATTGTTTTTCTCTCAGTTCCCTTGCAACAGGTCCGAAAATACGGGTACCTCTCAACTCATCTGTAGCAGACAAAAGAACTACTGCGTTGTCGTCAAAACGGATGTAAGAACCGTCTGGACGTCTGACTTCTTTTTTAGTTCTAACGATTACTGCTTTAGAAACCGTTCCTTTTTTCACGTTTCCTGAAGGAAGTGCGTTTTTTACAGTTACAATAATTTTATCACCTATAGAAGCGTATCTTCTTTTGGTTCCGCCCAACACACGGATGCAAAGAACTTCTTTTGCTCCGCTGTTATCGGCTACTGTTAATCTTGATTCCTGTTGTATCATTTTATTTTGCTCTTTCTAAGATTTCTACTAATCTCCAGTTTTTGGTTTTGCTCAGCGGACGGGTTTCCTCAATTTTCACTGTGTCGCCAACATGACATTCGTTTTTTTCATCATGAGCAACAAATTTGCTGGTTTTCTTTACGAATTTACCATACATCGGATGTTTTACTTTTCGCTCAACAGCCACTATAATGGATTTATCCATTTTATCGCTGACGATAACACCAACTCTTTCTTTTCTGAGATTTCTTTTTTCTGTTGTTTCCATTTTCATAATTATTTTTTGCCCTGCAATTCTCTTTTGCGTAACTCTGTGTGCAGTCGTGCAATATTCTTTCTGGTAACTTTAATTTTAAGTGGATTCTCAATCGGAGAAACTGCGTGGTTAAGTTTCAGTTTTACCAGCAACGCTGTTTCTTCCGCTACTTTATCGAGAATGTCCTGTGTTGATGTTTCTTTTATTATTGACTGTTTCATTTTAATTAAAGCTATATTTTATTTTACTGCTTTCTCTTCATGGTAATCTCTTCTTACAACAAACCTGGTTGTAACAGGAAGTTTCTGCGCTGCAAGTCTTAATGCCTCTTTTGCAACATCCATTGGAACACCGTCAGCTTCAAAAATAATGCAGCCTGGTTTCACAACTGCTACCCAATACTCAGGAGCTCCTTTACCTTTACCCATACGCACCTCAGCAGGTTTTTTGGTGATGGGTTTATCAGGAAAAATCTTGATCCAGATTTGTCCTTCACGTTTCATGAATCTGGTAACAGCAACCCTCGCAGCTTCTAACTGGCGTGCAGTTACCCAAGCACCTTCAAGTGCTTTAATTCCGAAAGATCCAAATGAAAGTTCAGCTCCGCGAGTTGCGTTACCGTGCATTTTCATTTTGTGCATTTTTCTGTATTTCGTTCTTTTTGGCTGTAACATATTATTTTTAGATTTGAGTATTTAGATTTGAGATTTGAGATTTTTTCTAACGTCTCATTTCTCACATCTCATATCTGTTATTATTTTCTTTCTTTTCTTTCCCCTCTCTCCCTGTTTTCTCCTCTTGGTTTTCTGTCACCTCTGTCACCAAATTTCCCCGGAGCAGATTCTGAAGCAGGTCCTGATTTCTGGCTTTTAGCACCAATATTCGGAGATAAATCTCTCTTTCCATAGACTTCACCATTACAAATCCAGACTTTGATACCAATTCTTCCGTAAGTGGTATGAGCTTCTGCCTGTGCATAATCAATATCCGCACGAAAAGTATGTAAAGGAGTTCTGCCTTCCTTATACTGTTCAGTACGCGCAATCTCTGCACCTCCAATCCTTCCTGCCACATTACATTTTATACCTTCCGCTCCCATTCTCATTGTTGAAGCAATAGCCATTTTCACAGCTCTGCGGTATGATATCCTTCCTTCAATCTGGCGGGCGATGCTTTCTGCAACTAAACGTGCATCAAGCTCCGGGCGCTTAATCTCAAAGATATTTATCTGAACATCTTTCTTGGTGAATTTCTTCAATTCCTCTTTCAGCTTATCCACTTCTTTTCCACCTTTCCCGATGATAATTCCCGGGCGGGCAGTATTAATGGTAACGGTAATTAGTTTCACTGTGCGCTCAATGATGATTTTTGAAATACCACCTTTTGAAAGACGGGCTTTCAGGTAATTCCTGATTTTATTGTCTTCAACTAATTTTTCTGCAGCATTTTTACCACCATACCAGTTGGAATCCCAACCTCTGATTATGCCAAGCCTGTTACCTATCGGGTTTGCTTTCTGTCCCATTATTAATTATTGAGTTATTGTTTGTTTAGCTGTTTCTACTACTTCTTTTTTGCTGTCAAGAATTAAGGTAACGTGATTTGAACGTTTACGAATTCTGTGTGCTCTTCCTTGTGGGGCAGTGCGGATACGTTTCATCTGACGTCCGCTGTCAACGAAAATTTCTTTTACAAAAAGGTTATTGTCCTCCACTTTTTCGCCCTGGTTTTTCGCCTGCCAGTTGCTGATAGCTGAAAGAAGAAGTTTTTCTAAACGCGGAGCTGCCTCCTTGGTATTGAATTTCAAAATCTGTAATGCTCTGTCAACCTGAACTCCTCTTACCAGGTCAGCCACCAACCTCATTTTACGGGGTGATGTTGGGCAGTCAACTAATTTAGCGAGGTAAGTTGTTTTCTTCGCTTCCTTAATTTTATCCGCCATTTCTTTTTTTCTTGCTCCCATTTTATTTATTTATTGTAGTCTGAAAAATAAATCTTTAATTATTTGTTACCTGCCGGTGCAGAAGGTTTACTTGCTGCTGCCATGTCAGCCTTATTATTTCCTGAGTGTCCACGGAAAGTGCGTGTTGGTGCAAATTCACCAAGTTTATGCCCCACCATATTTTCAGTTACATAAACCGGGATGAATTTGTTCCCGTTGTGAACCGCAATGGTTTGCCCGACAAAATCCGGGGAGATCATAGACCTGCGAGACCAGGTTTTTATTACCGCTTTTTTACCGCTTTGCATAGCATCAAGCACACGTTTTTCAAGCTTGAAATCAATGAAAGGACCTTTTTTTAATGAACGAGCCATTTATATTATTTTGTAATGATTAATTATTTCTTTTTCCTTCTTTCAACAATGAACTTATTGCTCAGGTTTTTCAGTTTTCTTGTTTTCAAACCTTTAGATTTCAAACCTTTTCTTGAACGCGGATGACCTCCTGATGCTCTTCCTTCTCCACCTCCCATCGGGTGATCAACAGGGTTCATCACAACACCTCTGACTCTTGGTCTTCTTCCCTGCCAACGTGCAACACCGGCTTTTCCACGTATCTGCAAATTGTGGTCAGGATTTGAAACTGCACCAATAGTTGCCTTACATTCCAGCAGCACCATTCTTGTTTCACCGGAAGGGAATTTAATGGTTGCATACCTGCCTTCACGTGCAATAAGTTGAGCATAAGCTCCTGCACTTCTTGCCATGCGTGCTTTTTGCCCTGGGTTTAATTCTAAGTTATGAATAATCGCTCCAAGTGGAATTTCACTCAGGAAAAGTGCATTGCCAACATCCGGGGCTGCACCTTTTCCGGCTACTACTGTTTGTCCTACTTTTAATCCCTGCGGAGCTAAAATGTATCTTTTTTCACCGTCAGAATAGTTCAGTAATGCAATAAATGCTGTACGGTTTGGATCATATTCAATTGTTTTAACAGTTGCAGGAACATCAAATTTGTTGCGTTTGAAATCAACTTCACGATATGCTTTTTTATGACCACCACCAATATAGCGCATGGTCATTTTACCGGTGTTGTTTCTTCCGCCAGATTTAGATATGCCTTTCACCAGGCTTTTTTCCGGTTTTGATTCGGTAAGCACATCAAAATCGTTAATTAACTTAAATCGTGTGCCTGCTGTAACCGGTCTGAATTTTCTGAGTCCCATTTTGTATTAAATATTACTGTAAAAATCTATTGTGTTTCCTGACTGAAGCGTAACAATCGCTTTTTTATATCTGCCTGTATTACCCACCACTACTTTTGATTTGGTATTTCTGCTTTTAGCTTTTCCCGGAGCCACCATTGTATTTACAGATTCAACAGTAACGCTATACATAGCTTCCACAGCTTTTTTAATCTGTAATTTGTTTGCAGTTCTTTCCACAACAAAACCGTAGCGTCCGGACTTTTCGCCCATGGCAGTCATTTTTTCGGTTATGATAGGTTTAATTAAAATTTCCATGATTGTTATTTGCTTAACAGGTTTTCTATTTGTTTCACTGAACTCTCAACCAATAAAAGGTTGTTGGCGTTCAGAATATCATAAGTATTGAGATCGGTTGCTTTGACAACTTTTGCCCCCTGAAGATTGCGTGACGACAAGTAGATGTTTTTATCTGCATCTGCCAACACCAATAATGTCTTTTTCCCGGCTTTCATATTTTTCAGAATTTCAGCGTAGTTCTTTGTTTTAGGTGAATCTAATTTGAAATCTTCTACAATGGCTATGTTGTTGTCTTTTGCCTTGTGTGAAAGCGCTGAAATACGTGCTAACTGCTTTACCTTTTGGTTTACTTTCAACACATAATCATGTGGCTTAGGACCGAATACACGTCCGCCACCTTTATAAAGCGGATTTTTTTTGCTCCCTTTACGTGAACCTCCTGTTCCTTTCTGCTTGTGAAGTTTTTTAGTGCTGAATGCAACTTCTCCACGCTCCTTTGATTTGTGAGTTCCCTGACGCTGGTTGGCGAGGTATTGCTTCACATCTAAGTATATAGCATGGTCGTTGGGTTCTGCACCAAAGATGTCTTTGCTGAGCTCAACCTTTTTTGAGGTTTCCTTCCCTTTTATGTCAAATACTGATAATTTCATTTTCTTTTATTTTTATTGGACACGAAATTTTCGTGTCCCTGCAACAATTTATTTCTCAATCTTCAGGTAAGAATTTTTTGCTCCCGGAACCGCACCACTAACAATAAGCAGGTTTTGGTCAGCAAGAATTTTTAATACCCTAAGGTTTACAACTTTCACTCTCTCCCCGCCCATTCTTCCTGCCAGCCTTTTTCCTGGGAAAACCCTTGAAGGCCATGAAGAAGCTCCCATTGAACCTGGGGCACGCAACCTGTTATGCTGTCCGTGTGTTGTGCCACCAACTCCGCCAAAACCATGTCTTTTTACAACGCCCTGAAAACCTTTTCCTTTTGATGTTCCGATAACGTCAACATATTCACCTTCTGAAAATACATCCCCTACTGAAAGCACAGCACCTAATTCAACAGTTACGGAAGCAACATCTTTAAATTCTGTGAATTCAACAATTTTTCTTTTAGGAGTTGTGCTCGCCTTTTTGAAATGACCTGTTGCAGAATTGCTGGTGTGCTTTTCTTTCTTTTCATCAAATGAAAGCTGAACAGCTTTATAGCCATCTTTCTCCTCATTTTTGAGTTGGGTTACAACGCAAGGTCCAACTTGTATAACTGTGCAGGCAAGATTTTTACCCTCATCAGTGAACATATTTGTCATCCCTACTTTTTTACCTATTAATCCAGACATTTTATTTAAATTTACTATTTATGTAAAGCGTTTTATTCTATAAAAATCAATTACTTAAAACCTATACTTTAATCTCTACTTCAACTCCACTTGGAAGCTCTAACTTCATCAAAGCATCTACCGTTTTAGTAGTAGAACTGTAGATATCCAACAGTCTTTTGTAAGAGCAATGCTTGAATTGTTCTCTTGCTTTCTTATTTACGTGGGGCGAACGCAATACAGTGAATATTTTGGTGTGCGTAGGAAGTGGAATTGGTCCGCTAACTACTGCACCTGTAGATTTCACTGTCTTAATGATTTTCTCTGCGGATTTATCCACAAGGTTGAAATCGTAAGACTTTAATTTAATGCGTATTCTTTGACTGCTCATTATTTGGGATAATTAATAATTAGTTTAATTTTTTTCCTTTTGCTTTTGCAACTACTTCTTCTGCAATGTTTCTTGGTGTTTCTGAATAGTGCGAAAACTCCATGGTAGTACTTGCCCTACCTGACGACATAGTTCTTAACTGTGTGATGTATCCAAACATTTCGCCCAGCGGAACTTTAGCTTTAATAACCTGTGAACCGGCACGTGAATCCATCCCTTCCAATTGTCCGCGTCTTCGGTTAAGGTCACCAACAATGTCACCCATATATTGTTCGGGAGTGAGAACTTCCACTTTCATGATAGGCTCCAGGAGAACTGGTTTTGCTTTAGGAAGCGCTTCCCTGTATGCTGTACGGGCGCAAATCTCGAAAGACAAAGAGTCTGAGTCAACATCATGGTAAGAACCATCGGTGAGGACAATTTTCAAAGTCTGTAAAGGGTAGCCTGCAAGAACACCATTCTGCATGGAGGCTTTGAAACCCTTTTCAATAGCAGGAATAAATTCGCGGGGAATATTTCCGCCTGTAATCTCATTCACAAACTGTAACCCGTTGTTTTTTGCATCCGGAACAAAGTCTTCATCCACTGGAGAAACAATAAATTTCATATCAGCGAATTTACCGCGACCACCGGTTTGTTTTTTATAAACCTCACGGTGTTCAACAGTTCCGTTGATTGCTTCTTTATAGGCAACCTGTGGAGCGCCCTGGTTTACTTCCACTTTAAATTCGCGTCTCAAACGGTCAACAATAATATCTAAGTGAAGTTCACCCATCCCGCTGATAATGGTTTGACCTGAGTCTTCGTCAGTTTTAACACGGAAGGTAGGATCTTCTTCAGAAAGTTTATTTAATGAAGTGCCAAGCCTGTCAAGATCAGCCTGCGTTTTAGGCTCAATTGCCAGACCGATAACCGGCTCAGGGAAGTTCATTGCTTCGAGAACAATAGGATGTTTCTCATCGCAAAGGGTATCACCTGTTTTTATGTCTTTAAATCCAACAGCAGCGCCAATATCACCCGCTTCAATAAACGGAATTTGGTTTTGCTTGTTGGCGTGCATCTGGAAAATACGTGAAATACGTTCTTTTTGTCCTGAACGGGTATTTAATACATAGGAACCTGAATCTAACCTGCCTGAATATGCACGGAAATAAGCAAGGCGACCTACAAACGGGTCGGTAGCGATTTTGAATGCAAGCGCAGTAAAAGGGTCTTTTACATCCGGTTTGCGTGAAACCTCTTCGCCAGTATCAGGATCTGTTCCAATAATCTGTGGGCGGTCCATCGGGCTGGGAAGGATTGACATCACATAGTCCAGCATAGTTTGCACACCTTTGTTTTTAAAAGCTGAACCACAAACCATCGGAACTAATTTACCTGCAATGCAGGCTTTACGTAAAGCTGTCAATACTTCTGCTTCAGTGATGGTTTCAGGAGCTTCAAAAAATTTCTCCATGATATGGTCATCAAAATCAGCAACTGATTCGAGAAGTTTTCCTCTCCATTCAGTAGCTTCTTCCAACATTTCTTCAGGAACAGGAATTTCGGTAAAGGTCATCCCCTGGTCAGCTTCATTCCAGATGATGCCGCGGAAGTTTACCAGATCCACCACTCCTTTAAAGTTCTCTTCTGCACCGATAGGCAGTTGCAACGGTACCGGGTTTCCACCCAGCATTTCTTTCACCTGTTTTACAACATTAAGAAAATCAGCGCCTGCACGATCCATTTTATTTACGAAACCCATGCGGGTTACATTATAGTTATTAGCGAGACGCCAGTTGGTTTCTGACTGCGGCTCCACGCCATCAACAGCCGAAAACAAGAAAACTAATCCATCCAATACGCGGAGAGACCGGTTTACTTCCACTGTGAAATCCACGTGTCCGGGGGTATCAATAATGTTAATCTTATATTTCTGTCCACGGTAATCCCAGAAACAGGTGGTTGCTGCTGAAGTAATGGTGATACCGCGCTCCTGCTCCTGCACCATCCAGTCCATAGTAGCAGCTCCGTCATGCACTTCACCTATCTTGTAGTTTACTCCTGTATAATAAAGAATACGCTCCGTACAGGTGGTTTTACCTGCGTCAATGTGTGCTGCAATCCCTATATTCCGTGTATATCTTAAATCTGCCATACCTGATTTGCTTCCTGCTTCTTATATTATTAAAATCTGAAATGAGAGAAAGCTTTATTTGCTTCCGCCATACGATGCGTATCTTCTTTTCTTTTAAATGCTGCACCCTCTTCTTTATATGCAGCCATAATTTCACCGGCTAATTTCTGAGCCATTGATTTTTCATTTCTTTTTCTTGCGAACTCCAGCATCCATTTCATTCCCAATGCCACTTTTCTCTCAGGACGAACCTCCTGGGGAATCTGGAATGTTGCTCCACCCACCCTACGACTTTTAACTTCCACGTTAGGCATTACATTAGTCAATGCTTTTTTCCATATATTCAAACCATCTTCCTGCATTTTCAGGGTAACGGCATCAATAGCACCGTAAAAAGTTTTAAGCGCTGTGCTTTTTTTTCCGTCATACATCATGTTGTTCACAAAACGGGTTACAAGTACATCGTTATATCTTGGATCGGGAACGTAAGGTTTGCGTTTGGGTGTTGCTTTTCTCATCTAAAAAGTATTGAGTATTGAGTATTAAGTATTGAGATTATTTTTTAGCGGCTGCTGCTGCTCCTTTTTTAGGACGCTTTGCGCCATATTTACTTCTTCTTTGTCTGCGTGCTTCCACGCCTGCGGTATCCAATGCTCCGCGAACAATGTGGTAACGAACACCGGGAAGGTCTTTCACCCTGCCGCCACGCACCAATACAATAGAGTGTTCCTGCAGGTTATGACCTTCGCCACCGATGTAGGCGTTTACTTCTTTACCGTTGGTAAGCCTTACCCTCGCCACTTTACGCATTGCCGAGTTAGGTTTTTTTGGTGTGGTGGTGTAAACACGTGTGCACACTCCCCTGCGCTGCGGACATGAATCCAAAGATGGCGACTTACTTTTGTCAACTATTTTTGAACGTCCTTTTCTTACCAATTGCTGAATTGTAGGCATTTTCCGAACTTTTTTCTTTTAAGGTTTTTACAATAAAATTCAATCCCCTTCCATTTTTGGGGACGGCAAAGGTAGATTTTTTATTTAATTAACAAACGTAGTGTTGAAAAATATTTTCCGTTCATTCTCAATAGCTTCCTACTGTTGTTGTTAACCTGAATTTAAAAGAAGGCAATAACCGCAAAGTTATTAACAATGGAAACTATTATAATGAGAATGGATTTTAATTCAAGGTCAATGGGGTTCATTGCCTTTTTCTAAATACTATTTCCAGCAGCTTGATTGTTTTGCTTTTTCTATTTCTACTTCGCAAATGATTTTTTCAGATGCACAAAAGCATCAGCAATATCGCTTCTGAAATCTTCCCAGCGCTCTTCCGCTTTCTTGCTCTCCCCTTTTACACGGCTTTTAATATCATTCAGTTTTTCTGCAAACTCGGTTTTCTTTTCTTCAAAGTCCACGCGCTTGTCTAATTTGTTCAGCTCATAGCGCAGCCGCATGATTTCTAATTTAATCTTAAACTTTTCCACTTCGGGAAGCAATGTTAAATACACTTCATTTACTGTTTCGTTTTTGCGGATGGTGCGCTCCACCTCATTCAGGGCATTGGTTATTTTTTTGCGTTGCTCTTCAAACAACTCTTTTGTGTCTGCTTTTCCCAGCGCAAGCTGAACCTGCAATTCTTCAAAAGCCTTCTTCAGTTCCGTTGATTTTTCTTTTCCTTTTTCCATCTGCTGCCGGGCTTCTGCAACAAAAGAGTTGAAAATCTTTTTGGCTTCTTCATATTTTTCTTTGGCTTCGGAAGCGCCTAAGGCAGCCTGCACACGAAACTCTTCTAATTCCGTTACTGCTTTTTTCATGTTGCCGATAAGCGTATCGGCAAAGTTTGAGATAGTTTTATTTTCCATGGTGGTGTTTTTTTGTGCAAATTTGATTGAATTCGCGGCTTTTGAGAATGAGCATTGACAGCAAATATAGTGATTAGCGTCAGGGGGAAATATTTTTTTTCACGGAACTGATACATATCATGTCTTTTTAAAATACATGTAATACATTTGCCCCCGAAATATTAAAAACTAAAAATCATGTCAGGAAGCAAAATTACAGTAAACAATGGGGTGCTGAATGTGCCCAACAATCCAATTATTCCATTTATTGAAGGCGATGGTATCGGTGCAGATATATGGGCAGCCTCTGTCCGTGTATTTGACGCGGCAGTAGAAAAAGCATACGGTGGAACCCGCAAAGTGGAATGGAAAGAAATACTTGCAGGCGAAAAAGCATTTAACAAAACAGGTGAATGGTTGCCCAAAGAAACCATACAGGCTGTGCGCGATTATATCATCGCCATCAAGGGTCCGCTGACCACACCGGTTGGAGGCGGCATACGCTCACTTAACGTAGCCATACGCCAGGAACTTGACTTATACACCTGCCTGCGCCCGGTGCGTTATTTCAACGGGGTGCCTTCACCGATGAAACACCCGGAGTATGTGGACATGGTTATTTTCCGAGAAAACACAGAAGATATTTATGCAGGGATTGAGTGGATGGCAGGAACAGATGAAGCTAAAAAAGTGGTTAAGTTCTTAAAAGAAGAAATGGGTGTTAAGAAAATCCGTTTCCCTGAAACTTCTTCTATCGGCATAAAGCCTGTTTCGGTTGAAGGCTCTGAAAGGCTTATACGTGCTGCCATCAAATATGCCATCAAACATAAAAAACCTTCTGTTACGCTGGTACACAAAGGCAATATCATGAAGTTTACGGAAGGCGGTTTCAAATCATGGGGCTATGCGCTTGCAGAACGCGAGTTTGCCAAAGAAACATTCACATGGACAGAATATGACCGCATAGCAGCCGACAAAGGTGTGGATGCAGCAGTGAAAGCCCAGAAAGATGCGCTGGCTTCAGGGAAAGTGCTTATCAAAGATTCTATTGCTGATGCATTCCTGCAACAGATACAGTTGCGCCCGGCAGAGTATTCAGTGATAGCCACACTCAACCTGAACGGTGATTTTATTTCTGATGCATTAGCTGCTTCGGTTGGAGGTATCGGTATTGCTCCGGGAGCCAACATTAATTACATCACCCACCACGCAATATTTGAAGCCACACACGGAACAGCTCCTAAATATGCCGGTCTGGATAAGGTAAATCCTTCTTCAGTGATACTTTCAGGCGCTATGATGTTTGAACATCTTGGATGGCTTGAGGTTTCAAATCTCATATACAAAGGCATCGAAGACAGCATCAATAAAAAAATCGTTACTTATGATTTCGCCCGCCTGATGGAAGGAGCTAAAGAAGTTAAATGCTCTGAATTCGGAAGCGAGATTATCAATAACATGGAATTAGTAAAAGCATAGTTGATTGTTTTTGGGTTAGTAAAAAAAAGGATATGGTGAGAACCATGTCCTTTTTTTATAATTTCGTGCCCACGCGGGAGTAGCTCAGTTGGCAGAGCATCAGCTTCCCAAGCTGAGGGTCGCGGGTTCGAATCCCGTTTCCCGCTCATGGTTTTCCTGTTGTTAGCTTTTTTGTTTGCCACAGATTGCACAGATTTTCACAGATTTAAAATTAAATCTGTGAAAGAAATCTGTGTGAATTAGTGTAATCTGTGGCAAAAGAAGACTAATGCGTAAGAACGGTTTTAACCCTTATTTAAATATATTTCTTTTCTTCGTGCCGGATTTGTAAAAAATTTGATGCGAAAACCCAGGTCTTATTCTTCATTGTTCATTGCGCATTGCACATTGAACATTGCACATTGTAAATTGTACATTGTATATTGCACATTGTTCTTTGCACTTACTTCCTGCTGTCGTCTGCCTGTAAACACCGTTGCGGAAACACAGAAAATAACAACAGGTCCAGGACCGGAAGACATGGCGGTGGACAGCACAGGCGGAAACCTGCGCCTGCTGGTTTCGTGCAGCGAACGCAGAGAAAATCCTCCTTTCGGAGAAATATATGAAGTTAACCTCAGCGACAATTCCTCCCGCATCCTTCCGCGCAAAAACACACCTGATGATATTGTTTTCCATCCGCACGGAATAGACCTGAAAACAATAAACGGCATTACCCGGCTTTATGCCATCTCACACAACAACGAAAAAGAACGTCAGAGCATTGTGGTTTACCATGTTTATGCCGACAGCCTTGTATTTGAGCAGGTGATAGAAAACCAGGCAGCCATGAATACGCCCAACGACCTTGCAGTAACGGAGAAAGGAGATATTTATGTAAGTAATGATGCCGGCAAACGCGGCAGCGTGGTGGAACAATTACTGAAACTCAAACGCAGCAATGTGGTGTTTTATGATTCGGAATTACGGCTGTGGAAAAAAGTTGCCGACCGCCTGATATATGCCAATGGCGTTGCAGTGGACGATACCTGCGTGTATGTTGCCACCACGCGCAGCAATAAACTTTTTTCATACAAACGCCAGCCGGACGGCAACCTGACCGACCGCAAAACCCTGGTGAAAATTAAGGGTGAAGACAACATCATGTTCAATGGCAGTGAAATGGTGTTCACCTCGCATCCTGATGTTTTTGCATTTCTGAAACATGTTAAATCCTCAGAAAAAAAATCGCCTTCGCAGGTGCATGGCTACAACCGGAAAACAGGGCAATACCGCCTTATCCTTGCGGATGACGGCTACCGTATCAGCGCTTCTTCCACAGCGTTGTTCTTTAATAACAAACTTTACATCTCACAGGTTTTTGATCCGTATATCCTGGAGGTGAGGTTGAAATAATCTTTCACGCAGAGGGCGCAGAGGAGCAGAGAGCGCTGGGACATATTTTTTAAAACTCTGCTTTCTCTGCTCCTCTGCGCCCTCTGCGTGAAACAAAAAAATAAATCAATGAAACACTACACCCTTATCACCGGAGCCAGCAAAGGAATTGGCAAAGCCATCGCCCGCGAAGTGGCAGGAAGAAAACACAACCTTATCCTGGCTGCCCGCAGCAAAAACCTGCTTGATGAACTTGCAGAAGAACTGCGTGCAAAAGGAACGGAAGTGCATACCCTCGCGATAGACCTGCTGAAAGAAAACAGCCACACCGAATTGTTCAGCGAATGTGAGCGGCTGGGACTTTCCGTAAATTTTTTGGTGAACAATGCAGGCATGGGCAACTACGGAAAGTTTTACAAAGTGCCGGTGGAAGACCACCTTGTTACCATGCGGCTTAACAATGAAGTAATGGTGCGCATGGCTTATGAGTTTATTGCGCGCAACAAAGGAAAAGAACACCGCTGCTATCTGCTGAACACTGCGAGCACCGCCTCCTACCAGCCTGTTCCGAAGATGACTATTTATTCAGCCACCAAAGCCTTTATGCTTTTCTTTTCGCAGGGAATAAGACATGAATTGCGCAAATCCAATATATCGGTTACCGCGCTTTGCCCGGGACCTACCGAAAGCCAGTTTTTTCAACCTGCCAAGATGGATAAAGTATGGAACGACAACAAGCGTTTCCTGATGCCGGCAGAGAAGGTGGCGCGCATAGCCATAGACGGTACGCTGAAAAGAAAGGCGGTTATTATTCCCGGCTTTTTTAATAAGCTTGGCGCACTTTCAGCAAAACTTGCTCCGCAGGAATTGGCAACTGCTACTTCTGCTCTCTTATTCAAAGGAGCATAATCTCAGGGCTAATTATTATTATTGCATCGTAATCACAAAAAGAAATATCTATGAAAACTATTTTCTCCGCCATATTCTCATTATTAATGCTTCTGAATACTGTTTCAGCCCAGTCCGACAAAGATGCCGCGCTCGAAACCCTTGGTGCATCGGGTGGATTGCTGCTTTATAATACTTATATCGCTATCGGAGCCATCGGTGACGCTTATGCAGGAAACAGTTACGAAGCTACTTATGTAAAAGACATTACCAAAGAACAGATAGCTTCTATTGAAGCGGTGATAGCACAATACAACAAACTGCTTTCAAGCGGTTTTTTAACCGACCCGGAAGATAAATCTTTTGTAGGCGACATAGTGATGACGCTGGGTTATCTGAAAAGCGAAGCAAAATATCTTGGAGATTATGCAGATACAAATTCCGAATCTGACAGCGAGAAATATCAATACAACCGCGAAGAAGCCTGGAAAAAAATCAGCAAGCTGCTGCAATTGGAGGAATAAATCCAGATTACTCATCAGGTTTCTCTGCCACAGATTACACTAATTCACACGGATTTTTTTTCACAGATTTATTATTTAATCTGTGAAAATCTGCGAAATCTGTGGCAAAAAAATCAATTTGCCAACATCTTTACAATTCCGTAATAATTTAATCTGTGAAAATCTGCGAAATCTGTGGCAAAAAAATCAATTTGCCAACATCTTTACAATTCCGTAATAATTTAATCTGTGAAAATCTGCGAAATCTGTGGCAAAAACTAATCATAAAAAACTTATTTCTTCTTTTCCGCGATATAGTCTTTCACTACTTCTTCAAGGATGCTGAGCGGCATCGCCCCGTTTTTCAGCACTACGTTATGAAATTCTTTGATGGAGAACTTAGCGCCCAATTCTTTTTTTGTCCTTTCGCGCAGTTGCAGAATTTTCAGTTCGCCTACTTTATAAGCGCAGGCTTGTCCGGGCCAAACAATGTATCGTTCTATCTCAGCGGTAACATCACCTGACGGCATCCCGGTTTTTTCTATCATATAATTAATAGCCTGTTCGCGTGTCCAGTGTTTGTAATGTATTCCCACATCCACTACCAAACGCACCGCGCGGAAAATCTCTGACTGCAGGCGACCAAGGTTGTTATAAGGGTCTTTCTGAAAACCATATTCCCATGCAAGGCGCTCGGCATACAAAGCCCAGCCTTCAATATAGGCGGTAAAGGGCAATACCTTCCTGAAAGTGGGAACGCCTTCTAATTCCTGCTGTATGGCTACCTGGAAATGATGTCCCGGAATGGCTTCATGATAACTGAGAGTCCGCATCCCGAACTTCGGCACTTCAGCCATGCTGCGCGTGTTGGCATAAAAAATACCGGGGCGTGTTCCGTCCATGGAAGGCGCGTTGTAATAAGCTCCGGGCGCACCGTTTTGTTTAAATTCAGGAACAGGTTCCACTCTTACACCTGATTTCGGACGGATGTCAAATATCTCACTCATGCCCGTATCAATTTCATTAATGACAGACTGGTAATCTTTTATGCACTGCTGCTTTCCTTCCTTAGTTTCAGGATAAAGAAATTGCGGTGATTTTGCGAAGTGTGTTAAAATACTTCCCACAGAACCCGTGTCGGGAACCCCTATACTGTCAAGGATTGCACGCATTTCTTTTTCTATCCTGCCCACTTCCGTAACACCGAGCTGGTATATTTCTTCCGGTGTCATGTCGGTGGTGGTATTGCTGCGCAACTGAAAAGCATACCATTTATCACCGTCAGGCAGTTTCCAAACGCCATCCACTGCCGTTGTCTTGTCTAAAAGTTTCTGAAGATATTTCTCAAGTTTACGGTAAGCAGGATAAACTGTCTTCTCCACTTCTTCCAATGCCCTTTGCTGCAAAGCGGATTTTTCAGCAGGGGGAATATTTTTCAGTGTATCCGTTTTAGCGATAAAAGAAGTGTAAAGAATATTGGCGGATGCGCTGTCCTTAATAAATTCCGAAACCTGGCTCAACACTTTCTCAACGGCAAAATGCGGAGGGATGATTTCTTTTTCTTCACGTATAGCAAGCTGTTCAAGCAACTGATCAAACTTGGTATCAAACTTTGAAAGTCGTGTAATATAATTTTCAGCGTCCCTTTTATTATTCACCTGGTGAACGTTCACCATAAAATCAGGTAAATCAATGTGCACGCCTGAAAGCTGGTTGAGAATATAATCATGATACATAAACTGCTCCCTGCGTATGGCATCATCCAAAAACCATTTCAGTATGTCATAAGAAAGCCCTTGTTCTTTACCCAGGTTTTCACGGTTATACTCCAGCAGGGTTTTATAATTACTGTCTAATTTTTTCTTCACCCTCAGCATACGTTCATTTGAAATATCAGTCAGGTCATCGTTGTGAAAATTGATGCCCATCGGCTCTAAAATCCTCAGCGTGCTGAGAATTTCCGGGTCTTCTATTGCATATTCAACAAACACCCTTTCATAAAAAAGGTTAATGCTGAAAGGCTTAAACCAGATAAGGTTTACAATAAATATCCCGCCAGCTAATAGCAATACAAGCAGCGAAAGGAGGATTATTTTTTTCAACTTCATGAGTTCCGATTTTGGAAAAACGAAAGTATAAAAAAACCCTGTGTGATTTTTATTATTTTTGCGCCTCTTAATTTTAAATGAACATGAATAAAAACTATTTGATTGGGTTGAGCATTGCAGTTATTCCATTCTTTTTCTCCTGCAACAATGATAAGAA
>Ga0172375_10004525_pt1 | contig 20479 bp, 13 predicted proteins | sample LakKiv1m_FD_114537 | JGI IMG/M metagenome (GOLD analysis project Ga0172375, IMG submission 114537) | Freshwater microbial communities from Kabuno Bay, South-Kivu, Congo - kab_092012_11.1m | ecosystem: Environmental > Aquatic > Freshwater > Lake | place: Democratic Republic of the Congo...
CCGCCATTAAAAGTCCTGAATACGTTTCTGAATGAATATCTCCGGGATTCGGTTTCAACCGTGCATCTCCTGCCGTTTTTTCCGTTTTCGTCAGACGATGGTTTTTCCGTTATTGACTATAAAGCCGTCAATCCGGCCTGGGGCGATTGGAGTGATATTGCTACTATTGGTGAAAAGTTCGGGCTGATGTTTGACGCGGTTGTCAATCACATTTCGGCGCAAAGCGAATGGTTCCGCGAATATTTGAATGGCAATCCGGAATACACTGGTTTCTTTATCGAAACCGATCCCGAAACCGATCTTCGCGCCGTTACGCGGGCGCGTTCGCATCCGCTGCTGACTGCTTTTCAGCGCGAAGGTCAGGCGATTCATCTCTGGACAACTTTCAGCGCCGATCAGATCGATTTGAATTTCCTGAATCCGGAAGTTTTGCTGCGAATGCTCGATGTGCTTCTGTTTTATGCCGCTCGCTCGGCACAAATTATTCGTTTGGATGCCATCGGTCATGCCTGGAAAGAACCCGGCACTTCCTGTCTGAATCTGCCTGGCGCACATCTTCTGGTACAGATTTTCCGGGCAGTCCTCGACCGTGTTTTTCCGGATGTTTTGCTGCTGACCGAAACCAATGTGCCGCACGCCGAAAACATCCGTTATTTTGGCGACGGTCGCGCTGAAGCCCAGTTGATTTATCAGTTTCCGCTGGCCGGACTGGTCGTGCACAGTTTTCAGTGTGGCAATGCCGTCAAACTGACCAACTGGGCGCAGACTCTGGAGTTGAACTCGGATTCGTGTGCCTATTTTAATTTGCTGGCGTCACACGACGGTATTGGCGTCCGTCCGTTGCTGGGAATTTTAAATTCCGATGAAATCGAGGCGCTGGTTCGACAAACCCGGAGCCATGGCGGTTATGTTTCCTATAAAACAAACGGCGACGGAGCCGGCGATCCATACGAACTTAATATTACATTATTTGATATTTTGGCCGAACCGGAACTTGATGAGGACGTCAACATCCGGCGATTCATCACGGCGCATGCCATTCTGCTGGCTCTGCCGGGCATTCCGGCGCTCTATTATCACAGCCTTTTCGGCAGTTCCGGCAACCATTCGACGGTGAAAGAAACCGGACAGAAACGGGCCGTCAACCGGCGGAAATTCAACCTGGCGGAGTTGGAAAAAGAACTGGCCGATCCGCATAGCCGAACCGCCCGTATTTTTTCGGAATTGAAAAAATTAATCGCAGTCCGGAAAAGCCAGCCGGCTTTCAATCCATACCGTCCGGCCAAAATCGTTACTCTGACCGAACAACTGTTTGCTGTTCTCAGGACGACACCATATCAAAAATCGACCATCCTGACGATTCACAACCTGTCGGCTCAAACCATTCAGTTCCGGATTCCCGTCGGGGCGCTTCCGGTCAATTGCGGGTCATTGAAAAACCTGTTCACCGGCGAGAAAATCAGTTTAAACGAGACAATCGGCATTGCCGCCTTTGGATTCACATGGCTGGCATGTTCTGATTAATACCCTGGTCGGGAAAATATTTATAGCGTACAAGACAAGCTGAACCGGGAATTTCAAACTTGTAAATGAATAACTTTGCAGTTAAAATACCAGTGTAATGGAAAGAGATGGTCAGATAAACAGAAAGCGAGCCGGTTAATGTCGTTTAATATCCTCCATGATCCAACGACAAATTGCGTCATTCTGACTTTTCACGAGACAGTTACCATGGAAAAAATCCGGGAAGCCGCGCCTCTGGTAGCCCAGTTCTGTGAAGAAAAGAAATGCTTTCGGATTTTAAACGACATGAGTTCAGCCAGAATACAAATATCGATCGTAGATGTCTTCCAAAGTCCGGCCATTATGGACAACTCCGGAATTACCCGTATTACCAAGAGAGCATTAGTTGTTCCGCCCGATTTCGACAAATCAGAATTTCTCGAAACCGTCACGCGCAACCGTGGACACGATCTGATGGTGTTCAATGACATCGAAAAAGCCAAACAATGGTTGCTTAGCAAAGCATAACCCTCAGAACCGTACCCTCACCGTCACAATCTTCCTTGGTCCGGCTTCAATACAAACAGTGTAATCGTTTGGCTTGATGGTCGCCGGCGAATCGTCTTCGGATAATTGAGTATAGTTGACAGATTGCGGTTTTCGGAAGAATTCCAGTCTTTCCGTGCAGTTTTGATCCGATGGATTCCAGAGGCGGACAATCACACCGTCGCCGTTTTCGGCGGTTTTGATAGCTGAGATTACCAGATGATGATCCAGCATTTTAATAAAGCTTCGTTCGGATGTTTTTCCGGTTAACGGCGGATAGCCGGATGAGATTTTTCCGGATTGACGGGTATGCAAACCGGCTTGTAATTGCAAAACTTTTTGCATAGTATCCACCCGGTTCAGTTCACCTGTGAACGGCATCAACGCAAAGCGATGCACGATTTCGCCCAGTTCCAGCCCATCGTGTTCGCCGGCCGTCAGGAAAGTGCGCCGGAAAGAGCGTAGCAAAGTCACCTGCATTGTGCGACGTTGATCGTCGCGCACGCCGCCTTCATGCAAGCCGCCCCCGGACAGGAAAGCCAGGCCGCGTTTGCCTTGCCCGACAGCCTGTATATGCTGGAAAGGCTTTTCGGTCAGTTCGACTTCCTGCCAGTTGGCAGTTTCGGGATTGAGTTGGACCGGGCGCTCCACGAAATCGAACGGATGCTGCGCCAGATAGGTTTTGGCATCGATGTCGGTTGGCAAGAGCAGACGTAGGCAATGATCTTCGGCGCGGTTGTCGATTACAGTCTCAATTTCGACTACCGGCGAATTCTTTTTTAAAGTAATATAGTTAGTAATCGGCAAATCGACCCGCGCGGCGCTGCGGCGTTCCTGCTGGCGGTCGTAGCACAGAGGTACATTCAAAGTCAGAGCGACTTTGAAAGTCACCTGGTGCGGGCCGTCGTGCATGACAGAAACCTGCGCGGGACTGGATGAGGACAACACCAGTTCATCAGAAACCGTCGGCGAGTGGAACCAGCCGCTGCCGATTTCGCATTTGTCCTCATAAGTCAATAAATCGCGATAGATTTCGCCGGTAGTTTTATCGGTCAGGGTCAGGGTGCCATTGGATTCAACGGCGATTTGGATAAATTCATTGGCGGCACTCGCCGCGCCGGTACGCAGACTGCCCATCACCCGGTAAGGTGTCTGACAGGGCTTTACCAGTAATTCAGTAAAGCCAAAAGCCGGCAGTTCGAGTTCGGCCGCGATTTCATAGCGCGTGAACTCGCCGTCGCCGCCCTGATTTTCCACCTGGGCGAAGGCGGTGCGCTCCTGGGTACGCGGCACGATTCGCAGGCGCTGGTAGGGGATTTCCCGTCCGTCCGCCGTCCAAAGTGTAAAGGATTTGATGTTCTGCGAGCCAACGAATCCCTCGGTATATACCGTCGGGAAATCCAGCGGTAGTTTCACATTGAATTTCACAACTTCATGGCGCGGCCACGGCAGCGGATTGGCAATGACGATTGTGAACTCGTCTTTTTCACCGGCAAGTTCGGCACAGTCCATGGTCAGCAGGCCGAAAGCTTTGTTACGCAACTGATTACCGAGAGTCTGACATTGGTCGTAACGAAACATCATGTCACGGTGCACCTGATCTATCGAACAGCCGCAGATGCTGTCATGGGCATGATTGAGCAGCAGATTCTTCCAGGCGATTTTCAGAAAAGTTACCGGCAATTTTTCTTCCGATAAATTAACCATCGCCATCAGCGGTTCGACCCAGCGTTCCAGCAGAGACTGACAGGCATCGTTGACCTGTTTCAGGCGTACGCGCGCCGAGACGCAATTTGGAATCAGCCAGAGATAATTATTGCGGTTTTTGGAAGGTTCGCGCAATTCACCGGTGCGGGTTGGCAGATTGACTGCACCGCGCCGGGCATCCTTGAAAAATTCCGATAAAGTCGAATGTCTGGCGGATACGTTGGTCGCTGTTTCATGAATCATTTTCACGTACGAGGGAGCGTCTTTGGCCGGTTTCTTGTGATCGAGCGAATCAATCAGGCAGAGCGTATCACCATTTGTTCGTTTAATTTCATGGTCGATGTAACTCTTTAAACTTTTACGGGCTTCCTGCATGGCTTCGTCTCGATCGCTGAAGAAATTCGACTCCAGGGCATTGCGGGCGCCCTGAAAGGCGCCATAACCCATGAAATCCTGTAATTTGAAAACGAACACGGTGCTGCCGTCCGGCGCCTGCCAGTTAAAAAAAGCCGGCGTGGTATGTTCATTCGTCCCACGTCCCAGTACACAGTCTTGCAAACCGAATCCAGCGTAAATTTGCGGCATTTGCGAAGGGTGACCGAACATGTCGCAGGTATAGGCAACCGGCATTGGCTCGACGCCCCATTCCCGGCAAATACGCCGCCCGGTCAGAAAATTGCGAATCAGCGATTCGTCGTCCGGGCAAAACAGATCAGGCATCGTGAACCACGGACCGATCAGAATTTTCCCCGATTGGATAAGCTTTCGGAGGTGATCGGTATTTTCCGGGCGGATTTCGAGATAATCTTCCAGTACACAGGTCTGACCGTCCAGATGAAAATAATCGAAGCCGTTATCGCCTTCCATCAGATCGAGTAAATCGTCAATCAATTCAACCAGCAACAGCCGAAATTCCTGGAACGGCCGGTACCATTCGCGATCCCAATGCGTTCCGGAGATGTAATGGGCGGTATATTTTTCAACAGTGGTTTTCATTATTATTCAATCCTTTCAAAATAACGGGCGCAATTGTGTCCCGAATGGTAATTTAACACTTCGTGGAGATAATTTCAGACGGTGTGTGAGTTCACGGCCCGGAACATCGCGACGATATTTTCAGGTCGCACATCGGCCATGACATTGTGAACCTGCTGAAAGACGAAGCCACTGCCTTGACGCATGATAGCAACCTGTTGCCGCACATGTTCAGCCACCTCTGCCGGAGTTGATTGTGGCAAAATCCGCCGGGTGTCGCAGCCGCCGCCCCAAAAGCAAATCCGGCTGCCATATTTGGCTTTCAGCCGGGTCGGATCCATGCCGGCGCTGGAAATCTGCACCGGATTGACGGCTTCCAGACCGGCATCGATTAAATCATCCAGCAGCGGCTCGATGGCACCGCAGGAATGCAGCATAATTTTAACATCCGCCAATTCCTTGACACGTTTCCAGAGTTTTTGCTGGAATGGTTTGTAAAATTTATGCAACATCGTTTTGGAGAAAAACGGCCCGGCCTGGGTGCCGAAATCATCCCCAAACAAAATCACGTCGATATAAGGCCCGACGGCGGTCAGCCATTTTTCAAGTTTCTGCAAGTGAAGATCACACAGTTTTTCCGACAGGCGCAGGGTGGCTTCCGGGTAAAGCGCCATGTAAGTCAGATAATTATCCATGCGGAAGAGATATTGCGGGATTTCGAAGAGATTGCCACCAAAAAGACCGACGATGGCGCGGTCGGTCGAGTTGCGCAGATTGCGGGCGCCGTCAGTCAATTTCCGCAGTCCAGCCTCGTCCAGCGGAAAGCAGGCGTCGGGTGTCGCCACCCCGGTCCACATCGTGTAATTGAATTGCTCTTCGAGATCATCAAACGGTTCATTCTCGAAATCGCGGTCGGCCATCGGGAAGTGAATTTGCTCCATGAAGGGATTACCGCGTTTGCGAACGGCCAGGTCGCGCCCGTCCTTGGCGAGCAGGTACCAGTCGCCATGCCGTTCTTCAACATGAATGTAATTCGGAATCTTACAGGGCGTTCCGTCCGGCAACACCCAGTCTTTCCATTCGCTATCGTCGGTCATAAAGCCGCGTCCCATTTCAACCACGTCAACGCCGAGTTCGTCCAGGACGGCCGGCTCGACAATCGCCAGTTGCTGAGGCAGATCATAGATATAAATATTCCCGGATTTAATGCCGAGATATTCTTTCAGGCGGGCGTAAGCCATGGCCATGATGCCGGACGAACGATGTCCACCGAAATCGATCGGAATCCGATCCACCGGTTCATGATTCAAAGCCGCTAATACCCGTTCTCTGGATGTCATAAAATTACCTTCCTTTTCCGATCGTCATAATTTCTGCGACGGATTTGCCGCCATGCACCAAGGCCCCGATGTCTTCAACCATCCGACGCGGATCGGCCGCCATGGTCACATTACGCCCGAAAACCGTACCGTGCGCACCGGCCTGTAAAGCCTCTTCCACCAAATACAAGGCATCCGCCGGATCATCGAATTTAGCACCCCCCAGAACCAGGACCGGGACTCCGGCGGCATCGACCAATTCCCGGAAAGATGTCACGTCACCGGTATAGGGAATTTTGAGAGCATCGGCTCCCAGCTCGACCGCGATTCGGGCGGCAGCGATCAAAGCATCCGCGGTCTGACCGGCTGGAATCTGCTTGCCAACCACCATTGGTTCGATGATAACCGGCAGACCGATCCGCCGGCATTCCTGTGCGAATATCGCATCCTGTTCGATATTCAGTGCCTCGAATTCCGCACTGTAACCGACGAAATAGTAAATAGTGATCGCCGAAGCGCCAACCGACAGAGCATCTGTGGCGCAGGAAGTGGCTTTTTTCTTGAATTCGCTGACCGGCAGCACACCGCCGGGCTGATCCAGGCGCGGCATATTCATCCAATCCGCCCGGATAATCAGCGCCGGACGACCTTTGCCGGTGAAAAGGTCGCTCATCCGCCGGGCCGTGCCGTAACTTACCAGAATGCCGTCCGGTCGGCCACTAACCACTTCATTTAAAATATGGCGAAGGTTGGTCACGTTAGGCGTCGGATCGGACATCCAGCCGTGGTCAGCTGCCACACAAACCGCCTTACCGTCAGCCGGATTGAATAGGCGATTGAGCCGTACGGATTTCCCGGAAATTACCGACATTCGCCTCCTTCGCCGGTATGCATCCGGCCGTACAATTCGTCAAGTTCGACGGCAAATTCTGGTCCTGCGATCATATTTTCGCTCAACAAATATCCATTGTTAATGGGAAAATCTATATCCGGTAACTTATCGGTTTTTAGGATTAACGGAATATCAACCCAGGCGGTAATCTCTGTCAGACTTTCGGGTGCACAGGGTGGAATAATTAAAACGTCGACGCCGGCTTCCAGGAGACAGGCAATGCCTAATTTCACGACTGCTCCGAAATCACGACCCTTGATATTTTCACCGACCGGGCAAATTTCAGCGATGACCGGCAAACCGCACGGTTCCGCTGCACGTGTCAGCCGTGCGATCGACTGAACATTTTCAGATTCGAATTCGTCGCTGACCCCCATAATGAAACGGGCGCAGATGGCTTCGGCGCCCAGCCGCAGAGCGTCTTCGGCATCGCAAACCATAACCCGTTGAATCGGTTTTCCCGGCAGACAAAAACCAGCCGATCGTCGATAATTAGTCCAATCCGCCCGAACGATTGGCGCCCAGCGCCGGGTACCTCCGAATAATTCGCCGGCTTTTTCCAGAAATCCGGGATTGACGATTGCACCGTCGCAATGCTGACCTAAAACTGTAATGATGTTATAAAAATCCCGAAAACTCGTCTTCGCTCCGATTTCTCCGGCGATCGAAAGATCGAGCCATAAAGCACGCTGATTATCGGGATTAATCAGATGGCCAAGACGAATGGTTTTCCCTGTATTTATAATCAAAAATCCTCCTTAATTCTCACTAATTTCCAGCGCCAGTTCAAAATGACGCACTTCTCCCGGCTGCAGGGTTTGTAATGTCCCGCGATTACGTTCGGCAACGCGTCCCTCGACATAACAATTGGCCGGTTCTATACCAAGTACATACGCGCCTTCGCCGGGCATTTTCCATTGCACCAGGCACGGCAAATTTTCAGTCTGCCACATCAATCGCACAGTCAATGGCCGGGTTTCATTCCCGATCGGGAAATACGGTTGTCGAACGGTCGCCGTCGCAACGCCGCCTTCCGCAATTAAATCTTCGTGATAATAGACGCATTCCTGAAAATTTTTTTGCGGCTTCGGCCAATGCTCAAAATCAATAACGGGGACTTCATGGTCCCGCACGATTACTTTCCCGGATGGAAAGTGCATTTCCGTGTCGCCGGTCATCAGCGGAAAACCAAAATTAAAATGATAGAGCAGCATAAACGGCGTTGCGGAAAATCCGCAGTTTTCTGCGACATCATGAATTTCAATTCGATTCTCACCGATTTTACAGCGGATCGTACGTGTCAGCGTAATATTTTCGCCGAAAATACGGCTCTGACGGATACGGCCCCTAACCGTCATTAGGTATTCATCGTCTTGCCATTCGCCTTCGCAGCGTAGCAATTCAGCCGGTAGTTGATGGGCTGCACCATGCAACGGCAAACTTTCCTGGCCGTCATTACAGGGCGAACCGACCTGCGTCAGGCCGCAGGTCATCAGCAGACCGCCGACTGCCGTTTTCAGCCAATCCATTGAGCCACCCTGCCAATAAGCCGGGTGCGCGGTGCCGTTCGGCGAAAGCCAGGTCAAGGGTGTGCTGCAGTATTTTGTCAGCCCGATGTCCATGCCGCGGGAAACATTTATCTCGAAAGCAAGCCCTGCCCCGGTACGCATCCGAACCTGGTCGACGCCTTCTGATTTTCCTCCACTCAGAGCACAATGCTGCAAGCCCCCGATCTGTTCGATTCGGCCGAGATATTTTTCGATTTCACGTCGTGTCCAGGTCTTGCCGTACAGTTGCATGACTCAGCCTACACGCCGGATATTCGGATCGGTGAAAACATCACTCTCGTCATGGCTGGTGCTGGAAAATTCGGAAACGACCGCGCCTTCCCGACCGGCCTGAAACCAATGCAGAGTGTCCGGCGGTATCGTGTACTGGCCACCCGGTTGTAATTCGATTTCATGAAAAACCGTATAAAATTTTTCACTGCCTTGCGGTACTTTGGCTTTGATTTTCTCGGCTGGTTCGCCGCTGACATAAAGATAGACTTTTCCTTTACGACAACGGAAAGTTTCCATTTTTCCGGGCCGACCGGTATGCATTGGATGACGATGCTCCGGGCAAGTCTGGTACGGAAAGAGCACCAGTTCCTTGGCGCAATAGCGCTCGGTATTGACGTAAACCACGATTTCCAGCCCCTGCGATGCCAGTTGATTTAAACCAAAATCAACGATCTCCATCTGCCTGATTTCCTGATTGGTAATGACAATCCCGGCCGATGCCAGCATTTGAGCAGCAATATCACGGGCCGAAGCGACAGAAGTTACGTCGGACATATTTATACCTTTTGATTAATTGTAATTTGCTGGTCGGCTGGTCCAACGGCCAGCCGGGCGGTTTTATCATAGTGCCAATGCGGGAAAGCGCCAGTCACCGGGTGCTTTTCCCATCCGGATTCAATCCGTTTTTGTAAGGTAATCCAGTCGGGAACACCAGAAGTGGCATCTAAAGTTTCGACGCTACAGGCTCCGGCGCCAACGGCCGAATTGACGGCTTTTTCCGGCGAAAGTCCTTTTATAAAACCGGCCAGAAAACCGGCGATCGTACAATCGCCCGAGCCGGTTGTGCCCTTCGCCCTGACCTGAAAACAGGGCGAGAGCAATTCGCGTCCGGTCCATTGGGCGGCATCCGGGAGCAAGGTTGCCAGGCGTTGTTGATTAGGCGTTGTTCGCAGATAAAATCCATCACTGCCGAGTTTCAGTCCGACAATCGCCGCGCCGCGCCGGATCAAATTACTGGAAATATTCTGTAAAAGCGTTTCATTAAGAATCGTGGTAGATTCGGTGACCGGTTGGGATATTTTTGAAAATAAAGATGGATCGGTCATGCATAAAATTTCATCCAGACTCGGCAGGAAAATGTCTACAAACGGCAAAAGGTCGTCGAGAATTTTATTCCAGTCGACTTGACCGGCGGGTGAATTCGGATCGACTGAAGCCATATCCAGCGAGGTAATCAGCCCGGCCTTTTTGACTTGGCGGAAGAGCGCTACCAATTCGACGCCATTGTTGGCATACATTCGTTTCATGAGTGGCGGATAGCCGAAGTGAAAGAGACGGGCGTCGTGCAATTTGGGCATATCAATATCATCGACCCCAAATGAGTCATTACAGCCGGGATGATGCCAGAAGGTGCGATCGCGCCCGGGCGGATTTACGACAATTGTATAGGAAGTACTGTCCTCATTGGCAACGATGATATTTTGAGGTAAAGCAGCCGCGAATGATTGGAAATATGCGATAATAGTGCGGCCGAATAGATCGTTGCCGACTTTGCCGATCAGGCGTGGCGTAAAGCCTAATTTATGCAGTGCAATTCCGACGTTAGCAACGACGCCGCCGGTCGCATAATGAATCGGCCCGATGGTCAGGAGCTTACCGGGTTCGGTCAGATGGGCATCTGCATCCGCCGGAATTTCGGGAATAATATCCAGGCAAACGTGCCCGGCGACGATAATTTCAGATTTATTAGTCAAAGTATTGAACCTTTCAAAATCGGATATTGGCCAAATTCCGCCACGGCCCGTAACATGGCGCGGTAATTTTCAACCGGAACGTATTGGGTCACCGAATTACTCGAACCGATTGCAAAACCGCCGCCGGGCGCGATGTCGAGAATTCGTTTGCGGACGTACTCGCGTACTTCGGCAACCGTACCGCGCGCCAAAGGATAATCCAGATCGACCGAACCAAGCATCGCCAGGCGACCGCACAGTTGTTCTTTCAGGTCGGCGATGTCCCAGGCTTTGGGCTCGATGGGATGAATGGCATCGAAACCCATCGCAATATAATCATCCAATAATGGCGTCTGATTGCCATCGGAATGATAGAAAAACAATTTGCCGTTGGCGTGCGCCAGAGCGGCGAATTTTTCGTACCACGGAAAGAGATAACGCCGGACGACCGTCGGAGATAAAATCAGGGATTCGGTATAGGCAATGTCGTCCGAATACCAGAAACCGCCGACGAAATCACTCCGGCTGAATTTTGCGTACATGGCCAGCTCGGCGGCGCCGATTACATTGCAAACCCGTGCGATATATTCCGGGTTTTCATACAGGTCGGTCATGAATTTTTCATAGCCCAGATTCATCCAGGCCTGCTCGAAAATGCCGCCTTCCGGAGCGAAGATCACTTTCATCCCAGGCGGCAGTAATTTTTCGGCTTTTGCGATATCGCTGTAATCGATGTTCTGTAAAAAAATACCTAGCTTTTCATCAAAATCGGTCGCTTTTACATCCTTCAGCCAGGGCTGGAAAAATTCGTAACGCGGCGTCAGGCGGATATAGTCATATCCGGCCGTATGCCAGAATTCGATATCTTTGGCGACGTTGTATCCGGCCTTGCGGCAATCGAGCTCTGCCGCGGAAACATTTCCCAGAAAAGCGGCTTTGACTTCAGCGTCCACCCAAAGTTCAGCCAGTGGCAGGCGATCGGGTTCGCTGAAATGGATGGCTGTTTTGAGGCGATTGAAATCGGGCTGAGGTGATATCATTGCTATTCGCTCGGATTGTTCAACGGTTCGCTGATTCCAATCGCCGGGCGGATGAAAACGAGTAGCAGTTTGCAGGACGTTTTCCCGGTATTTTTTACGGAAAAATGACTCGCGGCCGCCGGAATAATCATGGACTCAGCCCAGGCCAGCGGCATCTGACGACCATTGGCCGTCTGAATATTGCAGCTTTCGCCGCCTACCAAATTCACCGCGAAAGCCTTACCATCAGTGTCCATCCCGAATTCCCGATCGAATTCCACCCGATGTACTTCCCACCAGGTTTCCTTCTGGCTGGAAAGCAGATATTTTTTCCAGCCGGAGCCTTCGGCGATCAATTGCGGTTTGGCAATCAGATGTTCTTTGATATAAGTGCGGTTGCGTTCGAAACGAATATTCTGCCAGGCGCGCTCAATGTTGATCGGGCGCAGTTTGCCGTTCAGGTCTTTGCGCATCCAGTCATAAATCTTGAAAGTAAAAATATAGGTTGTGGCGCTGATTTCAAGTACCAGGTTATTGCAGCCGCTGCCGTGCACGGTACCATTGGGAATCAGAAAAAGATCGTGCGGTTTGGATGGTTCGCTGTTGGCAAATTTGTCGGCGTCGATTTCAATGCCTGTTTCAACCGAATTTTGTACTGCGCGGTAAAATTCATCCGGCCGACAGTCGTCGGTCACTCCGATATAAACGCGCGCATCCGGTTTGGCATTGAGAATGTAATAAGATTCGTCCTGGGTGAAGGTTTCGCCGAAATTGCGGCGGATGTAATTCGGACGCGGGTGGACCTGGATCGAAAGATTGCCCCCGTCAATTGTGTCGAGATAATCGAGCCGGATCGGCCATTCCACGCCGAATTGCCGGACGGCCTGCATGCCCAGCATATTTTCATTTTCCTGGAACATCAGGCAATCGGCCGAAAACTCCAGCCGATGAGTTCCGGATTCGAGGACAATCCCGTTTTCCGGAATAATAATTTCAAACGAGGTCGAAAGATTGACTTTATCGGGATGCACGCCGAAATGGCCCTGCATAAATTTGCCGCCCCACGGACCGGAATAGAACCACGGCCGAACCCGGAAAGCGGATTGGGATAATTCCCGCAAAGCTGCCCGGAATTCGTCACCTTCGATAAAAGCCAAATGTTCGGGATTTTGTAGATCAATCAGCCGGTCGATCTGCGGTAAAAGCCGCCGTTTGAGGCGATTCAGTGCCGGCCAGTCCACAAAATAGGCCCGTTTGTAAAATTCTTCAAAACCAGATTTATGTGTAGAACCAAGGTTAGTCGTTAAACCTTGCTTGGCATTTTCCTGGATAAGGTCTTTCGGAATGTCAATATACCAGAGTTTGTCCCAGAGATCGACCAATGCTGCGCCGGTTCCGTAGAAAATCGTCAACTGGCCGGGCTCTGCACTGCGTGCTATCGCGGACTGGATCCGCAAACCGGCAATTTTTTTAACATCGAAAAATGGTTCCGGTCCGAAAGGAAACTGAGTGCCAAAGAGCCGGTCGTCGCCACCCAGGAAAGGTTCTATTCTCGAAAAAAAATCCTGTTCATCCGCAAGACAATTACCGATATCATGCCAATCCGCGGACACGTCATAATTTTCCAGGACGAGTTCCAGATTGCGTTGAAAAGTGTGCCAATCCACGCCCTGAAATCCATCGATGACCAACACACGCAAGCCGTCGTCAATTGCATGTCTGAGTGAATCGGCTAATGCTTCATATCCGCTCACAATCAAATTATCCGCGATGCGAAAAGCCGGAAACGGATCGTACAAACCGCGGGCATATTCAGTGGCATCCTGCGGAATGGGAACGGCAAACGGCGGGGCGATTTTGGAACTCATAAAGTAAATTCTTTGTTGTTAGTATTATCGAGCAATGGGTGAAAAGCTGCTCCCAGCGCGGCGGCCCGGTTACCGAGCGCGGCGGCTTTAATTTTGACAGTTTTACGCGGGAAAGTCCAGGCCATGGCATGCACCATTTCAGTTAATTTTGGCAGAATTATATCGGCGGAATTAAGCACGCCGCCACCGAGCACAATCGTTTCCGGCCCGTAGGCATGAATGGCGTTGACAATGCCAAGCGCCAGGTCCTGCTGAAAGGTGCGCAGGGTCGGAAGATATTCAGTCTTTCCGAAGCGAACAGCCTCAAAGAAAACCGGCAGCGGTTCGGAGTATTGTTCCAATTCCGTATGCGCCTTCTTAATCCGCTGTCCGAAGGCTGTTGCCGAACAGTAGGATTCCAGACAGCCACGACTGCCGCACGGGCAGAGTGGGCCGTTGCGATCGATACTGATATGACCACCAAGCAAACCGCCGGCCGGATCGGCACCTTCATATGGTTTGCCGTCAATAATCAGCGCCGAGCCGATTCCGGTTCCGAGCGTCATGCAAAGCATCGGATTGCTGCCCTGACCGGCTCCGAACCGCCATTCGCCCCAGGCGTAGGCGCGGGCATCATTATCAACGGCAAAAGGAACACCCAATTCATCCCTGAAAACTTCCCGAAGATTGCGATTGGCAAAATATTGCAGTTCGCCGATATCGCTATGCCAGACACCGGTTTTGGGATCGACCAATCCTTTGGCCGCCATTCCGCCTTTCGAAACCGATCGCTCTCCGATAAATTCTTTAACCGCGTTGATCAGGTTTTCAAGTAAATTGTCATTACGGTTCAGATCGGCCAGTTTTAACTGACGAAACGCCACTTCGCTGCCGTCTTCCCGAAAGAGGCCCAGTTTGATATTCGTTCCGCCGAAGTCAATCCCGATTCGCATCGTATAAACTCTATTTTCCGAAGTAATCTTCCAGGGCATCGATCAGATGCCGCCGCCAATTGCCCCAGGTATGCCCTTCGTGATATTCGCGATGGACGACGTCATAACCCTTTTCGTCCAGCACGGTTTTCAGACGGCGGGCAGCCTCGAAGAAATCGCCTTCGTCCAGTGGCAGAAAATTAGCGCCCACGCGTCGTTCGTAATTACCAGCATCGATCCGAAAACGAACGTCCTTTTTTCCGGAATTGGCAATCATGTGAATCAGTGAATCTTTTTGGAAGGAGTAATAGCCCGACTGACCGTAAGCTAATCCGAAAACGTCTGACCGCCGGAAACCGATAAATACCGAAACCAGGCCACCGAATGAATCGCCGCATACCAGCCGGGCCGATGGTTCCGGTAAAGTGCTGTAAGTTTTATCGATGAACGGAACCAGTTCGTCACTCAGGAAATCTACGTACTTTTCATTCAAACCATATTCAGTCATGCGGTTGGGCATTTCCCCCTTGAAACGGTTGGGCGGCTGAATGAAAACGGCCATGATCGGGCGGATTTTACCATTCTGAATCAGGTTGTCAAGCATTACCGGAACGTGGCAAAATTCGATATAATCCTGCCCGTCCTGCAGATAAAGCACCGGGTATTTTTGCGATTCGGTATAATTCGGCGGCTGGTAGACGAAAATGTCATGAGAATAGCCCAGAATCTGCGATTCGTGTACGATTTTGGTAACCCGGCTGAGATCGCTCTTTTTCCCATATTGGAATGGTTCAAAAATCGGGTGGCGTTCGTATTTGGGCATGGCCAGTTCGGAAAAGGGCCCGAAACCGTTCAGGACTTTATATGGATTGAGCGGGTCGGGAAACGGGAAACCGCTTTTGGTAACCGCAAATCCATATTCCAGGCGCGCGTCCGGCTCTAAAACCATGCGTTTGTATTTCAGGTCGGTGCCGGGAACGGTTTCCATCTCCCAGAAATCGGTCCAGAGGGTCATATCGCCATCAATGACAATGTTCGAGTCGTTGCCCTGATAAAGCAAGACCACCGTCGAATCATTCTCGAAAATTGGATAATCACCTTTGCGCACCGCCTGGATGAGTTCATTGGCCGCGATCTGGCGTTCCAGCGGACTCTCGATGCGTTTTATTTTGGTTTCAAATTTTCGGAAAATGTCGTTGCCGGCCTGATTGCACTGCATGAAAAATCCTCCCAAAATACTAATGAGTAGAGTTGAAGAATAAAAAATTTTATGCATCTTTTCCAATCTCCTGTAAACCGGTCTTTGTTACGTTGAAAAGTCTGCCCTGATAATGTAGGTTATGCAGTTCGGCTTTCGGATCGAATATTCCGAAATCCGGTTTGGCCGTGATGTTATTAAGGCCGGCCTGCACACCGAAAATCGACTCGATGATGACATTGATCCAGGCGCCGCCGCCAGAGACGGTCCAGTCGCACAGATAAGGATAATCGTTGGGGCATTTGCGGGCGCCGCCATCTTCGGTCTGCACCAGCGATTCAATGAAATGGGCTTGCCCGAACGGCCCCTGGTTGGCACTGTGTGCAACGCCTTTCAGCCATTCGAAAGCGACATCGCCCCGACCGATTTTGTAGAGCGCACCGGCGGCCTGCGGTGGCCAGGCCGGATAGCCTCCATTCCATTGGTGATCGGGACGGGGACTGAACAGGGCGTTGTCATCATAAGCCGACATCGCCCGAATCCACGTTTCGGTTTTGAGTTCCTCATTGAAGAATCGGAACATCTCGGCTTTCTGGGTGTCCGTCAGATCATCGCCGATGGTATTTATCGTTGTGAAAAAGTCATAACAATGCCGGACTTCAACCATTTTGCCGTCTGGAAAACGGGCATGCCAGAAACCGCTACCCGATTTGTATAATTTTTGAACTTCAGGCAGTAACGTCGCGGCTTCCGCGCGGTATTTCCGGGCTTGTTCCGGCTGGCCGGAGAGATCGAGTAAGTCGGCCATGAAACGCAGGTTAAAGACATTCGCGGCATTCAGACTGGCGACTTCGTGAATATAGGTACTGACACATTCCAGCAGGTTGTTGATCCCGCCGTAATCGGCGAGACCGTATTGGCTTTTGAAGAAATTCCAGCTGTCGGCGTGTTTCCGTAAATGATCGAGGACGATTTTCGGTCCGGCGCCATTGATTTGCGAACCGTCAATTTTCTTCGTGAGCCATTCTTTCCGGCCGTTCCAGCGCAGGAAATAATCCGACATCGACAGCATCGCATAATCATTGACCGAATACCAGGGTCCGACCGGTCCGCCGGTCAGATAATCCGAACCGAAATGATGATGCATATCCATTTGCATCCAGTGCTCGAGATATTTTTGCATGACGTCCGGGTCGAGCAGGGAATGCACTAATTGACTGAGATGATAATCCCACAGAAAAGTCGTCGTCAGCCAGTACCGCGGCATGAGCGTATCATACGCCCGCCCGTAAACCGAATAGGGATTGTCACGTTTGAAATATACGACGCTCAGGATGCCCATAAGATAGAGTTTCAGGATTTCTTTGTCGTTGGTGTAAAGAGTCGGCAGACAGCCGGAATAACGCTTGTTGCCGGGTGTAAATATCGCCTGCAGTTCGGAATTCCAGTCGTTCTCGGTTTTTAAAATTTCGGCGTCCGGATTAGCGCGGATTTCATCATACTGGTTGACAATATTCTCGGCATTTTCACCGACGACGCTCAGGTAATATACGGTTTTGGTTTCACCGGCGGCGAGCGACAGATGGCCGGCAATCCCGGCCGGATTCAGATTCTCACTGAATGGAAATACGCCCTGAATCTGAAACGCCTGACTGTTGCGCGCCCTGAACATAACAGCCGATCTGGTAACGTCCGGTTCGATAAAATTATCATCTTCACTGGGAGGAATAAAGGAATTCCATTTTGCAATCGTACGGGTAATCGACCCGGCCAGTCCGAATTTGACCGCGACCTTCCGATCTGCTCCCGAGCGGTTTTCAATATTCAGCCGGATAATGATTCCGTTTTTACCGGTCAGCATAACCGTTTCCGATTGCAGGAACAGGCCGCGAAATTCGGCCGTGCGAATAATTTTGTCCGGTCGCCAGTAAAATGTCACCGGTGTCCCTGTTGCCGGAAAATATAACCCGTCGATAAACAGACCGGCGGTCAGCAATTGTCCCGATCCAAACGGCGGAAAATTCAAACTGCGAATACCGGTCAGGTCAATATCAGCCTGCACGGTGCCGACGAAATTGGTGAGTCCCGGCGGATTGAAAACATCCCCGAAACGGTGCCTCATCGGACTGCTGATCAAATCGTTAACTTGCGGAATCATATCAGAAAATACTCCAGATGGAATGTTCGGTTAAAAATTTATTCATAATCGGGACAATCTTAAGCATGCTTTAATAAAACCGTGATGATTTTCTTGGGGGGAACGCTGATTTTAATCCGGCGCGGATCGTCAATTTTTATTTCCGCCGCAGGTTCTTCATTTAAATCCAGCAATACTGCCCGTTGTACCGGAAATTTCAGATTCAGAAACGCATTGACCGTTTCAGTCGAAGGATTGTAAAAACGCGCCACATAGTCATGGCCGGATTCGGACTTTTTCAGGGCCGTCAGGTAAAGGATTTCCGGCTCGATTTTCAGGAAGGATTCGCACTTAGTCAAACCTTTTCCGGCAAAGCGACCGTGATGGACGCTCATCACCGGGTACTTAAGTTCGCGTTCATGACGCAAAACACCGGCGGTTTGCCATTGTCCGGAATAGAAAAACAGCGCCAGATCAAAATGCCGCTCTCCCAGACATTGCGAGCCTTCGTTGCCGACGCGTGCGACTAAATCTTCACGGGCAATCCCGGACATTTTCGGATAACTATAGCCCCGCAGCAAGGTCATGGCGACGGTGCCGCTGTTATTGTCGAGAACTTCGTACTCCGGCAATCCGAAATTTAATACAGCCAGACCGCGTTGGTTATTTTCAACCCACACACCGCCATTGTTCGGTTGGGTGCCGGTGTATGGTTCCAGCCAGTCGGAAGTATCCGGCAGAAAAACGTCGCGTTCCAGGATATCGAACTGGCCGCTGATGATGGATTTCTCAGGACGAAATCCGCTGTCGAACATAACCCTCAAACGATGATCCTTAATGGTATTATCGAAGTCAATCGCCAGATGCAGCTTGGGATCGCGCTTATGTAAAGTAACGCGAACGGTAACCGGCAATTCTTTTTCAACAGCGCTGCGTTTTTTTGTACCGCGAATGACTTCGGCTGGCAGGTTCATTTTAATCTTGATGGCGAATGTCGTCATCAGCGGACCATCGCAGATTTGTCTGATCTCTGCGGAAGAGCCCAGTGAATTGTAAACCAGATTGCCATCACCGACCGGCGGAATGCGCGACCACGGATCGCCGGATTCACCGCAATCTTCAAACCAGAGTATGTTCGAGTAAATCTCACCGCTATTTTTATCAGTTATGGTCAGAGTACCGTTGGATTCGATCTTCACTCTCAGAAATTCATTCTCGAAGGTATTGGTAGCCGTGACCTGCGAACCGTAATTGGATTTACGACCGGCCTCCGGTTTAACGGTGAAGGTTTTATAACCGAGAGCAGGCAGATTGCGAGCCTCGAAGGCCACTTTCCACTTCGTTGTATAATAAGTCGTCGGTAGTTCATGCGGTTCAATCGGAATCAGGTAACTTTCTTCGCGGGAGAGGACTTGGTGACTGACTTTCCGGCCCTGATCGTCGTAGATCGAGAAAGCACGGTATAGTTTTTCACGCGGGAAGTCGATTAATACCTGCGGAACTTCATCGCGTTCAAAAGGCAGTGGGTTAAAAACTGTGATCAGAATATCTTCCGGGTTAGCGTCGGAGGTATCGATGCGGGAAACGATCGCGCCGAGCGCGGTTTTCGTCAAGGCATTGCCGATCAGTTCAACCTGGTCGAAGCGCGAAAGCATATCTTTATGAATCTGATCGGGGCTCAGGCCGCCGATACCGTCATGCGAATGATTGGATAACAGCATTTTCCAGGCAAAAATTAAGGCGCTGTCCGGGTATTTTTCTTCATTCAGTAGTTCGGCGACTACCGAAAACGGCTCCGCCCATTGTAATAAAGCACGCTCGACTTCGGCATTGCGCTGCTTAATGTAAATCCGCGACGAAAGCGAGTCTTTCAGGAAGGCATTGAACATATTGTCCGGACTGGGATGACGGCGTTCGCCTTTCAAAACGGTCAGTTTCTCTGGTTCAATTTGCGATTTCAGATCGGTTAAGAATTTCGGCAGGGAACTGTGAATGAACTTCCAGTCGGGATTGACCTTGTTGGCTTCGGCGATGATTTGCGGCAGATGTTTGTTGGGATAGGCACTGTCCATCCCGTCCAGAAGCACCAGACAATCGCTGGTGGCCTGTTCGAGGATGTCTTCCATTGCCGTCCGGATGCCTTCCTGAACAATTTCCAGATTGCAGGTTTCTCCGTAAGAAGAGCGGATAATGGCCGGTTCTTCTTCGTGATCCTGGTCGGCGCGGCACAGGTGAAACGGTAAAGAGCCTTCCTCACCCCAGCGGAATCCGTGCCAGTCGGGAGCATGCATAGTCCTCTTGGAAACGTAGATGAAAAAGGCGCCCCGGCTGACGTGCCGGCTCAGACGTATCCCCAGAATCCGGGTGCCGTCCGGAGCCTCCAGGAAGTATTCATTGGTGCCTTCGGTGTGGTGAATACCACGGTAGAAGATAATGCCGTCGATCCCAAAGCCGTCGTATATTTGTGCCATCTGGGAAATCTGGCCATAGGAGGTCGGCGTATAACCGACGCGCGACGTTTTTCCTAATGAATCGCCGACGCGTTTGCCCATCAGCAGATTACGAACCAGTGATTCGCCATTGACGGTGAATTCTTCCGGTAAAGTGTACCACGGACCGACAATTAACCGACCGGCTTTGATCAGGGCTTCAAGACGCGGACGATTCTCGGGTTTAATCTCCAGGTAATCATCCAGAAAAATCGTCTGCGAATCGAAATTGAAATATTTATACTCGGGATTGCCTTCCATTAAATCAAGTAAATTGTCCAGCAATTTGATTAAATGCAGTCGGGTCTCCTGGAATGGAAAACGCCACTCGCGGTCCCAATGAGTATTTGATAAAATATGGATTGTTTTCTTCGTATTCATAGTCACTTCTTTATATAATA
>Ga0172375_10004526_pt1 | contig 20465 bp, 14 predicted proteins | sample LakKiv1m_FD_114537 | JGI IMG/M metagenome (GOLD analysis project Ga0172375, IMG submission 114537) | Freshwater microbial communities from Kabuno Bay, South-Kivu, Congo - kab_092012_11.1m | ecosystem: Environmental > Aquatic > Freshwater > Lake | place: Democratic Republic of the Congo...
AAAGAAAATTAGGATTAGTTAAACGTATTCAAAAACAAATTACTAAATTTGACCTTAAACCCGAAGAACTCGGATTCGTAACTAATTGATTATTAATAAATAATGTTTACCGTTAGTCAGAATGCTAAAAAGACCATCGACAGAAACAAAATTTGTACTAAGATTAAACTATAACGAATTTTAAATGTCAGACTTTAAAAATAAAAAAATATGAAAAAACTAATTACAATCTATGTAATTTCATTACTCAATATATTACATGTATATGCCCAAGAAACCATTACTATCAATATTGGTTCTATAAATTCATCGGATAGTATTAACAAGCCACACATGCTCGGAGTTATTGCTGGTCCTGCACCAAATTTTAATTCTATAGCTCCTGATTTAACAACTAAATTTCAAGACATTGGAGTTACCACTATAAGGAACAATGACTATAAAGATGACCGTTTGGATATGGAACGCATGTTTTTTTGTGGTAATTATCCAATTACTTTAGCCACTCCACAATATCCAAATTGGGATTCGATTCCGAATAACTCGAATTACTTTCATTTCACTGAAAGCGATGTGCAATTTCAAAACTGGTTGGATGGTGGATTTTTACCTTTTTTCAGATTGGGAGGAGAGCACAGCAGTTTTCCACGAGGCCATGATTATGAAGGTCCCCGATTGAATGAAGAAGCAAACTGGATTCAGGCAGGGATAAAAGTAGTAAACAGATATAATTCCTTTGACAGTTGTTCTAATACGTTAGCAGGATATTTAGATATCTGGACAGAATATCCTCAATACCAATTTTGGGATAGAGATTCACTGGCATTCAACAATTTTTGGTGTAATAATTTTGACTCTTTAAAAAACAATTTTCCATCCTTAAAAATTGGCGGGCCAGGTTTTAATACTTCTGTATCTACCAAATTAGGAAATAACAGTATTGTCAAAACATGGATTGATTTATTTTTACGGGAATTAAAAACAAGAAATCTTAAACCTGATTGGATAGGATTTCATGTATTCAGCAATACCATTGATGATTTTTACAATGCCGCAATAAATTATCGTAAACTATTAAGAGCGGAACCTCCATTTAATTCCTATGCTTCGGTTTGGGGAACAGGAGATTCAAGTTTTTTTCATGGAACAGAATTAATCTGTGATGCATGGGGGTTTGACAATGACAGCACTCTTCCGGACTCTTTCCGGGATTCTTTATTTAACAAACAAAGAGGGGCAGCGCATCATGTGGGAGCTTTTATTGCATTCCAGCAAACTGATATAGAAAGAGCATATCTCTACAGAGGAGGTGAAGCTGATCAGGATACAACAACAGCCGTTATGGGTTTATTTTACGGAAATGCAAATGGTAGCTATAAACCAGTTGCCTACGGATTTAAACTATGCTCGAAAATGCAAACTGTTTTCAACAAAAAACTTATATCACCAGTTGATACAATTGCTTCTGGTGGAAGTAAAATTTGGACATTAGCCGGAGAAGACATAAGTGGCAATAAAGCTATTCTTATTTCTAATCCTACGGCTAATACAATTAACTTATCATTGCAACTAAACGGCAGTAACTTATCAACTTCAATGTATCCATATATTAATCAATATACAGTTACCGACAACAATAATGGACAAACGCCAAGTATATGGACAAGTGGAATATTTGTTTTACCACCTTATACCTCACATTTAATCACAATGTCAAATACACCATTGAGTATAGTTGAACAACATAATATTAAACAAAATATAACGCTCTATCCAAATCCAACAAACAATATAATTAATTTTTCAGAGACCTTGAAAGATATAAAAGTTTATAATGTTTATGGGCAATTTGTATTATCTCAGATAGGGGCGACAAATACTCTTTCTGTTAAAGGGCTTAGTGATGGAGTATATTTTATTCACACTATTAATGCTACTTTTAAATTTATTGTAAATAAATAACAGACAATCGATATGAAATTTAAAAAGAGACAAGTTATCGGTATGTCTTGTCCTGAAATTGGTTTAAATAAAAATGTAAATTTGTGACAGGATTAAAAGCATAGTGTAAACTTGTCGCAGGATTTTTAATCAAAAAGTGTAAACTAATTTCAGGACGATACAATTTGGTACATTCGTTAAATTGTTTTATTTTTGACGATAATTTAAAACGAGCTTTATATTTTTGAAAGATCGCCGGGTAAGAGTTTAACAAAAAGTGGAGACCAGAACCCACTAAAAAAAACGGTCTGTCCCGATGGCTATCGGGAGGCTAAACCGAGAATCCTTAAGATAGGGAAACAAATTAAACCTTTAAAAAATGAAAAAAACAATCCTTTTATTATCAGTACTGGGTTTAGTATTTACCACACAAATAGTAAATGCACAGCTCATTAATCCTAATTTTGAAGTTTGGACAAACGATATGCTTGTCCCTTCAGCAATGAATCCCAACAATGGCAACAACACTTTTGGGTGGTGGGATTTTAACATGTTCAACTATTCACTGCTTGGCAGCAGTCCTATTTCTGTTACAAGATGCTCGGATACTGTTCAATTAGGGAGTTATTCAGCACGAATACAAACTCAAGCGTACACACCAACATCATGGAATATCTATAAAAGCTCTGGCATTCCATTTATAGGCCATGATTACAATGATACACTTGGCATTTTATTTAATGGAAAAGTAAACGCTACCAATCAATCATTCAATCCCGGTACTGCCTGCACACAAAAAATTACCGAGTTTAAGTTTTACTATCAGTACAAACCCGTTGGCAACGACACAGCCGAATGTCGTGTTGAATTAGTAAGCGCAGGGAATCCTGTTGCCGGTGGCTGGTTTAAAACTGGAGTCGCCACAGGTAATAGCGGCTGGCAACTCGCTACTGTTTCCATGACCTATGTGAGCGCTGCAACTCCAGACACTTTATACATTTTATTTAGCTCTTCATCTCTTGACTACAAGCCCTATGCAGGAAGTGTGCTGTGGATAGACAATACAAGCGTTACTCTTCCAGTAGGAACGAAACAAACAAGCAAAGATGAAAACAACTTTACCATTTTCCCAAACCCTAATAAAGGAATATTCTCTATTCAGCAACTATCAAATAGTACTACTCAAAGTATAGAAATATTCAATATTTTAGGAGAAAAAATATATTCAGGTTTTAATAAAAACAACATTTCGACCATTGACATTTCTTCATCACCCAAAGGTCTCTACTTTGTTAAACTGAATGATGGAACTAACATAACATCAAGAAAAATTATTGTACAATAAAACTGTTTTGACGGAATAAAAAAATTAACTTTGTACACCGTACCGGCTTAATAACTAATAATAAAAAAATAAATTTATTATTGTTAGTGAGTTGTTTAAACAACATTCAGGATAAATGAAAAAAGTATTTTATTTATTTTGTGTATTTGCTTTAGCGTTCGGTTGTGCCAAAGAAAAACGCTCCGAAAAAGCATCGCTGAAGATGCAGGAATTTGTCATTAATATTTCGAATTACGCCAAAGGCATCAATCCCAACTTTATTATTATTCCTCAAAACGGACTCGAACTTGCATTTAATAACATAGAACCAAGCGAGGGTCTCAACACAAGTTATTTATCAGCCATTGATGGCGTGGGAGTTGAAGCTTTATTTTACGAAGAAACATTGATGGCTGAAGACGAACGATTGGCCATGGCCAAACAAATTAAATCAACAAAAAAAGTGTTGGTTGCCGATTATGTTACCGATAATGCGAATATTGCAGATGCTATTAACAGGAGTAAAGACGAAGGATTTATTTGTTTTCCGAGGGCAAGTAACAACTATGACTATAAGTACATTCCGGATAGTGTAATAAACGAAAATACTAACGATATTCTTACGCTGGCTGATGCAAAAAACTACCTATACCTGATTAATACCGATGCATATTCAACAAATCAAGAAATGGTAAACGCCATTAGCACAACCAATTTTGACGTAGTACTCATAGATATGGATTTTAACGAAGTGGCTTTAAAATCAGATGAAATTGCACAACTTAAAACAAAAGCAAACGGTGGAAAACGCTTAGTGATTTCATACATTAATGTTGGTGCTGCCGAAAACTGGCGCTATTACTGGAAAAAAAAGTGGAATACGGTTCACCCCTGCTGGATGAAACGGAAATACGATGGATATAAAGACGAGCGTTGGGTGAAATTTTGGGATAAAGACTGGAAGGAAATCATTTATGGAAACGATGATTCATACATGAAAAAAATAGTCAATGCCGGATTTGATGGAGCTTACCTCGATAATGTTGAAGCGTTCTATTTTTTATATTATAAAAACTAATTTTACTATTGCATTGAAAAAAATATTTTTGTAAAAAACAAATAAGCTAAAATTATGAAAACAAAAACCAAACTCCTTGTTATAGCACTTGTTATTGCAAGTGCGCTAGTGTTTGATGCCTGTAAAAAAGGAGCTAATGATCCTTTTTTATCAATGAAATCTCGCACCGCCCGTTTAAAAGGTGAGTGGAAATTAATGAGCGGGACTATAACAACCAATGTTACCGGTGCACAGGAATCCATTGAAACCTACGATGGTATTTATGTAGTAACCTCGGTTAATGGTACTCAGGTAAATAGCGAAGCTTACACTGACAATATCACTTTTAATAAAAACGGTACTTACACACGTATTGGTGTTAGGGATCTTGTATCGTTTGATGAAGAAGGCGCATGGGCATGGATAAATAAATGCAAACAAGCATCTTTAAAAAACAAAGAGGCCATGGGATTGTCAGCAACTAAATATACAGATTCAAATGGATCAAATACAGCTGATGCCGGCTTTTATGTTGCCGGCATCTGGATGCTAGACGAGCTAAGCTCAAAAAAAATGGTAGTGATTATAAACGGCAGTTCAACTAATGGAAGTATAACCACAACTAAAACCGGAACCTATACTTACGAAAAAAAGTAAATGCTTGACTTAACTTTACTGCTTGATAATTTTAAAACAACTACTTTTTGAATGGCTCACTAATTTTAAAAAGTAGATTCCTGAGGGCTGTCCGGTAATATCAACTTTGTAATCATTCGTTTGTTGATTGCGCACAAAAAAAACGCTCTCACCAAGCATATTAAAAACTTCTAAGCTTGCCTTTTCATTATTCAACGCATCTACATTAAAAATTCCGCTTGAAGGATTAGGATAAACATTTATTCTATTATCATTATCAAGCAAGCCTATTCCATTTGAAATATTAAGTTTTAAAATGAACACATCTTTATTCCCAAATGATGTCATTGGCCATGTTCCTGCGTTAGGGTCAAAATCAACAGTTCCCCTGAAATAACCTGTTGTGTATATGCTACCGGCTCCGTCAACAATAACAGAATAATCTCGGTCGTCATCTGTTCCGCCAATTTGCTTTGCCCATACAAAGTTACCGGATGAATCTAACTTTGAAATATAAACATCTGCAAGTCCTTGAGAAATATAAGCGCAAACTCCCGCGCCTGGATCAAAATCTGCAGTAGCTAGAAAATCACCGCTGCTGTAAACATTTCCAAATGCATCAACCGTAATCGTATTTCCTTCATCCTGTGAAGTACCTCCTAATTGTTTCGCCCATTTAAAATCACCGGATGCATTTAATTTAGAAATAAAAATATCTGCGCCACCGAAAGAATTTAGCGGAAAGCTTGAATTTGATGGGTCAAAGTCGGCAGAACCTATGAACGTACCTGTAGTCAGCACATTACCGAACAAATCCACAGCGATTGAATTTCCGACATCTTGTGATGAGCCACCCAACTGCTTTGCCCAAACAAAGTTTCCATTTGAATCTAGTTTAGAAATAAAAACATCGGATGTTCCTGCCGAGGTAAAATTAATGGTTGAAGGCCCCGGATCCATATCAGCAAGCCCCTCGAAGTAACCTGTGGTATATACATTATCAAAATTATCAACAGTTACCGCTTGCCCATAATCATTATTGATGCCACCAAGTTGTTTAGCCCAAACAAAATCGCCCTGACTATTGAGCTTCGAAATGTAGATATCAAAATTACTTGTCGTAGTCATATTATATATCGAAGGTCCCGGATCGAAATCACACGTATCGGTGAAAGCCCCGGTGGTATATACATTCCCATGCGGATCTATAGCCAGTGATTTAGAAAACTCGGCAAAGTTTCCGCCTATTTGTTTGACCCATACAAAATTTCCGGCTGTGTCAAGCTTAAGAATATAATTATCATAATTAACTGATGTAAGAAGATGAGTGTTTGAACCCGGATCAAAATCAACGGTACCGGTAAAGTAGCCCGTGAGGTATAGATAAGCTCCGTTATCAGAAACAATTGAAAAAACGTAATCATTAAATGGGCCACCAATACGAAGTGCCCAAACAAAGTTTCCGTATGCATCAAGTTTCGAAATAAAAATATCGGAATTACCTTCGGATGTTAACTCAAAGACTCCCGAACCTGGATCAAAATCAGCTGTACTTTCGAAATAGCCCGCAGTATACACATTTCCTTGAGCATCTACTGCTATTGATTTTGAAATATCAGTATTCACACTTCCAATTTGCTTCGCCCACTGAAGGTTCACTTGTTGAGCTTGCGTAATGGATAAGCACACAAACAGAAATAATAATATAAAAATATGTTTTTGATTCATCATAGGTAATTAACTAAACAAAGTGTAAAGATACAATCCATTTAACATTTTAGAATAATAAATTAAATAAATTCCGTAGGTTTGCTCTTATAAAAATTTTATTTAAAAAGAAGAATGATGAAGAAAGCCTTTATTATTATTACAGCTTTGATAGTTGGATGGAATGTTCTTAATGCGCAAACGGAAGCCCGCCTGCTTCGTTTTCCTACCATGAGCAGTACTCAAATTGTTTTTTCGTATGCCGGCGATTTATATATTGTTAGCAAAACCGGTGGTATTGCGCGTAAGCTAACAAATGACATAGGGTATGAAATGTTTGCGAAGTTTTCGCCTGATGGTAAAACAGTTGCTTTTTCAGGCCAATACGATGGAAACACTGAAGTATATACAATGCCTGCTGATGGTGGTGTTCCAAAGAGATTAACTTATACTGCCACTCTCGGACGCGATGATTTGTCTGACCGGATGGGTCCAAACAATATCGTGATGTGCTGGAAAGATAGTAAAAATATTATCTATCGCTCACGCAAAAAAACATTTAACGATTTTAAAGGTCAGTTATTTATTGCTAACACCGATGGCGGATTATCCGAAGAGCTTCCTTTGCCCTGCGGCGGTTTTTGTAGCTATAATGCAGATAAAACAAAGCTTGCTTACAATCGGGTGTTTCGAGAATTCCGTACATGGAAATATTATAAAGGCGGAATGGCTGATGATATCTGGATTTATGATTTTGCAAATAAGAAAACAGAGAATATTACTAACAATTTAGCACAAGATATTTTTCCAATGTGGAAAGGGGATGTGGTTTATTTTTTATCGGATAGAGACCGAAGAATGAACCTGTTTTCTTATGATCTTAAAACAAAAGAAACAAAGAAATTAACCACTTTTGATGATTATGATATCAAGTTTCCTTCTATGTCCGATTACGGAATTATATTCGAAAATGGCGGATTTGTTTATGTTTTTGATTATGCAACTCAAAAAGCAGAGAAGATAAACATACAGATAGCGGATGATTTTGTTGGAGGCAGGAATGAATTAAAAGATGCCAGCAAAAGTATTGTTACCGCATCCCTTTCACCTGATGGCAAACGCATTGCGTTTGGTGCCCGAGGTGATGTGTACACCGTGCCTGCAAAATCCGGAATCACTCGAAACCTAACACAATCTTCAGGTGCACACGATCGGAATGTTTGCTGGTCACCGGACGGAAAATATATTGCTTTTATTTCAGACATGGATGGCGATGATGAACTCTACATTGTTAATCAGGATGGAAGCGGGAAACCAGAACAATTGACCAAAAACAGCGACACCTATAAATACCAACCTTTATGGTCGCCTGATAGCAAAAAATTACTTTGGGCAGATAAAATGTTGCGTTTGCAATATGTTGATATTGATACAAAAAAAGTTACTCAAGTGGACAAAGCAACTGATGGCGAGTTCAATGATTTCGCCTGGTCGCCTGATAGCAAATGGATAGGATTCGTTTATCCACAGCGAGCAACTGAGAATCAAATTTTTCTTTACGAATTGGCAACAGAAAAAAAGACCGCCGTTACCGAAAGTTGGTACGATGCTTCAAATGTGGCATTCAGCAGCGATGGAAAATATTTATTGCTTGTTTCAAATCGTGATTTTAATCCAGTTTATAGTTGGACAGAATGGAATCATGCTTATGTTGATATGAGCAAAGTATATTTGATCACCTTGGCAAAAGCAACACTTTCGCCTTTCGCTCCGGTTGATGATGAAGTAAATGCAGGCAATACAAAAACAAGCGAAAGTGATAAAAAAGTTACAACCACAGACGATAAAACAACAAAGATTGACCTCGATGGAATAAAAGAACGCATCGTTGTATTACCTGTTGAAGCATCTAGTTATTGGAATGTGACAGGGGTTAATGATAATATTTATTACGTAAAAAAATCACGCGACGATGAAAAAGCGTCCTTGATGATTTACAATCTTAAAGACCGCAAGGAAACGAAACTTGGTAGTTACGGCAGTTATGAGATTAGTGCTGATTTAAAAAAGATGCTTATTCATGATTCCAAATATGCAATCATTGACCTTCCAAAATCATCTATTGAACCTAAAGAATTTGTTGACCTTTCGAATATGAAAGTATGGGTAAATCAACAAGAAGAATGGAAGCAAATTTATGATGAATGCTGGCGACAAATGCGCGACTTTTTTTACGATCCCAATATGCACGGAGTAAACTGGAAAGCCATGCACGACAAATATGCAGTGTTGGTTCCATTTGTAAATCATCGTGCCGACTTAACTTATATTATCGGTGAACTCATTGGCGAATTAAGTGTTGGACACGCTTATGTTGGTAGTGGCGAAAAGCCCCAAGCTACAAAAATAAAAATGGGATTACTGGGTGCTGATTTAAGTCGTGATGGTTTATCAGGATTCTATAAAATAAATAAAATACTGAAAGGAGAAAACTGGAATGATGAAACTCGCTCTCCTTTGACAGAGCTTGGCGTTGATGTAAGTGTAGGAGATTTTATCATTGCCGTAAACGGTAAGCTTACCTCGAAAATGAATGATATTTATGAGTCATTACTGAATACAGCAGGCAAACAAGTTGAACTTACTATCAATGAAACAGCCAGTGAAACCGGTAGCCATAAAGTTATTGTTATACCAACATCCGATGAATCAGGATTGTATTATTTCAACTGGGTGCAGAACAACATTAAAAAGGTTTCGGATGCAACTAACGGCGAAGTGGGCTACATCCACATTCCAGATATGGGTGTGGAGGGACTAAATGAATTTGTAAAACATTTTTATCCGCAGTTAGGAAAAAAAGCCTTGATAATAGACGATCGCGGAAACGGTGGTGGCAATGTTTCTCCAATGATTATTGAACGAATTAATCGTGAACTAGTTTTGATGAAAGTGGCACGTAACACTGCACAAAGCACGCAGCCGAGCGCCATGCTCGTTGGACCAAAAGTTTGTTTAATTGACTGTTATTCCGCTTCAGATGGCGATTTATTTCCCTATCAATTTAAAAAACTGGGCATAGGTAAATTAATTGGGAAGCGCACCTGGGGCGGTGTTGTTGGAATACGTGGTTCTCTTCCTTTAATTGATGGCGGTACACTTAACAAACCTGAATTTGCTCATTACGACATCGAAGGGAAAAACTGGATTATCGAAGGTCGTGGAGTAGATCCAGATATTGAAGTTGATAATGACCCAGCAAAAGAATATGCAGGTGATGATGAGCAATTGAATAAGGCCATACAAGTAATTAAAGAAGAAATGAAAACCTACCAGCAAGAACTTCCAAAACACCCTGATTATCCTAACAAAACAAAGTAGCATGTTAAACCATAAAATGATTTTTTATATTCTTGTATTTGTCTTTGTGTTGTTTTCTGGTTTCTACAGCAATGCACAAAAGAATTCTATAAACGTAAAGTTTGGAATTTATGTCAAATCGTTTGATATTGATTGTAAATCGAGCTCGTTCAAATGTGATTTTTACTGGTGGCTGATTTATCCTAATGATGTTGACACCACCATTTTTGTGAAAGACGAAATTTCAAAAATGGAATTTATTAATTGCGAAGACTGCACTCCAACACAGCTACAAGATGATAAACAGGAAGAACGTAGTCTTGAAGAAACAAACGAAGTTTATATCACAGGTCATACAAAAAAAACATTTCGTTTCGAAACTGATTTTAAAAATTATCCGTTTGATAAACAAGTTTTACCAATCATACTGGAGCATTCAATATTACCGGATGAAAATTTAAAATTAATTTCTGATGATGCCTCACACATCAAAAGCAAACAAGCCCAAAATATGTGGGGGCTGGGTAGCGATATTGTTCAGCAAAACCGAAACGGTTTTCGACCCGATTCCGCAAAATATATAAAATCGCAATACGTTTACTCAACTGATTTTGGCGATCCAAAATTTCAAAACAGCACAAAATACTCACGAATAAATTACAGTGTATTTGTTAGTCGGAATTATTTGCCTTATTTGCTTAAAGTTTTAATTCCATTAATTGTTATTTTGATATTGGCTTATCTTGTTTTTTATTTACCCGCTGACAGAATTGAGGTTTCTTCGGCTTTAGCAGTAACCTCATTATTATCGGCTGTTGCATTTCAAATTTCTGTTTCGGATAATTTACCATCGGTAGGATATTTGACTAGTTTGGATAAAGTGTTTTATTTTTCTTACTTTTTGATTGCTGTAGCGATGTTGCAAACTATGTACACTTTTTATCTTGACAGGAGCACCGAAAAAAGAAAACTACTAGCATATCGCTTGGATATGATTTTTAAATATGCTTTCCCGTTAATATTTATTATGGGTGTTTACTTTATTAAAAGCAATTTGCTTTAAAATTTGTTAAATTTAAAAAATTAGTAAAATGATAAACTCAACAAAATTACTTCTCCTGCTTTTGATTGCACATACTGCTTCTTGCAAGGCACAAAACAAATACGAAAAATATGAAAAAAATTGTTTTACTTCCAATACTTTTATTACTGTGAAGACTTATATACTCAGTGAAATAAATCATTCATCATCAGGTACAAAATTTTATCTGGAATATCCTGTCGACACAAACAAGGTTAATGATGGTGTGATGCGGCCATCCAAGCATCCCGAAAATGTTTTTGATATTCGCTTTGATGAGAAAACAGGACAAATTATTTTTAATAACAAATTACACTTCTATTGTTTTAACGAAACGACAGGATTTGTAAAGCAAAAGGAACATAAGGATGCAGACGTTCAGTTAGCAAATAATATCTTTTGCTTTTTGTTTGAAAGTTATAAAAAGGCAAGAGAAAAATAAAATTTAACGCCTCTTATTTTCTTCCATTTTCTTTTTTAGATCAAACAATTGACAGTCATTGCAAACCTCGCCTGAATGGCATGAGTCGCAACTTTTTGTCGGAGTTTTAAACGATTTATAAATTTTATAAATTATAATAATTACTACAATTGTCAGTATAAAAAAAACGGCGATATTCTGAATTTGTACATTCATTATATATATTCTTAAAGTAAAAATAATTTAGAAACCGTATAAACAATAAACGACATTGCCCATGCAATAGTAGTGGTATAAAATAGAATAAACGCTGCCCACTTCCAGGTGCCGGTTTCCTTTTTAATAACAGCGAGTGTTCCCATGCACGGACTGTACAAAAGCACAAAAATCATGAAAGCCAATGCCACTGAAGGATTGAATACATTTTCTCCTTTTTTTTCTCCTGTTTTATAGGTTTGTGTTTTTATTTTTTTTGTTAACGAAACGTCTGAATTTTCGCTATTCATTTCTACATGATAAAGAACGCCTAAAGTGCCAACAACTATTTCTTTTGCAGCAACACCGGTAATCAAGGCAACACCCATTTTCCAATCCATACCCAAAGGCACTAGAATTGGAGAAACAAAACGTCCAAATTGAGCAATGTAGGATTGCTCCTGTTTCTCGCTGTGTTTGGTCAGTTGCAAGGCAAACTTAGTTGAATCAATTATATGAATAAGTTTCTCTTTTTTCAATTTCGAAATAGATTCATCTGCATTAATGAATGATTGCTTACTGTTCAGATCTGAAATAGTCTGATCGAAGTTTTGAGAATAGTTTACTTTTCGAGGATAAAAATTCAAAGCCCAAATTAAAATGGAAGCGAGTAATATAATTCCTGTAATTTTTTTTAAATATTGTGAACCTTTGTTCCACATGTGTAAAATAATTGATCGCAGTGTTGGTACACGGTATGGTGGCAGCTCCATAACAAATGGAACTTCGTCTGCTTTAAACAAAACCCGCTTGAATAATAAAGCAACAAGAACGGCCATCGCTATACCGGTAAAGTAAACTGAAAACAAAACAGTGCCGGAATAATTTGCAAAAAAAGCACCTATAAAAAGTACATAAACCGGAAGTCGTGCACTGCACGACATAAATGGGTTGATAAGAATGGTGAGTAATCGTTCGTTTTTATTTTCGATCGTTCGTGTTGCCATAATAGCGGGCACATTGCAACCAAAGCCCATGACCATAGGAATAAATGATTTTCCATGCAATCCAATTTTATGCATCAATTTATCCATGATAAAAACTGTACGAGCCATATAGCCCGTGTCTTCCATCAGTGAAATAAAAAAGAAGAGCAACAATATAGTTGGCAAATAAACGACTACACCACCAACACCACTGATGATACCGTTTATAATCAAGTCTTTTAAAGTTCCATCTTGCATAGTGCTTCCAACGATAGTTGCAAAAAAATGAAATGCCTGATCTATCCATGATGCAGGATAAGCACCTAAGCTGAATGTTGCAGTAAAAATCAACCACATGATTGCCAGAAAAACAGGGAACCCAAACAAACGGTGGGTTAGAAACGTATCAATGATCTCCGTATTTTTTCTCTCTGAACTCTTTCCAGCAATCAATGTTTCTTTGAGTGCTCCATTAATAAAACCATATTTTGCATCAACAATTAACGTATCTGAATTTTCGTGAAATTGCTTTTCAAGCTTCAATAACTCTTTGTTCGTGGTCGAAAGAATATCGGTGTGATTACTGCATTGATTAGTAAATTTATTTATTTCTTTGTCGCGTTCAATTAATTTAATAGCCAAAAAGCGTGACGAAACAATATCCGTAAGTTCAACGTTTTCTTGTATTTTTATTTTGTCCTGAATGGCTCGTATTGCATTTTCTATCGATTCGCCGTAATTAATATGAATATGACGCACAACCGAATCATGGTCTTCGAACACCTCAACAACCTTTTCGAACAACATCAAAATTCCTTTGCGTCTTGAACTTACCGTTGGAACAATAGGAATACCTAAAAGTTTGCCAAGCGCACACTGATTTAACACATCGCCTTTTTTTTCAAACTCATCAAACATATTAAGTGCAATCACAACCTTGATATCCATATCAATTAATTGTGTTGTGAGAAATAAATTACGTTCGAGATTAGAAGCATCAATTATATTAACAACAACATCAGGCATTGTCCTAAGAATATATTCTCTCACATAAATTTCTTCGGGCGAAAAGGCAGTAAGAGAATAAGTCCCCGGAAGGTCAACAATTTTAATCGTGTATTCGCCATGTTTAAACTTTGCCTCCTTTGCATCAACAGTAACTCCGCTGTAGTTCCCAACATGTTCTTTTGAACCGGAAGCATAATTAAATAATGTTGTTTTCCCTGAGTTTGGATTACCCACTAAAACAACATTAATAACTTTGCTGTGATGACCGTTTGAAGAAAACTTCTGTCCTTCATTATCAATAACACCTTCGTAATTGGATGACCTTTCTTCAGAAAACTCATCGAAATTTACAACTTCAATTAGCTGAGCTTCGCTCTCTCGTAGTGATACATTATAACCCATAATGGAATATTCAATTGGGTCTTTAAGTGGAGCTCGTTTAATAACAGCGATCTCCTTGCCTACAACAAATCCCATTTCGAGGATGCGTTTACGAAAAGCCCCACGACCTCTTACTTTCAGAATTATTCCCTTATCACCTTCATGAAGATCTGATAAATTCATCAATCAAAATTTTTGCTAATTTAGACATAATCTAAATAATAATGATACTAATTTGAAAAAATAAATAATCCAATCAGAAATAGCAACCTAATTAAAACAGCAAAATTTTAAAACAATCCTTTGTTCTGGCTATAGTTTAAGGGATAAAACTATGAAAGAAATGAATGATATAAAAGATTATTTCAGCCACCATTTATCTGATTGCTCGAATTCAAACGATTGTATTTTTTTTAATAGCTCGTTCTCGTTTTGATCAACAATTAACATTTTGTGATGCATCGGTCGGATAAAATTATCATGCATTGAACGTTCAAGATACATAAGCAAATGGTCGAAGTAACCATCTATATTGAATATTCCACAGGGTTTCTGAATATAATTTAATTGATTTAATGAAAGAACTTCGAAGAGCTCGTCCAGCGTTCCGTACCCGCCCGGCATTGCAATAAAAGCATCTGATAGCTCTACCATCAAACCTTTACGCTCGTCCATTGATTGAACAATATGCACTTGCGTTAATTCCTTATGCGCAATTTCAATATCAACAATTTTTTGAGGAATAACCCCAATCACTTCTCCACCGGCTTGCAAAACGCTATCGGCTAAAACGCCCATCAATCCAATGTTGCTACCACCATATACAAGCGAAATATTTTCTCTGGCAAGCAAATTACCAAGTAGCACTGCTTTTTCGGAATAAATGATTTTATTTCCGCTACTCGATCCACAAAACACGCAAATGTTTTTTATTTTTTTCAAACGCTCAATTTTCTATATCGGATACGCTTTGGTTCTTCATCTCCTACACGTTTCTTTCGGCTTTCTTCATACTCGGAATAGCTTCCTTCGAAAAAGCAAACCTGCGAATCCCCTTCAAAAGCGAGGATATGCGTTGCCACTCTATCAAGGAACCATCTATCATGTGAAATAATAACGGCACAACCTGCAAAATTATCAAGTCCTTCTTCCAATGCACGAAGGGTGTTAACATCAATGTCGTTGGTTGGCTCATCAAGTAACAACACATTTGCCTCTTCTTTTAGCGTGAGAGCTAAATGTAATCGATTGCGCTCACCACCCGAAAGCACACCACATTTCTTTTCCTGATCAGCTCCGCTGAAGTTAAAGCGGGCAACATAGGCACGGGCATTTAATGATTTACCCGCCATTTGAATAATTTCGCTGTCACCGGAAATCACCTGATATACGGTTTTTTCTGGGTCAATAGCAGCATGCGTTTGGTCAACATATCCAATTTTTACTGTTTCACCAATTTTAAAATCACCACTATCCGCTTTTTCTTTTCCGATTATCATTCGGAAAAGAGTTGTTTTCCCTGCACCGTTTGGGCCAATGATACCAACTATTCCGGCAGGTGGTAACATGAATTCAAGATTTTCGAACAGTAATTTTTCACCAAATGATTTTGAAACTTTATGCGATTCAATAACTACGCTACCTAAACGTGGACCATTAGGAATATAGAGTTCGAGTCGTTCTTCTTTTTGTTTGACATCTTCGCTTAATAAGCGGTCGTAGGCAGACAAACGTGCTTTTCCTTTTGCATGACGTCCCTTGGCACCCATGCGTACCCATTCCAACTCCCGATCGAGTGTTTTTTTGCGTTTGGTTTCGGTCTTTTCTTCCTGCGCTAGTCGGGTAGTTTTTTGTTCGAGCCATGATGTATAATTACCTTGCCATGGTATGCCTTCGCCACGGTCGAGTTCCAAAATCCATTTTGCAACATTATCTAAAAAGTATCGGTCATGAGTAACGGCAATCACAGTTCCTTTGTATTGTTGTAAGTGTTGTTCAAGCCAGTCAATAGATTCAGCATCTAAATGGTTGGTTGGCTCATCAAGTAATAGAATATCGGGAGCTTTTAAAAGTAGGCGACAAAGTGCAATACGCCTTCTTTCGCCTCCTGATAAATGTTTTACATTCAAATCACCCTCTGGGCAACGTAAAGCATCCATTGCTCTTTCGAGCTTTGCATCCAGCTCCCAGGCATCATGTTGCTCTATAAGCTCGGTAAGTTCACCCTGCCTTGTAATTAATTTGTTCATTTCATCATCACTCATCGGTTCCGAGAAACGGTTATTTACCGCTTCGTATTCCGCGAGCAAATCAACAATTTCCTGAACACCTTCCTGAACAATTTCTTTTACTGTTTTAGTGTCATCCAATTTTGGTTCTTGTTCCAAAAATCCGACTGAATACCCGGGAGAAAAAACCACATCGCCCTGAAAAGATTTTTCAACACCAGCAATAATCTTTAAAAGGGTTGATTTTCCGGAACCATTCAAACCAATAATTCCTATTTTAGCACCATAATAAAACGAAAGGTAAATGTTTTTGAGTACTTGTTTCTGTGGTGGAAAAGTCTTACTAAGACCTACCATCGAAAATATTATTTTTTTATCGTCGGCCATAATATTTTAGGTTTAAAAGCTAGGACAATTAATAGACCTTGACTTCTGCAAGTGTATTTGCTTTGCTTTTGATTTTGGATATTGAACAGAGAAAGAAAGTGTGAGGATCTTGCTTTCGGAGGGTGCCAACTTTAATTGATATTTAAGTTTCCCTGAAAGGGGTTCCGGCGTTACGCCTGTGGTTTCTATCACATCAACTTTGATATCGCTCTCCTGGGTTATCGGAACCTGATCAAGTAATTCAATGTCAATGGCCGTTTTGTTGTTATTTCTTACACTAATTTCATAAGTAAATACTTCTTTTTTATTCGATCCGGAAAAGTTTTTCCCACTGTAATCCTGCTTCTTTGTACGAGTAATAGCCACTTTTTTATCTCGACCTAAAGAGATTTCGAGCGTGTCGCTTGCAAAGCGTGTGTCAATATATGACTGGCCTATATAAGTTCCACTAAAGAATATGTTCGCACTGCCTTCAATCAGATTCAGGTTTTCCCAACCGGTAATACTGGCGACTAAAAAGGCATCTTTATCCATTTTAGGAATAGCGAAATACTTATAAGTAGCCGGCACTTCGGATGATTGAATATCGACAAAGTAAATTTTATTATCAGCAGGTATTGAATAAGGAGCAACAATATCAAAGTCAACACTTAATTCGGAAACCTGTATTTGGGTGTATTGTGTATTCCAATGCTGCGTTTTCTTTTCGCCTTTTCGTGAGCTGGTAAATGTAATGGTGTCGGCTGATAAATAATTATTCGAAAAACTTTTAGTGTTCAGATAGCCTTCATTCATAGCACCATCACGATTATAATAGTCGGTGCGCTCATTAGCGTAATTTAAAGTCCAGGGGGTGAGTTGTGGTTTTTCAGCTGAGAGTGATGGATCGGCTGTGGATAAAGTTAGTTTTACGTTCTTCCAGTCAAGTCCACAGTTATTATAAACCTTTGCTTTGTATTCGAGCTGAAGAGGGCTGTTAACATCTATGGCTCTGATATCATAATAAGCAGCCCAACCCGTTCCGGAAACAAGGTATTTTAATAGCAGGGTTGTTGTTGTATTATTAATGACATCGGCTGTAACATTGAGTTTATACATGGGTTGATTTTGGCGTGCATTCAGCTCAATTAATTGCTTTTGAACTCGTGCAAGTGATTCGTTCAAATCTTCTTTTTTCTCCCCTAGTTTTTCAACTAATTTATTTATTTCGTTCAAGCGCAAGCGATAAAAATCAGCGGCTTTTTGTAAATCAAGGATTTGCACTCCGGTATTTTGCCCTTTCAAATCATCGTTTTTGAGTATTAACTGTTTTTCAGATGTGAAAACACTGATTTCGTTTTCGGTTGTTTTAATTTGTTTGTTCAGGAGTTTGACGCTGTCGCGTAATGATTGTATGCGATTGCTTTCGGACTTTGGTTCCAGGTAATCGATTACATACGTTATGGAAGTTATTTTGATGTCGTTGTTGCCCGATACTTGAATACTCTTTTGATTTATATTGGGAGAAATTCCGGTAAAGACTAAATTATACTTTCCTTTAGCCAACGTAACATCTGCCTTATGTGTTATTTGGGCGCCGTTCATATAAACAGTAACATCGGTAACTTTGGAAGATAATACTTTAGTATCGTCTTGTGCAAAAATGCTGATTGTTAAACCCATCAATGCAAGGAAAAGAACTTTTGTTTTCATAAGACTATCGGTTAATGATTAATTATCATTTTTTTAATAAAACTTTGAGAGTCGGAATGAATAACCATTAAATAAATACCGTTTGGTTGATCAGACAAATCAACTGTTTGCGTGTTTTCAATATTTTGTAAGTCCATGATTTTATCGCCGATGATAGTAAAGACTTCAATGTTTTTAATTTTCAAATCAGGGTTTTCAATAGCAAACTTTCCTGAAGAGGGGTTTGGATAAATACCAGTTTTATCAAGGTTTTCGATAGTATTAGCGGCAACAATAGCATCGAGTTTGCAAACAAAAATATCATAACCGCTTGCAGCTACAATTTCATAAGGATCAAAAGAAGCAACACTTTCAAAGTAACCGGTAAGGTAAACGAGAGTAGAGCTTTGCAATGTGATAATTCCTTTGCCGTAATCGTTGTAAACGCCTCCAGCTTTTTTTACAAGAACAAAATTACCTGCAGTATCTAATTTTAAAATGAATATATCTTCCCATCCTGTAGTTGTCAAGTTATAGGATCCTGAGTTTGGGTCAAAATCAACCGTGCCATCAAAGCCACCAGTTAAATAAAGAAATCCTTGATCGTTGTATGCAATGGAGCTACCTTCGTCGTAATTTGAACTACCTATTCGTTTGGCCCAGCAATAGGTACCTGAGCGGTTTAGTTTCGAGATAAAAACATCAGCATTCCCTGCCGAAACAAGATTGTTAGTGCCGGATCCCGGATTAAAATCAGCGGTACTATAAAAAATGCCTGTTGTATAAACATTATTAAAATTGTCCAAGGTAAGAGAAAGGGATTTATCCCAACCGGAGCCACCCATTTTTTTTGCCCAATAAAAAGCGCCTGCACTGTCGAGCTTCATCACAAATATATCGTAGGCCTGAGATGATAAATTAGCGGTACCTGAGCCGAAATCGAAGTCAATATTAGCGCCATTAAAATAGCCGCTTACATAAACGTTTGATGAATCGCCCAGGCATAATGCGTTTGCCATGTCGTCAGTACCTCCACCAATTTTACCTGCCCAGCGGAGATTACGTGCGGAGTCGAGCTTCATAATAAAAATGTCGTAGTTGCCCGCTGAAGTCAAATTGAAGACACCTGCGCCGGGATTAAAATCAACCGTATTTTGAAAATATCCGGTAGCGTAAATATCGCCGTTAACGTCCACTTTAATAGCATTTGCAACATCAAGGCCGGTGCCACCTAAGTTCATTGCCCACAGTAAATTTCCGCCTGCATCCAACTTCAATATAAAGATATCAGTAGCACCTGCGGATGTAAGGTTAAAGGTTCCGGGACCTGGATCAAAATCTACTGTTCCTTCGAAGGCACCTGCAACATATACGTTTCCTGCGTTATCAAGGGTAATAGTATTACCGGTCTCGTTACCTGTATCACCAAAGCCAACGGCCCAGACAAAGTTTCCGCTGCCATCGAGTTTTTGAACAAAAACGTTGTAGCCGGGACTTGGTGCTGTAAGGCTAACTACAGGTCCGCCCGGATCAAAATCCACGGTTCCCTGAAACATTCCTGTTGTATAGGCATTACCCGCTGCATCGGTGCAAATGGCATTGCCATAGTCGTTATTAAAACTACCCATTCCTTTTGCCCATTGAATGATTTGGGAGCTGGAAATAAATGGGAGAAAAATGAAGGCGCACAAAATAAAGGTAAGTAAGAAATTCTTTTGTTTCATAATGATATTAATTATTATTGATGCGTACAAATTTAAACAAAAGATGACTACTCACAATAAAATGTTTTATGAGCGAATGAATTGAAGTTGATTTTCGGATTTGAAATTCTTAATAATCATTAAAGATAACCTGAGCCACAGCGTGGTAAATACAAGAGAACCTTAAAGGCATTTCATTGCGAGCATAGCAAAGCAATCTAAATTGAGCTTTTCAACTCTAGGCACTCTTTTACCACACAAAACTTCCGGTAAAACTTAATCATAATAAATTCGTAAATTTGCAGTGAAATGATAACGTTCTTACACATAAATAGCAGGATACTCTGTCGCTGTTCGCGCAAGCGGAGAGAGGAAAGTC
>Ga0172375_10004527_pt1 | contig 20463 bp, 19 predicted proteins | sample LakKiv1m_FD_114537 | JGI IMG/M metagenome (GOLD analysis project Ga0172375, IMG submission 114537) | Freshwater microbial communities from Kabuno Bay, South-Kivu, Congo - kab_092012_11.1m | ecosystem: Environmental > Aquatic > Freshwater > Lake | place: Democratic Republic of the Congo...
AGGTTGGGGGCGTATATCAGAGTCCCGATCACCTTGCCCATTTCAAGGTCCGACGGGATAAAGATATAGCTTTCAAGGCCTGAGATCGCCGCGTTCGAAGCCACGGAATTGGCAAGGTTCCCCGTCGACGCGCACGCAACGGTCTTATAACCCAGCTCCTTTGCGCGGGACAGTGCCACCGCGACCACCCTGTCTTTGAACGAAAGCGTGGGATGGCAGACAGAATCGTCCTTGATATAAAGCTCTTTCACTCCCAGCGCCTTCGCCAGGTTCTTAGCTCTTACCAGCGGAGTGAAGCCGCTGTGAAGGCCGTCGGCAGGCTTTCCCTCGATGGGGAGAAGCTCCCTGTACCTCCAGATGTTCTTGGGCCTTCCGGCGATCTCCTCCTTTGTAAGGACCTCTTTTATCCTGTCGTAATCGTACGTTACCTCCAGCGACCCGAAGCAGTACTCGCACACAAAGAGCGCCTCCTTCGGATAGTGCTTTCCGCATTCCCTGCATTTCAGTCCTTTTATAAAGCTCATTATTTTTCCCCTTTCTTTATATATACTTTATAAGTCCCGTTTATTTTTTCCATGCCGAGCACCCTGTGGCCGTCGCTTTCAAGGCTTTTAGGCACGTTCTCGATCGGCTCGCCTTCGTCCAGGATGACCTCAAGCTCCTCCGACGGCGCAAGGTCTTCCATGAACAGTTTTATCTTAACGTAATTAATGGGGCACTGCACGCCTTTAAGGTCAAGAAAATGCGCCGTGGCCTTCTCCTCGGCCTTTTTCCCATCTCCGGCGCTTTCCATGCCGGCTAATTTCTTAAAATTGAATGACTGGTCCATGTCTGCGTATATTTTCCTCACGTGGGCCAGGAATTTTTCGGCGTATTCCATGCCCTGCTGAGATCCGGCATCCGAAAAATGTCTGTCCGCTATGCCGTTATCGATGAACTCCATCTTGAAGAGCCTGAAGGTCTCCTCAGGCGTTTTAGGCTCATGGCCCCTCACTATCAAAAGAGAACGCGCGGCCAGGTGCATCGCCTTATTTATGTTCCCCTCGTCAAGGGCGATCCTGGAGTCGGCAAGGTCCGCCTCTATCATGTCAACGACCCCCGCCCCGCATTCCCCGGGGCCTATCCCTTCAAGAGAGTATTCTTTTTCCGCCCCCCAGTCGATGTAGAACGATCTGTCATCCGGGTAAGGCGGCACATAGGCAAAGTTCTTAAGAAGCTCCGCCGCAAAAACGGAAGCCTTCTTCTCAATGAACTCATAGACGTCATCATCCGCAATGAATTCTTCGTTTATCCTTTTTAAAAATGCCTCCATGAACTTCGGGACGTTCCTTGCGGGGAGCATGCCTATCTCGCGCGCAAGAGATGTCCTTTCGGCTTCCTTTCTTCCTCCCAGAAGAAGCCTGTAGAACGGCACCGGCCTTCCATCCACTTTTCTCACAAGGCCGTAAAAAGCTATTTTCCCGACGGGATGATGGCCGCAGGCGTTGGGACAGCCGTTTATCTTTATGTCGAACCTTTGGAACATCGCGCTTCCCGCATATTTTGCCGCGACCGCCTCGATCTCCACGGCAAGCCCCGGAGAATTGCACAGCCCCAGGTTGCAGGTGAGGGCGCCCTTGCAGGCGACAATGTCCAGAAGGGTTTCAGGGAACAAAAGACCGGAGATGATGCCTTTCAGTTTTTCATAGAACCTTAAAAGGTCCGCGTTCCTCACCCAGGTGAACGCAATGTCCTGGTTCGTCATTGTCGCAGGCTGTATCCCCGGGAACTCTTTTTCAAGCCCGGAAAGAGCGCTCAGGGCTCCCGCTTCAAGATTTCCCTGCGGCAAGCGGACCTTGACGACCGAAAAGCCTTCCTGCTTTTGGGCGGAAACACTGTATCTCATAAAATCATCGTATCCTTTTTCGCCCGACAAAGGCGCCTTTTCGCCGCCGGCTTCCGGTTCAGGGAACTTAACGTCCCGCAAAGCAATATATTCCTCTTTTTTCAGCCTTTCAAACTCCAGCCTGTAGAGCTTTTTGAACTCTTCGGCTCCGATCCCTTCTTTGACCAGGAATTTAAGGCGGTTGAAATGTCTGTTCTTTCTGTCGCCTTTTTTGTAAAAGACGTTCCTGACCGCGGCCGCGCAGCAGCCTATATCCTCCTCGGGCAGGAACTCCTCAAGCAGCAAACCCAGCCTCGGGCTTGCCCCCATTCCTCCGGCCGCAAAGACCTTGAAGCCTTTTCTGCCGTCCCTCATGACCGCCAAAAACCCGAGGTCTTCGAGCATGACGGCGGAGCAGTCCCTGGAGCAGGCGGAGAAACCGAACTTCAGTTTTCTCGGAAGGTTGAAAGAGTCCTGCTGGCCGAGAAGATATTCCGAGAGGGCCGTCGCGTGGCCTCTCACATCGAATATTTCGTCGCCGCAGATGCCCGAGAAGGGGCAGGCTATGATGTTCCTTACGGTGTTGCCTCCTCCGCCGCGCGGGGAAAGACCCGCATCCCTGAGCTCGTCAAGGACCTGACCTGCGTCTTCGATGCGCAGGCCGTGAAGCTGGATGTCCTGCCTGGTAGTTATATGGACCGGCCATTTTGTGAACCGCGCGGCCAGGCCGCTGATCGCTTTCAGCTGATCCGAAGATATTTCCCCCGCGGGGACCCTTATGCGCGCCATGTAGGAGCCGCCTCCCCTGTGGTTATAAATTCCCCAGGGAACGCGCATTCCCTTGAAGCGCGACGCGCTTACCGCTCCCTTTAAGAACTCTTCAAGGGAGCTTTTAAAAGCTTCCGTATCTTTTTTCACGCTTTCAGGCAGATTGAACATCCGGATCTCCTTCAGAACTCAAAATACTGGGCCATCGAAAAATACCTCTCCCCGGAGTCGGGGAATATGGTGACCACTTTTTTGCCGGTCCCAAGCTCATGAGCCACTTTGAGGGACGCAAAAAGGGCCGCGCCGCTTGAGATCCCGGCAAAGATACCTTCCGATGTCGCCACTTTTTTTGAGGCCTCGTACGCCTCGTTGTCAGAAACAGTTATTATTTTATCGATGACCTTCCTGTTAAGGACTTCAGGGATGAAGCCGGCCCCTATCCCCTGGATCTTGTGAGGTCCGGGCTTTCCTCCTGACAGTACTGGGCTGGAGGCCGGCTCCACAGCCACAACAACTATATCTTTATTCAATTTTTTAAGCTCCTCTCCGATGCCGGTGATCGTTCCGCCCGTGCCGACCCCTGCCACAAAAGCATCGATCTCCCCTGCCGTCTGCTCGATTATCTCTCTGGCGGTCGTCGTCCTGTGGACCTGCGGGTTCGAGGGGTTCCTGAACTGCTGAGGCATGAAAGAACCCCTTTCCTTTCTGTGCATCTCTTCGGCCTTTTTGATCGCTCCGCTCATCCCCTCTGCGCCGGAAGTGAGGACCACCCGCGCTCCGAGAGCTTTTAATATGTATATCCTCTCAAGGCTCATCGTCTCGGGCATGAAAAGGACGCATTTGTAGCCTTTGGACGCGCAGACCATGGCAAGGCCGATCCCCGTGTTCCCGCTTGTGGGCTCGATCACGGTGGCTCCCGTTCTCAGCTCCCCCCTCTTTTCAGCATCCTCTATCATGGAAAGAGCGATACGGTCCTTCACGCTGCCTCCCGGATTGAAATACTCAAGCTTGGCATAGATGGCGGCGCAAATCGAGGGAGCTACCCTGCCAAGGCGCACCAGAGGGGTCCCGCCCACCAGCGAAAGGATATTATCGCATTGCCTGCCGCTGCCGGCCCCCCCGCCCATGAAAAAAACGACCTCGATCTTGTCCTTATCCTTGATGAAAGCCGACCCGAAGTCCTTTTTGTCAAGGATCTTTTCGTTCAATTCGACCGCAACGATCTCAGGCTTCAGTTTTTTTTCCCGGAGCATGTCGAGCACGCTCATCCCCTCTCTTAACGTTTCCTGCTTTCCGTTCAAAGTTATTTTCATAGCCTTAAAAGACCTCCTTAGTTCAGATTTGCCAGCGTTTTAATGATCTTTTCCGCAGCACGGTCTATGTCGCTGTCGCTGTGCGAAGCGGAAAGGAACTCCGCCTCGAAAGGCGAAGGCGAAAAATATATCCCGTTCTTGAGCAGGGCCAGATAGAACTTTTTGAACCTGTTCCCTGAAAACGACAGGCTGAACATCGACGCTATGTGGCTCTCTTTTATCATTATATCCTTCTTTTTCGCTGCCTCGGTTATCATGCCGCACAACCAGGCGGTCCTTTTCCCCATTTTTTCGTAGGGAGCTGTTTCTTTAAGCGCTCTCAGGGTCTCTATCCCGGCGCCGGCCACAAGAGGGTTCCCGGAAAAGGTCCCCGCCTGATATACCCTGCCTTCAGGGCTGAGACGGCCCATTATCTTCTTATTTCCGCCGAAAGCGCCTACAGGGAGCCCGCCGCCCAGGATCTTTCCAAAGCAGGTCAGATCGGGCACGATGCCGAAATATCCCTGTGCTCCTGAATACGACACTCTGAACCCTGTCACGACCTCGTCAAATATCAAAAGGCATCCGTATTTCCTGCAAAGCTCCGCCACGGCGGCCAGATATCCGTCAAGCGGCGGCACCACGCCGCAGTTGGCCATTACCGGTTCTATCAGCACGGCCGCGAGATCGCGCCGCACCCTGTGCATCTCGCGGTCCAGGCTTTCAATGTCGTTGAAAGGCACCCTGCCCCGGCCGGACAGCACTGCATCGTAGCTTCCGTGGTAGGAACCCTTGAACATGATAATTTTCTCCCTGTTCTTATAAGCCCTTGCAAGCCTGACGGCGCCCATTACGGCCTCTGTCCCTGAATTGGTGAGCCTAACTTTTTCAACTGAAGGGAACGCGTCCGCTATCAGCTCCGCCAGCTCGGCTTCCGACCTTGTGCAGGCGCCGAAGCTCGTTCCCTTCCCGGCCCTTCTGATGATCTCTTTCGTAACATCCTTATATGCGTGCCCGAGGATGGCCGCGCCGAAGGAAAGGCAGAAGTCAAGGTATTTTTTGCCTTTTTCGTCAAAAATATATCCTCCGCTCCCCCGGCTGATAAAAACCGGCGGCCTGCCGAAACAGCCGAACGATCTGACGGGGCTATTGACCCCGCCGACCAGATGTTTTATTGCTCTTTTGAACAGTTCAGAATCCATTTTTCATCCACTCCGCGTACTGCGCCGCATGATATGAAATAATCATATCAGCCCCGGCCCTTTTTATCGAGTTCAGGACTTCCGTGACAAGCCTTTTCTCTTCTTCCTCGTCCCGGGCATATTTTTTTATCATCGAGTACTCACCGCTGACGTTGTACGCTGCCAGCGGTTTTTTGAACTTCAGTTTTGCCGCATGAATGATATCAAGATACGGCAGCGCCGGCTTTACCATTACAATATCGGCGCCTTCTTTTATATCGTGCCCTATCCTTGAAAGGGCTTTTTTTGCGTCCGCGATGTCCAGCTGATAAGAGCTCCTGTCCGAAAACTTCGGGGACGAAGCGAGCGCGTCACGGAACGGCCCGTAAAATCCGGACGCAAACTTTGCGCTGTAGGACAATATCTTGGTGCCTTTGAGACCGTTCCTGTCAAGCGCGCTTCTTATCGCTTTTACCTGCCCCAAAGCCATCGCCGACGGCGCCACATAGTCCGCGCCGGACAAAGCGTGCGACAGGGCCGTCAAGGACAGGGCCTTGAGGGTCCTTTCACGGTCAAAAACGATCTCTTTCCCTTTCTTTATTTCTTTTATCAACGAGCAATGGCCGTGGTCGGTGGAGCCGCACAGGCACACGTCGGAGATCACGGTAATCCGAGGGAATTCTTTTTTAACGGCTCTTATCGCTTTTTGCACGGCTCCGCCGCTTTTATATGCATAAGAGCCGAGGCTGTCCTTGTATCCCGACTTTCCGAACAAGAGGACCGCCTTAATGCCGAGACCGGCCGCCTTTTCAAGGTCTTTCAGCAGAACATCCGCCGAAAGGCGGTATATCCCCGGAAGAGAGGAAATTTTCTCCTTTTTCCGTTCTCCTTCGACAATGAAATACGGCATGATGAGGTCTTTCACGGGAACCTTTTTATTTTTGCTCATATCAAGCCCTCTTTTATCATCTGCTTTTTTGTGGCTTCCCCTATCCACCTTCTTTTTACTTTTTTGGGCGGGACGCCGTACCTTTTCCTGAAATTCCTTGCCGTTGAAGGGCTCGTGAACAAGATTTCATCGAACTTTTCAATATCAAGGTCAGGAAGGTCATCGGGCATCACGTTCCTGTACGCCACAGAAGAAGATACCCTTGCGCCCAGTTTTTTCAGGCCGTCCTCAAGGCCTTTGTCCGACAGGTGGGACCTCACAAGGAAGACTTTCTGCCCTTTCATATCGAATTTCCCGAACTCCTCAAGCAGTCCGGCCGCGCATTCATTTTTAGGAACCAGGTCTGCGTTGATCCCGAAACTTTTCAGTTTTCCCGACGTTGAAAGGCCGACAGAAGCGACCTTTATCTCTTTGAACGCTCTGGAATCCAGCCCCGTGCCGAGCAGCCGTTCAAAGAAATACTCCACCCCGTATCTGCTTGAAAATATTATCCAGTCAAATTTTTCCAGGCGGCCCATAAAACTGTCGAACTCCTGATAAGATCCGAGCGGTTCGATCTTTATCATCGGCAGATGAAAATGGTCCCCCTCAAGAAAGAACCTTTCGTTTGACAGTCCGGTGAAAAGAACCTTTTTACCGGACTTGCGCCAGTCATGTTTTTCCCCGTGCCCTGCAACATCGCCGATGATCACAGTTGCAGGCGCCTTCAGGCCGGCGGCCTTTGCTTTTTTTGCGATATCTCCCAGATTACCTCTGACAGTTCTCTGGTCAAAAGCGGTCGCGTGGTACACGACGACCACAGGGGTTCTTTTTGATCTCCCGTTCAAGATCAGCTTATCCGCGATCGTGCCGAGGTTTTCGAATGCCATGTAAAGGACTATCGTGCCGAGCTTTGAAACGGCTCCCCAGTCGACAAAGCTCTTTTTTTTGCCTCTGCTTTCATGTCCCGTAACTATCGCGACGCTCGATGAAAGGTTCCGCTCCGTCAGCGGGACGCCGCAGTATGCTGCCGCGGCGCTTGCAGCCGTGATGCCGGGGACGATCTCATATCCTATCCCGTTGTCTTTCAGCGCCTTCAGTTCCTCGGCAAGCCTTCCGAATACCGAAGGGTCGCCGTTCTTCAGGCGGACCACTTTTTTGCCTTTCATGGCTCTGATAACCATCAGGCGGCAGATCCTTTCCTGCTTTTTTTCGTGCTCTCCGGCGGGAACAAGTTCAGCCCCTTTTTTTGCCGCTTCAAGGACCTTTTTATCCGCAAGCTGATCATAAATTATCACGTCCGCCTGCTTAAGGATGTTATATCCACGCAGAGATATAAGGTCGGGCCTCGAAGGCCCCGCTCCTATGATGTATACTTTTTTCCCAGCCATTTTAAAAGCTCCCTGTCGCTGCCCCTTATCTCGATCGCGAGCGATCCCTGCCCTTTTGCGCCTGTTATCGGCAGCCTCTCGGTTATCCTGTCGCCGAGACCCAGCCTTATAAGTCCGGCCGCGGCCACCACAATAGCATCGAACTCTCCCTTGTCCAGTTTTTCAAGCCTTTCGCCTATATTGCCTCTCAGGTCGGCGATCCTGATGTCCGGCCTCAGGGCTTTGACAGCCTCTTTTCTTCTTTTACTGCTCGTCCCCACCGTGGCGCCGGGAGGAAGTTCCCCGAGCTTCAGGCCGTTTCTTGATACCAGAACATCGTCCGGGTCGACCGACGGCGTCACAACTGCGACCGTGAGCCCTTTTTTCTGCCTGTCCGGCATGTCTTTGGCCGAATGGACCGCAATGTCGACGCTTCCTTTGAGAAGGGCCTCTTCGACCGCGTCGGTAAAAAAATCCGACCCTTCGGTCTCGTCTATCGGGGTCGTCCTGTCCCTGTCCCCTTTTGTTTCAAAGGTCAGGACCTCGAATTGAACGGTGCCGTCGTCAAGCACGCTGATGACCTCCCGCGCCTGCGCCAGCGACAAAGGACCCGGCCTTGCCCCTAACTTAAGCTTTTGCAAAACAACTCCGCCTCCTCTTCAACGATCCTTTCGGCAAATACCGCCTCTATCCTTCTTTTTATGAGGTGCAGACCGATCTCTTCCTTTACTGAGTCAAGGTCAAAAAGCCTGACTCCCCTGATGCCTGAGACCGCAGGATCAACGTCCCGGGGAGAAGCAAGGTCCATTATGATGAGCGGTTTTTCCCTGATCCCGATATGCTCTGCCTTCACAACAAAATGCGGCGCCGATGTGGAGCTGATAACTATGTCAGCATCGCTGATCTCGCTGCCCAGGCTGTCAAAGCGCATGGCTTTGGCCCCTGTCCTTTTTGCCAGATCATCGGCCTTTTCAAAGGCCCTGCCCGCCACAAGCACCGCCTTGAAGCCTTTTTTTACAAGGATCCTGACAAGGGACTCCGCTATCTTTCCCGTTCCTATGATAAGCATTTTCCCGTCCTTTTCCCGCCCGAAAAGCCCGAGGGCTTTTGAGACCGCCGTGCCCGCCACCGAAACACTGCCTTCTCCTATCCTTGTCCTTGACCTGACGGACCTGCCTGTTTCGACGGCTTTTTCAAAAAGTCTGTCCAGCAAAGCGCCGCAGCCGCCTTTCGCGCTCAGATGAGCGGCCCTTACCTGCCCCAGGATCTCGCCTTCTCCGAGTATCGCGGAATCAAGGCCTGAAGCCACGCGGAAAAGATGCTTCACCGCAGCTTTGTCCCTGAATATGTAAGACCGGCACAGATCAGGGATGATGAAGCCGTCCGTCCCGTACAGTTCCGTCCTGTTGCAGGTGGCAAGGAGCACGCCCTGTGAACCCTTGAGACGATCTCTGAGTTCAGCTCTCTCGTCCACCGATGAGAGGCAGTGGTTCGTTCCCGCCAAAAACAGATTCATTCTATATTGATCCCTTCCTCCGTGATTTTCCCGTCAGTTATCCTGAAAGCCCTCATCTCCGGCGTTCTTTTATCGGAAAGTGAGATTATCACGTAGGAAACATCCGAGTAAAAAGCAAGCTCTACGTCCTTTTTTGAAGGCATAGCCTCGGAAAACGGGTGCGAATGATATATCCCCACCATTTCAAGGCCTTTTTCCCTGAGCTTTTTCAGCGTCTTAAGCTGCTCCTTCGGGTCCATCATATAGCAGTGCTCCGGATCGTCCGAAACATTGGTCATCGGTATTACGAGCGAGACAAGGCTGCATTTCCCTTTCTTTTTCCCCGCAAGTATGCCGCAGGATTCGCCGCTGCCGCCCTTAAGCGCCTGCTCCTCCATCTTTTTTTTCTGTTCGGCCGTTATAGTTATCATAGTATTTCAGATATCTCCCTATATGAATTTTATAAGAAAATCCTCAAAAGTAAAAGGGTCAGCAAAAAAGAAATTACCGGAGCTATCAGCCACACAATGAACACTTTTTTTGTGGCGCTCTGGCCGATCGCCAGAACATGCTCGTGCTTTATGGTCCCGATCGCCAGGACCGAGAAAGCGTTCAGCTGCACCAGCGACTGCGGAAACCCCAATAATGACGCAAATATGAGAAGACTGGCCGTCACAAAAGCGACCAGCGTGGATGTTATCAGACCGAGAGGCACTATCTCTTTGCCTATTATCTTCATCGTCCTGTCCCCCGCCATCCAGCCTCCAAGGCCGAACAGCGGCGCGATCAATATAAGCCCGGCAAGGGTGTCCACAAGCCCTGCGCCGGCAAGCGGCCCCACCGCGTTGGCCACATTGTTCGTTCCGATCGCAAAAGCGATATAGCAGCTTGAGATCAGCGCAAGAGCGTATATCTGCTTTTTCCAGAGATGGGCTTTTTCGTAGAACCACATGTTCGCGCTCCTCGGCGGATATATCACCTTGAAAAGCAAAAGAGTGACGACGAACGCCGCTGCCGGCAGTACCAGCCAGAGCCCCACCATGCTTAATAGCGTTGCCGATCTCATGCTGTGAAAATAGACCGAGGCGCCGGAGATCGCAAATACAGTTACCCAGCTTGTCGACTGCGGCACTTTAAGGACATTGGCCACAAAAAGGCTGACCGCGGCGCTGACAAGGATGATCAAAGTGACATCAAAAGTGAAGAACTGCCTTGCCAGAAGCTCCGAGCTGAGCGTCTTTGCGACCCTTCCTCCGACCAGCAGCGCGCCCAGTATGAGGAAGATCGTGAACAGGACCGCGGCCCTGCGCTTTGAAATAAGCTTGGCTCCGCACACCGCGGCAAATGAGGGCGCGATCCCGGAAGCCCCCATGTTCATCGCAAAAAAAAGAACCGCCGCGGATAATATCAGGCATTTTGCGATCATAAGATGTTCCTTTTCTCCTTGACCGTCCTAGATCCCGGCCCCCTTCTGGTCGATCAACGGCCTCGTATGTATACCGCACTCCCCTCCGCATTTGCTGGTGCCGATCCATCTGCCCGCCCTTTCATCGTCGGCATTCGTAATCTTTGTGCAGGGCTCGCATCCAAGCGACCTGAAGCCTTCTTTGTAAAGGGGGTTCACCGGAACATTATAGAGAGCAAGGTACTGCCAGACCTCTCTTTCCTTCCAGATAAGGATGGGATTGAGCTTGATAAGGCCCTTGTCGCGCTCCTCCACCTCTTTGAAATCGGTCCTTGTGCGGCCTTCGGTGCAGCGCAGGCCGGTCACCCAGCATTTTACCTTCATTTCTTCGACCGCTCTTTTTATCGGCTGGACCTTCAGTATGTCGCAGCACCTGTCGGGATCTGTCTTGTAAAGCTCGTCGGGGATCTCCTCGTTGTTGTCATAGACCTTGAGCTCGGGATATCTTTTTACCGTCTCGTTCATGAACTCTTTGGTCGCCTTAGGCTTAAAGCGCGTGGTGACGATGAAGCCTTTGATCTTAGGATCGACCCTTTTTGCCAGGTCCCACACGGCAACGGAGTCCTTTCCCAGGCTGTTGGCAACGACAAGACCGTCCCCGTATTTTTTCCCTGCCTCACGGATCAAAGCAAGCGACCTTTCCACCTTTTCCTTGAAATTCAGCCCGTCAACCAGTTCTTTTATGTTGTCCCCGTTCTCGAGCAGGCTCATCGTTCTTCCTCCTTTTTATATATAATATGTAAGCGTCTTTTCCGCCGCCAATTTCTTTTCCAGCAGGTCCGCGACAGTGATCGAGTCCAGCAGTTTCTCGATGGCGTCCTGTATCGATTCCCAGGTCTCAGAAACGGGATCGAACTTTCTGGGAACTCTTGTCTTCGGCGCTATGTTCACTGGTCCCTCCACGGACCTGATCACCTCGCCCACCGTTATGCTTTCCGGGTTCCTTTTCAGGACATAACCTCCTTTCTTCCCGCGGATGCTGTCAACCAGCTTGGCCTTTTTCAGCATAAGCAGGAGATGCTCCAGGTACCTTTTGGGTATCGACTGGCGTTTTGCGATCTCGCTTATGCTGGAAGTTCCTTCTATCCTGTTCTGCGCCAGCTCGAACACGGCCCTGAGCGTATAGTCGGTCTTTGCTGAAATGTTCATTCCCCGTTATCCTTTCTATATGCATATCGGAGCATTTTCCATCTTTCTTGCATATATCTATCGATATAGTCGTATATTACCACAAAACAACATTCCTTGTCAATACCGCTTCTATGTTTAAGATAAAAGCCCGGCTGGCAGAATTACCTGATGTTCTTTTCCACGGTTTCGATCAGTTTATCGGGTTTTACCGGCTTTTCAAGAACGGCTTTTGCCGGAAGAAAATCATCGTCAGGCTCAAAGCTGAAAGGAAGGTTCATGTCCTTCCTGATGCCTGTGATCATGACCACGGGGATTGACTTTGTGGCCTCATCATTTTTAATATTCCGGGCCACGTCGAAACCCTCCGTCTTTTTTGTCATCATCACATCAAGGAGCATGAGGTCAGGGTTCTGAGCCTTTGCCTTTTGGAAGCCCTCCTGCCCGTTCAAAGCGGATATTACCTCATAGCCCTTTGACTCCAGCAGCGAAGTTATAGCTTCGACCAGGTCCGCATCATCATCAACGATCAGTATCTTTTTTGCCATTTTTTTTCTCCTTTCAAGATTATAGCATAGACTTTTTCCGTATCCCCCTTATTATGTCCCTCGCCTTCTTTTCCGTCAGCTCGCCGTATATTTTTTCGTTCACCATCATCACCGGAGCAAGGCCGCAGGCGCCCAGGCACCTTGCTTCCGAAAGGGTGAACAGCATATCTTCCGTAGTCCCTCCCATCCCGATCTTCAGCTCTTCTCTTATAGCATCCAGCACGGCCCCGGCCCCTTTGACATAGCAGGCCGTTCCCATGCAGACCGAGATTATATATTTCCCTTTCAGCTTGAGGTTGAAATAATGGTAAAAGGTCGCGACCCCCCATATGTGCGCGGTAGGTATGTCCATGGCAGAGGAAACTTTGTCCATCACTTCTTTGCTCAGATATCCGTAAAGCTCCTGAGCTTTGTGCAGTATAGCTATAAGATAGGATTCCGGATGGTCCTTACTTTTTGCTTCTTCAATGAATTTTTCAAGCTCAAAGTTCTTTTTCATCTGGCTTGTATCTCTTTCGGTATTATCCCCTTCGGCTGCTTTTCATGATAGTGCGTGTGAAGGACCTTATGCGACATCGGGCTAAGAGGCCTGCCGAGGAACTCTTTATAGATCCTCTGAACATCAGGATTTTCATGGCTTCTCCTGATCGTGTTGCTCCTGTCGATATTGTAAAGAGCGTCCGCCCTTTTTTTGAGGCATTCCGGGTCAAGCGGCATGGAATTTATCCCCGCATACGGCTGGCCTCCCCCCCCGATGCAGCCTCCGGGGCAGCCCATTATTTCTATAAAATGGAACCTCTCCGGGTCCTGCCTTACCATATCAAGGACTGTCGCGGCATTGCCAAGTCCGTGGGCAACTGCTACCCTTATCTCTTTTCCGTCCATCACGATCATCCCTTCTTTTATCCCCTGAAGCCCTCTTATGTCGTTGACCTCTATATTTACCAGGGTCTCGCCGGTGAAAAGTTCATATGCCGTGCGCAGCGCAGCCTCCATCACTCCGCCGGTCGTGCCGAATATCGCCCCCGCCCCCGAAGAAAGTCCCAGCGGACGATCGAATTCCTCGCCTTTGATATGCACCAGGTCTATCCCGACCGACTTTATCATCCAGGCCATCTCTCTGGTGGTTACAACAATATCGACCGGGGCCAGGCCGTCCACTTTCAACTCCGGCCGCGCGGCCTCATATTTTTTAGCGGTGCAGCACATGACCGCGGCCGAGAATATTTCTTCAGGGTCTTTCCCTATTTTCCGGGCGAAATACGTCTTAAGGAGGGACCCCATCATCGACATCGGCGATTTGCATGTGGAAATGTTATCTATCATGTCGGGATGGAACTGCTCGAGGCATTTCATCCAGGCTGAAGAGCAGGAAGTTATCATGGGGAGCTTTGCCCCGGTCTGGAGCCTTTCAAGAAGCTCGCTGGCCTCCTCCATTATTGTCATATCCGCAGCGAACTGGGTATCGAACACATAATCAAATCCGAGCTTGCGCAGGGCGGCCGCCATCTCTTTTTCCATGGACCTTCCCGGCTCAAAACCGAACGCTTCCCCTATGGCCGCTCTGACCGAAGGGGCTATCTGCGCAACTTTGATTATTGTCTTATCGTCCAGCTTTTCGAAAAGCTCCTGCGTGTAATTTTTTTCAACGAAAGCCGCTGTCGGACATACGTTGATGCACTGGCCGCAGGCGGTGCAGACCGTCTCCGAGAACGGAAGGTCATAGGCCGGCATCACCACGGTTTTAAAACCTCTGTGCGCGTGGCCGATCGCGTTCACCCTCTGAATTTCCGAGCAGATCCTGACGCACCTTCCGCAAAGGACGCATTTGTTGGGGTCCCGCACAACGGAAGTCGATGAAACATCCTTTTCATATTTTTTTCTCTCGCCTTCAAAATGCCGTTTCTTTATGCCCATGGCATGGGCAAGGCGCTGCAGCTCGCAGTTTGAATCGCGCTCGCAGGTGTGGCAGTCATAAGGGTGGTTATCGAGTATCAGCTCTACTATATCGCGGCGCGCCCTGCGCAGCTCTTTGGTCTCGGTATAGATCTTCATCCCGTCCATCACCGGATAGGCGCAGGAGGCAACATAGGTCTTTGAGTTCACCACCTCGACTATACATACTCTGCACGCGCCCTCAAGAGAGAGCCGCGGATGGTAGCAAAGCCGCGGGATCTTAAAACCCAGCTTGTCCGCGGCCTGCATTATTGTCTGGCCGTCCTCTACCTCGTAGGGCTTGTCATTGATTGTTATCTTTATAAGCTTTCCCATTTTAATTCCTGTTTATCGCGCTGAATTTACATATTTTGTAGCACTGACCGCACTTTATGCATTTATACTGCTCGATCTCATGCCTGCTCTTTGCGCTTCCTGTTATGCAGTTGACCGGACAGGCCCGCCTGCAAAGTCCGCAGCCGGTACACTTTTCATTGATCGAATAGGTCATCATATAAGCGCAGACATGCGCCCTGCATTTTTTCTCCTTCACATGCTCTTCATACTCCTGCCTGAAATTCTTTAAAGTGCTGAGCACTGGGTTCGGCGCGGACTGGCCGAGCCCGCAAAGGGAGGCTTTTTTTATCATGTTACCCAGCCTCTCGAGCTTTTCGATATCTGGCATCTCCCCTTTGCCCTCTGTTATCCTGGTCAGTATCTCGAGCATCCTCTTTGTGCCTTCCCTGCAGGGAGTGCATTTTCCGCACGATTCGTTCTGCGTGAACTCAAGGAAATATTTTGCTATGTTGACCATGCACGCGGTCTCATCTATAACTATCATCCCTCCTGAGCCCATTATTGAACCGGCCTTTTGAAGCGATTCGTAATCTATCGGGGTGTCAAGATATTCTTCGGGAAGGCAGCCGCCTGAAGGCCCTCCCGTTTGTACGGCCTTGAACTTTTTGTTCCCGGGGATCCCCCCTCCGATGTCAAAGATTATCTGCCTCAGGGTGGTACCCATCGGGACCTCGACAAGCCCGGTATTCTTTATGTTCCCGGCAAGAGCGAACACTTTTGTGCCTTTGCTCCTTCCGATTCCGATGGAACTGAACCAGTCAGAGCCGTCCATGATTATCACGGGAATGTTCGACCATGTCTCAACGTTGTTTATGACCGTCGGCTCTCCGAAAAGGCCAAAGACCGACGGATAAGGCGGCCTCGGCCTAGGCATCCCGCGCGAGCCTTCGATGGAATGCATGAGCGCTGTTTCTTCCCCGCACACAAAAGCTCCGGCTCCGAGCCTTATCTCTACACCAAAAGAAAAATCAGACCCCAAAATATTTTTTCCCAGAAAACCTTCGCGCCTTGCATCTTCTATCGCTTTTTCGAGCCTTTTGATCGCAAGGGGATATTCCGCCCTGATATAGACTATCCCGTGCTTTGACCCGACCGCGTACCCGCAGATGATCATCCCTTCAAGAACGGAATGGGGGTCTCCCTCTATCATGCTCCTGTCCATAAAAGCTCCCGGGTCCCCTTCATCGGCATTGCAGATCACATATTTGATACCGCTTTTCTGCCTTGCGGTGAGCTCCCATTTTATTCCGGTCGGAAAACCGGCGCCTCCTCTTCCCCGGACACCCGACTTCCTCACCTCAGCAACAACTTCCTCCGGCTTCATTTCGGTCAGGACCTTTGCAAGCGCCTCATATCCCCTGACAGAAAGATAATCATCAATGTTCTCCGGATCAACTATGCCGCAGTTGCGCAGAGCTATCCTCATCTGCTTTCCGAAAAAGTTCACGTCCCCGAACACCCTGAAGAACCTGTTGTAGAGATGGTCCGTTTCTATCACTAGCTCCGCCGCAGGCTTTTTCTTGACGATATGCTGTTCGATTATCAGGGGAATATCTTCGACTTTTAAATTCCCGTAGACAGTGTATCCGGGATTTATTATCATCACGGGACCTTTTGAACACATACCCAGGCATCCGGACAGGTTTATCGACACTTTTTCCGTCAGACAGTGTTTTTCAAGCTCCCTTTCAACGGCATCCTTTATATTCCTTGCTTCCTTCTGGATGCAGGACGTCCCGTCACAGAGTGTTATGTTATATTTACGTGCCATCTTTTTTCACCAGCCCCCAGTCCCTAGCCACAAGTCCCTACTTGATCACCCAATCGTAAATTATCTCCCCATTCTTAATATGCTTCTCGATTATCTCTTTTGCTCTCTCCGGCGTGACCTTTCCGTACTTTACGGGTATCTTCCCTTCTTCTATGACCTCGACGGTCGGCTCAAGGTTGCATCTTCCCGCACAGCCCTTCTGGCTCAGGTAAACATCTCTGAGGCCTTTTTCAAGCGCGTCCCGGAACACATCCATGACCTCTTTAGAACCTGCCGCTATCTCGCAGGTCGCCATGCCCACATAGACCCTTTTTGTCGACAAAAAGCCCTTGCTGATTATCCTGTTCAGCGCCTCGGCCCTTTTCTTTTTTAATATCTCTATCGGAGTTGGCATATTATCTCAAAAATAAAGGAGTTCCCTTTTTCCCCCGGCTCAACCCATATCCGTCCCCCATGCTTTTCGATGATCTCTTTCGTTATGAACAGGCCCAGCCCGGTTCCTTTTGCCTTCTTGGTCTCGGGACTGTCAAGCCTGGAGAATTTTCCGAACAGCATCTCTTTTTCTACGGCAGACAACGGCCTGCCGTCGTTATAGACCTCGATACTCAGTTTTACTCCGTCTGTTTTTGAGGAGATCGCGATCTTCCCTCCGGGGGAACCGTATTTGACCGCGTTCCCGATGATGTTGTTCAAGGCTATCTGCATCAGGTTGTAGTCCGCATTGACGGGCAGTTTTTTTTCAATGCCGTTCTCCATTGTCATCCCTTTTTCGCAGGCCGGCTTTGAGAACTCTTCAAGCACCCCGCCCGCAAGGTCCTCTGAAAGGCAAAAAGAGCTCCTGTTAAGCGGCATCTCCCCCTTTTCTATCCTGCTGAGCGAAAGAAAGTTCTTAATCGTGGACTCAAAATAGTCAAGGTTCTTTACGATGGAATCGAGTGCTTTTCTCTGCTTGAAGTTGATCATTCCGAGAAAACCGTCGCGCACAGAATATGCGTTCAAAAGCGTCGAGGCAAGGATGCCCTTAAGTTCGTGCGCGACAAAGCCGATGAGGTCCAGATAACTTTTGTTCAGCTCCTTGAGCTTCCGGTCCCGTTCCTCCAGCTTCTGAGCCATGATATTGAAAGCCCTCGCGAATTTATTGAGTTCTCTTATGGAGGTTTTTGTGCTAACCCTGAACTTGAGCTCTCCCCCAGATATCTTTTCAGTGGCATCGGCCACCCTGTTGATCGGGTTGGTTACGGCCTCTTCCAGTATGAAGGAAAGGCCGGCCCCGACCAGAGCGGCTGCCGCAATGATCGCCAAAAATATCATGAGAATGTTCCTCTTCATGTCCCTGAAAGGCTCCTCGAGAAGCCCCACATATAATATGCCGATAACATTTCCTTTGATGTCTTTTATCGGTTCATAAGCCGTAAGGTACCAGTCGGTCACAACAAAAGCCTTGTCCACATAAGGCAGCCCCTGGCCGATGACCTTGTCATAGACCTTTTGGGAGACCCTGGTGCCCAGGGCCCTGCTCCCCGTTTTGTCAAGGACATTGGTCGCTATCCTCACGTCGCCCTGAAAAATGGTGACCGATCCGACCGGCTTTCCGTTATACTTTTTGTCCTCAAAAACAAAGCTGTGTATCTTGTCCACCAGGGCAAGGTCCCTGTTGAGGAGCCTGCCCCCGTACATCACCTTTACTGCCCTGCCCCTGCCGTCAAAAAGCACGGGCTTTGCGTAGCCGATGGCCATGGCCCCTTCAATATGTTTTTTTTCGGAGGGCTTTGACATTGGGGTGAACCGGATATCCATACCGGCCCTTGAATTAAGAACGCTCCCCATCCTTTCAAGCTCTCTTTTTCCGATCATCCTTGTCCCGCCGGCCGGCCTGCCTGTCCTGAAAACCTCAAGAACTATTTCGCTCTCTATCTTGTCTGTATCTTCCGCGCTTACTATATAGAGATAATCAAGCCCGAGCTTTTTTCTCATTGACGAAAGGTCCTGCCCGGCCGGCATCAGGCTGAAGATGTCCTTGATCCTGTCTATCTGCTCGTTGTAGAACTTTCTCGCTATGCTCAGGTCGCTCAGCACCTGCTTCTGCGCTCTTCCGACGATGTTCTCATTTATCAGGTAAGCGCCGATCAGAGCTATCGACAGTGCAAGCAGCGCTATTACGACGATGAACGATGCAAGTATCCTTGTCCTTATGCTGGCGATCCTCATTTTTTGTCCTTTGTCCTTCCCATCGCATTGACAAAATAGATCACGTTCTCAAGTTCCAGCTCCAGGTTCACATTGTTGATGACATAGTCTTCCGCATCCCTCAGCCTTATGGGAGCGAAGTTCATCACGCCCTTTATGCCCGCGTCCTTCAGGATGTCCCAGACGTTCTGCGCCGCCACATCGGGCACGGCCATCACCGCGATCTTTATCTTATTTGCCTTCGCAAACTCTTTAAGGCCTTCCAGCGGAAGGATCGGGACAAGGGCCCCGGGATCGAACTTTGAGGGATCTATCTCAAAACACGCCGCGATCCTGATCCCCTCTTTTTCAAAGCCTTTATACCTCATCAGCGCATGACCGATATTGCCCGCGCCGACAACTATGACCTTTTGGACCTGGTTCTTTCCGAGTATGCTATTCAGTCTTTCCATAAGGTCGTCTATGAGGTATCCGCCTTTTTTGTTGCCCTTTATATCAAAAAGAGAGAAGTCCTTTCTGACGAGGCCCGAGGTAACCCCTGCGGCGTCAGCCAGATTGTCCGAGAAGACCTTGACAAAACCGAAGGTTTTCAGCCGCGTGAGGGCGTTTTTGTATTTAGAAAGGCGTAAAATGATATTTTTGTTTGCCTGCATTTGTTGTTCCTCCTTTCACATTATCAGCTATTATTATAACATAATAATAGACGACCTGAATAGCGTATATTATACAAAAAGTATGGTTTTATGCGGAATATTTATTGCGGAAAGCGAACTTTTCCAAAGGCAGTCTCGGAGGCCTCTGATTCTCCTGTTCAATCTGCCAGGCCGAAAGGACCGGCTTGACCAAGTCCGAATGCTTCCCAACATTAATAAGAGTGATCACGGTCATGTCTTCGGGAATACCGAGGACCTCTTTGGCTTTGGCCTCATCATAACCGGCGATCGGATGAGCCACAAGACCGAGCTCCGTTGCCCGGAGAATGAGGAAGGCGGAGGCCATTCCCGTGTCAAAAAGAAAATACTCCCTGCCTTTTATATCGCAGTCATGCTCCTTTTTGCTTGACACCGCTATTATCATGGAAGCATCGCGGGCCCATTCGTTGCCTTTGTTGAGCGCTTCCTTCAGCTTTGTAAGCTGTCCTTCTTCATATACAAAAACGAACCTCCAGGGCTGGTTGTTGAAGCAGGAAGGGGCCAGCCCTGCGGTGCGGGCAAGGTCGCTCACGAGCTCATCGGTTATCTCCGTTTTATCCAGGGACCTGTAAGCGCGGCGTTTTTGGATGGCTTCTTCCAGTTCCATAGCCCTAATTCTACAAAATCCAAAGGAGAAAAACAAGGAGAAAAGAAAAATCATCTGATCCGACTTTTGAGATTCAATATAGAAGAGGCGTCGTTGAGGGGTTAAACGATTTAGTGAAATTCCCTACTATTTTTATCGATATATCAATAGGAGGGGATTATGAATCTATATCTTGGACTGGAGATTGGTCTTGGGACGCCGCAACCCCGCGTGATCAGAAGGCAAACAGCTTTTGCAACCTTAACCGATGCAATGTCATTTTTTCGCACCAGAGATTGCAGGAGAAGTTCACTGCGATCCTGCCGGATGACCGGCGATCATATAACACTCGCCTTCCCCCTGAAGTCCGTTCCTACTATTGATGAACTGCATTCCATGGGGTTGTTCAAAGGCAGAGAAATCGGGGCCCAAATCAAGATCGACGGCAAAAACAGACTTTCGAGCTTTGCTAATTTTGGACTCCGCGATCTCATCAGTTTTCAATCCTTTTCTCAAGATTTAAAGATACACAACCATTACAGCATCCGCGGACAAGAATTCTTGTTCCCGAATAAAGATGATATTATCTTGAATCTATCTTATCAAGCTTTAGTAACAGCTGTAGCGACAAGATTTGGCATATCGTTTTCCATCGTTTTGCCGGGCGTTCGAATGAGTAAGGAGAGATGGGGGGCTCGGCCTTTATTCAATCCGAGACTTGACCTTTCTAAAATAGCATCGTGGTATGAAAGTTTGGATGATGCATCCCGCAATTCAAGTCTTTTCAGATTCTTAAGACACCTCAATTTCCCGAGCATGACGTTTCTCGCTGAGTTTGGACGTGAAGATGCGCTCAGATACTGGTTTATAAAATGGGAAGATGTACCATTGTTAGG
>Ga0172375_10004528_pt1 | contig 20462 bp, 22 predicted proteins | sample LakKiv1m_FD_114537 | JGI IMG/M metagenome (GOLD analysis project Ga0172375, IMG submission 114537) | Freshwater microbial communities from Kabuno Bay, South-Kivu, Congo - kab_092012_11.1m | ecosystem: Environmental > Aquatic > Freshwater > Lake | place: Democratic Republic of the Congo...
AAATGGAAAAGTTATGATGAAATACAATTATGTTAATGATGAAAAAGAAGGAGAATTTATAGATTATTATGAAAATGGAAAAGTTATGATGAAATACAATTATGTTAATGATGAAAAAGAAGGGGAACATTATGCATATTATGAAAACGGACAATTAAAAGTGAAATGTAATTATGTTAATGGTAAACTGGAAGGAGAATATTTAGAGCATAATAAAAATGGACAAATACATGTAAAATGTAATTATGTTAATGATAAACTGGAAGGAGAATATTTAGAATATTATGAAAATGGAAGTGAAATGATTGTTTGTTATTATATTAATAAACAATTAGATGGTGAATATACAGAATATCATAATAACGGGATAATCAAAAAAATATGTAATTATGTTAGTGGAGTAATAGATGGTAAAGTAATATATTATTATGAAGATGGAATTGTAAAGGAAATACAATTTTACAAAGACGGAAAATTGAATGGAGAACATATAAAATATCATTCTAATGGAAATATTCAAGAAATAGGCAATAGCATAAATGGAAAAAAAACAGGAATATTTGTACAATATGATATCAACAAAAAAGTATGTGATAAAAAATATTATATTGATGACGTTGTTATAATTGGAGAAATATATACAGTTGATAATATTAGTGAATGTCAAATATGTAGAGATGATACAGAAGAAGAATCTAATAATTTAGTTTATTTAGGATGTGCTGGTGAAGATAAACATTTATTTCACATTGAATGTATTATGGAATGGTGGAAAGCACATGAAACAATTAATTATAAACAATGTCCTATATGTACGAAAGAAATTACAAATAATGACATTAAATTTATTATTAAAAAAAATAAAAATTAAAATAAATTAATTATAACTATAAAACATATATTAATATATGTTTTATAATGAATATGACAGAACAAAAAGTAAAATTTATAATTGATAAAGGAAAAATTTTTCCAGTAGCAGATGAACAATTGTTTTCTCGTTTATTAGTCGATTTTAAAACAATGCAATTTATGACTAGGCCAAGTAATACTACACAAATCAGAAATATAATTCAATTACATTGTAGAAATGCAAAAAACATTATTGATGCGACAGCAGGAATAGGCGGAGATAGGCGGAGATAGTATTGCGTTTTGTAAAAATTTCGAGCATGTTGTATCAATAAAAATTGATCCCATCGTTTTAGTTTTTTAGAAAACAATATTAATGTATATAATTTTAAGAATATAGATTTAATACAAGGTGCATATTTTGCGTCTTTACTACACATTATTCAAATTAGTTTCTATAAAAATGTTATGCAAAATACAAAATATGATATTTTTAATTTTACACACTCTTACCTTACATAACAAGAATACTTATTTTCATTCTATCGTAAAATTCTAATATATTCTGAAACCTTTTATTTAAGTCATCATCTTCAACAAATGCTCCGATACCTAAAATAACAAAATAATATTTATTATGATTTTTAAAAGGAATATAATAAACATTAATATTTTTCTCACATAAACTAGAAATATAATTAATAACATCATTAGCATTTGTTGATGGAATATAACAAGGAATAAGTTGTGTTTTTTTCTCTTCTAATTTATATAATTTTTCAACAGGATTTAATATATGATTTTGTACTATAGTTTTTACATCAGCAATCGTAAGCGCATTATCTAATCTCAAAAAATTACCTACATGAGTCATACACAAATATTCATGTAGCATATCGTCATCATTAACTTTTCCTTCAAATATATTATCCTGAATCTCACAAAAAAATTGATAAGTATATCCATAAAACAAATTGTAAACATCTGTCAAATAATCAATTCTTTGAGACATAATATAATATTTATTATGTTATTATACTTATAACATAATAAATTTTCAATTTTAATAATATAATGAAAGTAACCTATAACTTTTCTCGCCACAAAACAAATATAATAATTAATATGATAATATTTAATCCTCAACAAGAAACTTTTATTTTACGTCTGCCAACTGAATATGGAGGAGAACATAACTTACAAAATGAAATCAAAATATTAGAAACAAATGTTGATTTTTATGATAAAATAACTATAAGAACAAACAAAAAAAATATTACTATCAAATACACATTTCAGAAATTACCTAAAAAATTGGATGAAAGAACACAAATGCATGTTATATGTAATTCATGTTATTGTGATTTTAATGGACAAAATGGACTTATTATTCCTGATATGCAAAACAAAAAATTTCATATTATCATGACTTGCACTAATAATTTATTTGTTTCTGGTTTAGGTAAAGTAGTAAATTGTTCTTATACTGAATATACTTCGTTATTACTAAAACGACTTTTTATCTTTTCAGATAATTTTATAGAATATAAAAATATTATACTTACATATTGCTCAAAAAATAAACCATTACTAAAACCAGAAGAAATCATACATTTTGCTTCAAATTCATGGAACAAATTTCTAAAATTCTTTGATTTAATAGATAAACATATTTTTCTAATTAACTATTATGATGAACGACTATCACATATACAATCAATTGGTGGTAGTGGATTATACTATGGACTTGATTTTATTGTACAAACCAATCATGTAAATAAAAAACATATATTTACATATATAAATCATGAAATGTATCATCATTTTAATCCTTCAACTAAATCAGGTCATGAAACATGGTTTAATGAAGGATTTACAGAATTTTTTTGTCGTTACTGTATAATGTCTTCAAAAGATTTCACATATGAAATTAATAATAAATTTTTACCACAATATTATGCAAATCCATATAAAAATATGAATGATAGAATAATGACTTACAATAATTTTTGGAAAAATAGATTAATACAAGAGTTACCATACCAAAAAGGATTTATTTATGCCCTTTATTTATTACAAACATATAAATCAAAATTCATTAATAGTTATAAAAATCTTTGTCGTAAGGAATATTGCAAAAATCTCAAGACATATTATACCAATGAAATGCTAAAAAACATCTTCAATGATGACTACTTTAATGATTATATTATTAGAGGTAAAATAATACCTATCATTACTGAAAAAACCATATCAATTAATAAACCATTTTTTGGATTTGATATTGATACTTTATTCTTTGATAAAACAATTAAAAATATTGATAAAAATTCTGATGCATATCAACAAGGTGTTAAAAACGGTAAAATAGATGCTTATGATTTATATTTTGAAAAATGTTATCATATTACAATTATACAAAATAAAAAAAAAATCAAATTTACTACTAAATCAAATGAAACTATATACATTCCTTATCTGAGTAGTTAATTTTATCATTTTACATGTTCTAACAATAAAGTTATGATATTAAGTTTAGATGTAAATTTATTATTAAAAAAATTGAAAATTAAAATAAATAAATTATAACTATAAAACATATATTAATATATGTTTTATAATGAATATGACAGAACAAAAAGTAGAATTTATAATTGATAAAAGGAGAATTTTTCCAGTAGCAGATGAACAATTGTTTTCTCGTTTATTAGTCGATTTTGAAACAATGCGATTTATGACTAGGCCAAGTGATACTACACAAATTAGAAATATAATTCAGTTACATTGTAGAAATGCAAAAAACATTATTGATGCGACAGCAGGAATAGGTGGAGATAGTATTGCGTTTTGTAAAAATTTCGAGCATGTTGTGTCAATAGAAATTGATCCCCATCGTTTTAGTTTTTTAGAAAACAATATTAATGTATATAATTTTAAGAATATAGATTTAATACAAGGTGATTGTTTAACAATCATTCCATCATTAAAAAATATTGATGTAATATTTATTGATCCTCCATGGGGAGGAAATGGATATAAAAATAAACAATTGTTAAAGCTAACATTATCAAATATAGAACTAGAATCAGTGATTTTAAAATTTATAAGTAATAGTGACATGTTATGTGTCCCTAAATTAATTATACTTAAAATGCCTAAAAATTATGATATAAAATATCTGTTTTCTAAAATCAAAAAAGAAAATAATGAAATTTATTTATATGAACTTAAAAAAATGTTCATAATTGCTATTAAAATTGTTAAATAATTATTATTTCTGTTTTAAAAACAAAATTTTATTTTGTTTTTAAAAAAGAAATAATAATTTTTATTCAAATGATCGTTCATAAAATAAAATATAAGAATTTTGTGTATCAATTTCTTTGTTGATATCAATGATTTTGTATGCAGTACTATCATTATATAAATACCAACATCTATCAATTAAATTTTTAGTTATTGCTACATAATGTCCACCACTAACAGAACCATAATGTATAATAATTGCATATAAATTGTAAATTCGTGGTTTTGACTGATTCATAAAATATGGAGTTATATCCAATCGTTCGATGGGAAAAGTTATATCAGAATTATTTTTTGTCATATTATTTGAAAATCTTTTTAGATGGATAATCAATTTTGAGGGAATGTGCCAAAATTTTGTATCAATAAATCCATCTGTTTTAGTATTACAAATATTACAAAAATATTGTTCGTCTCCTATTAGTTGTTTTCTTGTTGTAAAATTAACAAAACAATCAATTAATGATTTAGCATTTTCTATTGGTAATGACAAAGTATTGAATGGTTCAAACATTACTGTGTTATTGTGACATTTACAACATTGAAACATGTTAATATATGTTCCTGTAAACATATCAAAAAAACAAGAATAATTATTTTTGATATATTGTGTATAAAATTCTATTGATTTCATAACAACAAAATAATTGAAGTTAGCATTACAAAATGTAATTTTTTCTGTGCTATTAGTTATTAATTCTAATTTTTCACTAAATTGTTGAATGTCACTTGTTAATATTTTAAAATTTAAAGTAACATTTCTTTTTGTTTCTTCATGAATATGTTCTAAAATACAATGTAATGCTTCATGACTATCATTTTGTGAACATCCAACAAATATATTGTTAGCATGAGAAACTAATAATTTAAGTGTATGAGGTTTGATTACACAATGAGAATTCCAATATGCTTTTATAATGCGTGATAAATAATAAATCATTGATTTTTTTATGTTAGTTTTATCAACAATATCATCTTGATATTTATCATCAATAAGATAAATAACCAAACTATCTGTTGCCATTAATGATTGAAGCATTGCATTAAAGTAACATGTATTTCCTATATTCATAAAAGTAGAAACTCCAACAATGCTGTGATCCATGTTGTCGTGAATGGAATGTTCAAATAGTTCCATAAAAACACATATACAATTAACAAATACTTATATATACTACATAAACTTTTAAATTCAATTTTTTTATTATTTTTAATTATATAGTCATTTTGGAATGAATAAAATTATAATTGAACAGTTCGATTTATTAATAAAACAAATAAAATCAGATATTGATACGACGATAGGAAAAGAACAACAGAAGCATTTATTTAGATTATCTTCTATAGAAAAGGCATTAAAGATTATTGAAAAATTTGATGAAGAAATAATAAATGTTAATCAATTAAAAGGAATAGCTGGTATTGGGGAAGGAACATTACGGAGAATTCAAGAAATATTAGATACTGGAAAACTAAAAGAAATAAAGTTTAATGATGATGAATATTTAAAAGAATTAGAAAAAATGACAAAAATATTTGGGATTGGATTGAAAAAAGCAAAATATTTATTAAAACAATATAATAGTTTTAATGAAATGAAAAAAAAATATGATGCGGGGGAAATTCAATTACCACATGATATTGAGATTGGATTAAAATATGAAGGATTATTAAAAGAAAAAATACCAAGAGAAGAAATGGATGAAATAAATAATTTTTTAGGAAATGTGACATTGGAAATTGATCCACAATTATTTGGTGTAATATGTGGATCATATAGACGAATGCGATCATTTTCAAATGATGTTGATTTTATTATTGTTCATCCAAATAATAATAATATGTTAAATGATTTAATAACAAAGTTAAAGGAAAAAGAATTTATTGTTGATTCATTAACAACAGAAGATGCTAAAACAAAATATATGGGATTATTCGAATGGAATAATATTATTAGAAGAATTGATATAAGATTTCTTCCGTATAAGTCATATTATACTGGAATTTTGTATTTTACAGGAGGAAAAGAATTTAATAGAAAAATGAGGAAAATTGCAAAAAAGAAAAAATATATATTAAATGAATATCGGTTATATTCAGTCAAAGATAAAAAAACATTAGATATCAAATCAGAAAAAGATGTTTTTGATATTCTTGAAATGCCATATGTAACACCGAAAGAAAGAGATTAAGTGAATTTATTAATAATAAATAATTTTATCAATATGTGAATATAATAAAATAATTTTAAATATGGATAAACATGAAATAAAATCATATTTTGTAAATAATTATAGATTAATTAATAAAATTGGATCTGGATCATTTGGAGATGTTTTTTTAGTGCATGATATCAAAAAAGATAAAGATTATGCATGTAAAGTTGAAGAAAGTAAAAAATCAGCTAGATTGCAGGAGGAATATAGTATTTATACAAAATTACGGGAATTAGGAGTTAAAACAGGAATACCCAAAGTATATAGTTTTATTGAAACGAAAACATTTAATATAATGATAATGGAATTGTTAGGAAGAAGTTTAGAGCAGATAAACAATGATACGAAGTTTAATTTAGAAACATGTTTAAAATTAGGATATGAAATTGTGTCATTATTAGAGAAAGTTCATGATGCTGGATTTATACATCGTGATATAAAGCCAAGTAATTTTTTAGTAGGATATGAAAAAAAGAATAAAGTGTATATGTTAGATTTTGGATTATCAAAACAGTTTATGGAAAAAAATAAACATATGGGATTTATGGCAGAAAAATCATTAGTTGGAACAGCCAGATACATGAGCATAAATGTTCATATGGGAATTGAACCATCTCGTAGAGATGACTTAGAATCATTTGGATATATGTTGTTGTATTTTATGATTGGAAAATTACCATGGCAAGGATTAAAAAAGAAAGAAAATATAACACAAGTAGAATTAATAGGAGAAGTAAAAATGTGTACAAATATGAAAGAATTATGTAAAAATATACCACAATGTTTCTATAATTATATAATGTATTGTAGACGTCTTAAATTTCAAGAAAAACCAAACTATGAATATCTTAAAAATCTTTTTGTTAACACTTCAAAAGAATTGAAATGTAAACTTAAATATATATTTGAATAAAATATATTTGTAAATATATTTGTAAATATATTTGTAAATATATTTGTAATTTTTTGATGAAAACAATTATATATTATAAAATATATAATTGTTTGTATGGATAATCAAATAAGTATGTTTTCTGGAAGTATTCCAGAATTAGTAAATAGTTTATCATTAAAGGAATTAGAAACAATGGTTGTTCCAATACCAAAAGAAGAGGCAATAACAACTACATTTTACAATGAATTTATTATACCAAATTTAGTTTTACTTATAATTTTATTTGGAATGTGTGTATTTGGATATATAATGTATAAATTTAAGAAAAAAATAAATAAAAAAAGTAAAATAAAAAAACAATATGTTAATAATGATATAAATAAAGATTTATATGATGAGGTTGAAATTCGTTAATTTGTTTTTATTTAATAGTATAAGTTTTTTTATTTTCTTTTTTGAGGGAATAAACCAACGAGGATCAAAATCACAAGCAGGAATAGGGGCAAATGCTACAAATGTTTTTGTTCCAGAATCATAATAATATGAAATATCATCGCCTATAGGGGGTTGTAATGGAATTAGATCTTTTTTCCAATGACATAAAAATGGAGGGATATTGCCAGTAAAAAAAAACGTTGTATCAACACACGAACATGGATTGTAATATTTATAATAATTGTTTTTTGACATAAAAATTTAAAATTTTTTACAAAAAAAAATCTATTTATTTTTAATTTATTTTGTAATATAGAATAACAAAATAAATTAAAAAATAAATCAAAACGATTGCGATCGTTGTTGAAGAAATGAAGGAATAAAAAGATTTTCTGTAACAGGGTTTTTTGTATTTTTAATATATTGTTTTAATTTATTTTTATTAAGTTTTTTTAATCTATGAATGACATGATCTGGAACACGATCCCATTTATCATTTTCATATCGTAAGAACATTTTTTTTTGTTTATCAAAATAATAATCTGATTCATCATCTAGTATTTTGTCTAAAATAATTAGGTCTTTTTTTTCATGAAGAATGAAAGGTTCAAATTCTCCAGTAAAAAAAAAATCATATACAAAAGAAGTGCGTCTTTCTACAACAAATGTTGTTGGAGAAAAACAATTAAATTTTAGATCTCCAAACATTGTCAATGATGTATTTTTCTTTTTTTCTTTATCTTTGTCGTTGTCGTTGTCTTTGTTTTTGTTTTTGTCATTATGTGTCATTGATAATGTTATGAAGGAAATAATAAAGATGTAATGTAACGCTTATTTATTTTTGTTTTATTTTTGTTTCAAATTATATAATAACTTAATGAAAATTGAAACTAACTATTTTATATCCACAATTTGTTTGTCACTACTATTTTTATATATAATACAACCACCACCAAAACTAATTATCAAAAAAATTATCAAATAAATTTTATATATTTTATCAATAAATAAAATATATATGATAGATCAAAAAACAGAACATATTTATGATATTATATTATCTATAAGTTTAGCATTGTTTGTTGTATATGTTGTTAACAAATCATTTGTCAAACCTCGTATTGATACAATTTATTTACACCACCATAAGAAAAATCAATAATTTTAATAAATCCATTATTATTTTCTGGGAGACCTCCAATTTTTTTGAAAATATCTATTGTTAAGGCATGTTTTAATTGTGAATCGCGTTCATCTTTTGCTCCCAGATCAGGTCCTTTATTTATTTCAATAATTTTTGGTATTAATTTGTTATTAACAGCAACATCAACACCAAATAATTGGAAATATATATTATTATCTTTTGCTTGTTTTCCAACTTTTCCAATAAATGATATAAATGAATCACGAAGAAGTTTATAAATACGATTAAAATAAATATCACTAATAAGTTGCCCATCATTTCGTATACGAAGCTCTTCAATGGATAATTGTCTTTCTGGATTATCTAAATAAGTTTTTAAATCGTCATGTGTTAATGGATTTTCTTTATATACTTGCCGGTCAATATAACCAGTTGTGATATTAGGAGCAATCTCTGTGCTATTTAAAACAAAAGGATCTTTTGTGTAATACATAAATCCATTATTGTAAACATAAACATCAAAATCAGTTTTGTTACAAATTACCAAAACATAAAATCTCATATTAGTTTTTCTTCCACTAATAATAAATGGATCTTGTAACAATTCTTGAACAACAACATATCCATTAGTTCTTCCATTTAATATTACTTGTTTATCTCGTGTAATTAATAATCCTTCTTGACGTTGGATATTCTTTTTTAAAATATAAACCTTATTAGATGAATAATCATGTTCAAATCGTTTTATATCATTTTCATTATCTAATGCATATGTTATTGGAGTCATAACAGAAGCTTTCTCTAATCCATATTTTGCAACTAGGTTTTTCCATAACCAATTTTTAGAAGCCATTTCATCTGCATTATCAATTATGAAATAACGTGCGTCTGATTTTGGTGGAAGTTTTTTAAATTCATCATCTGATAATGAATAATCACATGGAAAATACAACTTCCATTTATCTGTATCTTTAGTAAAACTATAATCACGTAATACATCTCCAATTGTTCCTTTAACTGCATCATCACACGCTGCGGTCCATCGTAAATTTGAGTCATATGGAACATCAACCATTGTTTCAATTTTGATATTAATATGTGCTAATAAATATATAATAATTAATATTAATAGTACAAAAATCAAAATGTAAACAACTTTCATAATATATTAATATTAAATAAAAATAAATTTTTATTTAATATTAATACTTTCATTAATATTAAATAAAAATTTATTTTATTTAATATTAATATATAATGAAGGCAATAAATATTATACTAATAACACTAATAGCAATTATATCATGTTATATTTTGATTGAGAAATTTAAAATGTTAGATCAAATGAGAGATATGGCATGTGATTATATTTGTAGGAAAAAAAAGGAAAAAGAAAAATTTACACTAGCTGATTTTGGGAAAATTATTGATGAGTCTGTAACAAAAATAGAAGAATCATTGAATAGTAGTCAGCAAAAAAGTGCCGAAGGGTTTGATTCATTCAACAGTAAAACACTGTTGTTAGAAAATAATAAGGATGAAGATATTGACATGAATGGAAAGTATTTTACATTGGAACAAGTTGATAAAGATGAAGATAAACTAACAAAATATATTCGTGAAATTGCGTTAGGAGCAAAATATTCAAATCCAACAGAACATATTAAAAAAATACCAAAAAGTGATTATGTTAGTGGATGGATAACAATGAATGATAAAATAAACAAAACAAGTGATGATTATGAAGATGAAGTTGATAGAATTAACAGACTTTATTTAACAAGTGGTAATGAATTGACAGGACTTGAAGGAAAAACAATCAAAAATGTATATGATGATTTGACAAAAACCAATAAAGATAAATTTGAAAAAGCATTTGAAGATGGAAAAATGGATACATACAGATCAGACCAATGGTATTATGATCCAAAACTTAATAGTAAAGTTGGAAATTTCTTTGGAAGTGCTTCTTCAAATATTCTTGATTTTTAGATAATTTATTGGATAAATTATCTAAAATAAAAATTGAAAAAGTAACAATAAATAAAGATAAAATGATATTGTATATTTATTATTAAATGGAGTGGGATAATCATCTTTTAACAGATAAGGAAAAATCAGATATATTGCATTATCTATTTTCTTCTATTGCATTATCACATTATAAATATGATTTATTAAAATCAAAAAAACAATTAGAAGTGTTATTAACACAAAAATACTATGTGTCTGCTAATTTTTATGGATATAATTGTTTGTTAATTTTTACGAAAATCAATGATAAATATTATTCTGTAATGATTGATAGAAAGACATTATCATTCAATATTTCAAAAATTGACTATACGAAGGTTAAAATTTTAAATGTAAATTTAAAGTTAGATGTTTCAATATATTCGGGAACAATTTTAGACGGAATATTTTTTTATGGAAGTTCTGGAAATAAAACATTTATTATAACAGACGTTTATAAGTTTAGGGGACAAGACTTTTCTAGTTCACGTATTAATATTAAATTAATTACAATATTAAGTTATTTAGAAAATATTTATGATCAAAATGATAAAGAAAATGATATTATTCTAATAACAAATAAACTATATGAGTTAGATAAATTAGAACATTTAGTTAAAAAAGTTATTCCATCAAATCAACATGATAAAATACATGGAATTTGTTTTTATCCAGAAATATCGGCAACAAAACTGATATTTACATTTTCTAAAAATCCTCAAAAAAATAAAGCAGTTGATAAAGAATATAATGATAATAAAATATATTTGAAACAACAATATAAACCAAGAAGTGGTGTAGAATATGTGTTTGCATTGATAAAAACGGACAAAGTTGATGTATATGAATTAAATATTGCAGAAAAGATTAGTGATGATAAATTAAAACGAATAAATATGGGAATTGCATATGTACCAACTACAGCAAGAAGTGTTTGGTGTAATGAAATCTTTAAGAATACAGATAAGAAAAGCATAAATGTTGTGTGTAAATATCATCGGGATAAGATGAAATGGGAACCAATTGAAGTTTCAGATGAAAAGTATCCATCATTAACAACAGAGTTTGATTAAAATATTTTAAAATATTTAAAAATTATTAAATAATTTTAAAATATTTTAATTTTTATTTCAAATCATATTGTATTGTTTCAATAAAGTTATAAAATTCTGAGATTATTTCTTTAATTTCAGTAATTTCTTCTTGGCAACAACGATAACATTTATCTGTATTGATTTCAATATTTAGTTGATTCAAAATTTCTGAAATTTTAGAACAGATGTATTTTATTTCTGTTATAATGAATTGTTTAGCAGAAACATCTGTGTATTCAACTCCTGATGGAACATGATAAGAAATATATCTATTAGGAAGAGTTTCAAACTGTATTGATTTTTCAATAGATTGTTCAACTGGACTACAAACTACTTCAAAAAATACAGTGTTTGGTAAATTGTCACATTTTGTATTTTTAAGTACAAATGATTCAAATACATCTTTTATTCTGTTAACATGTCCAATATATGAATTGTCATATCTCATGAAATATTGTTTTTCTAGATTATTAATTGAATCATTTATTTTAGATAATGCAATAACAGCATTATTTAGTTCTGGAAGATGTTTGATAACACACGACATTTAATACAATTTAACAAACTATAATAAAATCATATAAATAATATATTTTTTCAATTTTATTTTTGTTTTATTCTTCAAAAAAAAACAATTATAATGGTGACATTATCAATAGTATTTTTTGCAAGAGCATACTGAGCCAATTTTTCTGCTATATTTTCTTTGTTAATATTTCGTTTTTGTGTTTTCATATTGTAACAGTTTAGTAAAATAAAATTAACAACTTCATGATTAGACATAACATCCCATAATCCATCACAAGCTAAAACAATAAATTTATCATTTTTATTAATTTTATAATGAAATATTTCAGGAGTTGGTGGAACTTCTAATTCCGCATCTAAATCTCCAAATGCTCTACTAACAGATAAGTCTTTAACACGAACAACATCATTTTTAGTTCGCAAGTCAACAATAGCGGAAGCATTGACTTGCATTATACGATAATATTCTTCCGGCCAATCTGGTTTATGATCTTTTGTTAATGGTATTGCAAAATTATCACTTGTACACAGAACACATCTACAATCACCAACATTATATATATTGAGAAACATAGATTGAATTGTTTTGTAGTGTTCAACGACAATACATGTAGATCCACATTCTGTTGCTTTATCGGTATGTTTAGTTTTTAATATATTTTGAATAAAATTAAAAGCGTATTCAGCATCTTGCTTAGTTAATGGATATGAAATTTCTTTATCCATAAAAATGGGAGGAATATGTTTATGTAAAAATTTAGAAACATAATCTCCGCCATGACCATCGTAAATACAATATAGATTAATTTCATTTTTTGTTGTATCACGACCATCAATATTTGTTATAACATTATATTTATCCTCATTTTGAGGACGTTTACCTTGAATAGATATTGAATGAACACTCATTATAAAAATACATAAGAAAAAATAAACGGATTATAAAATATAATAATTCATGATTTATAATTATGAATTATGAATTATGAATTATGAATTATGAATTATGAATTATGAATTATGAATTATTGTGTCAAAACTACAAATAATAAAATGAAAAAATTTTATATAAGTGATGGGAAAATTTAGTATTGGTATTGATTTGGGTACAACATATAGTTGTGTTGGGGTATATAAAAATGGAAAGGTAGAAATAATAGCGAATGATCAAGGAAATAGAACAACTCCTAGTTTTGTATCATTTGACAGTGAAGAAAGATATATTGGAGAAAGTGCAAAGGAACAAATTGGTATAAATTCTGAAAATACAATTTATGATTCTAAAAGACTAATTGGAAGAAAATTTGATGATCCTGTAATAAGTAATGATAAAGATCACTTTACGTTCAAAGTTGTGAAGGGTGATAATGACAATATACTTATTAATGTAAAATTTATGGGGGAACAAAAAAATTTTCAAGTAGAAGAAATTTCAGCTATGATATTACAACGGCTTAAACAAAATGCTGAAAGATATTTGGGGGAAGAAGTAACAGATGCTGTGATTACGGTTCCTGCATATTTTAATGATTCACAGAGACAAGCAACAAAAGATGCCGGAAAGATTGCTGGATTAAATGTATTACGAATTATAAATGAACCAACAGCAGCAGCAATAGCATATAATTTGCATGAAAAATCTGCAAAAGAGAAAAATATATTAGTTTTTGATTTTGGGGGAGGAACATTGGATGTTACAATTTTGACAGTAGACAATGGAGTATTGGAAGTAAAATCAACATCTGGCGATACACATTTAGGAGGCGAAGACTTGGATAATAATTTATGTGATTATTGTTTGAAGGAATTTGCTAAAAAATCATTTCATTCTGAAATTCGTTTAACAGCAAATGAATTAGAAAAATTATTAAAAATATTTAATGGAAATTCAATTTTAGATATATTAAAGTTATCAAAAGATGCTATTATAAAAATATTTAACGATGAAGCAACGATAAGTAAAATAGTTGGATTAAATAATGATGAGATAAATAGAATTAAAAAATATATTAATGATATTTTGAGAATGCATGAAGTTGTTGATGAAATTATTGATAATCCAAAAATGATAGGTAAAATCAAGAGAGCATGTGAAAATGCAAAAAAAATATTATCAAATAATGATACAACATATGTTAATGTTGATGCATTTTATACATTTGAAGGAAAGACATATGATATGAGAGTACTAATTACACGGGGAAAATTTGAAGAATTATGTCAAAATGAATTTAATAGATGTTTAATTCCAGTAGATAAAGCGTTGATTGATAGTAAATTGAAAGCAACAGATATTGATGATGTTGTGCTAATTGGAGGTTCAACACGAATACCAAAAGTTAAGTCAATATTAATGGAAAAGTTTGGGAATAAATTGAGATCAGATATAAATCCAGATGAGGCTGTTGCATATGGAGCAACAGTACAATCAGCAATATTAAGTGGTGTTAGTGATTCTACAACAAATAGTTTAATATTAATTGATGTTGTTCCATTAAGTTTGGGTATAGAAACAGCAGGAGGAGTTATGACAATATTAATTAAAAGAAACACAACCATACCAGTAGATGTGGAACAGATATTTAGTACTTATTCTGATAATCAACCAGCAGTTACTGTTAAAGTATTTGAAGGAGAAAGATCATTGACAAAAGATAACAATAAATTAGGAACATTTGATTTAGAGGGGATAACGCCAGCACCACGAGGAGTACCAAAAATTAAAGTTAAATTTAAAGTAGATACGGATGGTATAATGAATGTATCAGCAATTGAAGAATCAACTGGTAAATGTAATAACATAACAATTAAAAATGAGAAAGGAAGATTAACAGAAGGGCAAATACAAAAAATGATTAAAAATGCAGAGACATTTTCAGAAAATGATAATAAAATAAAAGACAAAATTGAAGCATTAACATCATTTGAAACATATATTAATGCAATAAAAAGAAAAGCATTTGATGATCAATTTAGGGAAAAAATGGGAGATGAAATTGTTAAATCTATTTTTAGTAAAATAAATGAATATGATGGTTTTATTGATTTACTTGAAACAAAAGAAGAAATTGATAAAACAAGAAAAGAATTAGAAGAATTTATTATGCCATTATTTGAAAAATACATTAATATTATATCACCAGTAACACAACCAACAACACAACCAACAACACAACCAACAACACAACCAACAACACAACCGACAACACAACCAACAACACAACCAACAACAAATTCATAATAAATTTATCAACTTAATAAAAAATAGATTTTATTAAGTTGACAATTCGCATATCAATGAAAACAGTTGTAAATCAGAATCAATGCAACATGACATATTATAAATAGTGTCACAAATTTTACTGAGCATTTCCATTTTTCTATCATTATACAATTCAAAATTAGATTGTAAAACATTAAGCATACTTGTAACAATATCAGTGCCAGAAAATCCTAAATTTTTAAGGGTTTTTGTTTTCATAATAGCAGAATATAAATCATTAGAAAAACATAATTCTAAAATTTCTTTGATAAGGTCAGTTTGGGGAGTTCCACATAAATTATATAATCTTTTAGTTGTTATAATTTTTTTTGACAATATTTGAACTGTATTTAAAATAGTACGAATATCCCCATGATAATTATTAACAATTTGAGTAATTGCATCATCTTCATATTTTATTTGTTCATTATCACAAATATGTTGTACATAAGAAATAATTTGTGAATCAAGCGGAAATACCATACCAATAATTAATGATTTGCTTTGAATTTGTTGAATAATATTTACAATTGTTTCACATGTAAAAATAAATTTAACAGTATATTGGTATTTTTCCATAAGTAATGATATTTGATTTTGTATTTTTTCTGTTATATTATCAATATCATTAATAACAACAATTTTATATGGATATTTACTAATACTATGAAAATGACAAAATGTCATTATTGATGTATAAATATTTTTTAATCCATTAATGGAATTTATATATAAAACATTTTTAATATCATTTTTAAAAATATCATTGACTAAACATGTTGCAATTGTTGTTTTTCCTACACCGATAGAACCAGAAATGATTAAATTTGTAAAATTTCTTAGTATTAGTGCAAATCGTTCTTTTATTGATTTATCTAATATCATATCATTTATTGATGTAGGAGTATATTTATATAACAATGTCATGTATTAATATCCTATAGAATAAAACTATTTATATTAGTTATTATTTTTCAATTTTTATTCTAAAATAATTTATCCATCATCATGAAATAAATCATCAATGGTTAATGGTTGTTTTGTTTGTTGTTGTTTTATATTGTCATTATCAGAAATAAAATCAACAGGAGAGACAAAAAGTATATCTTCAATAGGAATAGAATTACAGTTTTTAGTATTATTATAACCATAAACAATATTTTGATATTTGTTTAATGTAACAATTTCACTGTCAACAGAATTGTAACTTTCAATTAAATAGTTTCCTCTTTTATAATAATATTGTCTTTTTTTTCCATGAAAACAGAAAATAGATAATTCATCTGCTATGTCAATGATAAGAGGTTTAATATCGCCATCTTGTAAAACTTTCCTTAAAATACGTCCACATGCTTGTACAACATCTTTTTTTGGAGTTACTAAAATAATTGTATTAAGACGTTCAATATCTAATGCTTCTTGTGCCATGTTATAAGAAGCAAAAAATATATCTCCGTTTTTTTCAGCTTCTTGTCGTTCTTCTTGGTTTAATCGCCCAATATAAAATCTTGTATTACTAATAACTTTATTTTTGTCAATTAATGAATCTACTTTATCTTTTAATATTTCTAGATGTTCAATACGTTCAGATAAAATTAAAATTTTACGATCTTCTTTTGCTAGTGATATAATGATATTTGTTATTAAATCATTTCTATTTGGAATATGAATTAAATTTGTGATCATTTTAACAGGACATGGACGCATTTTACCTTGAAGAAATTGTAATTTTTCCTCAAAAAGATTATTTGTTGAAAAATAATTAATAATTTTTGCAACAACTTGACTGTTTATCAATAATGTTTCTTTGTAAATAGTTTCTCCGATATACCAATGCATTATTTTTATCAATCCATCATTACGATAAGGTGTTGCAGATAAAGCTAATGAATAATTAGAACCTGTTTTTGATAAAGCACGTGAAAATACCTTTGCTGGTGTATGATGTGCTTCATCATATATGACAAAACCAAATTGTTTGAAAATGTCTGGGTCATAATCATGTTTTGATATACTTTGTATAGTTGCAACAACTATATCTTTATCATCAACATCAACTTTATTTTGACGAATTATACCAAATTTAGCATTAGTAAATTGTGTTCCGCGTTCAATCCATTGATCAATAAGAAATGATTTGTGAACAACAACAAGTGTTTTATATCCTAAAAGAGATGCTATTTGTAAAGCCATAACAGTTTTTCCTCTACCACAAGGAACAGAAATTAATCCTCCTCCATTTTTTAAAATGTAATCATAACATTTTGTAACAATAGAAGACTGATAATCTCGTAATTGTCCTTTAAAAGAAAAAGAACATTTTTCAGGATTATAAAAAATTTTTTCGGGACAGCCAAATTTTTTTACTCCATAATAACGTGGAACAATAATTTCATTATCAGTTAATGTATATATTTTATATGTTATTGGATTATCTAATGTATAAATATTTTCTTTTGGAGAAACATTTAATTCATTAATTGTTTCTAAAAGTTTTGATTCAGATATATATTTTTTTTTAATATGATATCCATTAACTTTAATATATGTATGTGATGTCATTTAATAAAAATTAGTTTTTATTGTTTATGTTTATTTTTGTTAAAAAAATATATTGGAATCAGATAAAAATTATATTTGAATATATTATATAAAAATGGAAACTTTTACAAAATGGTCTGGAAAATTTGATATAGGAACAAAAAAATTATTGGATCATGAATATATTATTGCAATTATAACAATTTTCTTGATTTTGTATGCCAGTTTTATTGCACCAAAACCTCCAATGTTTATGCTAAAATTATTCAATTATAAATTGATTCAATTGTTGTTCTTATTTATGATTGTTCTTGTGTCACATAAAAGCCCCACAGTTGCATTAATTTCAGCTATTGCATTCATGGTGACAATGATGGCATTGGAACGTATTCGTCTTCGGTTAGAATTTATGACAGAAGAAGAGAAATTTGTAGCACCAGCCGTTAAGGAAACAATTTCAAAACCAGTAACAATTGGAAGTCCAGTTGCAGAAGTAAAGGAAGAAAAAATGCCTGTTGAAATGTTGGCTGGAAAAGTTAATGAAATAAAGAAAAAATTAGATCATATTCCATCAGAAGAAGAACTTAATGCCATTTGTGTTGATGTTATTAAAGAACACAAAATGAACATTTCAGGAAATGGAGAAAGTGAACATGTAATGGGGGTAGATAATTATGCAAATCCTGAAGGAGAAAATTATGCTTCGGCATTGACAGAATAAAGATATTCTTAATAAAATAAATATTTTATTAAGAATTTTAATTATTTAATATATATATGAAAATTGTTATAATATGTCTAATAATAATATTAGTTATTTGGTTTATTATGTTTAATACTCATATTGAAACAATGTTAGAACCATGTCAAGGAGTACAAACTATTGGAATGTTTCAACCAGTGCAACCTGCAAATATGGAAGATAGCGGAAAATATTTTTTAAATGAATTTTATAATAAATTATATGAAGAAAAAAAAGACGAAGTCGGTTGGTAAATCAAAAGTATTAATAAATAATTTGTTATTTATTAATATAATGGAAAAAATATGTGAAGGGTATAAACGTCCCCAATCTATATATCCAGCTGTTAAACGTATTGTTGTATTGGGGGATATACATGGTGACTATAAATATGCATTAAAATTATTAGAAATAGCAGAACTTATTAAAATAAAGGGAAATGAAGAAGTTAAATGGATAGGAAAAGATACATTTGTTGTTCAAGTTGGAGATCAAATTGATAATTGTAGACCAATATTAACAGAAAAAGATTATTGTAATACCAAAGTTGATATGACAAAAAAAGATGAAGCATCTGATGTTAAAATATTAGAATTATTTACAAATTTGCATAATCAAGCAGTTAAAGAAGATGGTGCTGTTATATCATTAATAGGAAATCATGAATTATTAAATATTGAAGGAGATTTATCATATGTATCTTATGAAAATATTAAATATTTTGGTTCTATTGATGATAGAAGGGAAGCATTTGGAAAAAATGGACCATATAGAAGATTGTTGGGATGTACACGGTTATGTTCTGTTATAATTGGAAGTAATTTATTTGTGCATGGAGGAATTATAAAAGAATTGATTGATAAATTAGGAATAACAGGACGAGATGACATTGAAAAAATAAACAGTGCTGTTCAAAAATGGTTATTAAATTTACCACATGATGGAGATTATGTTTATGAAATATTAAAGAAAATTGATTATTCTATGTTTTGGAATAGAATATTTGGAAGTATTCCTCCCCATATTTCATTAAATGATGAAAAATGTGTGAAATACATTCAAGATGTATTAAAAATATTCAAAGTTGGACAAATTATTGTTGGACATACTCCACAACCATATTCTACACCATTGGGAGAAGGAATAAATGAAACATGTGGAAAAACATTGTTTCGTGTTGATCATGCAGGTGCAAAAACATTTGATATGTTTCAAAAAAATATTCAGTTAGATAGAGAACCACAAATATTAGAAATTATTGATGATAATAAATTTATGATATGTAAAAAATTAAAATGTAAAGAAATTTAATTTGCTTCTAATTCATCTTGCATTTTCTTATGCATTTTAGGAATGTCGCCAGCTTGTTTATATTTCTTGTAAAGTCCAAATATTTTGAATATTAAAGTTTTAATATTCAAAATAAAGATTTAA
>Ga0172375_10004532_pt1 | contig 20452 bp, 16 predicted proteins | sample LakKiv1m_FD_114537 | JGI IMG/M metagenome (GOLD analysis project Ga0172375, IMG submission 114537) | Freshwater microbial communities from Kabuno Bay, South-Kivu, Congo - kab_092012_11.1m | ecosystem: Environmental > Aquatic > Freshwater > Lake | place: Democratic Republic of the Congo...
CCTGCCGCCCCTGCGTCTCCTGATTCTTCTGGGAGCGCTCTGGTGCGTGCCGATGGCGCTGATCCTCCGCCTGAAAGACCTGGGATTGCTCGTCCTGCTCAACGCCGTTCTGGTCGTCATGTTGTTCACCGCCTCGCGCCGCCTGGGCTACCTGGTCCTGGGCGCGGCCGGCGTGGCGGCGCTGGGGTTCGCCGCGATGAAACTCTCGCCGCACGCCCGCGTCCGTTTCGAGATCTGGCAAGACCCCTTCGCCGATCCGACCGGCAAGGGCTGGCAGGTGCTCCAGGCGCTCTCGGCGATGTATTCGGGCGGCTTGTGGGGCTCGGGCATCGGCGGCGGGGTGCCCCACGCCGTGCCCATCGTCACCTCGGACTTCATCTATGCCGCCTGGGCCGAGGAGCTCGGTCTCGCGGGTTGCCTCCTGCTGCTGGCGGCGTATGCGGCCCTCTTCGCCCGCGGCTGGCAGGTCGCCGCCGCCGCCGCCACGCCGTTCGCCGCGCTCGCCGCCGCCGGCATCACCGCGTCGCTCGCCTTCCAGACCCTCCTCAACGTCGCCGGCGTCACCAAGGCGCTGCCGCTCACCGGCATCACCCTGCCCTTCATCAGCCACGGCGGCAGCAGCCTGGTCACCACCTTCGTCCTGGCGGGCCTGCTGGCCGCCATCTCGGACCGGCGGACGTGAGGATGCGTCACTCGGGGAAGGTCAGCAACCGGAGCCAGCGACGCCCCGCCTCGGTGAGCGTGGGCGCGGCGGGCGTGCCGCCGATCAGCCCGCGCGACGGGTGTGTGAGCGCGGGCGCGGCCGGCCCCAGCCACTCGACCACGGGCGCCGCGACAGGTTCGGCGCGGCCCTCCGCCCGCATGGGAACGAACTGGTTGGAAAACGTCACCGCCCACGCCTGCGGCGGCGGCACCCCGGCCGCACCCTCCGCCAGCCACGGGTAGCGCCGGAGCAGGTCGAACGGCGGCGCGCCGCTCACGATCAGGCGGAAGAGCGGCCGCTGGCCGCGTATGTAATCCGGCACGGTCATGGCGGGGTCGGCGCGAACGGCGCGGGTCAGGCCCGCCGGATCGATGCCGGCTAGGTTCATGCCGTTGTAGATCCCGTGATGATCCGGCTGGCCGGGAAACTGTTCGCGGTACCACCCGCTGAAATTGCGGTTCAGCAGCAGGCAGAACTCGTAGTGGAGATGGGCGCGTTCACGATTGATCCCGCGGCCGGTGTAGCCGACGCGGCCCAGCGTGTCGCCCTGCCGCACGGAGTCGCCCGGCCGCACGGCGATGGCCGCCAGATGGGCGAAGAGCGTGTAATAGGGGGCGCCGTCCAGCAGATGCTCCACCACGACATAGCGCCCGTAGTTGGAGTTTCCCGCCACGCCGGAGACGTGAACGACGCGGCCGTCGGCCGGCGCCGTGACCGGATCGAGCGGTTCGCCCCGCTTGTCGCGGCGAACCGGCCGAATGTCTATTCCCTCGTGGAACTGGGTGTAAACCACCGCGCCGCCGATGCGCCGGGGCGTTCGGGTGAACCCGTACCGGCCGCCGGCGATGGCTTTCTCGGCCGTTCCCTCGAACACACGGTCCACATACATGTAAAACCGCTCCGGCGCGTCCTCGAAGAGCGCCTGATTCTCCGTCGGCAGCGTCAGCCACAGCGACGCCGCGCACGGCGCGCCGCAGGCGATCGCCGGCGCCAGCAAGAGAACCCTCAGCCCATAGAGAAGACGCATGAAAAACCCAACCCCGCCCGCGTTCGACGCCCGTTTTCCCGTCCGCCGCTCCAGCATGCCAAGCCCGCCGCGCCGCGTCAAGCCCGGCCAGCCAGCGGCGTCTCCAGCCCGATGGTCACGGGGCCGTCGTTGACGAGGCGCACCTGCATCTCGGCGCCGAAGCAGCCGGTTCCGACCCGTTCGGGGCCGAGGGCGTCGCGCAGCCGGGCGACCAGCGACTCGTAGAGCGGCTCGGCCAGCTCCGGGCGGGCCGCCGCCGCGAAGCCGGGCCGATTGCCCTTGCGCGTGTCCGCATAGAGCGTGAACTGCGAGACCACGATCACGCTGCCGCCGCTATCGAGCAGCGAGCGGTTCATCGCCCCGGCCTCATCCTCGAAGATCCGCAGGTTCGGCAGCTTGCCGGCGAGCCACAACACGTCCGCCTCCGTGTCCTCGTGGCGCACGCCCAGCAACACCAGCAATCCGCGGCCGATCGCCGCGATCGTCTCGCCGCCGACCGTCACCGACGCCTCCGTCACACGTTGCACAAGCGCCTTCATCTTCACTCCGCCTCGCTGGTGATCGAAGCGGTGCGGGTGGCGATGTTGCCCAGATGCCGCGCGATGCTCTCGATCAGCGCCAGCACTTCCACATAGACGATGCCGCGCTCGATCGTGCATTCGCCGCGCTGCAACCGCTCGACGTGGCCGTGCTCGCCGCGCTTGCAGAGCATCCGCACCTGGCCCTCGAAGCGGATCGCATCCTCGGCCGCATCCCTTTCCGCGCCGCGCAGCCCGTCCAGCACACACCGTGACAACTGCCGCGTCTTCTCCACGATCTCGTCGAGCTCCCGCTGCGCCGCGTCGGTCAGCGCGGCGCCGACTGACGGACGGGGAACCAGCTCGGCGATGGCCACGCCGATGTCGGCGATCCGTTCGGCGTCGGAGATGCAGTGCATCAGCGCCGGAATCGCCTCGGCCTGGCTCTGCGAAAGCTCGCGGCGGGTGAGTTGCATCAGGTAGTCCATGATCTGCCACTGCGTTTCGTCGGTCTCATCCTCGGCGCGCTCGATTTCGGTCGGCGGGGCTGCCGTCCCGTTGCGGTAACTGTCCAGGGCCGAGGACACCAGCCGCCACGCCTTCTCGGTCATCGCCGCCGCCGCGCGCACCGCGCCATCCAGCGCCACCGAGGGCGAGGCGAGCCAGTGCCGGTCGAGATTCACCAGGTTGGCGCGCGCGGCCGCCGCGCGGTTGGGGATCAGCTTGACGCACAGCCAGGCGAGCGCGCCGATGAACGGCGTGAAGAGGATCACGTTGACCACGTTGAAGAGACTGTGGGCCGCCGCGACATGGCGGCCGAGGTTCTCGCCAAAGAACACCTCGCCGTTGGTCAGGTGGTCAACCGCATACAGGAAACAGGGCACCTCGTCCACGCGCACATAGAACAGGAAGAGCATCACCACGGTTCCGAGGATGTTGAAGAGCGAGTGGGCGACCGCCGCCTGCTTGGCGGTGCGGTTGGCGCTGAGCGAGGCCAGAATGGCGGTGATCGTCGTGCCGATGTTGTCGCCCAGCACGATCGGCACCGCCGTCCAGATGTTGAGCAGCCCACTCTCGGCCAGAGCAATCGTCAGCCCGATCGTCGCCGAACTGCTCTGCACCACCACGGTCATCAGCGTGCCGATGCCGATGGCGCCCAGCACCGCGCCAAGCGGCATCGCGCCCCCGGCGGCCAGCGGCTGGCAATCAATCAGTTGGAACATCCGGACGAAACTCGGGAACACGCTCACGCTCTTCAGTTGGGACGACATCATCTCCATGCCGAAAAAGAGCAGGCCGAAGCCGAGAATGCCGCGGGCAACGCCCTGCCCGGCGGGGCGCTTGAGCGTCAGCAATAGCAGGACGCCGATCGCGATCGCCGGCAGCGCCAGGGCGTCCAGCTTGAACGAGACCATCTGCCCGGTGACGGTGGTGCCGATGTTGGCGCCGAAGATTACGCCGATCGCCTGCTTCAGCGTCAGCAATCCGGCGTTGACAAAGCCGACGGTCATCACGGTCGTGGCGCTCGACGATTGGAGCAGTCCGGTCACCGCCGTGCCGGCGAAGATCGCCATGACGTGGTTGCCGGTGATATAGCCCAGCACTTTTTTCAGCCGGTTGCCCGCGACCTGCTGCAGGCCGTCGCTCATGAGCGTCATGCCAAAGATGAAGATCGCCAGGCCGCCTAGAATGCCGATGGTTAGGTTGACCGCGTGCATGGCGCTGGCCTCCAGCCGGATCGGCCGAGCCGTTCGTCCGCCCACCGCGTCGGCGATCTCCGCGCTGACTTCGTACTTGCCGGTCGCGCCGGGTGCCGTCTGCAACTCGACCTCCACCACGCCGCTGCCGTCGGTCATGCCCGCGGTCGGCGTCAGCCTGGCCCCTTTGGCCGGTTCGCGCAGCAGCGAGAAATAGACGGGCACACCGGCCAGCGGCTGCCCCGCCGCGTCGAGCAGCGTCAGGCGAAAGGGGTTGGGCAGCGATTTTCCAGCGACCACCTCCTGCTTGTTGTTGTCGATCTGAACGCCCGAGACGAAGCGCAGCCGCCGCTTCACTGACGGTCGGCTGGCGCAGGAGACCTCCAGATACTGGTCACCGAACGACTCGCCCAACGTCACGTCGAAGTCAATCCGCCCGCCCGAATCAGTCACCCCGCTCTCGATCGCCGGACGCAACCCGCTCTGCGGGTCGAGCGGCCGGATCAGCACCCGTTCGCCGGGAATCGGATGGCGCACCCCTTCGCCTCCGAGAAGGCCCGCGATCGGCGCGGTCAAGACCTCGACGCTCACGCGCTTCGCATGCGCCGCGCCCGCCAACCCAAACTGCGGATCAGCGGAGAGCACCTTGATCTGGTCGGGTTCGTGGCCCCCGGTCGAGGCGTAGTCGCACCCGCACACCAGAGCAGCCAGACCCGCCGCCGCAATCCGCATCCACCGCATTCTGACCATAGAGCCCCCGTTTGGCATTTGTTCGGAGTGTGTCAGCATTTTGTTAGCATTGTGTTAGGGTCTCACAGAATCGAGAGCGCATCCACATCCACCGCGAGGGTGACGGCGTCGGGCGGCGGCGCGGTTTTGAGCGCCTGGCGCAAGGACGCGACGAGCGCGCGCGCCGCCGGCGCGCGCAGCAGCATCTGGTAGCGGTAATCTCCCTTGGCCCGCGCCAGCGGCGACGGCATCGGCTCGGGGCAATCGGCTCCGGCGGGAAGCAGGGGCGCGAGCGCCTTGCGGAGGGCGTTGGCGGCGAAGGCGACCTTTCCCTCGTCGCGGCCCTTGAACGTCAGGCACACCACATGGCTGTACGGCGGGAACCCCCCGTCACGGCGCAGCCGCAGCTCCTGTTCGGCGAAGCGCTCGAAGTCGGCCGTGCGGGCGGCCTCGATTGCCGGGTGATCCGGCGTGTAGGTCTGAACGATCACGTGGCCGGGGATTTCGCCGCGCCCGGCTCGGCCCGACACCTGGGCCAGCAACTGGAAGGTTCGCTCGCCGGCCCGGTAGTCGGGCATGTGCAGGCTCGAATCGGCGAGCAGAACCCCGACCAGGGTGACGTTGGGGAAGTGATGCCCCTTGGCGATCATCTGCGTGCCGATCAGGATGTCGGTTCTGCCCGTTCGAAACTCGGCCAGAATCTCGTCGGAGCCGTGCTTGCGCGCGGCCGCGTCGGCGTCGAGCCGCGCGACACGGGCCTGGGGAAAGCAGGTTTTCACGATCGTCTCGATCCGTTGCGTGCCGAACCCCGCGTAACGGAATGCCGGGTCGCCGCACCCCGGACAAGCCGCGGGGACGGTGGCGCAGGCGCCGCAGATGTGGCAGCGCAGGCGGCTGTCGGTCTGGTGGTAGGTGTAGGCCACGCTGCAGGCTTCGCACTCGGCCACAAACCCGCATTTGGGGCAGACCAGCGAGGTGGCGTAGCCGCGCCGGTTCAGAAAGAGGATCACCTGCTCGCCGCCCGCCAGCCGATCGCGCATCGCCTCCAGGAGCCGCTGCGAAAAGACCTGCGCATGGCCGGCGCGCGCGGTCTCCAGCCGCATGTCGGCGATCTCCACCGTCGGCATGGAGCGATCCTCGACGCGGTTTTCGATCCGGGCCAGCACATACTTGCCGCGGCGGGCGTTGGCCCAGGACTCCATGGCGGGGGTCGCCGAGCCGAGGATGACGCCGCACCCCTCCATCCAGCCGCGCATGACCGCCGTGTCGCGGGCGTTGTAGCGCGGCGCCTCGTCCTGCTTGTAGCTCGGTTCGTGCTCCTCGTCCACCACGATCAGGGCGAGATCGGCCACGGGCGCGAAGATCGCCGAACGCGGCCCCACGACCACCCGCGCGCCGCCGTCGCGGATGCGATGCCATTCGTCGAAACGCTCGCCCTCGCTCAGGGCGCTGTGCAGCACCGCGACCCGCCCGCCGAACCGGCCGGCAAACCGCTGCACGGTCTGGGGCGTCAGGGCGATCTCGGGCACCAGCACAATCGCCCCTCCGCCGCGCGCAAGGACGTGGGCGATCGCCTGCAGATAGACCTCGGTCTTGCCGGAGCCGGTGACGCCGTGGAGCAGAACCGGAGGCGGCGGCCGGCTGGCGCCCGAGGCGCGCGCGTCCAGCGCCGCGTCACACCCCTCCCGGATCGCCCGCAACGCGGCGGCCTGTTGCGGCGTCAGCGCCAGCGGCGCGGTGGGCAGAATGGTGCGATTGGCGAGCGGATCGCGCCGGATCTGCCGCGTTTCCAGCGTCAGCCAGCCCTCCGCCGCCAGCCGCTTGAGGGTCTCCGGGGCGCATTTCAGCTCGCGGCAAAGCGTCTGGAGCAGCCCGCCGCCGCGGGCGCGGATCTCGTCGAGCAACACCCGCTGGCGGGTGGAGGGCGAGCCGGGTTGCGACCCTCCCGCTGCCGCCACATCCACAAACACCTGTTCCTTGGGCTTCGAGCCGCCCTCGCGAACCGGCGCGGGCAGGGCGCAGCGGAGCGCCGCCTCCAGCGGCGCGCAATAGTAGTCGGCCATCCAGCGGATCAGGCGGATCAGCGTCTCGGAGAAGAACGGCCGGTCGTCGTCAATGCCCGTGACCTCCCGCAGCGCGCCGCGCCGCGCGGCGGGCGCGAACGCATCGCCAAACAGCCCCGCTTGCACCGCCGCGCCGTCCGTCGCGACAGGGGGTGGCGCCTCCCGGTCGTGGCATTCGATGACGTATCCCGACGCGGCGCGGTGGCCGAACGGCACCCGCACCCGCACGCCCGTGCGCAGCCGGGGCGCCAGCGCATCCGGCGCCGCGTAATCGAACAGGCGATCCAGCGCCGTGTCCAAGGCCACCCGAACGATCATCGCGCCTCCAGCAACAAAAAACCCTTGGCGGCATGTGGCCGCCAAAGGTTGTTCAAGCCGTCACAGGCGAACCCGTCCGGCCGGCCGAATCAGTCCCCTTCGCCGCCACCGCCACCGGCCGCGGCGCCGCCGCTGTTTTTCCAGGTATCGATCGTATTGGCGCTCGCATCCGTCACCGCAGGCGCGAACAAACGAGCCGTGGTGAGGTAGAGTTTGCGGGCGTCGAAGACGCCGCCGCCGCGGCTCACCCAGACCGCGCGGCCCATGCCGAAGGGCTTCACGTCGCGCATATCCACCTTCACCGGATCGGCGTCTGCGGCCAGACGCGTGTACTGGGCGGCCAAATCGGCATTGCGGGTCACGAACATGGCGTCCATGGCGTCGTTGTTCTCGCCCACGACGATCACGGACCACGCGTTGTTGTTGTCGGCGATCGTGTCCGCCGTATTATTGACTGGCACCCCGGCGCCGGTGAAGGAGTCGCGCCTGAGATCCGAAACAATCTGGTCGCCGGAGGTGGCCGAGATGGTTCCAGGAACCGCCGAGCCGTCGGACATCAGATAGGTGAAATACTTGAGGGCAGAATCCAGCCCGGTCAGTTCCTGGCTCAGCTCCTTGGGCCAGAGGAGGCACTCGCCCATGGTCTCGCGGTCGGTGTTTGCCGCCGTGATCGCCACCCAGATGCCGCGGCCCTTGCCCTTCATCGCGGTCGCGCGGGCCGACTCCATCGCAGCCGTGATCGCCGGGAACAGGGCGGCGGCCAGAATCGCGATGATCGCAATCACCACCAGCATCTCGACGAGGGTGAACCCTTGATGTTTACGCACGGTCATACAACATTCCTTAGCTTTGCCACGTTCAGCGCAGTTGTTTTAAAAAATCCTTCAGCCAGCGTTCGGGAAGATTGTGCCACGCCCGTCAGAAGCCGTCAACCCCAAAAACAAAAAAAATCGGGGCGCTTTCAGCGCTCCGCGCTATCGCCGGCTCCCGAGGCGCCGGTCTCCGCTTCGAGGCGCTGGCTCAAGGCCTGTTTTCGCAGCGTGTCGAGAAGTTCACCCAGGTCGCCCTCCATCAGGCGATCGAGGCTGTAGAGCGTGAGCCCAACCCGGTGATCGGTCATGCGGTTCTGCGGAAAGTTATAGGTCCGGATGCGCTGGCTGCGGTCTCCGGATCCGATCATGTCGCGCCGGGTTTGGCCGAGTTTGGCCTCTTCGGCGAGGCGGCGCTGGTCGAGCAGCCGGGATTTCAGCACCTTGAGGGCCTTCTCCTTGTTGCGATGCTGCGAGCGCTCGTCCTGGCACTGGGCCACCAGCCCGGTGGGCAGGTGGGTGATGCGGATCGCGGAGTAGGTGGTGTTGACCCCCTGGCCGCCGTGCCCGCCGGCGCAGAAAATATCGATGCGCAGGTCGCTGTCGGGAATGGCGATGTCGTCTTCCTCGTCGGCCTCGGGAAAGACCGCCACCGTGGCCGCCGAGGTGTGAATGCGCCCCTGCGCCTCGGTCTCGGGAACCCGCTGCACGCGATGGCCGCCGCTCTCATAGCGGAACGTTCCGAAGGCGTTTTCGCCGGCGATCATGAAGAGGATCTCCTTGTAGCCCCCCACATCGCTGGCGCTGGCGTCCATGACCACGGTCTTCCAGCCCCGCGCTTCGGCATGCCGGGTGTACATGCGAAAGAGATCCCCGGCAAAGAGCGCCGCCTCCTGTCCGCCCGTGCCGGCGCGAATCTCGAAGAGCGCGTTCCGGGCGTCCGCGGGGTCGGGCGGAAGCAGGGCGAGCATCATCTGGCGTTCGATGGCGGGGAGGCGTTGCTCCTGATGCTCGCGCTCGGCGCGGGCCAGATCGCGCATCTCCGCGTCGGTCGCCTCGTCCTGCTCCATCGCCCGGCTGGCGGCGAGCTCCCGGCGGCAGGCCTCGAATTCGCGGAACACGGTCTCCAGCCGCTTGAGCGCGGCATGTTCGCGCATCCGCTCCCGCAACAGGCTGCGGTTGGCCAACACCTCCGGGGCGGAGAGGGCCGCCTCGACGACGGCGAGCCGTTCCAGCCGTTTCGCGACAAACGCAGCATCCATGATTGCCCGGACTCCCCCGCAAATCGAAAAAAGAAAACGGGCCGGACGCCTGCCCTGCACCGGCCGGTCCGACCCGAATGTGGCTGTTTCCCGACTACTTCTTGATCGCGTAACGCTTGCGGAACTGATCCACACGCCCCTCGGTGTCAATCATGGTATGCTGCCCGGTGTAAAACGGGTGGCAGGCCGAACAGGTATTGACCGTCATCTCCTTAACCGTGGAGCGCGTCCGGGTCACATGGCCACAGGCGCAGGTGATGGTGGCCTCTTCGTACTTGGGATGGATGTCCTTCTTCATAAACAAACCCTTTTTCGAAAAACGGGGGCGCAGTGTACACCAGCATGCACCCATCTGGCAAGTTCAATCCTCTTTTGTTCAAACCTCTTTTGAATCGCGCCGGGCGTATGGCCGTTCTGTTGAGGTTCCTTTATCAAGGCGCTTGCAGACCCCTGCAAGCGCCGGTTTACGCTTTCCGTAATCGTCCTCCCCCGGCCCCGCCGCGCTCAACTCAACCGCAGCGGCATCAGCACGTACAGAAAGGGAATGTCGCACTTTATGATGGCCGGGCTGTTGCCATCGTTCATCTCGAAAACCACATCGTCGCAATCGAGATTTTTCAGGGGATCCATCACGTATTCCGGATTGAAAATGACGCTGATCGGCTTGCCCGCGTATTTGACCGGCAGCAGCTCGCGCGCCTCGCCGATATCCGGGCTGGTGCTCAGAATTTCGAGCTGGTTCTCCGCAAAGGTCAGCTTCGTGGCGTTGGATTTGTCGGTGGCGATGATGGAGACGCGCCGCAGCGCCGTCAGCAGGGCTTCGCGCTCGATGGCGACGCGCTCGTCGCAACCCGCCGGGATGACCTGCCGGTAGTTCGGGTAAACGCCGTCCACCAGCTTGCTGCTCATCATCGTGCTGCCGAACTCGAACAACACCTGGTTTTTCTGGGCGAAGATCCGCAGATCGCCGTCGTTTCCGAGAATATGTACCAGCTCGGCCACGGCCTTGGTCGGCAGAATGAGCTCCACGTCGCTGTCGGGGGGAACGTCCACTTCGTGTTCGACCAGAGCCAGCCGACGTCCGTCCGTCGCCACCAAGGTCAGCTTGCCCTCCTTGAAGGCCATCAGGACGCCGTTGAGCACGCGGCGGGTCTCGTCCAGCGACGCGGCATAGGCGGTTTTTCGGAGCATCTCGCGAAAGGCGCCCTGATCCATCCGGTAGCACACCCGTTCATCCGCGCCGGCAATCGGCGGAAAATCGCTCATCGCGAGCCCGTTGATGCGGAAGGACGACGCGCCGCAGCGGATCGCCGCAACGTCCTTGTCATCCACTTCGCAGGAAATTCTGCCTTCCGGAAGCTCCCGCACGATGCTCACCAGCCGACGGATCGGCAGCGTGGTGGCGCCCGGCTCGTTCACCTCGGCCTCCACATTGCTGCGCACCGACATGTCCAGATCGGTCGTCGTGATCCACAATTTTCCCTCTTCCGCCTTGATCAGCGCGTTGGAGAGAATCTGCAACGTGTTTTTCCCCGAAACCACGTTCTGCACAATTTGCAGGCTTTCCAGAAACTTTGCCCGGGCAATTGAAAACTTCATCCGCGTCCTCCTGAATACGCCTTGTGTGCGTCGGTTGGATAGTATAATGAGTTATGATGTAAAAGCAATACCCGTACTAGTAAGCGATGAAAAAATGGTTAGTAACGTGCGAACGTGCCTGTTGGGAGCGGTTTGCGAAAGAAAAAGCATGGAGAAAACCTGTTGATAACGGGAAGAAAGGTGTTGATGGAAGCGCCCGTGAGGAGCGGGGGTGTGAACAGGATGGGAGTTGTTGACACGGGATGGACAGATTGTTTTCATGTTGTGAACCGCTTGCGAACAGGAAGCCGCTCAGAATTCGATTTCGTGGGGGTCACGGCCAAGCTTGCGCACAACGGCATAAATCTGCTCGGCGAGGTCCGGGTCTGTTTCGATGATGATTTTGATGAGCTTGCAGGCGTGGACGACCGTGGCGTGCGTCTTGTCGAACGCCTTGGCGATCTCCGGCAGCGAGGAGCGCGTCAGCTTGCGGCACAGGACCATGGCGATCTGGCGGGGCATGGCGACCGAACGGGGCCGGCGTTTGCTCGACATGTCGGTGATGCGGAGATCGAAATGTTCGGCAACCACGCGCTGGATCTCGTCAAAGGTCAGGTCTTCCTTGGTCTCCTGCGTCAGCACGTCCTTGAGCAGGTTGCGAAGGTGTTCGATGTGGCGGGGCTGATCGTTCAGCGAGCAGAAGGTAATCGCCCGCAGGAGCGCGCCCTCGAGGGTGCGGACATTGGAGGTGACGTTTTCGGCGATGAAGGTGAGCCACGAATCGGGCAGGGTGGCCTTCGAGGAACTCTGCTTGTAGCGCAGGATGGCGAGGCGGGTCTCAAAGTCGGGGCACTCCAACTCGGTGACGAGTCCCGACTCGAAGCGGGAGACCAGGCGCTGCTCCAACCCGTCAATCTCCCGCGCCGGCCGGTCGCTGGTCATCACAATCTGCTTACCCTTCATGTGCAGGTCGTTGAAGCAGTGAAAGAACTCCTCCTGCAAACGCTGCTTGCCGACGAGAAACTGGATGTCGTCCACCAGCAGGATGTCCACCTTGCGGTAGCGGTTGCGAAAATTGGTGATGGCGTTTTTCTGGATGGCGTCAATGTACTCGTTGAGCAAGGCCTCGGAGGTGACATAGGCGACGCGCGTGGAGGGGTCGTTCTGGATGGCGCGGTGGCCGATCGCCATGATCAGGTGGGTCTTGCCGAGTCCGGTCTGCCCGTAGATGAAGAGCGGGTTGTAGGTGCGCCCCGGCGCCTGGGCGACGGCCGTGGCGGCGGCGTGCGCGAAGCTGTTCGACGGGCCGATGACGTACTCCTCAAAGGTGAAATTGGGGTTCAGGTTCGCCGCCAGCGCCGGCTGCGCACGCGTGCGTCTCTTCGTCGGCGCCGGCGTGGCCGCTGCGGAGGGCTGCGGGAGCGGCGGGGCGTCGTCGCCGTCGGCACCAGTCTCTTCGACATGCACGACAAAGCGGAACGGCACCGCATCGCCGCCGGCGGCGGTCTGCAGCGCCGAGGTGATCACGTCGCGGTAATTCTCCTCGATCCAGGTTTGCTTGAAGTCGTTGTCCACGCCCAACAGCAGCGTGCCCCGCTCCAGGCCGAGCGGTTTCAAGGTCGCAAACCAAGCCTCATACTGGCTTTTATTGAGGATTTGCATGATCTGCCCGCAAGCTTTCGTCCAAATTGTTGTCGCGTCCATATGGTCGTCCCCACGAGAACCCCGAAAAAACGATGAACCTGAACCGGGTTTCGGGCACCATCACACACCAATCGCAGCCGACGGACAAGAAGAAAAAGCGTTCAATGAGTCAACAGGTTGTCAACACGTTGTGAACAGGGCGGTCGAATGGTCGAACGCGCGTTGCGCGAAGGGTTTAGGGAGTGAAAAAGGGGGATTTGGCCGGACTGCCGGGAAACAAGCGGGCAAGATATGAACACCGAGGCGCAGGTGCCCCCCGGCCGAATGCGAGCGGGCGGGGCGTTTCGCCGCGTTTGTCGGGGAGCGCGGCCGCGGACTCGTTGTTCCGCATCCGCGCCGCCGTTCTTGTGCGTGGGCCGCACAATAACGGCAGCGGCCTCTGCGTTGAACGAATCAACGCCACGGCGGCACGGGGCCGGCGAGGCAGAATAGGGGAAGAAGCGATGAAACGGGCTTACACATACTGGACGATCTCGGTTGCGGCCGCGGCCGCGATTTCACTCTCCGCGCAGCAGCAGGAACAGGAACGGCCTGCTGGCGACGCGGCAGCGGGGCGGATGGGCGCCGCGGGCCGGATGATGGGCGAGGGCGGTTTTGATCAGACGATGCTCTTGCTGAGGATTCTGGACGATCCGGATGCCGCCGAGGTGGTCAAGCTGACGGACGAGCAGCGCGAGGGGCTGAAAAAGGGGATGGCGGCGTTGGACAGACGGCGGAGCGTCGTCGCGGAGGCGCTGCGCGTGGCCTCACTGGAGCAGGCTGCGTTGGCGGCCAAGGTGATGGCCGACAAACAGGCGGCGACGAACGAGCTGATGGAACTGGTCGGAAAGATCGGCGGCCTGCGCACCGAACAGGCGCGGATCCAGACCGAGCGGTTGCTGGTGATCCGCGACACGCTGAGCGCCGATCAAATCCGCGCGGCCACCGACCTGGCGCAGAAACGGGTCGAACGGATGCGCGAGACGATCCGGCAGCGCCTGGGCGGCAAACGCCGGGGCGCGGCCGGTGGCGAGGGCCGTGACGCGGCGCGCGGCGGCGGAGGCCGGGATCGCGCGCGCGGCGGCGACAATCCCCGCAACGCGCCCGCCCCGCAGCGGCCCGAGGGCTGGGACGAGTAACGCGCGGAGCCCCGGAGCGGCGCGCGCCGCGTCAGGCTGACGCGGCGGCGCGCTTCACCGTCAGAACCGGGCAGGGCGCTTTCCGCACTACCCGTTCGGCGACGCTGCCGATCATCAAATGCGCCAGTCCGCTGCGGCCGTGGGTGCCCATGACAATCAGATCGGCATGGGACTCTTCGGCCGCGCGGAGGATCTCGAGATACGGCACGCCGTTCGTCACCTGGCAGGCAACGGCGACCCCCTGCGCGGAGAGGTCGCCGGCCGCCTGCGCCAGGCGCTCCTTGCACGCGTCGGCGATGTCCGCGATGTCGGCTTGCCGCATTGGCGGCACCAGCGCGTCGCCCGGCAGGGGCACCAGGATCGGCGCCACCACGTGCAACAACGTCAGATGGGCCTCGAATTTGAGGGCCAGCAAGGCCGCGTAGCGCATGGCGTAGTCCGAGTACTCCGAGAAGTCCAGCGGACAAAGAATCCGTTTGCATGCGATCGTGTTCATCCTGCACCTCCTCGCTTGTTGCGGCGGCCGGAGAACCACCCCCCGACCGTTCTGATGATAGCGCAGAACAGAGGATCGGGGAAGGGTTTTTTGCGGGCGATCAATCCAGCAGGCGTTCGAGCCGCTCCCGCAACGCCGCGACGGTGAGGCGCTCCTGGCGCATCGAGTCGCGGTCGCGAAGGGTGACGGTGCCGTCCTCGAGGGTCTGGAAGTCCACGGTGACGCAGAAGGGCGTGCCGGCCTCGTCCATGCGGCGGTAGCGGCGGCCGATCGCGCCCGACTCGTCCCAGAAGCAGTTCCATCGGCGCTGCAGGCCGGTGAAGATCTCGCGCGCCCGTGCATGCAGATCGGGCTTGTTCTTCACCAGCGGGAAGACGGCGACCTTGATGGGGGCGATGACCGGGGCGAAGCGCAGCACGGTGCGCGTCTCCGACTTGCCCTTCTCGTCGGCGACCGTCTCTTCGGCGTAGGCGTTGCAGAGCAGCGCGAGCGCCATGCGGTCAACGCCCGCCGAGGGCTCGATCACGTGGGGGATGTATTTACCCTCGAACAGCCTGTCCACGAAGGCGTCCGACTCCGCGCCGCTCTTGCCGCGGGCGGCCCAGGCGGCGGCGACCTTCGCGCGGAAGGCGGCCCGGGCGCCTTCATCGAGTTTGTTCACCGCGAGTTTGAGCGGCTCGTCGAAGATCTCCATCGTCTTGCCGCTGTGCTTCTGGTGCTGCGAGAGATCGAAGTCGGATCGGGCGGCGATCCCCTCCAGCTCCTGCGTGCCGAAGGGGAAGGCGTACTCGATGTCCACACAGGCGCGCGCGTAGTGGGCCAGTTCGTCGGGCTTCTGCCAGTACTCGATGAACGAGTCGGGCGGCAGGCCGGCGGCGATGATCCAGGCCTTGCGCTGCTCGACCCAGTACTTGTGCCAGACCTCCCAGCCCCAGGACGCGTCGGGCGCGGCGAGGTCGGGATGGTCGGCGAGGGTCGTCACCCGGCCGCAGATCAGCTCGACCGCCTCGTCGGGCTTGATGAAGAACTCCAGCTCCATCTGCTCGAATTCGCGGGAGCGGAAGGTGTAGTTGCGCGGCGTGACCTCGTTGCGGAACGATTTGCCCATCTGGGCGATGCCGAAGGGGACGGCCTGTCGCGCCGTGGCGTACACATTCGGGAACTGGGCGAAGATCGCCTGGGCCGTCTCGGGGCGGAGGTAGGCGACATTGGCGGGATCCTCGACCGGGCCGACAATCGTCTTGAACATCAGGTTGAAGGGCCGCGGCTCGGTCAGCTCGCCGCCGCAATGCGGGCAGGGGAGAACCGGGCGCTCCGCGGTGGCGCCCGCCAGCACGGCGTAGAAGGCGCGGAAATCGCCGGCGGCGGCGAGCCGCGGGGCGGCGTCGGCGAGGACGGCGTCGGTGTCGGCTCCCGGACGCAACGCGGCGATGTTGGGGGCCTTGCCGCGGGCGTGCCCCTTGCACCAGGCGATGACGCGGTTCACGTCGGGCGCGCCCTCCTGATAGAGCGCCTCCAGCTCCCTGCCCAGCGCGCTGTCGCCGAGAATGTCCCAGATCTGATCCGAGCGCATCAGCTTCTTGCAGGCGCGGCACATGCTCATCGGGTCGGAGAAGGTGTCCAGATGGCCCGAGGCCTTCCAGATGGCGGGATGCATGATGATGGTCGCTTCGAGCCCGACGACGTCCTCGCGCAGGCGCACCGTCTGGCGCCACCACGACTCCTTGATGTTGCGCTTGAGTTCGCAGCCGAGCGGTCCATAGTCCCAGAAGCCGCTGATCCCGTCGTAGATCTCGGAACTCTGGAAGATGAACCCGCGGCGTTTGCACAGGGAGGCGATGGTTTCGAGTCGGTTCGGTTCGTTGCGCTGCATGACGGCCTTTCCTTCGGCGTCGCGCGGCGGCGGGAAACGGGCCGCGTCGCGCGCGGTGGTTCGCATGATCGTATATTTGGGCGTGGGGGTCAAGAATGCAAAATCGGGCTTGCTTCTTCGCCGCCGCCGGGGCAGAATGAGAGACGGTTTTTGCACGACCCCCGGTTCCCCGCGCCTGACCAGCAAGCCGTTTGTTTGAGCCCCGCCGCAAGGATGTCCCATGTCCGCTTCGCCGATCGACAAGATTCTCGTCATCAACGCCGGCAGTTCCTCGTTGAAATTCATGCTCTTCAGCATGTCCACCGAGACGATGATGGCCAAAGGGCTGGTCGAGCGCATCGGCTCGGCGAACGGCAATCTGGCCTATCAGCGCGATGGCGAGGCCAAGAAGGAGCAGAGCATCCACGCCGAGAACCACGGCAAGGCGCTCGCGCTCGCCTGCCGCATGCTGGTTGACCCGGAGCGCGGCGTGCTCCGGGCGCTGACCGAGGTGGACGCCATCGGCCATCGCGTGGTGCACGGCGGCGAGAAATTCTGCGCCTCGGTCGTGGTCAACGAGGCGGTCAAGGCCGGCATCCAGGAGTGCAGCGCGCTGGCCCCCCTGCACAACCCGGCCAACCTCGGCGGCATCGTCGCCTGCGAGACGGTCTTCCCCGACACCCCCAACATCGCCGTCTTCGACACCGCCTTTCACCAGACCATGCCCAAACGCGCCTTTCTCTACGCCATCCCCTCCGCCTATTACGAGAGCCTCCACATCCGCAAGTACGGCTTCCACGGCACCTCGCACCAGTTTGTCACCCATGCCGCCGCCCGCTTCCTGGGCAAGCCGGTCGAACAGACCCGGCTCATCACCTGCCACCTCGGCAACGGCTCGTCCATCACCGCCGTGGACGGCGGCAAGTCCCTCGACACGACCATGGGCATGACGCCGCTCGCGGGCGTCATCATGGGCACCCGCTCGGGCGACCTCGACCCCGCCGTGGTTCTCTACCTCGCGCGCGAGGGCAAGCTCTCGCTCGATGAGATCGACACCCTGCTGAACAAGCAGTCGGGCCTGCTCGGCTGTGCGGGCACCGGCTCGGGCGACATGCGCGACCTGGTGAACGCCGCCGCCGCCGGCAAGGAGCCCGCCGTCACCACCCTCAACATGTTCGCCCACCGCGCCGCCCTCTACATCGGCGGCTACTACACCCTGCTCGGCGGCGCCGACGCGATCGTCTTCACCGGAGGCATCGGCGAAAACTCCGTGCCTGCGCGCGAGGCGATCCTGAAGCGCCTCGGCGCCATCGGCTGCCGCTTCGACGAGGCCCGCAACAAGGAAATCTGCTTCGGCAAGACGGGCATCATCTCGGCCGACGGCTCCACCACCCCCGCGCTGGTCATGCCCACCAACGAGGAGCTGATGATCGCCCGCGAAACCTTTGCCGCCCTGACCCGCGTGTGACGCCCCCCCCATCCAGAACCCCCCACCGCCATGAACCTCCTGCAACGCCTCCTCCCCATCGTCCAAGCCGCCCGTAAAACGATCGTCCTGCCCGAAGGACACGACCCCCGCGTCATCACCGCCGCGATCCGCGCGAAACAGCGGGGGATCTGCGAGCCGGTCGTGCTCGCCACCCCGGCCGAGCTTGCCGCCGCCGAATCCCGCGCGGGCGGCGCCCTCGACGCCCACGGCATCCGGCACATTGATTTCACCGCCTCCGACCTCCTCCCGGCGCTCGCCGCCGCCCTTTACGAACGCCGCAAGGCCAAGGGGATGACCCTGGCCCAGGCCGCCGCCGCGCTTGCGGCGAACCGCCTCTTTTTCGGCAACACGCTCCTCGCCGTCGGCGGCGCCGACGGCCTCGTCGCCGGCTCGATCGCCTCCACGCCCGATATGCTCCGCGCCGCCTTCACCTGCGTCGGCACCGCCGCCGGGATCTCCCTCGCGTCGGGGTGCTTCATCATGGACCTTCCCCGCCCCACGCCGTCGGGCGACGATGTCCTGATCTACGCCGACTGCGGCGTCAACATCTGCCCCACCGCCGACGAGCTGGTGGATATCGCCCAGGCCACCGCCCGCACCTGCCGCGCCATCCTCGGCAAACGCCCCAAACTCGCCTTCCTCAGCTTCTCCACCCGCGGCTCGGCCAGTCACGCGCTCGTGGACAAGATGCGCATCGCCGCCGAAAAGACCCGCGCGCGCTTCGCCGCCATCGGCCTCGACGCGGACGTGGACGGCGAGATCCAGGCCGACACCGCCCTCGTCCCCGCCGTGGCCGCCGCCAAAAACCCCTCCGGCACCATTCAGGGCGACGCCAACGTCCTGATCTTCCCGGATCTCCAGGCCGGCAACATCTGTTACAAGATCACCGAACGGCTCGCCGGCGCCGTCGCCTACGGACCCATTCTCCAGGGAACCGGCAAACCGGTCAACGACCTCTCCCGCGGCTGCTCGGCCGACGACATCGTCGGCGTGATCTGCATCACCATCTGCCAGGGACTGGTGTCGCGCTGAACGCGGTGAAAAATCTCGCCACATCCAACTTGCGCGAACAGTCGCCAGCCGATCCCGGAACCGTCCGGGCCGGGAGCCAACCGGACAGCCGGGAACCGGCTGCGGACGCCGCCGACCGCGCCAAGATCCGGGCGCTGCCCTGGACGCTCTGCAGCGGCATCCTGGGCAGCTTCTTCGCCTTATGGACGTTCGGGGGATCGGTGTTCGTCCTCTTCCTCAACGAACTGGGCCTGCCCAAGGGGCGGATTGGCGTTGTCCTGTCGCTGTTCCCCTTCTGCGGATTGCTGTCGCTGTTCTTCGCGCCGGCCGCCGGACGGATCGGCCGCAAGCGGGTGTTTCTGTTCTGCTATGGCCTGCGCAAACCCGTGATGGCGCTGCTGCTGCTCTTGCCGTGGGTCACGGCCCGCCACGGCGAGGCGGCCGCGCTCGGGTTTCTGGGCGTTGTGATCGTTGTCTTTGCCGTGCTGCGGGCGCTGGCCGAGACCGCCTACTATCCCTGGACGCAGGAGTTCATACCGAACCGGGTTCGCGGCCGGTTCGCGGCGTGGGCGGCGGTGGCCGGCATGATCGCCTCCAGCGTCGCCCTGTGGATCGCCAGCCGCGTGCTGGGCGCCGCCAGCGGGTTGCGCGGCTACCTGTGGCTGATTGGCGCCGCGTCGGCGCTCGGAATCGTGGGCGTCCTGGTGATGATCAATGTGCCGGGCGGCGCGCCGCTCCCGCGCGCGCCGAGAACGAGCCGCCACCGGCAAAATCTGGCGGAGGCCCTGCGCGACCGCAATTTCACCACCTATCTGGGCGGCATGGCGGGTATCACCATCGGCTCGGCGATGCTCAGCTCGTTCCTGCCGCTGTATGTCCGGGAGCGGCTCGCCATGGAAGCGGCCATGGTCGTGCGCCTCGACATTGTGGCCATGGTTGGCGGCGCGCTGGCCAGCATCGGCTGGGGCTGGATCTCCGATCGCGTCGGCAGCCGGCCGGTGCTGATGCCGGCCTGCGCGCTGATCCTGTTGGCGCCGCTGGGCTGGCTGCTGCTGCCCGCCCCGGCATTGCGCAGCGTTCCGGCGATCGCCGCGCTCTATTTCATCGGCGGCGTCGCCGCCCACGGTGTTGCCATTGGCGCCGGACGCCTGCTCTTCAACAGCGTGGTGCCCGTCGCAAAAAGCACGGCCTACACCTCGATTTATTACGCCTGGATGGGGCTGACCGGCGGCGCCGCCCCCCTGCTGGCCGGCGGCCTGCTGACCATTGCCGGCGACTGGCGCGCCGACACGCCGTTTCTGACGTTCACCGGCTATACGCTCCTCTTCGGCGTGGCCATCCTGCTTCTGTCCGCCGGCGGCCTGCTCTACCGGCGCGTCCGCCCCGACGATTGTCACACCACGCGCACCGCCGTCCGCAGCTTCCTGCACCGGATCGCGCAACGCTGAATAGGGGCCCCGAAGTAGGAATGACCGGATTGCGATGGGGCTGTGACGCGTGAGGCAGGGGCTCAGCCCTTCTCGGGCGGTTCGGAGGCGGCCGGCGCGGCGCCGGCCGCCTGGCCCAGGAAGGCGGGCAGGTCAATGCCGACCTGCCTGGCCAGCTCGTGCAGGGGCGGCAGGGCGCCCATCAGCCGCTGGCCGAGGCTGCCGAGGCCGCCCTGCTGGCCGCCGCCGTCCCAGACAATGACCTTCTCGATGGGCAGATCCTGGATCGCCTGGGCCTGGACGCGGGCCACGTCGATCAGCTTCTCGACGAGCAGCAGCGAGGCACTAACGCCGAACGTCCAAGTTCCAGTTATAGGGAGATTGCAGTTGACTTTATACCAAGTTTAACCAATTATAGCGCCCATCGGTTATAAATAGTTATAAGGAGGTATAAATGGATCCGATCAAGAATCCCTTTTCGCCCGGCGCAGGCTCTCCGCCTCCTGAATTGGTTGGCCGTGATCCTATCCTAGCCCAAGTTTCGCACTTCACGTCATAAGTCATTGAGGATCAACACCTCGATTTTTGCGGCACTACAAAGTCGCCCGCCGGGCGTGATCCTCATTCGGTACGAGGGCTGTCCCGATTACG
>Ga0172375_10004534_pt1 | contig 20448 bp, 17 predicted proteins | sample LakKiv1m_FD_114537 | JGI IMG/M metagenome (GOLD analysis project Ga0172375, IMG submission 114537) | Freshwater microbial communities from Kabuno Bay, South-Kivu, Congo - kab_092012_11.1m | ecosystem: Environmental > Aquatic > Freshwater > Lake | place: Democratic Republic of the Congo...
GACACGATGAAAAAATCTTCAGCGGAGGCCTATCATCTTGTCCCGCAGGGTATTGCAACTCCTAAATCCTAAATTCCAACTCCTCCTTCGGGGGCGCATTCAACAAAGTTGAATCGCACCCGGCGGCAACCGCCCCGCCTTCTACGGTGTTTTCTTCATCTGCGCCAGTTCCCCCGAGACCAAGGGAGGATCGAACGCCTCCCCCGTCATCCGGTTCTCTGATCGCCCGCTCAAAGCAGAACCGTCTCCGTCTCCCACAGTCCGGCTTTGAAAACTATCCGACAGCTTATTCTGCATCCACTGGCACAGGGGCGTGGATATTGCTATCCTTGTCGCAGTGGCCTGTTCGGCGGAACAGGCGCAAGGGAGGCGTGCAGACGATGAAGGACGAGATGCCGGTGGCGGAGATAGTGGAGAATGTGAAGATCCGGATCGCGGAGGCGTGCGCCAAGGCGCGGCGCGACCCGGCCGGGGTCGAGATCGTGGGCGTCACAAAAACGCACGGTCCGGAAGTCGTGCGCGAAGCGTGGGAGGCTGGCATCCGCCTTTTGGGCGAGAACAAGGTGCAGGAGGCGGCGTGGAAGATTCCCGCGTCTGTGAGCGGCCCGGAGTGGCACCTGATCGGCCATTTGCAGCGCAACAAGGTCCGTTCGGCCCTCGAACTGTTCACGGTGATTCATTCCGTGGATTCGGTCCGTCTCCTGGAGCACCTCGCGCGGGTGGCCGACGAGTGCGGACGCCGTCCCGAAATTCTGCTGGAAGTCAATGTTTCCGGCGAAGCGAGCAAGGATGGGCTCGCGCCCGAGGCGGTGCCGGAGGCGATCGAGTGTGCCCTGAACAATCGCGGCGTCACGCTGACCGGGCTCATGACGATGGCGCCGTTCTGCCCCGATCCGGAGCAAGCGCGGCCGGTCTTCGCGCGGCTGCGCGAATGCCGCGACCGATGGGAGCGCGAGTTCGGCATCGGACTGCCCAACTTGTCGATGGGCATGAGCAACGACTATGTGGTCGCGGTGGAGGAGGGGGCCACTTGGGTGCGGCTGGGAACCGTGTTGTTCGGCGCGCGTCCCGTGTGGAAACCAAGCGTCGAAGAACGCTGGGAGCCCTGAGCCGTCGGGCGAGTCGTTAGCCGTTGAAACGTCCGCGCGCGAGGAGTTCCTCCAGCGCCGGGTCTTTCTGCCGCGCTTCTTCCACCGTGAGGCCGTCCAACTCGTGGGGAAAGACGATCCAGTCGTGCGTCTCTCGCACATAGTAGTCGGGGCGGAGGTCTGGACAGTCGGGACTGGGCTTCCAGTAGACGGTCGCCAAGCGCACCTCCGCGCCGAGCGGCGCAAGGCGTTCGAGCATGGCGCGCGCCGTGTTGCCGGTGTCAAACACGTCGTCGATGACCAGCACACGCGAACCGCGCGCCACGGAGTTGAAAACCTCCTCCGCGTTCTCGAAGGCCACGCGTTGGCTGTGCGTTCCGATCCCCGTGTACGACTGGCATTTCAACACGTGGTGCCGCGGCCGCAGGCCGTGGTAATGCAAAAATTCATGCACGGCCACGCCGACGGGCGCGCCCCCCCGCCACAGGGCGATCAGGTCGTCCGGACGCCAGCCGGAGTCGAGAACCTCGCGAGCCAGACGCCAATTGTCGCGCAGGTAGTCGTTCGCCGAGACATAGGTCTTGGACGCCATCGGTCGGCTCCTCACGGATGAATCAGTTTCGCGTAGAGCGTCACGAGGGCCGGTCCCCAGAAGACCCACATCAGCGCCCCGGCGGACAGATAGGGCCCGAAGGGGATGCGGCTCTGCATTTTCGCGTTGCCCACCGCCATGAGAATCAGGCCGCAAGCACTGCCGAGAAGCGACGACATGAACACGGTGAAGAGCGCAGCCTCCCAGCCGAGGAATGCGCCGATCGCCCCCATCAGCTTGACGTCGCCGAATCCCATGGCCTCCTTCTTGAAGGCTTTCTCCCCGAACCGCGCTACGGCGAAGAGCAGGCCGAAGCCGACGGCCAGGCCGATGCCCGAGTCGCGCAGGCCCTGCCACCACAGGGTGTCGCCGTGAAGCGCAGGCACGAGCGCGCTGAGGATGGGGCCTGCCACCATGCCGCCGATCGTGACCGAGTCGGGGATGATGAAGTGCTCGAAGTCGACGAAGGTGCCCAGCACCAGCCCCGCGAGAAAAATCCAATAGACCGGCACGATCAGCGGATGCGGGATCGGGTCCATGTGCATGGCTTGCGGCGCGATCCATTTCATGAACACGGCCAGAAAGAGCGCGGCGGTGAGCAGTTCCACCAGCGTGTAGCGGAAGGCGATCGGGCCTTTGCAAGAGGCGCATTTCCCCCGCAGGCAGAGCCAACTGATGACCGGGATGTTCAAATACCACGGAATCAGCGCGCCGCAGTGCGGGCAGTGCGAACGCGGAGTGACCACCGACTCGTCGCGCGGAATCCGGTAGATGCAGACGTTCAGGAAACTACCGACGCAAGCGCCGAAGAACGTCGAGAAAAACGCGAAAAGGATGAAAAAGAAGCGGATGTCTTGGTCGGTCATAGGGGGTTCTCAACTCGTGCTTGCCGCGTATGATACCGGGTGTAGAAGTCGAAGCGCAACGCTAATTTCGGCGTGTGCCGGCGTGTCGACGCGACTCATCCCACGCCGAAAGTGTGGTTGAGGATGAATCCAATGCCGAACGAGACTGCGGCCACCCCCGTCGAGATGCCGGCCATTTCGAAGAAGCTGCGACGGAAGGAGGCATCGCGCGCCACGCTGAGGTAGAAGTTGAAGAGAGCGATGATCGCGAGCGCGGTGGCCAGCATGAGACCGAGCGCGATTTTGACGTTCGGGACGACGAGGTATGGCAGAATCAGCGCCACCACCGTGCAGACGTAGGTGATGCCTGTGTAACAGGCGGTCTTGCCGGGGTGGCGGTCGTTGGAGACCCCGTCCGCACGGGCGGAGAGAAACGCCGAGGCTGCCATCGACATGGCTGCGGCGAGGCCGGTGATCAAGCCCGTCATGGCGATCAGCCTCGATCCCTTGAGCGCGAAGGTGTAGCCCGCGAGCGCGCCGGTGAGTTCGACCAGCGCGTCGTTGAGGCCCAGCACGATTGCGCCCATGTAGTTGAGCCCCTCGTCGTCCAGTAGATCGAGCAGGGCTGTCTCGTGAGCGTCCTCGTCCTCGGCGATCTTGGCAAGGTCCGGAATGTCTTGGGCAAAGGCCCGATAGGTGTCGGCGGCGCGGCCCTCGCCTTTTTCCATGAGCTTGAGACCGAAGGTCAGGCCGAAGAGTCTGGCCGTGATGGCCGCGCGCGCGGCCTTGAAGCGGTCGGGACGCACCGTCTCGTCGCCGCCGAGCAGGGACGACAGCATCTTGGCATGGTTGCCTTCGTCGTTCGCGATGCGCTCGAGAACCTCGCGGTTGTGCGCGTCTGGCTGGCGCTGGGCCAGATCCGCATAGACGACGGATTCGGTCAGTTCATTGCAGAGTTGTGCCCGCAGGACGGCACGCTGGGTGTCGTTGAAAATTGTAGCCATGCGGTGAGTGTAGCGCAGGCCGCTCCCGTGCCGCCAGCGCAAATGTGCCGACGTCGGACTTCGTCCAAGCTCCCGCCTTCGCCGCTTCTTGAATTCTTAAGAACTGCCCCCAGTGTCTCGACGCGCTTGCGCGGCGAGACGCGCTGTAGTAATGTTCTGTTCAAGTGAGAGAGAGACTGACACCACTGCGGAAACGCGGGAGGTGACGGGAGAATCAAGATGAATAAATGCACAGGTGTTTTTCTGTCCTGCTTGGCTCTGTGCGCGGTCTCGCAGGCCGTCCAGAAACCGGTGGCCCTGGGCAGCCCTGCGGCGGGCGAGTACCTTCAGTTGGCGGCCGGCGCAAAAAGCGAGGAAATCAAGTCTGCGGACTCGCCCAAGTGGTCCCGCACGCATGGCGTTCTGGCTCGCGGAACAGATGAAGTCCAAAGGCTTTGCGGGCGTGCTGGCCTGCGGCGCGGGCGGCACGCCGGACAAGCTGTCGTCCAAGACGGTGGTGTTCGGCCTGTGCGGGTCCAATTGCTTCAACCGCTGGGACATGGCCTGCACCTTCAAGCGGCTCAAGAACAACTCGAGCCGACTGCGCTTTTTCGTGGGGAACCACACGTGGGCCGATGCCGACCTGATCACGTATGCGATGGCGTGGTTGAACGCCTGCTGCCTGAAGACCATGCCCCAGATGAACGCGGCGGTTGAGGAGAAGAAACATTTCGTGGCCCTCGTTCAGGAGAACATCCGTCAGGCCTCGGAGAGCGATCCCGAGAGGGCGTACGAATGGGCGGTCTGTCTGTCGCAGGTTTCCGCCGCGCCCTCGCTTGCGACGAGTCCGCAGTTGCTCGCGAGAATGGGCGAACCTTCGGTCAAACCTTAACCCTTGATGGAAGCGAATGCCCGGAGCGCGGCGACGCGTGCGGCGGCGTGGTCGGCGATGGGCTGCGGATAGTTGCGCCCCGGCTCCACGCCTGCCGCGCGCAACACGGGCGCGGGCGCTTGATCCGGACGGTGGATCCATTCCGCCGGGAGTTTAGCGAGTTCTGGGCACCAGCGGCGGACGCAATCGCCGTTCGGGTCGTAGCGCTCGCCCTGCGACGTCGGATTGAAAACGCGGAAATACGGCGCGGCGTCGGCACCGCATCCGGACGTCCACTGCCAGCCGAGCGTGTTTTGCGCGAGGTCCGCGTCCACGAGCGTATCCCAGAACCAGCGTGCGCCGGTCTGCCACGGCAGCAGCAGGTCTTTCGTCAGGAAGCTGGCCACGATCATGCGCACGCGGTTGTGCATCCAGCCCGTCGCCCACAGTTCGCGCATCCCCGCGTCCACGATGGGAAAGTCCGTCCGCCCCTTCTGCCACGCGCGGAGCCGCGCCGCGTCGTCGCGCCACGGGAACGCCTCGAACTCCCGCCGCAACGGCCGCTCCGGCGTGTGCGGAAAATGGCAGAGGAGCTGGTGCGAGAATTCCCGCCAGCCGAGTTCGGCGAGGAACCGCGACTCGCGCCACCGGGCCTCCGGCAGGCCGCGCGCCGCCGCCGCCGTTTTTACCGCGTGCCAAATCTGGCGGGGGCTGATCTCCCCGAAATGCAGGTGGGGCGAGAGCCGCGACGTGCCGACCGTGTCGGGGCGGTCGCGTCGCTCGGGATACGCGTCGAATGCCTGCGCGAGAAACCGGTCCAAGGCCGCCGCTGCGCCCGCCTCGCCCGGACGCCAGACCGAGCGGAACCCCTCGGCCCACGGAATGAGCGGCTCGAGTCCCAGCGCGTCGAGCGCAAGCGACGCTGGCCGCCGCGCGGGTGCCGCGATCGCTTTCGGCGCGGGCAGCGGTGCGGCCGGATCGGGCAGCGCCAGACAGCGTTTCCAGAACGGCGTATAGACTTGAAACGGCTTGCCGCAGTTCCGCATCCATCGCCGCGAGCGAATGATGCAGCCACCAGTTCGACGCCGCGCCGGGCGGCCAGGGCGACTCCTCCTCCGGAGACCAGACGAACGTCGGCACGACTGCTCCGCGCGCCGCCGCCGCGTGCAGCGCGGGGTTGTCCGCGAGTCGCAGATCGAGGCGCGCCCACCAGATGGAAACCGATCCGCTCATCGTTTTATCCTCGTACATTTCAACAAAACAGAAGTTTGTGGTTGGACAGACGGCTAAACGATCCGGTGCCGCAACGGCGGTACGGTGACCGGGGTCGTGCCGTAGCTCTCCCTTTGGCGGTCTCAGTTTAACAAAGCCGCCGCGGCTTGGCGACGGAGGAATTTAAAGTTAGGAGCGAGGAGAGATGCGAATCCGATGCGTATCTGGTGCGAAAGCACGGGACGAGCGTCTGCTCGTCCGGGCAAGCAGACGCTTGCCCCTCCCTTGTCTGTTCCAATCCGAACGACCGTCCGAAACGCGAAATCTTCGCACCCCCTCTCGCGAACCGATCGCACCCGCCGCGCCGTTCGCGGTTGCATTGGTCGGACGGGTGTGGCACGATGGTTGGGAAAACGACAGTCGGTAATCGATGGGAGGCGTTTCGATGAGAAGTTTGATTTTCGCGGCGGCGCTGGCGGCGTGGACGGCCGTAGCGGCGAGCTACGCCTACGGCACGATGCGGCTGGACAGCGTGGTGCTTGCGGCCGACCGGCGGATCGCGCTGCGTCCGGGCGTGCCGCACCTGTCGCTGCCGGTGCCGCCGACGCTGGCGGCGGGCGAGACGCGGCTGGCGAACGTGTGGGTGACGCCGCGGCTGGCGAAATTGGACGACGACCACCTTTTTCCCGTGCTGGAGTCCGCCTATCCGGAACCGCCCAAGGCGTCGCCCAGCGTCGCGGAACGGTTGCTTCCGAAAACCTATGCGAAGCTGGCGGCCGGCGGCACCGTGCGCATTCTGGCGTGGGGCGACAGCGTGACGGTCGGCACCTTCGTGCCCGACCCGGACGCGAACCGCTGGCAGGCGCAGTTCGTGCGGCGGTTGCGCGCGCGCTTTCCGAAAGCGACGATCGAGCTGGAGACCGAGGCGTGGGGCGGTCGCAACACCGACAGCTATCGCGGCGAGCCGCCGGGCAGCGTCCACAACTATCGGGAGAAGGTCTTGGATCGGAAGCCCGATCTGATCGTCTCCGAGTTCGTGAACGACGCGGGCTTCAGCGAAGCGGCGGTCTTCAGCCGTTACGGCCGCATCCGCGACGAGTTCAAGGCCATCGGCGCGGAGTGGGTCATCCTCACGCCGCACTATGTGAGGCCCGACTGGATGGGGTTGACGTCCGAAAAGAACATCGACGACGATCCGCGCCCGTATGTGAAAGGGCTGCGCGCGTTCACGGCGCAGAACGGAAACGCGCTGGCGATGGCGGAACTGGGGTTCTGCGCGCTGAACGGGCGCGGGGTCCCGTGCGACGAAGGGACGGCGCTTCGCTGGTATCGCGAAAGCGCGTCGCGGGGCGAGACGCAGGCCTTTCAACAGATGGGCGAGTTCGTCGAGAACGGAAGGGCGGGGATCGAGAAAAATCCGGTTGAGGCTGCGAAGTGGTACCGCCGGGCGGCGGAGCGCGGCCTGGACGAAGCGCAGCTCAGCCTCGGGCGCTGTTACATTTACGGGATCGGCGTGGCGCAGGACTACAAAGAGGCGGTCGAGTGGCTGCGGCGGTCGACGGAGCAGGGCAACTGTCGGGCGGAGGGTTATCTGGCGTGGTGCTATCAGGGTGGGCGCGGGGTGGCGCGCGACCGGGAACGCGCCTTCCGGATGTTTCAACATTCCGTCAAACAGGGCTATGGCTATTCGGAGGCGTCGCTCGGCGAATGCTATGAGAAGGGGCTTGGCGTGAAAAAGGATTTGGCGTTGGCGAAGACGTGGTACGAGCGGGCTGCCGCGCAGGGCGACCGCGACGCGCAGCAGAGCCTTGAACGGTTGCGGCGGCAGGCGGCGCGCGGGGAGAAGAGGGAGCAGCGTTGATGCGAAACGGCGGATGGCGTGTGGTGAAGGGCGTCGCGGCGGTGCTCGGCGGCGTGTCGTTGTGGGCGGCGTTTCCGCCGCTGTCGCAGGCGGACAGCGCGTGGCTGGGGCTGGTGCCGCTGTTGCTGGTGGTGCGCCGGAGCGGGCCGCGCGCGGCCTTCGGGTGGGCGTGGCTGTGCGGCGCGGTTTTCTGGACGGCCACGCTGGGGTGGTTTCCGGCGATCATCAAGAACGACGGACCGTGGCCGCTGGTGCTGCTGGGGCAGGCCGGGCTGGCGGCGTGGTGCGCGTTGTTCATCGGCGCGTTCGGCGCTGCGTCGGCGGCGGTGTGGCGGTGGACGGGACCCGCGCCCGGCTGGCGGCGGCTGGCGGCCGTACTGGCGGCGGATCCGCTGCTGTGGGCGGGCACGGAGTGGGCGCGGGGATGGCTCTTTTCCGGTTTCGCTTGGAATTTCTTGGGTGTGAGCCAAGTGGCCAATCTGCCGCTGATCCAAATCGCGTCGGTGGCGGGCGTCCACGGCGTGTCGGCGCTGCTGGTTTTGGCCAACGGGGCGGCGGCGACGATCATCGAACGGTCGGCGGAACCGTTCATCGCGCGGCTGAAGCGGCTGCGCGGCGAGGGGGCCGCGTCGGCGGGGTGGGGCGCGCGCGCGCTGCGGTCGGCGGAGAGTTTCCTGCCGTTCGCGCTGGTGGTCGGCTGCTGGCTCTGGGGTGCGGCGAGGGTGCGCACGTGGGATCGGCAGGCGGCGTCCGAGGCGACGTGGCAGATTGCGCTCGTGCAGCCGAATTCGCCGTGTATCTTTGCTCGCGACGAGTCGGTCATGCGTACGCAGATGGAATTTCTGGTGAGCCAGACGCGGCTGGCGGGGGCGGCGAAGCCGGACCTCACGGTCTGGCCCGAGACGGCGGTGTTGGGGTCGGTGCCGGACGACCCCGGCACGATGCGGCTGATCCGGGAGGGCGCGGCCGCCGCGGGCGGGCCGTTGCTGACCGGGACGCTGGAGGTCGAGCGCACGCCCGTGACGCCCGCAACACCGGAAGGCTGCTTTTTCTATAACGCCGCTTGGTTGTTTTCGGCATCCGGCGAGGCGATGGGACGCTACCGCAAGCGGCACTTGGTGCCGTTCGGCGAGTACATTCCCTTGGACAAGACGATTCCGATCCTGCAGCGTCTCGCGCCGACGGGCGTGAGCTGCACGCCGGGACGGGGGCCGGGCGTGCTGTGCGTGAGCAAGGAGGGCGGGCGCGAGCTGCGGCTGGGGCCGTTGATTTGTTTCGAGGACACGGTTCCGGCGCTCAGCCGCGAGGCGGTGCGGGCCGGCGCGCGGCTGTTGGTGCTGATGACCAACGATGCGTGGTTCAACGGGTCGGTGGAGCCGGTCCAGCACCTCGACCAGTCGGTGTTCCGCGCGGTGGAGAACGGCGTGCCGCTCGTGCGGGCGGCCAACTCCGGCGTGTCGTGCGCGGTGGACGCGGCGGGGCGCGTGCGGCGGTTGGAGTCGGCCGGTGTGCTGGCCGATTTTCCGGGCTTTCTGGTGACGCGGGTGGCGGTGCCTGCGGAGCCGCTGGCTGCGCCCTATACGCGTTGGGGCGACTGGACGCTCGGGATCCCCGGCGCACTGGCGGCGGTGGTCGTGCTGCTGGGCGTTCGGTTGCGGCGTCGGCCGACAGGGGAGGAAAAGAAACAGGAATGACAACGAAAGAGTTGGAGCGGTGTTCGTCGGCGGTGACGCTGTCCGACATGGAAGTTTTCATTTTTCCCGAACTGATGTACAGCTTGGTGCTGGCGAATATCATGTCGCCGCGTCTGTGGGCGTGGCGGGACGACCCGTGGTTCAAAGGCATCCGCAAGATGAAACCCTACCGGCGGTTGCAGAGACTGAAGCAGTACATCATGGACCACTATGTCTTCAATCTCGATTTGGAGACGTGGGGATTGACCACCCAGGCGCGCGAGCTGGCGCGCTTTTCGGGGTTTCTGTCGCCGGAAGTGATCGCTCAGTCGAATGCGCTGTTCGGCTACGAGGGCGACACCTACTACTTCGACATCGATATCCGCACGCACTTCGGACTGGACAAGTATACGTCCGACACGATTCCTTACTGGAAGACCGAGACGGTGGAGGCGATGGACGCGTTCCGCCACAAGCCGGGCTTTTCAACGGGGGCCGGCGAGTGCGTGTCGCTGGCGGCGCTCTACGCGGCGGCGCTGTTCGTGGTGGCGGGCATCCCGCTGGAAAAAGTTTTTCTGATGGCGACGCCGCTCCATTCGCAGAATTTCGTCGACCTCGACGATGGCGTGCTGATCAACAACCGGCGGCTCGTGACCAAGGCGATGTGGTTCAACGGCACGCAAATCTCGGGGCAGGCGCGGCGGGCGTTGGAGAACGAGCGGGTCACGATCGTCGCGCATCCGACGGGGTGGATCCACACGCTCTACCGGCAGGCGACGATCGATCCGCAGGCCTTCGCTCATTTCGCCGGACGGCTGAAGGCTTATCTGAAGACGACCCTGACTCCGGAGATCATCGGAAATTTTTTGCGGCAGAATCCGCGCGTCCGCGACTGCTTCGTGTTGCGCTGGCCGGTCAACGGGGTCGAGCGCTTCCTGCCGCTGGAGCAGGCGTTCGGCTTCGAGCAGGACAGCCCTTACAAGGTGACGGACGACACGCGCGAGAAACTGTTGGCGACGATTCCGCCGGAGACCTTTTCGGCGTCGTGCAGTTCGTGCAAAATCGAACTCAACGGGGTCGAGGAGTTCGTGCGCGGGCGGGTGATCGATTTGGACGACCCTGCCGACCTGCAGGCGCTGAAGGCGACGATCGGCGACGGCTGCATGAGCGCTGCCGAAATCGTGTCGCAGTTGGTTCGCTTCTGCCACACCGAGCCGCGCCTGCCGTCGACCGATGGCGTGGACTTTCGGATGGACGAGCCGCCCGTTCGGTTGACGGTGGACATGACGCGCGAGGAGGCGGTCGCCCACGTCGAGGCGCTGCGGGCGCGCAACGCGACGGCGGATCTGGCTTTCTACGCGTGGCGGGACCTCTCCCGGACGCCCTACGAGCCGTTCGCAAAGGCCGCCATGGAGCGGAATCCGGTCAGCCGGGGGGGCGCGGCGGCACTCGCCTTGGAGGAGCTTCTGACACTGATCGATGGTTGGCCCGGAACGTCAATCTACGAAGGGGCTGCCCGGTTGGCGCAACCCGATGAGATCTGGAACTATCGCCGGGGGGACGGTTTCGAGAAGGCGCTCCTCGTGGCGAACGTGATGCGCGGGAAAGGGGCAGGGCCGATGGCGCTTCGCCTTGAACAAGGCGCGGCGGTTCTAACGGAGGCGGGACGGACGGTCTGTTCGTTCGCGTCGGCCAAGCGGCTGCCGCCTTCCGTCTGGCAAATCTGATTTCGCGATGGTTGCGTCGGGTTGGCATGCCGTCTGCATTTAATCTTAACGTCGGAACAGTCAGCAGACCGCGAAGGCACCGCCCGCAGGGTTTTAGAAGCCTTTTGCGGGGAAGAACGCCAGGATCGGACATCCGGGGTGCGCACGGGACGACGCAGAGTGTCAGGCCGCCTGTGTTTACCAGTATGCGGGTCCGCCACGTTGGGGAACGTGGCGGACCACGTTTTTTGATGGAGATGCTCCGTGGTCTCTCAGGTGGTTTTTGTGGGACGATGCGTTCTGAGTCCGACTTCCTTAAAAAAGTGAAAGGTTGACGAAATCGTATTGCGTTTGTCCACTGGCTTTGGTACATTGACCCTATCTTTGATTTCCCAAAGGAGAAGAGAATGAAAAAATCGGCATTTGTTTGGACGCTTTGCTTCGGGCTTTCCGGAGTCGTTTCGATGGCCGCAGAAGAGCCGACCGACACGCCGCGCTGGTCCGTGAGTCCGGGCGTGGGAATGATATTCTTTGAAGGCAATCAGTCGACGGACGAAGGCCTCAACATGGTGTTGCGCTTGGGCTACGACGTGACGCCGGAGTGGACGCTGGAGGCCGGTATTCCGTGGTCTCCGAACATTACGAGTGGCGACGGCAAAAACCCCGTGGACAACCAGTCCATGAGTGGTGCGTTCGTGGATGCCCTGTACCACTTCAATCCGTACGAGCGTTGGGATCCGTATCTGGCTGCCGGTTTCGGTTACCTCTATTCGCAGGACCGCGCGTTCGACAGCGGTTCCGAGTCGACGACGGTGGGGCCCCGTTTGGGCGGCGGCATATTCTATCACCTCAATGATCGGTGGTCGCTGCGTGCGGATGCGCGCGCCATGATGTCGATGGAAGAAGACAATGAAATGATCTATACGGCCGACGCGGGCATCACGTATCGGTTCGGCGGCGGGAAGGGTGGCGGTTCGCCTGCGGTGACAACGATGGCCGAGAGCCTGCCCAAGGATTCCGACGGCGATGGCCTGATGGATGACGAAGAGGCGAAGCTGGGAACGGACCCGTTCAACAAGGACACGGACGGCGATGGTCTGTCGGACGGCGATGAAGTGAAGGTTTACAAGACCAATCCGCTGAATCCCGACTCCGATTTCGATGGGCTGAATGATGGCCAAGAGGTGCTCACCTACAAGACCAATCCGAATGATCGCGACACCGACAAGGGCGGCGTGGCCGACGGCCACGAGGTCATCGAGGACCACACCAATCCGCTCGATCCGAGCGACGACCTGATGCTGTTCGAGGTGTACATCCAGTTCGACTACGACACCACCGTGATCAAGCCGCAGTATTTCACGGAACTCGACCACGTGATTCGTGTACTGTCCCGCAACCCGCAGGCGACGGCCGTCATTGAGGGCCACGCCGACCGTCGCGTCCGGTCGAGCGAGAAGTACAATCAGGACCTCTCCGAGCGTCGCGCCGAGGCCGTCAAGTCCTACATCGTCGGCAAGGGCGTCGGAGACGGGCGTTTGACCGCCGTCGGCTACGGCTTCAGCCGTCCGAAGGTGCAGCCTGATCTGGTCAACGGCAATCCCGAGAACCGCCGGGTGGAGATTTACATCCGGGGTGCCGGAACGAATGCCGATAAGTCCAAGTATGTTACTCCCTGACGGAATGACACACTCTTGACGGGTCTGTGAACAAAGGCCGCAAGGAAACATGGGTTTCTTTTGCGGCCTTTCTTTTGCGGCCGCCGCAAGCGGAGTGGGAATGAAGATCATCGAGCGATATGTGTTGAAGTCTTTTTTGGCCGCATTTTTCCTTGCTTGGCTGATCTTGTCCTTTGTTCTGTCCATCGGTCTGTTGGTGCGGATCATCAAGCTTCTCATCGACGGCCTTCCCATGCATGCCGTGGGGCTGTTCCTGTTGGTCGGCCTGCCCGAGACGTTGACCCTGACGGTTCCAATCGCGTTGCTCGTCAGCTCGCTTCTGGTGTTCAGCCGACTTTCCGCCGACAGCGAGATCGCCGCGATGCGCGCCTGCGGCGTCAATTTGATAAGCGTGATGCGTTGGCCGATCATCGTTTCCGTTCTGTGTACCGTTCTCGGCTTTTACATCAACAACGAAGTCGTGCCCCGCAGCCACGAGGTGAGGAACAACCTGAAGGCGGTGGTCAGTGTGGACGTCGGTCTGGACCTGCTGGAGGCTGGGCGAATGATCGACGACTATCCCAAGGTCAAACTCTTTTTTGATCGGAAGGAAGGCAACTGGTTGCACGACCTGTTGGTGTTCGATTACAGCAAGGAGGGCCTCACGCGCGAAATACACGCCGAGAAGGCTCTTGTTTCGACGAATGGGACTGATATCGTGCTCGACATGTACCGGGTGCGCGTGGATCCGATCGAAGCCGGCAAGTCCGGCGTGGCGTTGGCGGACCGCCTGACGCATGTCATCCCCGATGCGATGAAGCGGCGCGGGTATGTGCGCAAAACAAAGGACCTTCGTTTCTTTGAATTGCGGTCGGCGATCCGCGAGATACGGGCGAATGCGGCCGGACTTCCGAAAGAAATGAAGCGCAAGTTGTTGTCCATCAACCGGACGCAGTACCACATGCGGTTGGTCTATGCGTGCGCGTCGATCTGTTTCGTGTTGATCGGCGTGCCGCTCGGCATTCGGACGCAACGCAAAGAGTCGACGATCGGCATGGTCGCCAGTTTAGTGGTGGCGCTCACCTATTACTTGGGCGTGATTCTGGCGGACTCGTTGGACAAAGCCCCCACCTTTCAACCCTATGTGCTGGTTTGGATACCTGTGGCCGCCTGTGTCGTGCTGGCGGCGTATTTGATCCCCAAGAATTTGTAAATTGGTTCTGTGAAGAAAAGGATAAAACGGATATGGCTACGACGATTCATCCAACTGCGATTGTGGACGCCAAGGCGGAACTGGGCGAGGGCGTGGAAGTCGGCCCTTATGCGATCATCGGTCCGGACGTGAAAGTCGGCGAGGGCACGGTGGTGCAGGCGCATGCCTATATCAGTGGGCACACGACGATCGGCAAGCGGTGCGAGATATTTCCTTTTGCCTGCGTGGGCATGAAGACGCAGGACCTCAAGTACCGGGCGGGCGATGTCACGTACGTCGAAATCGGCGACCAGACGGTTCTCCGCGAATTCTCGACTGTGCATTTGGGAACCAAGCCTGGCGAGGTTACGCACGTCGGCAACCGCTGCCTCATCATGGCGTACTGCCACATCGCGCACGGGTGTGTGATCGGGAGCGACGTCATCATGTCCAACGTGGCGACGTTGGCTGGCGAAGTGGTGGTGGGCGACTGCGCCATCATCGGTGGCCTGACGGGGATTCATCAGTTCTGCCGCATCGGGACGCACGCGATGGTCGGTGGTGCCGCGAAGGTTCGCCAGGACTGCCCGCCCTATATGGTCACCGAGACCGCCAGCAACGATACGACCGTGCTGGGGCCGAACATGGTGGGCCTGCAACGCCGCGGTTTCTCCGTGGAGGTGCGTTCCGCTTTGAAGGAGGCCTACCGGATCATCTATCGCGAAGGGCTGAACCGCCCCACGGCGATGGAGCGTATCCGCAACGAGGTGCCGGATATTCCCGAGGTTCGGACGCTGGTCGCGTTCTATGAGACCAGTAAGCGCGGCGTCCATTGAGCGCTCGCGTTGTCCAGAATTGTCTCGCTTGCGCATGGGCGTCTCGGACGCTCATGCGTTTTTGTTTGTTTCTCGGTTTGGGAAACGGCGGCTGGATTACCAATTTTTAATGATGGCGCAAGGTGTCCGCCATCCGGTTTTGGTATATAGTTTAACCCATGATTGGGGCGAAAAAAAATTGCTTCCCCGTGAAGTCGCAGTCGGTGGCGTTGCCGGTTCCGATTCTGTTGCTCGGCGCGCTTCTTGCCGTGGCGGCGTTTCAGGGTGCCCGCAGCCTGTATGAGACTACGGAGGGCCGCTATGCCGAATGTGCGCGAGAGACGGTGCGGAGCGGCAGTTGGTTCGATCCTGTTCTGAACGGCAAGCCGCATTGGACCAAGCCGCCGCTCACCTATCTGGCCATCGGGGGCGGGTATAGGGTCTTCGGGCCGACGTCGTTGGCGGCCAGGTTCTACCTGATACCCTGTTACCTGATCACGATTTTTGGCGTGGGTTGTCTGGCATCCAGAATGTGGCAGGATCGGGAAACCGCGCGGCTGAGTGCGATGATGTACGCCGCCATGGGGCTGCCGATGTTCGCGAGCCAGTGCGTGTCCACGGACTTTCCGCTCGCCGCCGTCGTGGTGTTGGCCCAAGCGGCTTTCTGGGAGGCGTTCCGTACGCGTTCGCGCGGGGCGGTCTACCTGACTTGGGGGCTGCTCGGCGTGGCGTTTCTGGTCAAGGGTCCGCCCGCATTGCTCTATCTGCCAGCCATGATTGTGACGTGGTTGCGGCTCCCGAGGTCGGACCGTTCGTCGTACAGATTCTTTTCGCCGGCTGCGATCATTCTCTTTTTGGGGGTTGCGGCAAGCTGGTATGTTTGGGAGGCCTGCCGCCATCCGGGGCTCATGGATTACTGGCTGGAGGACGAGGTGGTGGCGCGGTCGCTGTCGAACAAGTTCAACCGGCACCCCGAGTTCTACATGAACTTCGTGGTCTATCTGCCTGTTCTCCTGTTCGGCACGCTCCCGTGGAGCGGGTTTTTGGTGGCGCGCTGCGTGCGTGTGGCCCGCATGGTTCGCGAAAAGGCTGTCGTGCGGGGGCGGAGTGTGTGGTCGGGGTTGTCGGACGAGTCGCTCTGGCTCGTCTGGTCGACCGCGTTCCCAATGGTGGTTTTCGCGCTGAGTCGATCGAAGCTTCCGCTTTATGTGTTGCCGCTCTTCGCTCCGTTCGCCGTGGCCATCGCCAAGCTGATGCTTGCGGCGTATCGGCAGAAAAAGTGGCTTCGCAAGGTCGTGCTGACGACATGGCTGGCGACGTGCGCGATGTTTGTGGTCGGCAAGGCCGTTTACGCGCAGTATCCGTCCAAGCGCGACATGGGCCTTGTGCATCGCATGCTGATCGAAAAGGCGGGGCTGCGAGATCCCAGTCGGTTGGCTTATTTGGGCCAGAAGACGCTGAACGGATTGTCGTACTATTACGAGTATGTGATTCCGCCGGTCGATCCGACGGAACTGGCGAAATGGGCCGGAGCTGGCGATGAGCGCTATTTGCTCGCAGAGCATTTCGGGCTCGAAGACGTGCGGGCGGCTCTGCCCCGCCGCAGGGTGGAGGAGACGCTCGCATTCGGACGATGGCGGCTGTTCCAAATCGCGGCGACTGTGACGGCGGAGAAATGAGGAGCTGTGATATGGCTGAGCGCGGGACGAGTCTGCGGCCAGTGGTGAGTGTGGTGGTTCCTGTCTACAACGAGGGGGCCTGCCTGCGCGCGGTCTTGGAGGAATTGGGAGACGCGTTGAACAATGGTTTGCGGCGTCCGTATGAGGTGGTCGTCGTCGACGACGGTTCGAAAGACGACACGCGCGCCGTTGCGGTGTCGGTTGCCGCAGCTCGGCCGACCTTCCGCGTGTTGTGGCACGACCGGAACGTCGGACAGAGTTTTGCCTTCCACACGGGATTCCATCATGCGCGGGGAAACGTGGTCGTGACGATCGACGGTGACGGCCAGAACGTGCCGGCGGATATTCCCAAGGTGGTCGAGGCGCTGGGCGACGCGTTCGACTGTTGCTGCGGCTACCGTGCGCAGCGCCGGGATACATTTTGGAGGCGATTCGGCAGTCGGCTCGCGAACGGCGTCCGCAACGCGGTGTTGGGCGAGACGATCATCGACACGGGATGTTCGGTCAAGGCTTTCCGGCGCGAGTTCGTGCTGGGCCTGCAACCATGGAACGGCATGCACCGCTTTTTCGCTTCGTTGGTCGCTATGCAGGGCGGCCGGATTTGTCAGGTCGAAGTGCGGCACCGCCCCCGGACGGCCGGCGTCAGCAAGTACACCAACTGGTCGCGACTGAAAAAGACGATCTTCGATTTGTTCGCCGTCAAATGGCTCAAGAGCCGGTCGCGGGTTTACGGGGTCGAGGGCGATTTGTGAAGATGATCTGGAAGACGTGGGGACGGTCGGTCTTGAAGGTTCTCGGAGTGACCGTGGCCTTGGCCGTGTTGTGCCGTCTGCCGGGCGTGGGACCGTATTTGCATCCGTCCGTGCTGCAGGGGTGGGCGCGGTCGATGGGGGGGCTGGGCGTGGCGGCGCTGGTGGGCGTAGCCGCTTGTGTGCCGATGGCGATGTTTCCGCGCTGGCCCTTCGCCGTGATGTTCGGCGTGGCCTACGGCGTGCCGCTGGGGGTCACGCTGACCATGCTCTCGGGCGTGTTGGGCGCCGCGCTCCATTACAAATCCGCCGGGGTGCTTCTGACTCGCAGGGAGATTGCGGCCTATGAGGATCAAGCGTGGTTCAAGGCGCTCCGCAGCGCGCCGCAGCCGTTCATGGTCATCCTCGCGGTCAGGCTCTTCCCGCTTTCGAATTTCGGCGTCACCAATCTCGTTTGCGGCATGCTGCGGATCCCGTTCTGGACCTATCTCGGCGCGTCCTGCCTGGGCATGCTGCCCTCGACGCTCGTCTACGTCTTGGCCGGACACGGGGCGCTGAGCACCGATGCGAAAGCCATCTTGGCCGCGATGGGGTTGGTCTCATTGCTTGTCCCCCTCGCAACGGCAATGAGACGCCGCTGGCAGGGGGCCGCCGACGGTGGCTAGTTTTTCTGGACGGTCGCCTCATTCCAGAGGGAACACGCCGTCGTCGATCTGGCCGGTGCGGACCTTGAGCGCGCGCCAAGCGTCGAGGTATTTGCGCAGAAAGGTGCCGTCCGGCTTCTGAATCTTCTCCTCGATTAGATGGCGGACGCGCTGTTGCTCCAGCCGGTACTCGGCATCGTCGAACCGGCCCGAGAAATGGGCCATGCGCAACCAGACGAGGTAGGTGGTGAGTGCGTCGAAACAGTTGTATTGGACGATCTCCCGCTTGTGTCCGCTGAACCAGAGCCCGCAGACGTCGTCGCCAGTCGTTTCCAGCTTGCCGGGAATGCCGGACAGCGTGGCGATCTCGTGCAGCGAGACGGCGTAGTTCTTGCCGAATCCGGCGATCATCTCCATCAGGTCCACGTCGAGGCTCTCCCACGGCTTGGCGTCGAGGCGGTCGCTGAGGTTGCGCAACGAGAGGCCGTTCACGATGGCGCGCTGCGTGAGGATGCGCAGGTCGGAATTGCGCGAATTGAAGCCTACGAGCTGTGGATTGCGGACGGAAAGGCCGTCGCGGAGAAAGCGCATCAGGATGTACGGTTCGTCTTGGGCCGGATCGTCGGGATTCTCGGGCAGGGCCTGGAGGAAGAGTTGCGTTTCGCCGGTTTTGAGCGTCCGGCGGACGACGGTGGCGATCGAGACCACGCGGCAGAGGAGGGTGCGCAGGAAGGGCGTCGGATTTTCCGGCGTGGCACCGCCCTGTTCCCACATGACGCGGAGAACTTCTTCGGCCGGCACCTCGTCGGGAAGATGGTAGAGCGTGCGTCCGGCTTGCAGGTCGGGAACCCATTCGCAGTCGAAGGCCCAGACCTCGTCGGCGATGGTATGGATCATGGTTTTGTCTCCTTGGTTTCGGACGTGCGGCGATGCTCGCCAACGAGCACGGGCTGTTCGATTTCGAGGGTGCCCGCGAACGTGCCCTCGATGCGGAAGCGGACGTGCGAAACATTCCGTCCGAGTTCGATCTTGCGGTTCAACACGCCGAACGGCGGATCGCTTTTCCGCGCCGCGTTGCGCATTTCGAAACTGGTCGTCGCGCCCAACGCGAGGGAACCGTCCCTCTCCGTGGTATAGGCGATGATCTGATAGAAGACGGTGCCGTCAAAGGGACCCGGCTTGACGACGCGTCCTTTCAGCCGGAGGGCGGTGAGTCGGGTTCCCGCGAGATTGATCAGGGGCGACTCCAGCCAGAAACGATGAGACGCGGTATGGGTTGCGCGGAGTGTCGTCGCGCCGTCCCGGAGGCCTGTGCTGAAACGCTGTTGCCGACGGTCGTCGAAGGCGTGCCGCCAACCTTCGAGCAGTCCGTCTGGACCGAGCGCGGACGGCCAGGGCGGCAACAGGTTTTTGTCCGGCGGCGTGAGCGGGTAGGCGATCAGCGAAGGCGGGTCGTCGGGCGGAAGCGTGATCGCGAGCGGCGCGTGCTGCGCCGCCCGCTTGGCGTTGTACGCGTAGCCGCCGATGGTCGCCGTCAGGGCGAGCGCGACGAGCAGAAGTATATGGACGATCCGGCCCTTGCGGCTGGAATGCGGCCATCCGGATTCACGCCTGTCTTGCTCGTGCTGCTGCGCGTTGGCGGTTGGTTTCCCGAACGCCAGTTTCGCGCGCAGCCAGGGAAGGCGACGGGATGCGTTTCCGATGATCCACGGGTCTTCGCCCAGTCCCGCCTCTACCAACGTCTGTCGGTAACCGTCGCTGTCGAAAGGCACCATCCGATAGGTGATCGTTCGGGCCTCATCGTCGAAAAGGCAGTAGGGGGAACGGCAGTCGCCGACGCGCGGGTATCCGACGCTGCCGGGATTGATGATGTACCGCTTACCGTCTTCGAGCTCAAAGTCGGAGGGAGGAACGAAGTGAGGCGTGCCGGATGCGCCGATGACATAGATGCCCGGAAGATGGGAGTGTCCGACGAACAGGAGTTGCTCGTCGGTGGCCCTCCATGAGGGCAGCGCGTCCTTGGGGTCGATCACGTAGTGGAACGCGGCCGGATTGGAGAAGTCGCCGTGTGCGCAGCGGAAACCGGGGCCTTTGTATGTGAGGGGAAGCGATTTCAGCCATGCGATTCCGGTGGACGACAGCAGCTCGCGGTGGCGGAGCACGGCGGTTTTTGCGCGCGGCGAGAACGTCTCGGGGTCCACGATGCCGCAGACGGCCGCGTCGTGGTTGCCCATCAGCGTGTGCTGTACCACGCGGTAGACCGATTCAAGCACGGCGACCGGACTTGGGCCATAGCCCGAGATGTCGCCAAGACAAATGATTTTGTCGGCACCCATGTCGGCAATGTCCGCCAGCACAGTTTTCCATGCAGGCAGATTGGCGTGAAGGTCTGATACGATCGCGTAGCGCATGGCGGAATCGGGGTTGATGGAGTGCGTAAACGCGATAACTTTAACGGTAACACGGCGGGGGTGCAAGTCTGGAACGCATGACCCCGTTGGGCAGGGCGCATGGCAGTTCTGTTGGTGGACACCCTTCTTTATCCTTATCGTAATCGTAATCCTAATCGTAATCCGCTAAGGCGGGCGGAACCCACAACCCAATGTCCAATATCCAACAAGGAATGCCCAACCGAAGAAGTAGAATGCCTGCATGACCGTCCGAGTGCGACAACGCGATCGACGGCGACTTTCTCTTTCCTTGATCATTGGATATTCCTTGTTGGCTATTGGATATTGGTGTCCCGCCTTAGGATTAGGATTACGATCACTAGCATCCCATAGGAACCCCAAAAACGGCACACCGCCCCCTTTCCCCCGTTGATTCATTGGGCTTTTTCGTGATTTCAAAGGCGGTTCCGGAAGTGCGTTTGCCGGCGGA
>Ga0172375_10004535_pt1 | contig 20445 bp, 15 predicted proteins | sample LakKiv1m_FD_114537 | JGI IMG/M metagenome (GOLD analysis project Ga0172375, IMG submission 114537) | Freshwater microbial communities from Kabuno Bay, South-Kivu, Congo - kab_092012_11.1m | ecosystem: Environmental > Aquatic > Freshwater > Lake | place: Democratic Republic of the Congo...
AGCCATGGAGGCGCTCTGTCTGCGGGGGGGGCTGCGGCTGTCGGGGCCGCTCTGTGCCCGCCTGTGTCGCTGCCGGGAGGCAGAGGCCCTGCTGGACGCGTTGCCTGGGCCCCTGCGCCAGGTGGTCGTGCCGTTGCGCGAGGCCCCCTTGGCCGTGAGCGAGAACGCGCTCTGGAATGCCCTGTGGCGGCAGGCTCACGAGCACTTCGCCAACTTCGACCAGCCCATCGGCAGCCTCATCGCCTTCCCTTACCTGAAGCGGTTTGAGGCGCTGAACCTGGGGCGGGTGTTCGAAGCGGCTCGGCTGGGTCTTGGCGCCGGTGATATCCGGGAGATGATGATCGGGCCTGGCGATGTTTAGACCGGTCCCCATGTCCAAGGTGAACGTGCTGGTTCTGGGGCGCTATGTGACCCCGCTGACGCGGGCTCTCGGCGACCTGGGGCTCGTGCACCTGGTCGACGCCGTCGCGCAGAGCGAGCATAGACTGCTCGACGAGGTCAGCCGCGAGGCCGAGATCCGCGCCATCGAGCCGCTTGTCGGCCAGTGCACGGCCCTGCTCGAAGCCTTGGGCGTCAGCCCCCAGGCCGTACCGGCCGCCGTCAGCTTCGACCGGCCCCACATCGTGGCCCTGCTCGAGCGCCTCGAACGACAGCGCCACGAGATTGAGGCGCGCCTGCAAGGCCTGCTGCAGGAAGCCGGCCTGCTCTCGAAGGACGCAGAGCGCCTGCGCGGGTACCCGGTCCAGACCGTGCCCCTGGATGCCCTGCGCCAGCTCAGTCTGCTGTTCGTGGTGGCCGGGCGGATGTCCCCGTCTCACGTAGCGGTGGCCGCGGCCGCGCTGGCCGACCAGGCGGTCCTGCTGCACGATGACCAGGACCCGGCGCGTCGCGGCCAGGTGCTGGTCCTGGCTTCCCGCCGCGAGCGCCCGGCGGTGGAGGCCGTTCTGGCCCGCCTGGGGTTCGCCGCGATGCCCCTCCCCGAGGGGGCCGCGGGCCGCGCCGGCGAGGAGCAGCGGCGACTGGACGACCGCGTGACGAGGGCCCGTGCCCAGGTTGAGGTGGCGCGCCAGGAACTGGCCGCCCTGGCCCAGGCCCATGGAGGGGACCTGTTGGCGGCCCGCAACCAGCTCCAGGGCACACTGGCCGTCCTGCGGGCGCAGGAGTCCTTCGGCCGGAGTACCATGGTCTATTGTGTCTCGGGCTGGGTGCCGCACGCCCGCGTCCGGGAGGTCCGCCAGGTCGTGCAGCAGGTCACCGCCGACTCCGGGCTGGTGGAGGAACTGGCGCCGGAAGTGGACGAACGCGTGCGCGAGGGCCAGGAGGCGGTGCCCGTCCAGTTCGTTCCCAGTCGCTGGCTGAGGCCATTCCAGGGGCTGGTCGCGGCCTTTGGTGCCCCCCGCTATGACGAGCTCGACCCGAGCGCCTTCGTGGCTCTGAGCTTCGTGGGCATGTTCGGCATCATGTTCGGCGATGTCGGGCAGGGCCTGGCCATCGCCCTGCTGGGCCTGTGGCTGCAGCGCACCCGGCGGCCGGCCCTGCGGCCCTTTCGGGACGGCGGCGTGTTGCTGCTGTTCTGCGGGCTGTCGGCCACCGCCTTCGGGTTCTGCTACGGCAGTGTCTTCGGCTACGAGAACGCGCGATTTCTGCGGCCTTTGTGGCTCAGCCCGCTGCACGATGTCACGCGCATCCTGAAGGCGGCGGTGATCTTCGGGATCGTCTGCATCAGCGGGGCGGTCCTGATCAACATCGCCAACCGCGTGCGCCGACGGCGCTGGTTCGACTGCGTCTTCGACAAGTTCGGTGTCCTGGGCGTCATCTTCTACTGGGGGGCGCTGGGCATCGGGCTGAAGGCAGCCAAGGCAGGGGAACTGGACGCCGGCCAGTTCGTCTTCCTGGTGATCCTGCCGCTGGGGCTGTTGTTCCTGCGCGAGCCGCTGCACAACCTCCTGCACCGCCAGCCGGCCTTGCAGGGCGGCGCGATCGCCGTGTTCCTGGAGGCCTGTGTCCAGACCCTGGAGACGGTGACCGTCTTCCTGGGCAGTACCGTGAGCTTCGTGCGCGTGGGGGCCTTTGCCCTCAGCCATGCGGCGCTATGCCTGGCGGTCTACTCGGTGGTGGACATCATCGATCATCTCCCCGGCGGCGGGCTCTGGTCGGTTCTCGTCTTGATATTCGGCAATCTGCTGGTCATCTTCATGGAGGGCATGGTCGCCATGATCCAAGGACTGCGCCTGGAGTACTACGAGCTGTTCAGCAAGTACTTTCCCGGAGACGGGACCCCGTATCGGCCCTTCGTGCTGTCGGAATCGCCGCTGAGCCCAGAGAAAGGAGAGCAGGACGAATGAACGCAATGACACGGCCCCCTGCGCTGGTCCGAGGCCTGGCCGTGCTGGCGGGCGCCCTGAGCTGCGGGACCGCGCTGGCGCAGGCCGGCGAAGGCGCGGCTGAGAAGGCCCTGGCGGCGGCGTCGCCAGCGGCGGCCGTGGCGCCGTACTACGCGGCGGCTGTGGTGATGAGCGTGGCCTGCCTGGCGGCTGCCTACGCCGTGGGCAAGGTCGGCGCCGCCGCGCTGGGCGCGTCCGCGGAGAAGCCCGAACTGCTGGTCAAGTCCATCGTGCTGGTGGGTCTCGGCGAAGGGATTGCCGTGTTTGGTCTGATCATCAGTATGCTGCTGGTCGCCAAAGCCGGGTGAGGCCGGTCCCCCAGGCACGTCACACGGACCAGAGGCCATGTCGTTCCACATCATCGGCGACCAGGATACGGTTCTCGGCTTTCGCTTTGCCGGGGTGCCCGGGACCGTGGTGGCGACCCCGGAAGAGGCCAGCCAGGCGCTCCGCCAGGCCGTCAGCGCCGGGCGCTGCCAGATCCTGGTGCTGACCGAGCGGGTGGAACGGATGGTGCGGACCGAGGCCACCGCTCACCGCCTGGAGGCCACACCGCCCTACCTCGTCGTCATCGAGGACATGGCCGGCCCTGACGTTGACCGCAGGACCCTTCAGCAACTGATCGGCGAGGCCGTCGGCGTGCGCATGGTGCGCGACGCGTGACGCGGGCACCGACCCATGGATGCTACTGCAACCAGGCTTGAGCAGGAACTCCTCGTCGACGCCCGGCGCCAGGCCGAGCGCGTCACCGGGCGGGCGCGCGAGCAGGTCGCCCAGTCGCTGGCGGCCATGCGGGCCCAGGTGGCCGCGGAGCGGGAGGCGCAGTTGGCCGAGGCGCACCACGAAGCCGAGGTCCAGGCCCGGTCCGTGGCGGCGCGAGCCCGCCTCGATGAGCGGCGGCACTGGCTGCTGCTCCGGGAACAGTGCTTCGAGGGCCTGTTTGGCGGGGTCCTGGCGGCCCTGGAATCCGGCGTCGGCATTGACCGGGAGCGCTCTCTGAGGGAGCTGTTGCACGAGGCCCTGGAGGCGGTCGGCCCAGGCCCGGTGACGCTCCGGGTGGGCCCGGCAGCGGCGGCCCTGCTCAGCGAGGCGGCGATTGCCGAGGTGCAGGCCCAGGCCTGGCCTGCGGGCGGCCGTGGGGCTGCCGTCCGGCGCGTCGTCGAGGAGTCCCTGCGCCCGGGGGTGGTGGTGGAGAGCGCCGACGGCAGCCGCGTTTTCGACAACACCTACGCGACCCGCCTGGCGCGGCTCCGGGATTCCCTGCGGGCCATGGTCGCCGAGAGCCTGCCCGCCATGGAAAGCGATGACCATGCCTGAAACCATGGGCCAGCCTATGGCGTTGGCTGCCGCGGCCCCGGTGGTCGGTGAGATCATCCGGGTCAACGGACCCATCGTCGAAGCCCGCAACATGGCCACCGCCGGCATGCTCGAGGTGGTCGAGGCCGGGCACCTGCGCCTGGTGGGCGAGGTCATCCGCCTGCGCCACGGCGTGGCCACGGTCCAGGTCTACGAGAATACCTCCGGTCTGCGGCCCGGCGAGCCGGTCTACACGACCGGGAGGCCCCTCTCGGTCCGTCTCGGTCCCGGGCTGCTGGGCGCCATCTACGACGGCATCCAGCGTCCCCTGCGGGCCATTGCCGCGCAGTCCGGTCCGATGATCGGCCGAGGCCAGAAGCCACCCCCGCTGGACACGGCCCGGCCGTGGCCGTTCGAGCCGGCCTGTCGTCCGGGCGACGCGCTGACCGAGGGTCAGGTCTACGGCCGGGTGCGGGAAACGGAGAGCATCGAGCATCGGCTGCTGGTGCCCCCCGGGGTCAGCGGCACGGTGCTCGACATCGCGCCGGCCGGCAAGTGCTCGCTGGAGACCGTCGTCTGTCGCCTGCAGACAGCGGCCGGCCAGCGCGAACTCAGCCTCTGCCAGTGGTGGCCCGTCCGGACCCCGCGGCCGACGCGGGAACGCCGAGCCGTGGTGACGCCCCTGCTCACCGGCCTGCGCGTCATCGATACCTTCTTCCCGATCGCCAAAGGCGGGGCCGCGGCCATCCCCGGCGGGTTCGGCACCGGCAAGACCATGACGCAGCACTCCCTGGCCAAGTGGGCCGAGGCGCAGATCATCGTCTACATCGGCTGCGGCGAGCGCGGCAATGAGATGACCGCCGTCCTGCGGGAGTTCCCGGAACTGGTGGACCCGCGCACGGGCCGCTCCCTCATGGAGCGCACCATCCTCATCGCCAACACGTCGAACATGCCCGTGGCGGCCCGCGAGGTCAGCATCTACACGGGCATCACCCTGGCCGAGTACTACCGGGACATGGGCTACGACGTCGCGGTCATGGCGGACTCGACCTCTCGCTGGGCCGAGGCGCTGCGGGAGCTCTCGGGCCGGCTCGAGGAGATGCCTGCCGACGAGGGCTTCCCGGCCTATCTGCCCACCCGCCTGGCCAGTTTCTATGAGCGGGCCGGCAATGCCGTCACCCTGGGGGGATCTCCCGGCTCGGTCTCGGTGATCGGGGCCGTCTCGCCTCCGGGCGGAGATTTCAGCGAACCGGTGACCCAGCACACCTGCCGCTTCATCCGTTGCTTCTGGGCCCTGGACCGGGACCTGGCCAACGCGCGTCACTACCCCGCCATCAGTTGGCTGAACAGCTATAGCGAGTACCTCGCCGAGATCAGTCCCTGGTGGCAGGCGCAGGACCCTGAGTGGCGGCGTCAGCGGGAGGCTCTGATGGCACTGCTGCAGGATGAGGTCAAGCTGCAGCGCATCGCCCGTCTGGTGGGACCGGACGCGCTGCCGGACGCGCAGCGCCTGATCCTGCTGGTGGCGGACCTGGTCAAGAACGCCTTCCTGCAGCAGAACTCGTTTGACCCGGTAGACATGTACTGCTCGCCTGGCAAGCAGCTCTGGATGCTCCGGCTGCTGGTGCAGTTCTCCGAGCGCTCCCTGCGGGTCATCCGGCACGGCGGGGGCTTGGCAGACATTCGCGCTCTGGCCTCCGTCGAGCGGCTGGCCAGGATGAAGAACGCCGTGGCCAACGGGGACCAGGCCGGGATGGACACGCTGACGGAGTTCGTGGACCAGGACCTCAGTCGCCTGGAGAGGAGATTTGCCTGATGCGAGTCGCCGGACTCGAGTACCGTGGAGTGAAGGAGATCAACGGGCCGCTGATCTTCATCGAGGGCATCTCCGGTGTCGGCTTCGACGAACTGGTCGAGATCGTCGGCGCCGACGGCCAGCCGCGGCTGGGCCAGGTCCTCGACACCACGGCCGGGGCCGCCGTGGTCCAGGTCTTCGGCAGCACCGAGACGCTGAGCAACGCGGTCACCCGCCTGCGCTTCCTGGCCACCTCCCTGGAGGTCCCGGTCAGCCGCGAGATGCTGGGCCGCGTCTTCGATGGCCTCGGCCGCCCCAAGGACGGCCTCCCCCCGGTGCTCAGCGGCGACCGGCGGAGTGTGCACGGGCTGCCGATCAACCCTTACGCCCGGCACTACCCCCGTGACTTCATGCAGACCGGGGTCACGGCCATCGATCTGATGAACACCCTCGTGCGGGGGCAGAAGCTGCCCGTGTTCTCGGGCAACGGCCTGCCCCACAACCGTCTGGCGGCCCAGATCGTGCGCCAGGCCCGGCTGCTCAGCGAACAGGTCGAGTTCGCGATCGTCTTCGCCGCCATGGGGGTGAAGTACGACGTGGCCCGCTTCTTCGTGGACTCGTTCGAGCGCAGCGGGGTCCTCGGCAATGTGGCCCTCTTCCTGAGTCTGGCCGACGACCCGTCGGTGGAGCGCCTGGTGACCCCGCGCAGTGCCCTGACTCTGGCCGAGTACCTGGCCTTTGACGAGGATATGCACGTGCTGGTGATCATGACCGACATGACCAACTACTGCGAAGCCCTGCGCGAGATCGCCACGGCCCGCAGCGAGATCCCCAGCCGCAAGGGCTACCCAGGCTACCTCTACAGTGACCTGGCGAGCCTCTACGAACGTGCCGGTCGGCTCGAGGACCGCGAGGGCTCCATCACCCAGATGCCGGTCTTGACCATGCCCAGCGACGATATCAGCCACCCGGTGCCGGACCTCACCGGCTACATCACCGAGGGCCAGATCGTCCTCGACCGGGACATGTTCCAGCGCGGCATCTACCCACCCATCGCGGGGCTGCCGTCTCTCTCCCGCCTGATGAAGGATGGCATCGGCAAGGACCGCACGCGGGGCGACCATCCCCACCTCGCCTCGCAGTTGTTCGCCGCCTACTCGCACGTCAAAGACATCCGCGCCCTGGCCAGCGTCATCGGCGAGGAGGAACTCAGCCCGGCGGACAAGCTCTTCATCAAGTTCGGTGAGCAGTTCGAGCAGACGGTGGTGGCCCAGGGCGAAACCGAGAACCGCACCATCGAACAGAGCCTGCAGCTCGGCTGGGATGCCCTCCGGGTCCTTCCGCGTGCCGAACTGCTCCGGGTCACCGAGGAGGAACTCGCCGCCTACTATGACCCGGCCAATGGTGCCGTGTCCCGGGAGCGTGCCCTATGAGCCGGCTGAATGTCGCTCCCACCAAGAGCAACCAGTTGAGCCTCCGCCGCGACCTGGCCGTGGCCGCCGAAGGGTTTGCGTTGTTGGATCAGAAGCGTGAGATCCTGGTCATGGAACTGATGCGCCTTCTGGACCGCATCCGCGAGGTCCACGCCGAGGTCGAGCGGCGGCGGCGTCAGGCCTATGACACGTTGCGCAAGGCCATTGCCCGCAATGGCTCTCACCGGCTGCGCAACATCGCCTCGGGCGTACACTACGACCACCAGATCAGCAGCGGGACCCGGGTCACCGCCGGCGTCCGGGTCCCGCTCATCTCCATCAGCACCGGCGCTTTCTCAAGCCAGTTCGGCTTTGCCGGCAGCGACTCTCTGGCCGACCAGACCATGCAGGAGTTCCTGGCGCTGCTGGAGTCCATCGGGCGTCAGGCCGAGCTGGAGTCCACGGCCTGGCTCCTCGCCCGCGAGCTGAAGAAGACGCAGCGCCGCGTCAATGCCTTGGAACAGATCTTCATCCCTGATTTCAAAGACACATTGAGGTATGTCGGCGATGTCCTTGCCGGCAAAGACCTCGACGCGTTCTTCGTGATGAAACGGGTGAAACGCAACAACGAAGCCAAGGCCCGTGCCGGCGATCCGGGGGTGTGATACGCTGACCGAAGCCGTGGCGCCGGGGGGCCTGACGGCCTCCCGCTGGCAGCCACCCGCGGGGAGAGTGCCATGATCTTCGGACGACCGAAGCCGAACGGGACTCCGCCGCAGGCTGTGCCCAGCGTTCTGGGGCCGTTGCTGCTGGTGGTGGATGGCTCCGAGGTGGCGATAGCGGCCAGCCATCTCGCCGTGGGTCTGTCCAAGCCGTTGGGCAGCCCGCTGACGGCGGTCTACGTGGTGGACACCGCCACCATGGACTACCTCATGCAGTTGCGCATTTTCGTCCAGGACGAACGCGACGAGTTCGAGGCCGAGCTCGAACAGAACGGACAGCGCTGCCTGGACGCCGTGGCCAGCCTCGGGTGCGCCGCCGGCATCACGGTCCAAACGGTGCTCCGCAAAGGTCGCTTCCACAGTACCGTCCTGCACGAAGCCCGCCGACTAAAGGCCGGCATCATCATCCTGGCGGGCTGGAGCCAGTCGATCACGCGGAAGGACGCGGCCACCGTGGAACGGCAACTGCTCCTGGACCAGGCCGAGTGCCCGGTGCTGGTCGTCAAGGGCGACGCCGTCCGCAGGGCAGGGGCAGGGAGAGCCTGACGGCCCCCAGCCTGGGTGCCCCTTCGCACCCCAGTGGCTCGGCCGGTGAACTCGGCGAGGTCCCCCTGTGCCGAGTGGCTCTGGGTGCACGTGCGGCGATCCGCAGGCGTCCCATGCGGGCTCCGGGTCAACGCCCGGAACGCAGCGCCTCGTCAACGAATGAGCCCATGAAGGGGGCCGGCAGGAGCCCGTGGCGACGGGCTACCTCGCGGCCGCCGCGGAACACAATGAGGGTGGGCACCTTGATCAGGTTGCACTCCGCGATGAGGGCGCCCGTAAGGGCCAGGTCTGCCTCCACCACCACCAACCGTCCGACGTAGTCCTCGGCCAACCCGGTCAAGGCCGGTCGCATGGTCCGGCAGGTGACGCAGGACTGGCTGGTGAACGCCACCAGCACAGGCTTCCGGGACTCCCGGATGAGCTGCCGGACCTCGTCCGCAGACTGGGGGCGCACGACCCCCGGCGCAGGACGACTGCCGAGGCGGGTGCAGGCCGCGGCAACGAATACGGCCAGTCCGGCAGATAGCCAGACCCCGGCGCGAGCTCCGGCCCGCGCTCGCGTGGCCCGCCCGCCAGGGCGTGTGCCCCCACGAGCGTGCCCGTCATACCACGTGGACGTCAGCCGTTGAGCATCGCTGGACCGGCCGCGGCCACAGGGGCGAACGCCCCCGCGGCCATGCCCACGAGGCCGTGGGCGCTCCAGCCGGAAGACCGGGGACTGCGCGGTCGCAGGGCGCGGTACCGGCCCATACTCTACGCCGGGCGTGGAGTCGGTATCAGACGGTCTCAGCGCCTCACTCAACACCGTTCTCCAGTCTGCCGTCAGGCCGCACGACCGCGCCTGTGGCGGCGCTCCGCTTGGCCGCGTCCACCACCGCCATGACCCGTCGTGCCTGGGCCACGGTGACCAGGGGAACGGCACCGTCCACCAGCGCCTGGCGCAGGTTCTCGTAGAAGCCGCGCCAGTGTCCCGGCAGCGTCGGCACCACCCGCTCGGCGTCCCGCGTGCGGAGCACGCCATACTGGCCCTCGGGTTCCACGGCGGCGTCGATATCGCCCGCCATCATGGCCTTCTCCTGCGGGTCCAGGCCGTGCTTGCTGAAGGTCGCCAGGGTCCCGCGCACGTAGAAGCGCGGTTTCGGCACGGCGGCCAGGCTTGAGACATCGACCACGGCCGTGCGCCCCGACGCGAAGGAGATGACCACGAAGCCCTCGCTTTCCACGTCGCGTTCGGGCAGGTCGAAGTGCGTCCGGCAGTAGACGCCGGAGACCGCCTCGGGGAAGAGCACCAGGATCTGGTCCAGGAGGTGCGCACCGAGGTCATAGAGCTTGCCACCCCCCATGGCGGCCTGGCCGCGCCAGCCACCCCAGATGCCGAACCCCTGCCAGGCCATCTCGATCCAGCGCACGTCCCCCAGGGCACCCGTCTCCATGAGCTGGCAGACCGTGAGGAAGTCGCCATCCAGCCGGCGGTTCTGGAACACGGTCAGGAGCCGGTCATGGCGCCGGGCCGCTTCGATCATGCGGTCGCACTGGCTCAGGTCCAGGCACATGACCTTGTCCGTCAGGACATGCTTGCCGGCCTCCAGGGCGGCTACCGCCTGGGCCGCGTGGGCGCCGTTCGGCGTGGCCAGTACCACCATGTCGACGGCCTCGTCGCACAGGGCCTCGCCCAGCGTGGCGTACGTCCGGCAGCCTTGCTCGGCAGACACCGCCTGGCGCTTGGCCGGGTCCGCCGACACGACCCCATGCAGAACGAGTCCCGGGGTACCCCGGATCAGGGTGCAGTGACAGCAGCGCCCCCAGCGGCCGTAGCCGACAACCACCAGCCTGGGCGCATGGTCAAGCCGAGTCACCGACACACCTCCGTTGACCGGTCAGAGCCAGGGACCGCGACAACATAGCACGCGAGAGCCCGACCGCGTGCCCCGTGTCGTTCACCAAGAGGCCGTATGGCGAGCGGCGCTACGAGCGCACACCGGCATCGCCCACAACGCTTCCCAGCGGAACGTGCTGTCGGCGCCGCCGGTCCTATGGCTCCCATGCCTCCCATTCTTCCCATACCTCCCATTCCCCCGGCCCGGCGGCGCGCCTTCGGGTCATGGGAACGATAGGACCGATGGGGAAGCATGGGAGCGCTGGGACTGCGCGTCGCCCCAGTGACAGATCCGTGCGCGCGACGGCCTGGGTGAGCAAGGCCACCGCAGCCGACGGAATGCCGCCCGCAGGGCGCTGCCGCCCGGTCCCAAAGCCGGGACCTCACCACGGTTACCCGGGGCAGCCATGCCGGGCCCGGGCGAGGCCTGGCCAGCACCGCCTGGAAGGGCTACGTTTCCGCAGCGTATCAGGGATCCGTAGAGGCCAGTCGCCCACGCGCGGTTGGCCTCCGGGCCCCGAGGAGCCTCTGTGAAGCGACACATCACGGTCTGTGCAGCCCTGGGGTTGGTCGCCTGGGCCACTGCCGCAGACCTGCATTTCGGTTTCGAGCAGGACCTCGAGGGCTGGGCCATCGTCGAGGGTGGTTTCGGCGCCTTCCGCTGCAACCGCGACGCCTATCACCACGTCGGCGGTCCCTACCGCAAGGAAGGTCATGTCTTCCTCAGTACCTTGGAGAGCCCGGAAGGCCGGCCTGACGATGCCTACACCGGTGTCGCCGAGTCCCCGGTGCTGCGCCTCGAGGGACCGTCGGTGCGCTTCATGGTCGGCGGCGGCAACCACGCCAACACCTACGTGGCCCTCTGCCTCCTGGACGGCCGCGAGGTCCGCCGGGCCCAGGGCGTGTGTGACCAGAAGATGGTGGACGTCGACTGGGACGTGAAGGACCTGGTCGGACAGCAGGTCTTTCTGCGGGTCAGCGATGGCCACCCGGGTGGCTGGGGCCATGTCACCCTCGACGACGTCCAGCTCCAGGGCAGCCTCGATCCGGAGGCGACGGCGCGGTACCGTTCCGGCCGCAAGCCGATACTGCCGGCGCTGGTGGCCCTGACGCCCCCCAAGCCCGCCGAGCCACCCCGGCGGTTACCCTCCTCCGGGACCCCCGAGTCGCTGCAGACCGCCATCCGTGACCTGATGGCCAGCTTCGGCGCCCGCTACCCCGACGGGGCCCGCTTCCTGCAGGAACTCGACGGCATCCGGCCGCGCCTCGAGACGGGAGATGACGCGGCCAGGCAGGCGGCCCGGACTCAGTTCGAGGCCCTGCAGAAGCAGGCCCTGACAGCGAACCCCTTGGTGCGTGAGCAGCCTATCCTCTTCGTGGTCAGGAACCAGTACAAGCCGGACCATCACAACACCGAAACCATGTTCCAGACGGACACGGTCAACACCGGCAGTTACCAGGGCGGCGGCGCGCTGAAGGCCCTTGACTTCGGGGCCGGCCTGGACGGCCGGGTGGCGCTGCTGCTCGATGCCGGTCCGGAGGCTGTGGCCCGGGACCCCGATGTCCACTTCTCCGGGACCCGCCTGCTCTTCGCCATGCGCCGGTCCGTTGCCGACAATTACCATATCTACGAGGTCAACGCCGATGGCACCGGCCTGCGCCAGCTCACCGCGGCGGCCGGCGTCACCGACATCGATCCCCTCTACCTCCCTGACGACAGCATCGCTTTCACCTCCACCCGGCAGCCCAAATTCTGCATGTGCAACGTGCACATCATGGGCAACCTGTTCTGCATGGACGCCGATGGCGCCAACGTGCACCAGATCGGCAAGAGCACCCTCCACGAGGGCCACGGCTCCCTTACCCCCGATGGCCGGATCCTCTACGACCGCTGGGAGTATGTCGACCGGAACTTCGGCGACGCCCAGGGCCTCTGGACGGTGAACCCCGACGGCACCAACCATGCGGTCTTCTGGGGCAACAACACGAACTCACCCGGCGGGGTCCTCGACCCGCGCATCATCCCCGGCACCCGGCTCGTGGTGTCCACCTTCGGCTCCTGCCACGACCGGCCCTGGGGTGCCATCGCCATCGTCGACCGCCGCCGGGCCCTGGATGGCCGCGAGGCCGTGGCGCACATTTGGCCGGCGTCCGCCATGGACCTCGTCGGCCAGGGCGACTTCGACACCTTCACCCGCGTCTGGCCGCGGTACGAGGACCCCTACCCCCTCGGGCAGGCTGCTTCCGGCACCTCCCCGGTGTCGGCGGGGAAGTACTTCCTCTGCTCCCGCATGACCGGCCAGGGCGAACAGATGGGCCTGGTGCTGCTGGATGTTTTCGGGAACGAGGTGTTGCTGCACAGCGAAGCTCCGGGCTGCTATGACCCCATGCCCCTGGCACCGCGTCCACGGCCCATGTCCATACCCTCGCGCCGCCAGCCGGACGGTGCGACCGGGACGATGTATGTCGCCGATGTCTACCGCGGCACCCACATGGCTGGCGTCGAGCGGGGTCAGGTGCGCTACCTGCGCGTCGTCGAGTCCCCGGAAAAGCGCTTCTGGACCGGTCCTGCCTGGGGCGGGCAGGGCGTCCACCGGCCCGCCATGAACTGGCACAGCTTCGAGAACAAGCGCATCCTCGGCACGGTCCCGGTGCAGCCGGACGGGTCCGCCTGCTTCGAGGTCCTGGCGGAGACCTTCGTCTACTTCCAGCTCCTCGATGAGCAGGGCATGATGGTTCAGTCGATGCGCAGCGGCACCATGGTGCAGCCCGGCGAGGTGACCGGCTGCGTGGGCTGCCACGAGGCGCGCCAGTCTGCCCCGGCGGCCGCGAGGTCGCCCCCGGCCGCCACCGCGTCGGCGCCCGCGACCCTCACCGGCTGGTACGGCCCACCGCGGCTTTTCAGCTTCCTGGATGAGGTGCAGCCTGTCTTCGACCGGCACTGCGCCGGGTGCCATGACTTCGGTAAGCCCGCCGGCGAGAAACTGCTGCTGGTGCGTGACCGTGCCGAGACCTTCAACGCGTCCTATACCGAGATGTGGCGCCGTCGGGCCATCGCCGCCATCGGCGCCGGACCGGCCGAGACGCAATCCGCGCGCTCCTGGGGCAGTCATGCCAGCAAACTCGTGCAGGCCCTCCGCAAGGGCCACAACAACGTCCGGCTCTCCCCCGAGGAGTTCGACCGCATCGTCACCTGGATCGATATCAACGCGCCCTATTACCCGACCTACGCCAGTGCCTTCCCCGATAACCTGACCGGCCGGTGCCCCATCGAGCCGAAGGCCATGCAGCGACTGACCGAACTGACCGGCGTGCCCTTCAACGACCTGGCCAGTTTCGGCGCCAGCCGAGGCCCCCAGATCAGCTTCGACCGGCCTGAACTGAGCCCCTGCCTCAAGGGTCTGGCCAGTGGCCCTGCTGCCGCCCTGGAAGAAGCCCTCACCATCGTCCGGCAGGGCGCCACGGCGCTCGCCGCCACCCCGCGGGGTGACAGCACCGCCGAGGGCATCGCCATGTGCCCCACCGACCGCCAGCGCGAGGAGTTCTACCAGGCGCGTCGGCTCATCGAGACGGAGGCCCGGCGGGCCCTCGCCACGGGGGCCCGCGTCTACGACCCAGGCCTGCCGGGGCCTGGCCAGTAGCGCCGATTCGCTGGCGTCATACCGGCGCACTGGGGCTCCTCACCCGGCCACGCCAGGAGCGTCTGGAGTGCGGGTCCTCCGCAACCCGCCGCCGGGATGCGGAGGTCCCGGCCTCCAAACCGCTGGGGGCTCTCGGCGGTCTGGGGTGGGAGTGCGCCAGGCAGAAAAGGGGAACAGCACCGTGATCAGTCCCAAGGAATGGCATTGCCCGTCAGGCGCCGCCCGGGGTGCGGTGGTCGGTGCCGGGTGGCTCCTTGCCCTGGGCCTGGCGGCCCATGCCGGCACCCTCTGGCAGATCGGCCAGCGCGACAACAGCACCGCCGAGTTCGCCCTCGCCCCGGCCGACTACCGGGCGTACCGTGCGCCAGGCTTCTTCGTCGTCGGCGAGTCCGATCCCAAGCGCGACTGGCCGTACGTCCAGCCCGGCACCATCGACGGCGGTTGGGCCCCCGGCACCCCACAGACCGCCCAGGTGCGCTTCGGCCTGCAGGCGGCTCCGACGGGTGACGGCCGCCTGATCCTGGACTTCGCCGACACGCACGCGGTGGACCCGCCCGTGCTGCGGGTGGAAGTCAACGAGCAGTCCTGGGAGTTCCAGACACCCAAGGGCGCCGGCGATGCCTCGGTGTTCGGCGACCCGGCGCAGGGCCGCGAGCATGTGATCGAGGTGACGGTCCCCGCGACGGCGCTGAGGGCCGGGGAGAACCGCGTGGCGGTGACCACGCTCCGGGGCTCATGGGTCCTGTGGGACGCGCTCTGCTTCGAGGCGCCGGCCGGCACCGCCCTGGCCCCGGTGCCGCCTGGCACCGTGGTCGCGGCGGTCCGGGGGACGGGAGTGCTGGTGGAACGCGCCGGCCGGCTGTTCCAGCCCGTCGCCCTGTCCGTGACGCGTATCGGCCCTCCCTGCGAGGCCTCGGTACAGGTGGGTGAGGAGCCGCCGGTGCCCATCTCCCTGAAGGGCGGTCCGCAGACCCTCGAGGTGCTGGCTCCGGATGCGCCTCGCGAGACGCCGGTGGCCGTCACCCTGGCGGCTGGTGGCACCACCCTCGCCCGCGAGACGGTCACCCTCAAGCCCGTGCGCCGCTGGGAAGTCTACATCCTGATGCACTCCCACGTCGACATCGGCTACACGCATATCCAGCCGGAGATCGCGCAGAAACAGGCCCAGAACGTCACCCATGCCCTGGAACTCATCCAGGCGACCCGCGACTTCCCGCAGGGAGCACGCTTCAAGTGGAACCTGGAGGTGCTCTGGCCCTACGAGCAGTTCCTCGCCGTAGCGACCGCCGAGCAGAGGGCGGCCTTCGACCAGGCCGTCCGCGCCGGCAGCATCGGCGTCGATGCCATGTATGCCAACCTGCTGACCGGGCTCTGCCGGGGCGAGGAACTGGTCCGCCAGTTCACCTTCGCCGCCGAGCTCGGCCGGCGCTGCGGGGTGGGCGTGGACTCGATGATGATCAGCGATGTCCCAGGCCTGACCTGGGGCGTGGTGCCGGCCCTGGCCCAGAGCGGCGTGAAGTACATCTCCGCTGGCCCCAACGCCGGGCGCGGCATGGAGGGCGACCGCATCGGCTACGTGCGCGTCCAGTGGGAGCATAGGCCCTTCTACTGGCTGTCGCCCTCGGGACGTGAGAAGGTCCTCTACTGGGGCGCCCAGGGCGGTTACTCCTTCGGCCACCACTACCCGTCCGTCCAGGCCGGGTTGCCGCACCTGCTGCAGCGCCTGGTTGATCTCGAGTATCCCTACGACATCGTACAGTTGCGCTGGTCCAAGGGGGACAATGGTCCGGCGGACGAGGGGGTGATGCCGGCGGTGCGCGACTGGAACGCGACTCACGCGTACCCGAAGCTGATCGTCGCCACCACGGGCGAGGCCTTCCGGGCCTTTGAGAAGCGCTACGGCGAGACGCTGCCGACATACCGCGGCGACCTCACGCCCTACTGGGAGGACGGCGCGCCTTCCTCCGCACGCGAAACCGGCCTGAACCGCGGTTCCGCCGATCGCCTGTCGCAGGCTGAGGCTCTGTGGGCTATGCGACCGCCGGCACCCTACCCCGCCGCCGTCTTCGCCGCCGCCTGGAAGAACGTGGCGATGTACAGCGAACACACCTGGGGCGCCCACAACAGCATCCACCAGCCCGACGTCGAGTTCGTGCAGACGCAGTGGCGCTACAAACAGGCCTATGCCCTCGATGCTGACCGCCAGTCCCGCGAACTCCTGAGCCAGGCCCTGCCGGCCCCGGCCGCCGAGACGCCGGCCGCCGTGGACGTGTTCAACACTGCCTCCTGGCCGCGCACCGACCTGGTCACCCTCCCGAGCGCCACCCGCGGCGATGTCGTCCGGGACGGCGATGGCCATCGGGTCCCCTCGCAGCGGCTGTCCAGCGGGGAGTTGGTGTTCCTCGCGTCCGACGTACCGGCCTTCGGCGCCCGGCGCTACCGCCTGGAGGCGGGCGCTGGAGCCGGCCTCGGCAAGGCCGCTGCGTCAGGGACCACGCTGACCACGCCACACCTCGCCGTGACCCTCGACCCGGCCACGGGGGTCATTGCCAGCCTGCGCCGGCAGGGCCTCGAGGCCGACCTCGCCGACGGCAAGCTCAACGAGTACCTCTACCTGCCCGGGGGCAACGTTCGGGACGCGCTCCCGAGCGGCCCGGCCCGGGTGACCGTCCAGGAGCCCGGCCCCCTCGTCGCCTCGCTGCGCGTCGAGAGCAATGCGCCCGGCTGCCGCGCCCTGGTGCGCGAGGTCCGCGTCGTGGACGGACTGGACCGCGTCGAGATCGCCAACCTCGTCGACAAGCTGCCCGTACGCGCCGTCGAGGGCGTCCACTTCGGCTTCGCCTTCAACGTTCCCCAGGCACGCGTCCGCATGAACAGTGCCCTGGCCGTGGCCGAGCCTGAAAAAGACCAGCTCCCGGGCGCCTGCAAGAACTGGTTCTCGGTCGAGCGCTGGGTCGACGTGGCCAACGATACCTATGGGGTCACCTGGGCCACCGTGGATGCGCCCCTGGTGGAGATGGGCGGCCTCACCGCCAACCTGCCGCGCGGGCAGCCGGACCCGAATGCCTACCTCAAGACGATCGAGGCCTCGCCCAGGCTCTACTCCTGGGTCATGAATAACCACTGGCACACGAACTACCGGGCTGACCAGGAGGGCCCGACGACTTTCCGCTATGCCATCCGGCCGCACGCGGGCTACGACCCCCTCGTGGCCCATCGCTTCGGCATCGAGAGTACACAGCCCCTGCTCGTCGTCCCGGCCTACGGTGAGGGCCCCGCAGCGCCGCGCCTGCGGCTCCAGCCCCACGGGGTGGTCGCCACGACGCTCAAGCCCAGTGCCGACGGCAAGGGCCTCATCGTGCGGCTCTTCGCCGCCTCGGGGCGGGACGAGCGCGCGATTCTGACCTGGACCGCACCCGCGCCCCGGACCGTGTGGCGCAGCAACGCTCTCGAAGAGCCTCTGGCCCCCCTCGATGGCCCCATCGGCGTGGCCGCCTGGGAGGTGGTCACGATCCGGGTGGAACCGTAACCGCCTCAAACTCAGGCACGTCGTCCTCGCTCCAGATGCCCGCGAACTCCGCGAACTCCGCCCGGCGGTCGGCGGCCGAGGGGGCCCCGACGCCGACCCTCTCGGCCAGCAGCTCCTTGACCGTCCGGTTCAGGCTCTTCCCTTCCTTCCGCGCCTTGGCCCGGATGCGCTTCTCGACCGCCGCGTCCACGGCATGTATGGTCATGACCGCCATGGTGGTAGCTCCTTGATGCATAGATGCACCATCATGATGCAACCATACACCATCCCGGCCAGCCTCCAGTGCCCGAGCCCGGCGGCAGGGGGCTCCGTGTGCCGGACGGCCGACCGTGCCAGCGCGGGAACATGAGACGGGTATCCGGCACCGCTCGCTGCCGGCGGCGATCACTTCCCGGCAGTCACCGAGAGGGCCTTCAGTGGCACCGCGGTCGCCAGCCGGCGGTCGTCGGCATCGGCGACCGCCACCACCAGTCGCAGGACACGCGGTCCCGTCATGCTGGCGGCGGCGGCGGCGATGAGGAGATGGCTCGTGAACACGCCGTCGCCGGCGGCCTGGTCGGCTCAGGCACGTGCAGGGGCTGCGAACAAGGACGCCATGTCGTTCGGGAGAGGCGAGTCGAGATCGAGCACCGCGTCGGTCAACGGATGCTGGAAACGCAAGCGGGAGGCGTGCAGGGCCTGCCGGTCCAGGCGCAGGCCGCGGCGATCGGCGTCGGTCAGGGTCTTCTCGATGAAGCGAAGGTAGCAGCCCTCGTCCAGGCCGTAGACCTTGTCGCCCACCAGCGGGTAGCCAAGGGCCAGGAGCGTGGCGCGGATCTGGTGCGTGCGGCCCGTACCCAGGCGGGCCCGGACCAGGGTCATTCCGGCGTGCTGTCGCAGGGGCTCGAACCACGTCTCCGCGGCCTGGCTGTCCGCCGGTGCCTCGGCGCCAGCCTCCGCGCTGACGAAGCGTTGTTTCTTGCGCAGAGCACTGGTCGCGTCCGCCACCAGCCAACCCCGCGCGTGCACGGCCTCAGCCATGGCCCCCTCGACGATGGCCAGGTACTCCTTCACCATGGCTTTACGCCGGGAGGGTTGCCCCAGGCGGCGCGCGGCCAGGGGTGTGTGGGCGATCAGCACCAGGCCCGAGGTCTCCCGGTCCAGCCGGTTCACGAAGAGCAGGTCCGCTCCCCCAAGGTCCCGCCGCAGGATGGCCCAGAGCGTGTGGCGGAAGAACCGGCCGGCCGGGTGGCAGGGCAGGTCCCCCGGCTTGTCCACCACTAGGACGGCGTCGTCTTGGTAGCGGATGCTGTATCCCGTGGCCACGGGTGGTTCCGGCAGCCCTGGTACCAGGTACTCCACGGCGTCGCCCGCGGTCAGCGCCGTGCCCGCCAGGCCCCGGGTCTCGTTGACCAGTACCGCTCCCTCCCGGCACAGGCGCTCCCACTCCGCGCGCGGATGATAGGTAAAACGTTCCGCCAGCAGGTCGAGGAGCGGTCGTCCACTCCAGGCCTTGGGGACGGTGATCTTGGCGCGACGGTCCATGGGCGCCCTTCCATTAGCCCCCTGGCGGCACCGCGGAACGCCGGACCCGGCGCCAAGCAGCCTCTGGCCGCACCCCGACGCGCGTTCTCGTGCCGTTGGGGCGGTCGCGGCTACGCACTGTGACCCGGCGCTGCTTTGCCTGTGCGTGCTCCACACGCGGAGTCCGGTCCGATCCTGGTAGTGTTCCACCTTCCGCTGGTGGTCAGGGCGAAGCCCCATAGCAGTCACGCAAGGAACACACAGGTTCCGGCGCAAGTGCTAATGCACCCAGCGGAAGCTGCCGAGGATGCGGTCTGCCATGCGGCGGTGGCGGTCCAGCGAGGTCTGGCGTGTCTGCAGGTCCACCACCGTCACGCGGTTGCTCTTTTCCATGACCGCCACCAGGTGGGCCTCGATGCCCTGCGGCCCCTGCATCTGGTAGACCACCAGCCTCCCGGAGGCCGCCGGCACCGTGACCGGGACGCTCTCGAAGAGCCGCAGGTTCTCGACCCTGAGGCCCGTTCCGGCGGGCTCGCCACGCGGCCATTGCCCCCACTCCGATGGGTCCGTGGGGGGCAGTTCCATCGCCAGGAACACGGTCAGACGGGGGTCCGGAAGCAGGTCCAGGCCCAGGGCCACCCGGCTGTACTGGCCGCGCAGTCGGGCGACACTGCTGCTCAGCGTCTGGCGCGCCACCACCTGGAGTTCCGTCAGCGTGAAGGCAAGCAGGCGCGCGCTGTCCCGGCCGGTTCCGGGGCCGCCCGGCTTGCCCGCGTCTTCCGGGGACTGTGCGGTGATGGAGCCGTCGGGCTGTTCCTTGGGTGTCCAGGCGTTCGGGATGCAGAGGGAGAAACCGCCGGCAGCACTGACGACACGGGGTCCCGGACTCCGGTGCGGGAACCAGAATCCCAGAAACCAGACCGCCAGGGCCGCCACGCCAATACCCAGCAACCAACCCATCACCCTCATCGCCGCACCCCCCACGTGCCGGGTGCCGCTGCGCAGCACCCCATGACCCAGGGCCCCATGCCTGTCCCGCACGGCAACACCCCGGTACCCAGTGCGTGGGACCAGGAGGCCCTCGTCATCACAACGTAGTACGTTACACCCCAGTAGGCTTGGCGCGCAACCTGTGCCGCGACCGACCGTCGGCGGGCAGTGGCGGGGGCGCCCACCGGTGCATGGGCGGCGGGTGCGGCTGCCGCCAGGGCCCCGGTCCTGGCCCCGAATGCGCGAGTTGGCGGGGCGTGAGTAGCTCCTTCCGCCCGCCGGGGTTCGTGTCGGCATGGAGAACGCAGATGAGCCGATGGCTGGCATTGCCCCGGGGCAGACTGGCGGCTTTGGCCGCCGGCACGGCCTGCAGCGCGGTGGTCAGCGGGCAGGGCCTGCCGGGGGGCGCGGCGCCCACCCTCCGGGGCTCGGCAGGGACGGTGGCCGTGTTCGCGTCTGCCGAGAACCCCCGCTGGAGTGCCTTCCGCGACCCCGGAGCGGGACTCGAGTGGACCATCGCCGGGGCAGGGCTCGCGGTGGATACCCGCGACGGCCGGCATGCCGAGCTGGGCCTGCGTGCCTCGTCCGTTACGGTCGACTCCGAGGAGGCCAGTGCCGACACCGCCCTCGAGGAGGTCGGCACCGTCGTCCGGCGCCGGATCTCGTTCTGCGCCGATGGCCGGACGCTGAGGCTCCGCACCGCCCTGCGCGCCTTGGGGGACCCGGTCGCGCTCAAACGGGTCACACTCCT
>Ga0172375_10004537_pt1 | contig 20440 bp, 26 predicted proteins | sample LakKiv1m_FD_114537 | JGI IMG/M metagenome (GOLD analysis project Ga0172375, IMG submission 114537) | Freshwater microbial communities from Kabuno Bay, South-Kivu, Congo - kab_092012_11.1m | ecosystem: Environmental > Aquatic > Freshwater > Lake | place: Democratic Republic of the Congo...
ACCTTTGCATTGAATAATTTCTCTTTCATTTGTTCTACTCTTTCTTGCGGAGAAACTTGCGCAGAAGCTACTCTTTCTTCGTAAATTCTTTTGAGCTGTGGATCCAATCCTTTCCTGGTTAATCCTTCCTTAGCAACCTCTACCAAAGGATGGAATGTCTTGAAACCCCTGCAGAATGCGGCTGCACGGTCTTTAAGAGGATAAATAGTGGTTTGAGTCATTGTACTACTCCTTGCAGACAGGAAGTTTTGTATAGCCAGATATTTTTGAGAATGACAGAACCATCTTAACTTCTGCTAAATCAGGAGTAACAAACTCTGTTGTTGCATTGATGCTCATTCCTCCTGGAAACTTCCCTGATTTTATAATCTTTCCAGTATTGAATTTTATTGAGCCGTCTGGAGTAACACATTCCATTGCGTCTCTGTTCATAGTTAATGCAGATGGACATACAATCATGTTTCCATTTGGCGCTATGCATTCTCTTTTTGGTTCTGGATCAGGTTTGCATCCCGAGACTAAAGCAGCAAGTGCGATAGATGCGATAACTACTCCATTTCGTATTGAATTAGCTCTTAATTTCATTCGTACACCGACAATTAGCTTTATTGCGTTTATTATATAAAACTTTCTTTTATTTACTCTTTTAGCAACGGTTAATTAGTTAAATATAAAAAAGTTCTTGAATTTCAAGAAATCTTATAGATTCTTGTATCTTGAACGTATTTCAAGACGTCTAAAAGAATTAAAGAAATAAGAAAAAAAATAATAACGACTAGTTTTTAGCCATCTCTTTTTCTTGCTTTGGAATCTGCGCTTTAAGCAAATCCAATGCTTCCGTAATCTGTTTTTTTGTTAACTCCTGCCCTACCTGGTTTACAGGAGGCTTAAGGGCCAGCATTTCTTTTATTCTTGTGAAATCTTTTTCACTAGGAACAAATGCAGTTCGTTCTGGAAGTTCAGTAACAAAATTAATCCGATGTAACGTTGCGCTAGTCACCTTTCCTTCTTCCATTTCCACTTCTACATGATATTTTTGGGCTAGGTCTATATTTGACTTAAAAGTTCCGGTAAATTTATCTTCGTCTTCAGGCATAATTTCACCTTAGTTAATATGCATCATGCTAATTTTTTAATCCTATTCTTAAGCAGAACGTATTCAATTTGCACGTTTCGCATTTTGGTTTCTTAGGAGTGCAGATCGTCTGCCCATATGCAACAAATGTTTTGTTGAAAATTCGCTTTAGATTATCCGGAACAATCTCATTCAGTTTCTTCTCAGTATCATCTGGCCGTTTCGTATTTACTAATCCTAAACGATTAGATATTCTATGCACATGGACATCCACTCCGATTGTGTTTTTGTTAAATGCGCGGGCTAAGACGATATTGACAGTTTTTCTTCCGACTCCTGGCAAAGATAAAAGATCATCTATGGAATCAGGGACTCTGGAATTATGGCTTGTTGCGAGAGTTCTGGACAATTCTATCAAATATTTTGTTTTTGTGCGATAGAATCCAACCCCGTATAATGATTTTTCGAGCGAAGTTCTACTGAGTTTGAGAACATCCTTTGGAGTTTTAATCTGCTTGAACAATCTATTTACAATTGGAATGCTGGTGCTATCTTTTGTTCTCGCAGAAAGCATGGTTGAAACTAGAATCTGGAAATTATTTTTCGCTGTGCTTTCGAATAAATGAACTGGCGCATGCTTCGTTCGGGAATCCTTCTGCATTATGTGAATTATCTGCGCTATCTCGTCCATTACATCTTTATCTCTGTGCAGATCGTTTTTCTATTTGTCAATAGTGCTTCAACACGATCCACTTTGCTTGCGTTTACAACATAAATCGGGGCTTTCAACTTAGTTAATTCCTTTATTTTTCCCTCCATTCCGCCAGTAACATCAGGTGCGCCTGCAGAACTTCGAACGTGTTTCATTATTTCTGCAAAATTTTTCCTGTCTATTTTCTGGACTACTTTCCCTTCAACAAGAATACCGTCAACATTCGTTCCCATGATTATCTTCTTTGCTTTTTTTCCAAGATATGCGGCAATTTGATCGCCAGAACAGACAGAGCCTTTTATGCTGTCGTCCAGTACCATATCCCCGTAAAGAACTGGAAGAAAACCTGCCTTTAAATATCTCATTACTATATCTTCATCAAACTTGATTATTCTTTTTTTCTTTTGTCGGATTATTGCAGTAGGAGGAAGCGAAACTGCCGGAACCCCGTTTTTGATTATTGCATCAACAACCATCTGAGAAAGATATGAGCATGCCGCGTGGGTATCCGCATATCCCATAAGGTCTTTGTCTGTTTTTACCCCCTCTTCTATGCAATGGGCCAATACTGGTGCATGGCCGAATGAACCTGCACCGTGTATAAGAACGAAATCGTGCACTCCTTTTCTCCAAACGATTGCGATTGTCTGGGCCAGCCTGCTGATATTTATTTCATCAGGCTCCATATATCCGTGTTTTTTAGTAAGGACACTACCGCCTATTTTCAATATTTGCATACTTACATATACTTCAGCATGGTTTAAAAGTTTAAATGCGTTGAATATTTATGCGTATTTTAGTTGCAATTACAGGAGCTTCCGGCATAATTTATGGAAAAAGACTCTTGGAAACACTGAAAAAAACAAGAGGTTGCGAAGTTAATACTATTGTCAGCAATGGCGCAATTGGAGTGGCTGAAGCTGAAGGCGAAAAACTTCCGAAAAGTGATTTTGAAGAAACTGATCTGGCAGCCCCTTTTGCTTCCGGATCCCATAAAATGGATGCAATGATTATCTGCCCTTGCTCAGTGAAAACGCTTGGGGAAATTGCAAACGGAGTCGAAAGCAACTTAGTTACTCGTGCTGCGGAAGTAATGCTGAAAGAAAGAAGAAAACTTGTTTTAGTAGTACGTGAAACTCCGCTCTCATATATTGTAATAAAGAATATGGAGACCGTTACACTTGCTGGAGGAGTAATATTACCTGCTTGTCCTGGATTCTATCATAATCCAAAAAAAATAGGAGACTTGGTGGATTTCGTAGTTGGAAAGACACTGGACCAGTTGAATATAGCGAATAAACTATTCAAACGATGGAAGGAATAGAGGTTGATTTGATGATGTCATTCAGAGATTTTATCGACAAACTAAGGAAGGAAAAAAAACTTGTGGAACTGAAAAAACCAGTTTCAAAACATCTTGAGCTTGCAGGAATATGCGCAGTATTAGACGAAAAACCAGTTTATACTGAAAAAATAAAGGAGAATGGGGGGGCAAGGGTTGCCGCAAATGTATTTTCTACTCGAGATTTGGTTTGCGAATATCTCGGATGCCCTTCAGAACAGCTTATTCCAAAACTCGTTCACGCAGTGAATCGCCCATCAAAACCGAAATTAATTGATGAAAAAAAAGCTCCTGTTCTAGAAGTAACCGAATCTGGCGTTGATTTATCCAAATTTCCAATTCCATTCCATGCAGAAAAAGACGGAGGACCATATTTTGCGTCTGCAATAGTAATCGCACAAGATAAAGAACTTGGGAGAAACTGTTCTTTTCACAGAATGATGGTAATTGGTAAAGACAAAGTCGTAATGCGCATTCTACCAAGACATCTTAATGAATTCATTAAACGAAACGGAGGAGAACTGGATGTTGCGTTTGTTGTTGGTGCTCCAATTAATGTGTTATTGGCAGGGGCTACTTCGGTTGAGCTAGGGCAAGATGAGTTGGAAATTGCAAATACACTCATGTCACTCGAAACCGTACGATTACCTAATGGAATTGAAGTGCCTGCGGATGCAGAATTTGCATTCGAAGGAAAAATAACTAAAGAAATAGTAGATGAAGGGCCATTCATAGATTTGACTGAAACGTATGATGTTGTGAGAAAACAGCCGGTCATGCAGGTTACTCGTGTACACCACAGGAAAAACCCGATATTCCACGTATTATTGCCTGGCGCTTTGGAACATAAAATCCTTATGGGCATGCCAAGAGAACCTACAATTTATAATGAAGTGAATAAAATCGCTGAATGCAAAGGAGTGAATATTACCCCTGGAGGTTGCTCATGGCTTCATGCCGTTGTTTCAATCAAGAAAAAGAATGAAGATGATGGAATAAAAGCTATTGAAGCGGCGTTCAAAGGACATAAATCACTTAAACACGTAGTGATAGTGGATAATGACATAAACATTTACGACCCGTCATCTGTGGAATGGGCGATTGCAACGCGCGTCCAGGCAGATAAGGCAGTAGTCATAAAGAAAAATGAAAAGGGCTCCTCGCTTGATCCATCCGCAGATCCAATGACTTATGCGACGACAAAGATGGGAATTGATGCTACGCGTCCGCTAGTCGTACATGGCAAGAATTTCACAAAAGCAAGCTGGATGAAAGTAAAACCAGAGGAGTATTTATGAACGACTTAATGCTTTCTGAGAAAGAGCAGAGTATGTCGGATGGAGAACTAGGCGAAGCAGCACGCCAATCCATGGAAATATTAGTTGCACTTGGAAAAATTTATGGTGCAAAAAATATGATTCCAATTACATCTGCGCAAATTTCCGGTGTATCGTATAAAACAATCGGAGACGCTGGATTAGAGTATCTTCAGGAAATGGTCGAAAAAGGAGCAGAAGTAACTATTCCTTCATTTCTTAATCCTGCGGGAATGGACAGAAACCAATGGAAAGAGATGGGAATTCCTGAAAAATTTGCAAAAAAACAGAATGAAATACTTGATGCGTATGTGTCTATGGGAATAAAGCCTACGTGTACATGTACGCCATACCTGGCAGGAATAAGGCCAAAAAAAGAAGAGCATATCGCATGGAGCGAAAGTTCTGCCGTATGTTTTGCGAATTCAGTATTGGGTGCAAGAACAAACAGGGAAGGAGGACCAAGCGCATTGGCGGCTGCAATATGCGGCGTAACTCCGAATTATGGCCTTCATTTGGATGAAAACAGAGTCTCTAAGCTCATAATTGAAGTAGAAGGCCAAATAAAAACAAACACTGATTTTGGAGCCCTTGGCGCGGTTGTCGGAAAAACTGCAGCCAACAATATTCCTGCATTTGTTGGTTTGGATGGGAAAACTGCAACTGAAGACAAACTGAAATCTCTCGGGGCTTCAATGGCGGCAAGCGGTTCTGTTGCATTATTCTATGCTAAAGGGATTACTCCAGAATATGTCGTTTCTGATAATCCAGAAAAGATAACGATTACTGAGAACGATATTAAGATTACGAAGGAAAAATTAAACAGCACGATAACAGGAGATAAACCAGACTTAATAACGATAGGCTGCCCCCATGCGTCCATTCAAGAGATAAAAGAAGTTGCAGAAATTGTAAAAGGAAAAAAGCTGAAATGCGAATTATGGGTTTGCACTGCTGGAGCTACCAAAAGGGTTGCTGACGCACTAGGATTGACCAGAACTATCGAAGAGGCTGAAGGAAAGGTTGTTGCTGACACATGCATGGTTGTCTGCCCGTTGGAAGAAATGGGACATAAGACGACTGGCGCAAACTCAGGAAAAGCTGCAAAATATCTTTCAAGCCTGTGCAAGCAAAAAGTAGTATTCAGGGATTTGGAAGGATTGATTTAGCATCTAGTTCTTAGTTTTGCTACTCTTTCAACAAACCGATTGGTTAATTCTGTCCTTCGTTCTTCTTTTATTCTGATTCGTTTTAATGCTTGAAAAGTCATTTCCCTAAACTCTTGTTCTGAAAGACGAACAGCGTAATTCATAACATTGTAAATCAATTCACTTGGTTTTAACTCTCTTCCTCCTTCCCCTAATTCTGCCTCTAATACATCTAACCTTCGTTTAATGTTATGTTCTTTTTTCTCAATTATCTTTATTAATGAAAGAGTAATTACTTCTTCAATTGTTTTCTGATCTTCGAGTTGATAATTCTGCAACGCCAAGTTTTTAGCATTGGCAATATTCTGCAGTAAAAACTCCCTATTTTCTCCTGCAAAAACAATTAACGTATTTAAGAAGCCAAACCATGGAACATATGCTGCTAATGTTTTTCTAATATCGTGCTCGACATTGTGCAAGGGAAAATTAGTCCTATTCTCAAATAACGGGGTTCCCCAAACAGTAGTTCTTATTATATCTACATCTGAAATCTCACCTTCTAAACAATAAATAGCTGAACCATAAAAAATAATGCCGCCAGAAGTAGATACTGACTCCAGCAATTGTGCCAGCAAACTAAATATGTCTTTTTCCCCTATCCCTGCTCTTAATCCAAGTTCTTTCCATCTGGAAATCAATCGTTTAACTACTTCTTCGTGCGTTCCTGAAACTTCGAATAAGTCTATTGGAGGAATAAGAATGGAATGTTCAAATAACATCTGTTCTGGATTCATGAATACACCTAATAAATAATGTGTAAAAAGATATATAAAAGAGTGTATACCCTAATTCACTTTTTAATTCTTAGGGGCGCAATATATTTATGGAAATAAAGGGAAGAATCATCTCCAAAGGCATTGCAAAAGGCCCAGTATTGCTCAGCAAGGATGCAATTTCGTTTCTGGGTGGCGTGGATCCAAAAACAGGAATAGTCATTGAAAAAGGACATTCAATTGAGGGAAAATGCATAAGCGGAAAGATTCTAGTGTTTCCACGCGGAAAGGGTTCAACAGTCGGTTCATACGTAATGCTTCAACTTAAAAAAAATGGGAAAGCTCCTGCAGGAATAATCAATATTGAAGCAGAGCCTATAATTGCGGTGGGTGCAATCATTTCAAAGATTCCAATGCTTGATAAATTGAAAAAAGATCCTCTCTTTATTCTGAAGGATGGCCGAATCATCGAATTGAATGCAGACAAAGGAATCATTAAATAACGGGTTGCACATATTAGTTTTGTATGGGAACACTTGCAGGCCATAGATATCCCCGTGCAGCATGCAATAACCGATTTTTAGATGCAGGAATAAATGTTGGCACAAAAGTGGAACAAACATTGGCTGGAAAAAAACCGCTTGTAGACAAGAACGCAGTTCCTGAAAATCCATCCAAATCCAATCTTATATTATTTGAATTGTTTGAACTAAAGGGATTCCTGCAGTCTCCGCACCAGGAAAAAAATATTTTTGTAGAGTTTACCCCAAACGGGCCAGAACTCTTTCTTTTTACAGATGCACGAGCTGAAAGGTGTGACAAAAGCATACTTCCAGATGACAGATACGTACGCATAAACAGGGAACTGGCGTCAACCTACTCTCATAATGAAAGAATTCTAAATGACGTATTAAGCATGGTTTCATTTGAAAGGGACGGTTGGAAAAAAGGCGTGTCGTTCATGCGCATAGATGCCTGTGTAAGCGCGGCAACCGGAGCAACGCATTACTTTCCGATTTCTTCGGCATATAGTTATGGAATAATAACCTCATTTGAATTTCCAACGCATGTATTGCTGAGCACATACAAACAGGAAGCGAAAGATGCGGAACAGCAGGGAAAAAAAGTGTATACTGCTGACCGAGAATTCGGATATGGACAGATTTTAACGTTTGAGCAAGGATACCATAAAAACGGGGAAGAACATTACGTAGTTATTCCATTCAAACCAAAAATAAGCCTGCCAAGGGCATATCGCATACAAGTGCAGATTAATGGAGATATCGTACTTAAAACAAAGTGAAAGGATTTAAGTATTCGCTGAAAAGAATTTTCATGAAATATTCGTATAAAAAAGGCGCCAGGGCAGAACACGAATTAATAGATCATTTTGATTCATTAGGCTATTCTGTAATTCGCGCGGCAGGAAGCGGCGTTTCTTCATTATCCCCGGATATTTTGGTATTCAAACGAGGCGTGCAATACGCAATAGAGGCAAAGGCCTGGGAAAAGGAAAATTTAAACATAGATAGAGATCAGTTCGTAGGATTGAAAAGATGGGAAGAAAATACTGGGATAACTGCGTACATTGGCTGGAGAAGAAATAGAGAACCATGGTATTTTCTTTCGTTGTCTGTTTTTGATGAGAATGAAAAAACATTTGGGATATCTTGGAAAAAAGCATTGCTTATTGGAAAAAAACTGGAGGAATTGTGAATTAATTTAATGCTTCATGATTTCATTTACCATTTCTATCCTGTAATTCTGGATAGGTTTCCAGTCACGAATAGACTTTGTTCCGTATCGTTTAAATAAAAGTTCTCCAGCATAGGCAATCATTGCGCCATTGTCTCGGTTGAATTCGTTGGGTGCAACTCCGAATTTTACGTTATCTTCATCGCACATCGTTTTGAGCATCTGTTGAAGATGAATGTTCTGAGCAACTCCTCCGCAAACGATTATTGATTTCTTTTTAGTCAAAAATAATGCGCGTTCTGTTGCCTCGCAAAGCATCGCAAAAGAAGTTTCAAACAAGGAATATGCAACATCTTCCTTCTTTGCACCTTCGCAGTAAAGTTTTTCAGCATGAGTCAAAAGACCAGTGAATACTAAATTCATACCTTTTACTGAGTATGGAAGTTCAACGTATTTTCCCTTTGATGCAAGCTCTGCAAGCACTGCGCCATGAGAATATTCAAGCCCGATTACTCTTCCAAAATTGTCAAATAAGTTGCCTACGCCGATATCAAGCGTCTCGCCCAATACGTGATAATTATCCTTTTCTTCAACAAGGATCTGAGTATTCCCTCCGCTCACGTAAAGAACAAGAGGCTGTTTCAATCCGGTTAAATGCTCGCTTACTTTTATGTGAGCATATGCATGATTTACTCCAATTACTGGCTTGGAATATCTTGAAGCAAGATATTTTGCCATAATGATTCCTACGCGCAATGGTGCTCCGATTCCAGGTCCCTGAGCAAACGCAATAAGATCAACGTCTTTCAGTTTAATTTTAGCTTTGAATAATGCGCTTTGCAATACTTGATTAAAAACTTCTGCGTGATGATCTGCTGCTTTTCTCGGAAGAATCCCCTCGTTCTTAGGCTTGAAAGTATCCATTTCATTGGAAAAGACTTTTCCATCTTTGGTTATTCCTATCCCCAGCGTATGAGCAGTGCTTTCTATACCTAAAGTTATCATTGGAATATCATCCCCATAAGGATTAGAGACACAAGATTATATAAAAAGTGGATCGCTATGCACGGAACTATGCTTTTTGAGTATTTGTAGATTATACAGAAAAACATCCCTAGAACAAATGTTCCTACGATTTCGATTATGGAACCATAGGCAAAATGCGAAAAGGAAAATAGAACAGAAGATGCAATCATTCCAAATCTGGAAGAAAGAAATGCTCTGAAGAACAACTCCTCTGTAAATGGGGCTACCAGAAACGCGAAAAATAATAAATACGTAGGCAATGTGGAAACTTTGTCAACGATTTTATCGCTATCCTGGATTCCGAATAAATACGGCATAACCAAGTTCAAAACCATAGTCAATATTATTATTGAAAAGAAACCAATGGCCGTCCATGCAATATTATTGCGAAAATTACCTGGGATTCCGATGGATTTGAGGGTTGATTTCCAATCCTTCTTGAAAAGGAAGAATAATGCAGCGAATAATAATGCAAAATGGAAGAAAACAATGTAAACGGGAGAACCTGAAACTAAAAAATACAATGCAAAAATAAGAGAAAATAAAAAACAGGCTAAAAGAATATTTTTCATTCTGAAACCGCGTTAGGCCCTTTCAAAATAGCCGCATTTTCCGCAGGATGCCCTGTTTTTATGCTCTGCAAGCCTTACTCCTGAACCGCATTTCGGGCATGTCTTACCTTTTTTATAAGGCTTGAATGATTTTTCTTTTTTTGCGGGTTTTGCCGCTGATTTCTTTTTGTCATCTGCCAATATCAACACCCTTATTTCTTAGCAGCCGGAGCCGCTTTTTTCTTTTCTTTCTTAGCTTTTTTCTGCTCAAGACCTTCCCTGACCAGGATATACCTTGGTTCAAATTTCTTAAGAGTGTCAAGGCTTTCATAAGCATGAAGGGATACTTTAACACGTTTCATTCCGAATTCGTTTTCAACGCTTCGGACTACGCAGTTGTCTGGATTTGCCGCAACTTTGTTTGCAACATCTGCCTTTATTTCCGCCCGCTTTGGGGTAGTTCCTGTAAAATAGGCATATGCCAAAATTTCTTTTCTTTGGAACAGTTTATTATCAGATTTATTTTTAATCTCCACGTCCATTTTTTCACCTTATTCTTTCAATTTTCTTTCTGCCCATTGCTTCAATGATTTCTGCTTCTTTTCCTGAAACTGCAGCATCCTTGAATTCATCTGGAATATCAATGTCAAACATTTCATAGGTCTGAGTATCCATTACTTGTGCTGTTTTTCCGTTTGCAGACATTATTTGCACGTTTTTCCTTTCGATGATAGGAACTTCTACGTCCGCATCTCCTGGGCAAAGGAACACTTTTTTCTGCCCTTCGAAAATACTTATTGCAGTAATCCTCATCTTTGCCGCACCGTGTTTTCCGGATTTGGATGATTCAATTTCAACTACCCTGCACGGAATGTCTTCAACCAGTACGTACTTTCCTTCTTTCAAATCTTTTGCTACTGCAAATGTTTTCTCGCTCATCAATTCACCTAAGCAGAATTAACTGAATTTGAATTTATAACGTTAGGGTTTTTAAAGTCAGCTACATTGCATTGCCATAGCATTTTAAACTTAAAAGAAGTAAACCAACCGATTTGAATGGATGAAAAAAGATATCTTGTAGACGCCCATTGCCATTTAGAGGAGATAAAGGAATATACTCCAAAAGACGTATTGCCAGTCACATGCGGTTATTCGCATACAAGCAATCTGAGGAATATAGACGTTGCAAAAAAATTGAAAATTCCATTTGTTCTTGGAATTGCCCCTCAAACTGCGATAAAACAAGACTTGAAAGAATTGGATGACTGGACGGAAACGATACGCAATACAAAACCAAATGCCATTGGCGAAATCGGCCTTGACTTCCACTGGTCTAAGGGAGATGAAGACGTAAAAAAAGAAGGGATTGTTTTCAAAAGGATGGTTGACCTTGCGGAAGAAATGAAGCTTCCAATCGTCATTCATTCACGCAAAGCGGAAAAAGAATGCCTGAATTATCTGAAAGAAAGAAAATTCAAACATGGAATAATGATGCATTTCTTTTCAGGAACGGAAAATATTGCAATGAGTGCGGTTGAACTTGGCGCAATAATTTCCATCACTCCTTTGCATTCGAAAGAAAGAAGAAAGGTTATTAATGCTGTACCGCTAGAGAATATTGTAATAGAAACTGATGCGCCATATGTTGTAAGGACTCCCGAAGAGGTAATACAGTCAGCGCAGTATGTTTCTGAAGTGAAAGGATTGGATTTAGAAACTGTGACGAAACAAACGGCAATTAATGCTGCAAAGTTTTTCAAATTTCAGTTAAAGTGATATTATGCCAAGCATTTTTGACAAGATATTCGGTAAAAAAAGAAAAGATATAGTGCTACTTATAGACGGTCCAAACATAATCAGAAAGTCATTCAACATAGATTTGAAAGAAGTAAAGGATGAAGTAAGGAAATACGGAAACATACGCGTATCCAAAATTTATCTGGATCAATTCGCTTCTGATAAATTAATTGAGGCGATGGTAAACCAGGGATTTGAAACAACGATTACTACCGGAGACGTGGATGTGACGATGGCTGTAGAAGCTCTTGAATATCTGCTCACAACCGATATAGACGTGATTGCATTGATGACAAGAGATACTGATTACATCCCGGTGCTTAGAAAAGCAAAATTATATGGAAAGCAAACAATGATTATTGCCACAGATGTTGCATTCAGCGCGGCATTGAGGAATACTGCAGATACTGTAATCATACTAAAGGGGAAAGGTCCGACAGAACATATCAAGAACCAGTAGATTTATCCGTCAAAAGAAGCACTTTTAAATACTGATTGGACGTAATTTGATTTAAGTTTTATTTTTTGAGGTGTAATATATGGGAGAAAGAAGACCGTTTGATATATTGAATAGCTCTTTGAACAATACCGTAGTAATCGGACTTAAGGGAGGAGTGGAATTCCGAGGCGTAATGGTAGCCTACGACGTACACATGAACATCGTACTTGAAAACGCAGAACAAATGGTAGGCGGAGAAGTCAAGCGCGGAATGGGAACAATACTTCTAAGAGGAGACAGCGTAATTTACGTGTCACCATCATAGATTTTATTTTTTTCTTTTTATTTTGCCGAGCCGCCAGGGCACATAGCTCAACGGTAGAGCACCCGCTTGGCGAAGAGTGTCTCGAGTCATAAGTCCCGCGTCTTGTTCGTTCAAGACTCAGGACTGGAAACCCGAAACCCTCCATACTGCGGGAGGCTGCGGGTTCAAATCCCGTTGTGTCCAAATTCCCTTTTGTTTAACTTAATCTAGATATTATTACTCATGGAATTTGGACTTAAGAGGACGAAGTCCTCTGTGTGTCCATTTTTAATTTAAAAATGCGACATAGATGAACGAAGTTCATCGTGTGTCCAAAATGCTTTTGCATTTTGTATCCGACAAGAACGAATCGTCGTTCTTGTAGATGTCCAATTTTCATAATTTTCAATGCAGTTTCTAAGTATTACTCAGGAAAATTGGACTGACATGGCCGCAGCCATGCAGATGTCCATTTTGTTTAAATTAGTTTTTTACTTCGTTCTCTAAGCATAACTAAAACCGTTCCTGGTCCAACTTCAACCATATTTGTGGCTATGTGATATCTATTATCCTTGTAAAATGCAACAACCAGAGAACTCGGATCTATATGGATATCGTGAAGTGTTTTTCCAATCATCGAATTATCCGCAGGCTTTTCTATTATTTCCAATCCACTTTCTAATGGATTCAGAAGTTTATGTATGACTGGGAAAGAAATCCGGTTGGCTAATTCTGTTGCAAGAGTATACTCTGCAACAATGCTCTCAATACCCAGTTTTTCAAGGACTTTTGAATATTTTGAAGATTTCACACGACAGATTACGCGTTTTGCACCAGCTTGTTTTGCATATGCACTGACTAGAAAATTCACTTCCTCTGTTCCGGTAACCGCAAAAAGATTGTCAGCATCTTCAAGTTCAAGATCGTCCAACAAATCAGGTTCAGTTGCATCGCCATGTATTACGGTGATGGATTTTTCGGTTGCGATATGACTGCAAACGTCCTTATTTTCATCAACCACAAGTAAGGTCCCTGCATTTTCTTCTATCAGGTTGATTAAAGTTCTTCCAACGCTTCCAACACCTATGATTATTGTTTTCATAAGGATTCCACCCAGTTTTCCATATTTAAATTTTTATAATTGAAATTTTTCAAATGAACGTTCCAATTCCGCAATAGAATTACTCAAAATAGGTTTTAGTTACTTTCTTTTTAGCAAAAACCTCAGCAGTGCAAGCATTGGAAGTATTTCTATTCTTCCCAGATACATCAATGCAATCAAAAGAACCCTTGCACTGTCATTCAACACCGGAATTGATACTGTGCTAAGGCCGACATTTCCCATTGCAGAAGCAACAACAAACAGGGAGCTGACTGCGGAAATTCCAACTGACATCAATGCCCCTGCAGAAACAAGAAAAACCAGAAGATAGAGGAATATGAATGTCATTATTGAAAGAATCTCATCATTGTTTATGGATGAGCCGTCCAGATGAATTATCTGCACTGTCCCTGTAGGAAGGAAAGATGCCTTTATTTTCGCCAATACGCTCTTAAGCGCAACCTCTATTCTCCAGAGTTTTATTCCTCCTGCAGTACTACATGACATCGCACCGACAACCATAAGAAGAACGATGACGTATTTGGAAAATTCATGCATTATCGACAAATCGCCTATTGAAAATCCCCCTGAGGCGAAACCAGAGACAACGTTGAAAAAGCTGTTGTATATGTCATCTCCGGTTACGTAGAAAATTAAGGCAACTGAAAGCACAATCAACGAAAGGAACAATAGGAATTCCTCGCTTAAAAATGCCTTGAAATTCCCTGACCATACTCGTTTGTAAATAACAAAACTTGTAGCGCCTGCAAGCATTGTCAATGCGATAATTATTTTATTAAGCTGAGTAAAGTTATATGAAGTAAATGGAAACCACCCCCCGTTCGCAAGACCTGCCATCGCTAGATTTATTGCATTAAACAGGTCAAAACCTGAAATTAACAGAAGCAATGCCGCTATAGACGTGAGAATAACATATATCCACCAATAGGATTTTGCTGTTTGAGCTATTCCCAAATCCAGGCTTTGTTTTCCTTCTGATTTCATAAGATTTTCTGATTCTCTGCTTTTGAAGATCGTGAGCATAAGGATGATTATCCCCAAACCACCTATCCACTGAGTCATGCTTCTGAACAGTATGAATGATTTTGGAAACGCATCTACGTTGTTGATTATACTTAATCCTGTGGAAGTCCAACCGCTCATGCTTTCAAAAAAAGAGTTGACCGGAGAAAAACCAAGGGCAAAATATGGATATGCGGTTATAAGCGGGATAACAAGCCATGCCAAAGAAGTCAGTGCCATCATATCTCCGAATTTCATTGCTGGCAATTCTGGCTTTTTTGCGATTAATGCTGCATAATTCCAGGGGATTTCCTTCTTGAACAGATAACGGATTAGATAATTGAACAATTTAGTGGCAGTATCCGCAACCACTCCAAACACATATGGAATAGATGGCAAAAGCATAAGGACTACTGAGGTTGCCATTGGCCAGAAAATCCAATCATTGGAAGAGTATGCATACCAAACAGGTATCAGTAGGGGTAATGCCGCATAGAAAAGGATAGCAAATAATTTAGGAAGAAGTTCTCTTTTCTTCATGAGAAGAATATGTTAAAACTATTTTTAAAACACTCCGAAAACCTTTCCATCTGCTTTTTTGAAATCTTCAAGCAATTGGCGTTGTTTTGAGTTCAAATTCTTAGGAATCACTACATTTACTTTAACCAGTTCGTCCCCGCGCCTTCCGCTTCTTAGGCTAGGCATCCCTTCTCCTTTTAATTTGAATATCGTATTCGGCTGGGTTCCTGCAGGAATCTTAAGCTCTGCTGTTCCTGAAATAGTTGGAACAGAAAGTTTAGCCCCAAGAATCGCATCAACTACTGATATTTCAGTTTCAAAGAATAGGTCGTCTCCTTCTCTAGTTAGTTTTGGATGGGATTTGACACGAATAAACAGATATAAGTCTCCGTTCCCATCCTGTCCGTAATCGCCCATGTCATCAAGACGAAGATTCATCCCGTCCTGGACGCCAGCAGGAATTTTCACATTTAATGTCTCTCGTTTTGAAATTACCCCCTGTCCATTGCATTTCGTACAGTATTGCTCAATTTTATTTCCCTGACCATAGCATGCGTCGCACATTCCTGCGCTTTCCATTATCATGGGTCCCATTCTTCTGCGCACGCGGACCATTCCACGGCCATTGCATTTTGAACAAATTTTGGAATTGCTTCCTGGCTCTGCCTTTGTTCCGTGACAGCGTTCGCATTGGAGCTTGTGATTGACATTAATTTCTTTAGAAACTCCGGTTGAGGCGTCCTGAAGCGTAATTTCAACTTCTGCCTGAAGATTTTCCCCTTGATTTCCTCGTCGTCCTCCACCAAAAGTACCTCCAAAAAACGAGGAGAACATTTCGTCGCCTCCAAACGCTCCAAAGCCCATCTTACGGAGTATATCTTCAAAATCCCCAAAATTGGCGCCTCTGAAAATGTCTTCCTGAGAATATCTTTGGTCAAAACCCGCATGGCCGTATTGGTCATATGCCACGCGTTTCTGTTCGTCTGAAAGAACCGCATATGCTTCGCTTATTTCCTTGAACTTTTCCTCAGCACCTTTATCTTTATTCCTGTCAGGATGGAATTCAAGCGCAAGTTTTCGGTATGCTTTTTTTATTTCATCTACTCCTGCACCTTTGGGAATCCCGAGTATTTCATAGTAATCGCGTTTTGAAGTCATAACTATACCTTTACCTGTAAGTATTGTCCCTTCTATTACCTATCTCCTGCCAGATGCGGAAAACGGATTGTTCCCAGGTTTCAGCAATGTTCGCATCATAGTCTGAATAGACGACAGGCACTTTCTGCTTTCCTGTGAGTATTGCGTATGCTTCGCTGATCTCCTTGAACTTCTTTTCCGCATCCTTGGATTTATTTCTGTCTGGGTGATAAAGAAGCGCAAGTTTTCTGAAGACTTTTTTTATCTCTTCAGGGGTTGCATCCTCATCCAACCCCAAGACGGAATAATAATTCTTTTTCGTTTAGGTCACCTTCATTTCTTAGTGAACTCCGCGTCCTGCGTTTTGTTGTCGTCTCCACTATTGCCTGGCCCGTAACTTCCTCCGAAATTATCTCCGCCCGGAGGAGGCTGTTGCTGTTGATTCCCAGTATTCTTATAGATCTCACTGCCAATTTCCTGAAGAATCTTTTTAAGGTTCTCCATTTCTGCACGTATCTTTGTCAAGTCGTTTGTCGGAATAGCTTCCCTTGCCTTTTTGCTTGCTTCGGTAATCTTATCCTTTTGCTCCGAAGTAATCTTATCTCCGAGATCAGCAATTGTTTTTTCACCAGTGTAGATCATTGCTTCCAATTCGTTCTTTGCTTCTGCAAGCTCGCGCGCCTTCTTGTCTTCATCCGCGTATTTCTCAGCATCCTGCATCTTCTGATTTATCTCGTTTTTGTCCATCTTGTTTGGTGCGATTATTTTCATGGACTGCTCTTTGCCCGTGCCCATGTCTTTTGCAGATACGTGCAATATCCCGTTTGCATCAATGTCGAAGGTGACTTCAATCTGCGGGACGCCTCTTGGCGCAGGTGGAATTCCAACTAACCCGAATTTTCCAAGTGAAATATTGTTGCCTGCCATTGCTCTTTCTCCTTGTAACACGTGGATATCTACTGAAGTCTGCATATCGGCTGCAGTGGAGAATGTTTGGCTTTTCTTAGTTGGTATTGTGGTGTTGCGTTCTATTAGCTTCGTGAATACCCCTCCAAGCGTTTCAATACCTAATGAAAGTGGAGTAACATCCAGCAATAATACGTCCTTAACTTCCCCTGCAAGAACTCCGCCTTGAACAGCGGCACCCATTGCAACGCATTCCATTGGATCAACGCCTCGCTCAACTTTCTTTCCAACCAATTCTTCCACGAATTTTTGGACAATTGGCATTCTTGTAGGGCCTCCGACCATTATTATTTTTTCAATTCCGTTTGGAGAAAGCTTTGCATCCTTTAACGCCTGCTCAACAGGACTTCTGCATCTGTCTATTATTGGCCTGATCAAATCTTCCAGCTTTGCGCGAGTTAATTTATACTCAAAATTCTTTGGTTTTCCATCCGAACCTACGGCTAAGAACGGAAGGCTTATGTCCGTCTGAAGAACTGTGGATAATTCAATCTTTGCCTTTTCCGCAGATTCCTGTATTCTTTTCATTGCCTGAAGTTCTTTTCTGACATCTATTTTTGTTTCCTTCATGAACTGGTCTGCAAGGAAATCAATGAGTACTTTATCCATATCTGTTCCGCCAAGCTGAGTATCTCCGCTTGTGGATTTTACCTCGAAAACCTTTCCTCCGAATTCCATGATAGTTACGTCCAATGTTCCCCCACCAAGGTCAAACACCATTATTTTCATGTCCTTGTCCGACTTATCCAATCCATAGGCTAAACACGCTGCTGTTGGCTCGTTAACTAGACGAACGACCTCCAACCCTGCAATTTCGCCTGCATCTTTTGTTGCCTGTCGCTGATTATCATCGAAATATGCCGGAACAGTAATAACTGCTTTTTTTACAGGTTGCCCAAGGAATGCCTCTGCATCCTGCTTTATTTTAGATAAAAGCATTGCTGAGAGTTCCTGTGGACGATAATCCTTTCCAAATATTGTGTATTTGAAATTTGTTCCCATCTTTCTTTTGAAAGCAGTAAACGTGCCTTCAGGGTTTGCAACCATCTGGCGTTTCGCTGGTTCACCTGTGAATCTTTGCCCGTCTTTTGTCATTGAAACATAACTTGGGAATGCTTTTCCATATTGACTTGCTCCTTCTGCGCTTGGGACTATGACTGGGCGTCCGCCTTCCAATACGGAAGCTGCAGAGTTCGAAGTTCCTAAATCCACACCTAAAATCTTTTCATGCGTCATATATCTTCACCTTTTTTAGTATCATTTTCTTTTTATCTTACATAGCCACTATCCTTTGCGGTTTTGGACGAATTACCAATTTCTTTAGTGTTTTCACGAATTCCTCATCCACTTCAATGGTTACGTTTGCTATTTGTTTTTCGTTCATCGTTTAGACACCTCACTAAATCGTTAGTCCAAAGTGCATTCGGGACATTGGACTCCCTTCTCCGCTTTTTTCTTTGATATTATCACTTCGGCATGACGAAGAACCTTGTCCTTGTAGAAATATCCTTTCTTTGCTTCTGCAATTATTGTTCCGTCTTCCTTATCGCTTGGCTGCTGACTTATTACATCGTGATTATACGGATCATATTTCTTTCCAACGGATTCCATCGGACGTATTCCATGAGCCATAAGGGATTTCATAAAAGAATGGAAAACCATTTCCATCCCTTTCTTTTCCTCTCCTTTCAAATGCGACAACGAATGTTCGAATTCATCCGCAACATTCAGCATTGATTTTGCGAATTCCATTTTTCCAAGATCCATGCGTTCGACATATTCTTTTGCAGTCCGTTTCTGATAGTTTTCAAATTCCGCCTGAAGCCGTTTCAGCATTTCCTCAAGCTCTTTGCTTTTCGCTTCAGCAAGAAGCTGTTGCTTCTTGTCTGCACCCTCACCTCGCTCGCGTGCATCTGCAAGAAGCTGTTGCTTCTTGTCTGCACCCTCACCTCGCTCGCGTGCATCTGCAAGAAGCTGTTGCTTCTTGTCTGCACCCTCACCTCGCTCGCGTGCATCTGCAAGAAGTTTATGCTCCTCGTGAGATATTTTTTTTTCATTCTCGATTTCAGATTCTGCAAGCTTCTTTTCTTCTTCGTGTTTCGGGAAAATTTTTTGTTCTTTGGATATAATATCACCCAGGATAATTTTTGTAGTCCACTATAAATTTCAAAACATTCTTTTATTATTTTAACAAATCTTTTTAAATATATCGTTACTTAAGCTAATCCATGAGTAAAAAACGTGAGAAATCACTAGTTCACGCTGATGTTGCTTCTAAGAGGGACGAACAGCTTGTAAGAATTTGCGAGTATTTCGGAATATGTCCTGAGAAAGACAGGCTGGCTTACGAAATATTCTTGGAGATAATCCAGGCAAACAGGAAAAATACGGGGGTAAAAACAATAGATGTAACGAAAAAAGCCCATGTTACCCAAGCGGCAGTGGTATATCATATGAACACATTCATGAAAAACGGGCTGATTATACGAGAAGGACGAGTTTACCGCCTAAGAGGAAGAAACCTTGACGAAACGTTTGATGAACTGGAACAGGACATGTTAAGAAGAATGAAGAGGATGCGTGAATTGGCAAAGCATATCGATGAAATGTTTGAAGAGTACTGATTTTACAAATGTTTTTAATCCATCTCTTATAACAGATACTAGGTAATCTTAAATGACATTCCAAAGGCTTAGAAAAATTCATGGGTCAGTTGCATTAGATATGCTTGCACCTGCGATAGACATAGCAAAGGGACATCATAGAGTAGCAATAGACATAGGATTCAAGGAAAACCAAGGTAAATTCCTGTCTGGAGAAACGGATGAATTAGAAAGGTTTTCCATCGGCGCTGCCATCACAATGGCGCAAAGATTAACCCAGACAAATATGGAAAGCATGCGCGACTCGGCAGGAAAAAGATATGAACCCCAGTATGCAATCATGGGGTTAGGCATGGGTAGCAGATTGCAGGCAACTGCTCCTGAAGGAATACGCAATATGGTCATGCTACGCACAACATCTGTTTTATCAAGAGTGCAATACAATGAAGCGATGCAAACAAACGGTAGCATGATAATGGTGAATAGCGGAAATATTTATGCATTGAATGAAGATACTGGAAAAAATTTCAGAATAAGGGCTTACCAAGCATACATACATCCATCCGCAGAAATACTGCTTGCGCAAAGATCTGTTGAACGTGAAACCGAAGATACGTTTTGCATTGGAAAAGCCACAAAAAACGTCAGATTAGTAGAGCTGATTTTAAAGGCTACCGAAGGCTTTGGCCCAGGAAAGCTGTTTGTGCTGATTGCCGGAAAGATAGCTAACCCAGCATATGTAGCTTTGCGTCCCAAGGGACTTACTGCTGGAAAACAATTTGACTCTGAAGAACGATCATATCCAGACTTCATTAAGATCCCTACTGCAAAAAAAGAATTGGGATGGGTCCTTGCCACGGTGGACGGTGAAAAAGTGCATGCACACTTGTTTTCCAAAGCAGTGAAAAAAAC
>Ga0172375_10004540_pt1 | contig 20438 bp, 22 predicted proteins | sample LakKiv1m_FD_114537 | JGI IMG/M metagenome (GOLD analysis project Ga0172375, IMG submission 114537) | Freshwater microbial communities from Kabuno Bay, South-Kivu, Congo - kab_092012_11.1m | ecosystem: Environmental > Aquatic > Freshwater > Lake | place: Democratic Republic of the Congo...
CACCCGACGGCGACACTCCTACTGCCGCTACCAGACCCCGAACAACTACGAGGCGAGCTACGCAACTACCGTCCCAGCAGCCGCGTAATCCACCCCGTGTCCACTATCCGGGGTCAAGGCCCGAGCAAGTAGGCGGTGAGTCCCACCCCGATATCGAACACTCCCTCCGATCCGAGGCTGAGGTTCTGCGGAACCACCGCGACGATCAGCACCCCCCACCCCACCAGGTGGAGACCTCCCACCACGTAGACGGAACCGAGAAGTGAACCCCGCGCCCGGCGCGGTGCTGCAACGGCCCACCGGCCACCCTGCGTGTCGATCATGCCTGCAAGCATGAGCCATCATTGGGCTATTGCAAGGCACATGCGTCTGCGGCCTGGGCGTCCGGAGGGGCCGCAGGCGTGAGGACGAATCGCACCACCCGCTCGCCGACGTCCCTTCGGAGTCGGTGCGGTGGTGGTCGCTAGCATGTGGGGGTCAGTCGGCCCAGTCGCCGACGATCCAGGGCAGGGAGCGTGGTGTGACGACGTCGATTCTGCTGGTCGCCGGAGCCCTGCTGACCGCCACGTTCGCACCACGTGTTCTGACGCGTCTGGAGTCGACCAACAGCGACCCGCTGTGCTTGCTGTGGCTGTGGTGGTCGATGGTCCTCGGCAACCTCACCAGCGCCGGTCTCGCAGTCGCCGTGCTGCTCATACCGGGCCATGCCGGGCCCGCACCGGTGATGTGGTTGGTCGAGCAGTGCCGCATGATCTTGCGCCTGATCAGTGCACACCAGGACACGGGCGTGGGGATCGGCCTACTGGGGGCGCTGACACTTCTCACCTTCCGCTTTGGGCAGCGCGTCCGGCGCGGGACCGTGGCCAGCCGCGATCGCTCGACCACGACCATGCAGACGCTCGATCTGCTCGGACATCGTGAGCATGATGTGTTGTGGGTGAAACATGCCGGCGCGGTTGCTTTCAGCGTGGGTGGTCGGGCCAATGCGATTGTTGCGACCACGGGGCTACGCACCAGGTTGACAGTGGCTGAGGTCGATGCGGTACTGGAACACGAGCGGGCGCACCTGGCGGGCCGCCACCACCTGCACGTCGTTCTCGCCGACGCCGTGGGAGCCGTCGCCCGATTCGTGCCGCTGTATCGGCAACTACCCGTCGCGGTCAGGCGTCTGGTCGAGTTGGTCGCAGACGAGGAGGCCGCCCGGGTCAGCGGGCGGTCCGTCCTGCGGGGCGCGCTGCTGAAGGTCGCCGCCGCATCGGCGATGGCAGCACCGCCACGAGCGCTGTACGCGTCGGAGACGGCCGTGGAAGCTCGATTGCGACGCCTGTCGTCGAATCCTCGGCAGCGCAGTTGGGTGCTACGAACAGCAGGTCGGGTCACCGTGGCCGTCGGTGGCGTGGCGTCATCGACGGTCGCTGCTGGCGTTACCACGGTGGCGCTGCTTCTCGCCTGTGTGTGGGGCGTCTAGCGGTGGCCTATGGAGCCGGATGCGCCGTGCCGATCAGGTGTGGTCGTCGTCGGTGAGTGCTTGCCGCAGGACCTCCTGTTCTCGGTCCGAGGACAGCCCCACGAAATGAAGCAGCGCCGCGTCGACCTCGTCGGCTGAGCGCAGCAGCGAATGCAGTAGCCGTGCCGCGGTCTGCTCCCTGCTGGTCGAGGCGATGTAGGCGAAACCACGACCCGACCGCTGGCGGCGGGCCCATCCCTTACGGACCAGCTTCTCGAGCACCGTTTGCACCGTGGTGTAGGCCAACGGCCGATCGGCGTCGCTGAGGGTCGCCAGCACGTCCCGCACGAGTTGCGGGGATTCGGCGTCCCAGAGGGCGTCGAGAACGGCGCGCTCCAAGTTGCCGAGTCCGATGGAGACGTGCGCCGCTGCAGGATCAGTGTTCACTCGGCCCCGCCTCTCCCCATCGCCTGCCTACCACTGCCGCAGCACGTGCTGACCGTCCTGGTGACGACGGTTCAGGATAGCCGCCCACAGCGTGGGCTCGATCGCCACGCGCGATGGGCTTCCCGGAGAGAGGGCCGCCGTCCAGTCGGTCACCGCTGTCCTGTCACTGGGTTGGGGCTCCGATCCTTGATCATCACCAACGTGATCAGTAGGCCGGCCGACATGATGCCGGCCGAGACAAGGAATCCGAGTGACCAGCCTTGCGTGATTGCACTGCGGGACGGACCCGCGTCCTCGGGCGTCAGGCTCGCGGTGCGGGCGGTGCTGACGGCGGTGAGGACTGCAAGTCCGATCGCCCCGCCGACCTGCTGCCCTGCGTTGAACAAGGCCGCGGCGACGCCACTGTCCCCCGGCGTGGCAGAGCCGACGGCCGCGGTGGTGAGTGCCACGAAGGCGAGGCCGAGGCCGCATCCGGCGAGGACGAAGGCGGGCAGCAGTGTGCTCAGGTAGGTGCTGTCGGGCGCGATGCGGGACAGGCTCGCGAGCGCGGCGGTGACGAGCAGCGCCGAGGCGACGAGCAGCGATCGCGCGCCGGTGCGGGCGAGCAGCTTGCCCGCGGCGGTCGAGGCGACCGCGATGGCGGCCGTCATCGGTAGGAAGGCCAGCCCCACGGCGACCGGCCCGTAGCCGAGGGTGCCGCCCATGAACAGGCTGAGGAAGTAGAACAGTGCATAGATCGCGGCGCCGAGGATGAGCCCGACGAGGTTTCCGCCGAGCACCGTCGGGTTGCGGATCAGTCGCAGGGGAACCAGCGCGTGCGGGCGCACGGCCTGCACCCGCGCGAACGCGAGCAGAGCCAGGACCGACATGACCAGAACGAGCAGCGCCGGCACCGACGTCCAACCCGACTCGGCAGCCTGTACGAGGCCGTAGACGAGTCCGGCGAGCCCGGCGGTGGCGAGCACGCCGCCCGCGAGGTCGAACCGCTCGGTCTGCTCGGGAGGACTGTCGGGCAGGACGACCCTGGCACCGGCGACGGCGATCGCGGCGATCGGAACGTTGACCCAGAACACCCACTCCCACGACAGCGCCTCGGTCAGGACCCCGCCGAGGATCAGCCCGAGCGCGGTGCCGCTGGCGGACACTCCTCCCCACACGCCCAGTGCCAGGGTCCGGTCGCGGCCGGGCGGGAACACCGCCATCAGCAGGGAGAGGGCGGCGGGCGCCAGCACGGCCGCGGCGAGACCCTGTATCACCCGGCCGCCGAACAGCACGACGGCGGTCTCGGCCAGTCCGGCGAGTAGCGATCCGGTGCCGAACACCGTGGCACCGACGATGAACATGCGGCGGCGGCCGACGCGGTCGGCGAGCCGCCCGCCCAGCAGCAGGAAGCCTCCGAAGGCAAGCACGTACCCGGTGACCACCCAGTGCAGGGCGGTGGGGGCGAGGTCGAGGTCGTCCTGCATGTCGGTGAGCGCGACGTTGACGATCGTCGCGTCCAGCACGATGAGCAGCTGGCTTCCGGCGAGCACCGCGAGCGCGAACCAGCGCCGAGCGCTCCTACCTGAGGCCGCAAGGGGCGGGGTCATCAGTCTCCTTCACGAGCTCGACTCAACGACCGTAGAGTGAACTTCCTCCTTCGGTCAACGTCTGTAGAGTGAGAGCCGTGAGTGGAGATGCGGGGCCTGCGACGAGGGCCGAGCGACGACGACGCAGCGAGACGGTGATCCGCGATGCGGCCAGGGCGTTGTTCGCCGAGCACGGCTACGAGCGCACGACCATCCGCGCGGTGGCGGATCGGGCGGGCGTGGATCCCGCGCTGGTCATGCAGAACTTCGGCAGTAAGGAGGCCTTGTTCGCCGCGGCCGCGCGGTGGAGCACGCCGGTCGACGAGCTCGTCGGCGCAACTCGTACCGAGTTGCCGCAGGCTGCGCTGGACCACGTACTCGTTGCCTTCGAGGATCCTGAGCGGCGTGCGGCGGCGGAGGCGCTGCTGCGGAGCTGCCTCACTCACCCTGCGGCGCAGGCGGTACTGCGCGATGAGGTGATGGGCGCCGCGCAGGAACGGGTTGCCTCCACGATCGGCGGGCCGGATGCTGCCCTGCGCGCGGCTCTGCTGAATGCGTGCGTGCTGGGACTGACGATCAGCCGCTACCTGGTGGGGGTTCCGGCGGTGGCGGATGCCACGGCTGCCGACCTGGAGCGCGTCCTGCGGCCCGCCCTCGAGCGGCTCGTCGAGCCGACATGAATCGTGCTGACGAAGGGACACAAGTCCATTCGATCGGCGCGGGACGCCGTCGATGAAGGCCGATCGATCGCAGCGGACACCGTGCTGATGCGCTATGCGGCGGGCTCTCGCCCACCGGGGCGTGCAGCGGGTGGTGACGGCGCTGTTCTGCTATCTGGCTGCCGGAATTGTCAGCCTCGCGCTGCTGGGCAGTCGGGGCCAGTTGACGCCCTTACATCATCACGGACGTCGATGGCCTCGGCGTGGACGGCCTCGACAGCCGGCGCAGCCTGCTCGCGCTGACCGGCCTGTTGCCGAGGTCGCCTTCGTCCTCGGTCCGCTGATCATCGGCTTTGCCGCGGGGGTGATCGCCGGCCGCCGCGATGGCGGTCGCGGGTAAGACCTCGTTGCTGGGCGCTTGGTGGCTGCACGGCGCGCCTGCGTTGCGGAGCGGCCGGGTGGAAACTCCTCGTCACCGGGTACGGCCCTGCCCGCATCAGCTCACCGGACACGTGAATCCGCACGTCTCGCCCGGTCGCGGAACGCATTTTCCAGGCCTGTGAGCGATCGGCGGCGGGCCCTCGACACGAGGAGGTGGTGCAGCCGGGCCGGCCGCACCACCTCTGTCGGGAGTGCTGTGATCAGGTAGCGCGTGCTCGGAAGCGGCGCAGTCGCAGGCTGTTGCCGACGACGAAGACGGAGCTGAACGCCATGGCCGCGCCGGCGATCATCGGGTTGAGCAGGCCGACGGCGGCCAGCGGGATGGCGGCCGTGTTGTAGGCGAAGGCCCAGAACAGGTTGGTCTTGATCGTGGTCAGTGTCCGGCGGGAGAGCCGGACCGCGTCGGCGGCGGCGCGGAGGTCGCCGCGGACCAGGGTGATGTCGGAGGCCTCGATGGCGACGTCGGTACCGGTGCCCATGGCCAGACCGAGATCGGCCCGGGCGAGTGCGGCGGCGTCGTTGACGCCGTCGCCGACCATGGCCACGACCTTGCCCTGGCTCTGCAGCCGCTCGATGACCGCCAGCTTGTCGGCCGGCATGACGTCGGCGATCACCGTGTTCGGGCCGGCCGCGATCCCGACCTCGGCGGCCACCGACTCGGCGACGGCCTGGTTGTCGCCGGTCAGTAGCACCGGCGTCAGCCCGAGGCGGCGGAACTCGGCGATCGCCTCGGCGGAGGTGTCCTTGATCGTGTCGGCGACGACGAGCACGGCGCGGGGCTGACCGTCCCAGGCGACGGCGACCGCGGTCCGTCCCTGCGCGGCCTCGGTCGCGGCGGCGTGGGCGAGTGCGCCGGACAGCGGGGTCGACCACTGCTCGAGTAGCCGGGGCCGGCCGACGAGCACGGCGTGGCCGTCGACCACGCCCTGCACGCCGAGGCCTTCGTGGTTGGTGAAGTCCTCGACGCCCGGCAGGTCCCCGGTGCGCTCGGTCGCGCCGTCGGCGATCGCCGCGGCGATGGGGTGCTCGGAGGCCTTCTCCAGAGCCCCGGCCAGCCGCAGCGCGGTGGCCTCGTCGACCCCGTCGGCGGTGTGGACTCCGGCCAGTGCCATCTTGCCGGTGGTCACAGTGCCGGTCTTGTCCAGCACGACGGTGTCCACCCGTCGGGTGGACTCCAGCACCTCCGGGCCCTTGATCAGGATGCCCATCTGGGCGCCGCGCCCGGTGCCCACCAGCAACGCGGTGGGTGTGGCCAGGCCCAGCGCGCACGGGCAGGCGATGATCAGGACGGCGACGGCGGCGGTGAACGCGGCCGTCGCGCCGACACCGGCGCCGAGCCAGAAGGCCAGCGTCACCACGGCGACGGCGATCACGATCGGCACGAACACCCCGGAGATGCGGTCGGCGAGGCGCTGCACGGCGGCCTTGCCGTTCTGGGCGTCCTCGACCAGCTTCGCCATCTGCGCGAGCTGGGTGTCGGAGCCGACCCGGGTGGCCCGCACGACCAGCCGGCCCCCGGCGTTGACGCAGGCGCCGACGACGGTGTCGCCGACGGCGACCTCGACCGGCACGGACTCGCCGGTCAGCATGGACGCGTCGACCGCGGAGCGGCCTTCGACGACCTCGCCGTCGGTGGCGATCTTCTCGCCGGGGCGGACGACGAACCGGTCACCGACCGCGAGCTCGGAGGTGGGGATGCGCTTCTCGATGGTGCGCCCGTCCTCGTCGCGCAGGACCGTGACGTCCTTCGCGCCGAGTTCGAGAAGCGCGCGCAGCGCGGCGCCGGCGCGGCGCTTGGAGCGCATCTCGAAGTAGCGCCCGGCCAGGACGAAGGTGATGACGCCGGCCACGACCTCGAGGTAGATGTTCCCGGCGCCGTCGGTCGGGGAGACCGACAAGGTGAAGGGGTGGGTCATGCCAGGGATCCCGGCGGTGCCGAAGAACAGGGCGTAGACCGACCAGGCCATCGCCGCGGTGGTCCCCATGGAGATCAGCGTGTCCATGGTGGCGGCGCCGTGGCGCAGGTTCGTCCAGGCCGCCCGGTGGAACATCGCACCCGCCCAGGCCCAGACCGGGACGGTGAGAACCAGCGACAACCACTGCCAGTTCACGAACTGCAGTGCTGGCGCCATCGCCATGGCGATGACCGGCACCGCGAGCACGGCGGAGACCACCAGCCGGTGCCGCAGGCTGCGCAGCGCCTCGTTCTCCCCGCCACCGGCATCGCCACCGGCATCGGCATCGGCGGCCGGATCGGTCGGCAGCGTGGCCGTGTAGCCGGCGGAGGCGACGGCCGCGACCAGCCGGTCGGCGTCGACCCCGGTCGGGGCCGAGACCTTGGCCTTCTCGGTGGCGTAGTTGACGGTGGCGGTGACGCCGTCGAGCTTGTTGAGCTTGCGCTCGACCCGGTTCGCGCAGGAGGCACACGTCATGCCACCGATCGCGAACTCGATCTCCTGGACGTCCTGGCCGGGCTGCGGCAGTGTCGCGGTCACTGGTGTCCCCCCTCGCTGTGCGCGGGTGAGTTGATGTCCGCGATGGCAGGAGCGCTGTAGCCGCCCGCGTGACCGGCGGCGCCGCTGGGAGCGGGCTGCAGGTGTGCGGTCGGGACATCGACAGCGGATCCGGTCGCAAAGGCTCCTGCGCCGAGCAGGACAGCGACCGCACCGTAGGCAGAAAGTCGCGCGACGGTATTCATGGGATCGTTCCCTCTTGTCGGACCCGATCCGGGTGGACGTCGGTGGCGCCGCTGGGGCAGCGCGTGCCTCGGTGACCCGTACCGGGTAGGTGGTCAGGTCGTGATCAGGAGTCGGATACGACCTGGTAGCCGGCCTCGGTGACTGCGGCGCGCACGGAGTCAGGGGAGACCTCGCCCTCGCCGGTGACGGTGACCGCGCCGGTCGGCAGATCCACGGCCACATCGGTCACGCCGACGATCTCACTGATCTCCTCGGTGACCGAGGCGATGCAGTGGCCGCAGGTCATGCCGGTGACGGTGTAGGTGGCGGTACTCATGGCTCGGATACCTCTCTCGTGACGGCCCGCGGCGCGGGCCGCGGTTGGCTTCGGCGCCCGGGGCGGTGATGCCACACCCTGCGCCGGGGCTGTGAAGGGCCGGTCAGGACCGGACCAGGCGCGCGATGGCCGCGCTGGCCTCCTCGATCTTCTCCTCGGCGACCGCCCCGCCCTCGGCGGCGGCATCGGTGACGCAGTGCTTGAGGTGCTCGTCGAGCAGGCCGAGCGCGACGGCCTCGAGTGCCTTGTTGACCGCGGAGACCTGGGTGAGGATGTCGATGCAGTACTTGTCCGACTCGATCATCTTGCTGATCCCGCGGACCTGGCCCTCGATCCGGCGCATCCGCTTGACGTGCGCTTCCTTGTTGTCGGCGTAACCGTGCTGCATCGCCTACCTCCTCGTTTCATTTGCACTGTACCCCTAGGGGGTACCCGCATCAAGGTGGTCGAGTGCCCGGCCCAGCTGTGTCGGGTTACGGTCAGCGTGGCCTCGGGCACGGCGCGGGTGGCCCCCCACCCCCTGGTCCCCACGCCGCGAGTACCGGCAACGCCAACGGGTAAGGACCACGACAGTGTGACTTGCACAGATGCTGTGCCCGGGTAGGGTACGCGCCTGTTGCCGCTGATCAGGGGGTGCGAGGTGGAGTCATTTGTGCCGCTGGCGGTCCTTGCGGGCGCAGTCGTCCTGGTCGTGTCAGTAGTCGTTGGAATGTCTCAACTGGTCTCGGTCGGGCCCGTCCTGAAGGGCCGCCTGCCACATCTGGGGGGCCTGCCGCCGGTGGAGCATGCGGTCTCGCGCTTTCACGTCCGCTGGTACGCGGTGACGATGATCTTCCTGGCCTTCGACATGGAGATGATCTTCATGTACCCGTGGGCCGTCGTCGTCGCGACGATGGGGACGGCGGCGGTCGTCGAAATGTTCCTGTTTCTCGCGATCCTGCTCGCCGGCGTCGTCTACGCGTGGCGCGAAGGGGCCCTGCGATGGACCTGACTGCCGTCCTGCTGAGGTTCGCGGCTGGGGTGCCGCACGTCCTGCTCGTTGCGGTGCCCGGTCGCCCCGGGCTGCGCATGGATACCGAACTCCTGATCAGGCGGCGTGGGTGGCCGGAGGCGACGAGCCCAGCTGAGGCCGATGTGCTGCTCGTCGCCGGGCATCCGGGACCTGAGCTGGGTGAGGTCGTCGAGAGCCTCTGGCGGGGGATCCCCGCGCCACGGGTTCGGCTCGACCTCGGCGACGACGCTACGACCGCGCACCTCGAGCGGCTGCTCGATCGGCTCCCCACACGGCTGGCGGATGTTCGACTTGCTCGCGAGGAAGCCATAGCTGCCGCTGCCGTCTCCGACGTGGCGGACGAATCACACGCCGCCCCCGCGCAGCACGGCGAGCACGGCGAGCACGGCGAGGATACGCACGCAGCTGGTCACGAAGCCCACCTCAACGAGCACTCAGGCCATGCCGGCGACGGTGAGCCGCCCGACCAGGGCGGGGATACCGCTCATGGCCGGCACGAGCACCACGAACGCGATCACGCCGAGCACGCGGACAGCGGCTCCGGCCACGAGGACGACTCGGGCCACGCCGGCGACCACCAGCATCACCACATGGACATGCCGCTGCCCGGGGGCCTGGCCATGGCCGACGTCGCGGAGGATCGGGACGGTCTGGCACTCGACGTGCTCCATCTGCCGCTCGGTCCGGTGCTCCCGGACTGGCCGGCCGGCCTGGTCATCGACGTCGAGTTGCAGGGCGACGTGATCTCCTCGGCCGAGGCCCGCGTCCTCGACGTCGCCGAGCTGCGACCCTCGGCGCCGGTCGCTGCGGCGGTACGTGACCTCGATGTGGTCGCCCGCGTCCTCGCCGTCGCCGGTTGGCCGGGCCCGGCCGCCCGGGCACGCGACCTCCGTGACCGTGCCCGGGCCGGTGAACCGGCCGACGGCCTCTCTGGGCTGCTGCGCCTGGTCCGGCGGTCCCGCGTACTGCGGCTGATGCTGCGCAGGGTGGAGTTCGGTGACGGCGTGGACGTGGCCGAGCTGCTCGAGCGTCGCCTCGCCCGGATCGAGGCGCACGCCGCGGGGCGGACGGTCGGGGAGCCGGAGCGTCCGGTCCTCGCCGAGCTCGGCGGGCGTCTCGCGGGAGCGGAGTTCACCGCCGCCCGGCTGCTGGTCGCGGCACTCGATCCCGACGTCGACGGCGCAGCGACCCCCGCCGGCCTCCGCGACCGGGAGCCGGGCGAACGATGAGTGCCACGACCCTGCTGCTCCCGGCCCTGATGATCGCCGCCGTCTGGTTCCTCGCCGCACTCGACGGCGCCCTGGCGGGCCGGGCCGCCGGGCGACCCGTCGGGCCCGCCGCGGCCGCCGTCGAACCGGTCCGCGCCACGGTGCGGCTGCTGGTCGGCCAGCGGCGCAGCACGCTCGCCGCCGATGGTCTGCTGCGGTGGGCAGGGATCGTGTCGTTGATCGTCGCCGCGGTGCTGGCGGCAGCGGTCGTCCCGCTCGGTGAACGTCCGCTGGTCGACCTGTCGGTCGGCGTCGTGTGGTTCAACGCGATGGAGGTCGTCGCGTGGGCGGCGGTGTGGCTGGTCGGGTGGGGGCCCAACGGGGCGTTGTCGCTGGTCGGCGGGTACCGGTTCGTCGCCCAGGGCCTGTCCTACGAGCTCCCGCACATGTTCGCGATCATCACCGCAGCCCTGGCCGCGGGCAGCCTGCGGATCACCGACATCGTCGACGCCCAGGCCGGCCTGTGGTTCGTCGTCCTGATGCCGGCGGCGTTCGTCGCCTATCTGCTCAGCGCGGCCGCGATGGCGTTCTGGGGGCCGTTCGATGCCCCGGTCGCCCGCGACACCGCGGGGGGCGCGGGCTCGGAGCTCGCGGGTGTGGACCGGCTGCTGTTCGCCGGGGGGCGCCGGCTGCTGCTCGTGGCCGCGGCGGCGATGGCGGTCCCGCTGTTCCTCGGCGGCGGTCACGGGCCGTGGCTACCTGCGTGGGCGTGGGTGCTACTCAAGACCGCCGCGGTGCTGGTCGTGCTGGTCTGGCTGCGCCACCGGCTCCCGACGATCCGGATGGACCGCTGGGCCGAGATCTCCTGGATCGTGCTCGTACCGCTGACGATCGTGCAGGCGCTCGTGGTCGCACTTGTCGTGCTGGCCAGGGGAGGGATGTAGATGGTTCTCGCCGTGTTCTGCGTGCTGAGCCTCCTGGCGATCTCCTCCGGTGTGCTGGTGTTCGTCGTCGACTCGATGGCGCGCGCAACGTTCTGCCTGCTGGTGTCGTTCCTCGCGGTCGCCGCGATGGTGCTGATGACCGGGCTGGCCTACCTCGGTGTCGTCATCATCCTGATGATGATCATCGAGATGGTGATCATGGCCGTGTTCATGGTCATGTTCATGATGAACCCGGCCGGGCTGATGCCGATGTCGATGTTTCACAACACCCGCGGCGCGGCCGTCATCTCGGGCCTGGTGTTCACCGGACTGGCCGCGGGGATCCTCGTCGTGGACTGGCCGCAGCGCCGTGGTGTGCCTGCGCCGGATCCGACCGTCGCGCTGGGCGAGGCCCTGATGGGCGGCCACATGCTGACCATGATGACCCTCGGCGTGACGCTGTTCGCCACCATCGTGGCCACCGTGGTCCTGTCCACCGGGCGTGGCCGCTACGACCGGCTCGGCGACGACCTCGACGCCGAGCGAGCCGATGACCCGGCCGGTGGGGGTGTCGGTCGATGATCCTCGAGGCGTTCCTGCTCATGGCCGCCGCACTGTTGTGTATCGGGCTGTTCGGCGCACTGACCCAGCAGTCGATCGTGATGCTGATGATGGGCCTGGAGCTGATGATCAACGGGATCATCCTGGCCGCGGCCGCGTTCTGGTACTTCCTCGCCCCGGCCTCCGACGGCCAGGTGATCGTGGTGGCGGTGGTGACCGCGATGGCGATCGAGATGGCGATGGGGTTCGCCGTGGTCACCGCCATCTACCGTGCCCAGCGGATCGACATGACCGACTCGGCCACCGAGCTGGAGGGCTGAGCGGTGCTGCTCGCGGTGCTCATCGGCCTCCCGGCTGTCGCCGGCGCGGTGCTGCTGCTGGCCCACCCGGCCCGCGGCGCGACCGCGGCCGGTGTCGCCACGGCGGCGGCCACCCTGGCGCTCGCCGTGGCCGCCGCGGCGACGCGGCCTGCGTCCGAGGTGTCGTTGCTGGCCGGTATTCGGGCCGGGTTTGCCGTCGACGGGCTCTCGGCGGTACTGGTCGTCCTGGTCGCCGCGGTGCTGCTGGCCGCGCTGGTCGTCGCTGCTGCCGAGCCGGGCCTGCGGACCGGCCGGTTCCACGGCCTGATGCTGGTCTTCGCGGCCGCGATGCTGGTCACCGTCACCGCCACGACATTGCCGGCGCTGCTGATGGCCTGGGAGGTGATGGGCGCGACGAGCTGGGCGCTGATCGGCTACCGGCTCGACGACCGGGTGGCCGCCCGCGCCGGCACGGTCGCGTTCCTGACCACACGGGCCGCCGACCTGGGCCTCTACGTCGCGGCCGGGGCGATGCTCGCCGGCGGCGCGGGCGCGATGGCGCTGACGGATCTGGCCGGTCTCGACGGCGTCTGGGGCGACGTCGCGGTCGCCGGTGTCGTCGTCGCCGCGCTGGGGAAATCCGCGCAGCTGCCGTTCAGTTTCTGGCTGTCCGGGGCGATGCACGGACCCAGCCCGACCTCGGCGCTGCTGCACTCCGCGACGATGGTCGCGGCCGGTGGCTACCTGCTGCTGCGGATCGCCCCATCCCTGGAAGCCGCCGGCTGGGCGGCCCCGCTCGTGGCGTGGATCGGGGTGGCGACCGCGCTGCTGCTCGGCCTGGTCGCCGCGGTCCAGGACGATCTCAAGCAGCTGCTCGCCGCCTCCACCTGCTCACAGATCGGGTTCATCGTGCTCGCGGCCGGGACGGCCGGTGTGTCGGCCGGGGCGCTGCAGACCGTGGCGCACGCCGCGGCGAAGAGCCTGTTGTTCCTGGTCGCCGGCCTGTGGCTGGCCACACTCGGCACCCGCAGCCTGACCGGCGGTCTGCGCGGGGCCGCGCGGCGGCACCCCGTGGTCGGGGCCGCATTCACCGTCGGTGCGCTCACGCTGGCCGGGCTGCCGCCGTTCGGGCTCTGGGTCGGCAAGGACGCCGTGCTGGCCGCCGCCCTGGGCTCCTCGCCCGCGCTGTACCTGGTCGGACTGGTCGCCGGGTGGACCGCGGCGTTCTACAGCGGACGCGCACTGTGGTTCGCCTGGCAACCCGCCGACCGCCCGGCCACCGGTGCTGCTCCGGTCCGGATACCGCTCCCGGCGGTGACCACGACTGTCGTGCTCGCCCTCGCCGCCGCGGGGGCCGGAATCCTGGCACTGGGCCCTGTGCGGCCGGACCCGGCTCCGCAGGTCTGGGAGCTCGTGCTTTCCGGCGTCCTGGCCGGTGCCGGCGTGCTGCTGGTGTGGCGGTTCGCCGAGCGCGTCCCGACGCCAGGCCTGCTGGACCGGTGGCTCGGCCTCGAGGCGTTCGCGCTCCGCTACGTCGTCGGCCCGGTCGTGACCTTGGGAGCAGCTCTGGCCGTGGTCGACGACCGCGTGCTCGCCCGTGTCCCGGCGGGCGCGGCGAGTGCCACCTCGCGGCTGGCCGCGGTCGTGGCCGGGCACGGTGAGCGCGGCGTCGACCGGGCCGTAGCCGGGCTCGCCGACGGCGCCCGCGCGCTGGGCCGAGCCGCCCGTCGTCCGCAGACCGGGCAGATCCACCAGTACTACGCGCAGGCCTCGGTCGGGTTCGCCCTGCTCGCGGCGCTGGCCGTCCTCGTGATCGTCGTGAGGTGACCCCGGAATGCTCTCGCTGATCGTCTTCCTGCCCGCGCTGGTCGCGGTCGCGCTGTGCGCGGTTCCGGCGCGGGCGGGCACGACGGTGTTCGCCAGTGCGTGGCTCGCGGCGGGGCTCGCGCAGCTCGGGCTGATCGCCGTGGTCTGGGCGGGCCTGCCCGCGTCGGGGTACGGCTTCGTCGAGCGCTACGCGTGGATCCCCAGCGCCGGGATCTCCTACCACGTCGGCGTGGACGGGCTGTCGCTGCCGCTGCTGGCGCTGACCGCGGTGCTGTTCACCGCGACCGCGGTCTACACGCTGCGCGGCATCGCCCGCCCGAAGGGCTTCGTGCTCCTGTTCCTGGCGTTGCAGGCGGTCAGCGCGGGCCTGTTCGTCGCGCTCGACCTGATCCTGTTCTTCCTGTTCTTCGACCTGTCGATCGTGTTCATGTACTTCGTGATCGCCGGGTGGGGCACCGGCGCGCCGGCGCGGCGGGCGGCGCTGACGTTCTTCCTCTACACCTTCCTGGGCTCACTCGCGCTGCTGCTCGGGTTCATCCTGCTCGCCCTGGCCGGACCGCAGGTCACCTTCGACATCCCGACCCTGGCAGCGCAGAACCCCCTCGCCGGCGGCGGCGGGTACGCCGGGCTGACCCTGCTGGTGATCGGGATCGGGCTGGCGGTCAAGACCCCGCTGTTCCCGTTCCACACCTGGCTGCCGCCCGCGCACACCGAGGCGCCCGCGGCCGGGTCGGCGATCCTGGCCGCGATCCTGCTCAAGATGGGCACCTACGGCTTCGTCCGGATCGCGATGCCGCTGCTGCCCGCGAGCTGGCGCCAGTTCGCGCTGGTCGCCGTCGTGGCCGGGGTGGTCTCGGTGCTCTGGGGTGCCCTGGTCGCGCTCGCCCAGACCGACCTCAAACGCATGATCGCCTACACCTCGGTCAACCACATGGGCTACGTCCTGCTCGGCCTCGGCGCAGCCGGCCTGATCACCGCCGACGACGAGCAGGCCCGCCAGCTCGCCACCTCGGGCGCGACCTACCAGATGGTCAGCCACGGCCTGATCACCGCGGCGCTGTTCCTGCTCGCCGGGTCGCTGCACGAGCGCGGCCACACCTACGAGATGAGCGCCTACGGTGGGCTCGCGACCCGCACACCGCGCTTCGCCGGGCTGTTCGCCGTCGCCGCGTTCGCCTCACTCGGCCTTCCCGGGTTCTCCGGGTTCATCGCCGAGTTCCAGATCTTCGCCGGAGCGCTGGGCGCCGTCCCGGTCGCGACCGTCGTCGCGGTGACCGGTGTCCTGCTCACCGCCGCGTTGTTCCTGGTCGCCATGGGGCGGATGCTCTCCGGCGATGTCCGCGTCCCGGACGCCCCCGGCACCCCGCGCCCGTTCCCCGACCTCGACGCCCGGGAGCTGCTGGCCATCGGCGCGCTACTGGTCCTGGCGACCGTGCTCGGGCTGCTGCCGCGGGTCCTGCTCGACGTGATCGAACCCGCCGCCCGCACCCTGGGCGACCTGGTGACGCGGTGATTCGGCCGTGACAGTCCACAGTGACCCGTCCGCTCTGATCCCGGAGATCGCGTTGCTGCTCGGCGCGGTCGCCGGGCTGCTGCTCGGTGCCTGGACCCCACGCCGACGCCAGTGGACGATCCGGGTACTGGCCGCACTGGCCTGCACCGTCGGCCTGGCCGCGACCGCCGTCGCCGCGACCCGACCGGTCGACGTGGTGTTCGGGACCTACGTCCTCGACACCGCGACCCACGCCACCCGGGCGATCGTGCTCGTCGCGACGCTGCTGCTGCTCGCCCTGTGCGGCGACACCGTGGCCGGGCACCGCCGCGAGACCGAGTTCGTCGTCCTCGTGCAGCTCGGGGCGCTGGGTTCGATCCTGCTCGGCGGCGCCGCCGATCTGATTTTGCTGTTCGCTGCGTTCCTGCTCGCCAGCGTCCCGCTCTACGCCCTGGCCGGCTGGGCCAAGCAGGGCACCGCACCCGAAGCGGCGCTCAAGTACTACCTCGCCGGCGCGCTCGCCGGGGTCACCACCGTGGCCGGGGTGACCCTGCTGTTCGGCACAGCGGGAGCAACCGGCTACGACGCGGTTGCCGACGGGATCGCCTCCGGACCGGGCGGCGCCGCTGCGGTCGGACTGATCGCCGTGCTGGTCGGGCTGGCGTTCAAGGCTGGAGCGGTTCCCGCCCACTTCTGGGTGCCTGACGTCGCCGACGGCACACCGCCGGCGGTCGCCGCTGTGATCACCACGCTGCCGAAGATCGGCGCCCTGGTCGCCACCTACCGGCTGCTCGACACCGCGGTCCCGGCCGACGTCGTCGACTGGCCTCTGATCATCGCGATCCTGGCTGCGGTGAGCATGACACTCGGCAACCTCGCCGCGTTCGCCCAGACCTCGGTGCTGCGGCTGCTCGGCTACTCGACCATCTCGCAGGTCGGCTACATGCTCATGGCCCTCGCCGTCGCCGGACGCGCCCCGCTGGCGCAGCCGGCGCTGCTGTTCTACCTGGCCGCTTACGCCATCACCAACATCGCCGCGTTCGCCGTCGTCGCCGCCACCGGGCAGCGCACCCTCGCCGGCCACCGGGGACTGTTCCGCCGGGACCCGCCACTCGCGATCGCGCTGGTGGTCGCGCTGCTGGGGTTGGTCGGGACTCCGCCGACCGCGGTGTTCCTCGGCAAGCTCGTCGTGTTCACCGCGACCGTGGACGGGGGGCTGGTCTGGTTGGTCGCGCTCGCCGTGGTCAACACCGTCGCGTCGCTGTTCTACTACCTGCGCTGGATCGCGCCCGCCTTCGGCGAACCGGGCCCCGACCACGAGCGGCCGGTGACCCGGGCTCGTGGCTGGGCGCGTGGGACCGCGCTCGGTGCCGCCGCGCTGTCGCTGCTGCTCGGCCTCGGCGGTGGGGTGGTGTTGAACACCGTTGTGTGAGCCCCCGAAGTCGACATGCTTCACCGTCGGTACCGTGGCCGGGGTGAGTAATCAACGGGTTGAGCTGCGGTTGCTGCTCATCGTGCCCGTGTTGCTCGCGCTGCTGGGCATGCACGCGTTCGTGGCCGCCCCGCCGGGCGAGACCGGGCACGCCGCGACCACGGCCGCCGTCCCGTCGGATGGTGCTGCCGGGATCCCTGCGATCTCCGACCTGACGTTACCCGGCCACGACCCGGCTGACGTGCCCGGCGACCATGGCGCCCGGTCGGATCCGGAGCACGCCTTGCACTTGTGCCTGGCCATCCTGACCTCCCCCGGTGTGCTCCTTCTCGCTGCCGGGCTCCGCCTCGGTGGCCCCATGCTCGGTTCGCTGGTCGCACCCGTCCGGAGCTCACTTCGACGGTGGTCTGTTGCCAGACCGCCACCTATGTCTCGTCGTCTTGCCCAGCTGTGCGTGATGCGGAGCTGATCGGCCCCCAGCGCGGAAGAGCGCTGGATTCCACCAGCTCACGACCGGTCACATGCAAGGGAGTCCACCATGAAGATCAAGAAGATGGCGCTCGCCACGACGGCGGTCACCGCGGCCCTCGCCCTGTCCGCGTGCGGCGGTGGGGAGGCCACCGGCTCGGCCGGCCAGGCACCGCCCGCGCCGACCTCGTCCGCGGCGGGCCAGCAGGTTTCCGCCGATCACAACGAGGCCGACATCGCTTTCGCCCAGGGCATGATCCCGCACCACCGGCAGGCGGTCGACATGGCCAATCTGGCGGCCGACCGTGCCGAGAGCGACCAGGTCAAGCAGCTCGCCACCGCGATCCAGCAGGCGCAGGGTCCCGAGATCCAGCAGCTGCAGGGCTTCCTCGCCGCATGGGGCGCGCCCGAGTCCGGCGGCATGCCGAACATGAGCCAGGAACACAACATGCCCGGGATGGAGCAGAACGGCATGTCCGGGATGTCGGGCATGATGAGTGATCAGCAGATGCAGCAGCTCGAGCAGGCATCCGGTGTCGAGTTCGACCGGATGTGGCTGCAGATGATGATCGCTCACCACGAGGGTGCCGTGCAGATGGCGCAGACGGAGCTGCGCGACGGGCGCAACCCGGAGGCGAAGGCGCTCGCCCAGACGATCATCGATGCCCAGCAGACCGAGATCACTCAGATGCAGGAGATGCTCGGCTAACAGCGCGACTCGGCGGCGGTGCGTCCGTCATCGGCGACGGCCGCCCACCGCCCGACCCATGCGCACGTGCGACGGCGTGATGGGGCCGGTGTGGCTCGGTGCGTCGCCGTACGTTCTGTGGTGCCCACTGGGGCCGCTCAGCGGCGCGGGCCCTCGTCCCGCGCCGTAGCCGGGAACGGCACGGCCGGAACACCACCTCAGGTTGTTCGCGTCGACTTCCCGGCACGGTCTCTCAGCGTTGTCACAGGGCCCAGAGGGAGAGTGGTGGGCATGGCAGCGGTCGCGCAGTCCCGAACGAGGACCGCGTGCGTCGGCGGCGTACCGCAGTCGCGAGGCGCCATGACCTGTGGTGTGATCGCCACGGTCGGGGCGGCACTGGTGGTTGATGTGCTCGCCGGCGAACACCCGATCCACACCCTTGCCCTCGTGGTACTGGTCGGGGCCGTCACCGGGCTGCGCCGGTGGATCGCGCCGCGATTCCGCGGTCTGTTGAGCCTTCTCAACGCGACCATCGTCGCCCAGCCCGCCCTGCATCTCGCGGGCAAGTGGCTGGGGCGCTCGGCTGAAGGATCTGGGCTTGAGTGGCCGGCACCGGCTGGTGTCTGGCACGGCCTCGTTCCGGATGGGGTGACCGGAACCCAGCTCGCCGCCACTGTGCTGATCGTCGCGATGGTCCTGATCTGCGGCGCTGCCGCGGACCTGGTGGTCGGCTACTTGCGAGCGCGATTTCCCCGCCTGGCCCAGCGCAGCCGATCGGTGCGACGCCCCGGCGTGCGCCTGCCCCGGGTGCGCCGACACGGATCGATGCTGCGTTGGTGCGGTTGGAGGTTGCAGTCAGCTCGTCGGGGGCCCCCGGGCGCTGGGGCTCCCGGCTGCTGAGTGCTCTCGCGACGCTCGGTCGCCGCCCGGGGCTCAGTGGCCGGACGGGCTCTGCACCGACTGCGCCTTCGACACCCTCTGAGCAGCGACCACGCGGGAACCGGGTAACGCCGCTCAGAACCGCGGCTACCGGCCGGCATCATCCTTCGCCAGAGTCGAACGGGTCGCGACCCGCACCCCGCAGCCGAGGCTGAGGCACACCTCGACGCCATCGCTGACTGCCTCGCCCCAGCCCATCGCACACGTCGCTGTCGTCCGACCGACTCGCAAATGGCTAGGCCGGACAGCCACGACCCCACCTGAGATCACGGGCCACGTCGCAACGGTCGCCGGTATCGGCAGCCACGAGGCCGTCGCGGATCACCGCCTGCCTCTCAACCTACGCCCGCTGCTGCCCCATCCTCCTCGGATCCGGCGGCCGCTCGCGGGTATCGACATCATGGAGCAGCATTCATGCACGACGACTCTGACCGCTTCCGCTGGATACGAGACACCGTGCTCTCGGTCCTGCGGAGCGATTCACTGCTGAACGGACAAGGTCGCCGGCAGGTTCTCAGCCGGGCAGGTCGCACATCGACGCCCCAGACGACGTCACTGCTGGTGACCTGGACCGGTGCTCCCGGCTTCAGTCCCGACATGCTTCTCGACCGGTTCCTCCTCAGCCTCCACGACACCGGCATGCCAACCGGCTCCCTCGGGTCCCGACATGTCCTCGACCACGCCACCGCCGTCCTCCGCGGCGCGGCGCTCACCGCGGACAACGGCATCACCTTCTCCGTGGTTCGCACGGGCCGCTGGCTGGAGCAGTCCGCCGTCGTCGAGCACGGCCTCGAGCTCGTCGCGTTCGACGCTCGAGTGCCGCGCGCGGAACTCGACGGCCGGCTGCCAGCCGAGAGAGGCGTCCCTGCCACGCCAGGCTCGACTGCCAGTACTGGAACCGAGCCGGCCCATCTCCGCTCGGCTGACCAGTCCGCACCGGTCAGGGACGAGGTCACGCCACGCGAGCCCGTTGCGCCGTCGGTGTCGAGCAGCACAACTGGACGAGCTGGGTCTGAGCATCGCGCGGCGCGGCTGCTGCGGCGGCGTATCGGCTCTACCAACGCACACGATCCGCGAGGTACATCGTGACCGGAACACAGCGACTCCCGGCCCTGTGCGGAGACGCGCTCGGCCGATGGCGACGGGCTACGGCACGCACCCAGCAGCAACGATCGCGACTCCAGGTTCGCAGGCGCGCAGACGGCCGCATCGTGCGGCCCGTCCGATTCCGCGGCGACACGTACTACCAGGTTCTGCGCGGAGCCGACAAGTCTGGAGCCAACGGGTCTCGGCAATACCCGTGATCGGACCACCGCACCCCTTGTCCGGCGGAGGATCGGGCTTCGACCCGCGCCGCGGGCACAGCATCAGCGACACCACGCCTGTTCAATACCCTGAGGGGGTATGACACTTTGGGGTCCTGCCGTATCTCCTTGGAGATAGGACTGTGTCTCGATCAGCTGCAGTGCGGTGACCCCGCTGTCGGGATCGACGCTGAGCGCCACGAGCTCGCCGCTGCCCGGAGTGGGGGAGACGACCTGCGCGGGGCGGCCCAGCACGGTGGGGAAGATCAGGGTGTCCAGGGCGCACCAGGTGTAGAGCGCCTGGCCAGCGACGGTGAACTGGTGCGGGGTCTCGCGCAGGGTGATGCCGTGCCCGACCACCGCGCCGTGCTCGTCGTACTCGGTGTCCGAGAGCCCGGCCAGTCCGTCGCGGACCTCCCCGGCGCCGCGCCCGGTGGTGTGGGCGAGGTCGTCGACGGTGACCGGATGCCCGCGGGCCAGCTCACGCAGCAGCGCCGGCCACAGCCAGCCCATCGCGTCCCCGGCGGCGCCGGGAGTGGAGCAGATGGTCTCGCTGAGCCGGGTGGCGAGATGCTCGGCGTCGATGGGGTCCTGACCCCGTTCCGTGGACACGTTGATCCCCGCACGGTCGGGGAAAGCGAGATGATGTCTGACCATGGCCCGCAAGAACTACTCCGACGAGTTCCGTCGGCAGGCCGTCGAGTTGTA
>Ga0172375_10004543_pt1 | contig 20428 bp, 13 predicted proteins | sample LakKiv1m_FD_114537 | JGI IMG/M metagenome (GOLD analysis project Ga0172375, IMG submission 114537) | Freshwater microbial communities from Kabuno Bay, South-Kivu, Congo - kab_092012_11.1m | ecosystem: Environmental > Aquatic > Freshwater > Lake | place: Democratic Republic of the Congo...
AACTGCCTTCTCGGCATCTGGAGCTACTCTTCCGACGTGCTGATCGCCCACAATGTCCTGGACCGCTGCGCCCACGGCATCGTGGTCACCGGCGACCCCCGCCTGGCCGAGTACTCGATGGGCTACCCCGATCCCCCGCGCCAGACCCTCGCCGCGACGCGCAACAACATGGTCATCAACAACCTCATCATCGATGCCGTGGCCGCCAATACGGGCGTCAGCAAGGAGGACGCCGACTGCGGCTCCAACCTGCTCGACTACAATGTCTTCGTGTGGCTCTTTCCGTCCGTCGCTAACGGCGGCCAGCACATCCATTTCCTAGGCAACTGGAACGCCTACTTCGGCGGCCTCGGCAACTGGTGGGTGGCCATGAAGCAGGACGCCCACAGCATGATCGCCGACCCGACCTTGCGCCGCCTATACGACCAGCGCGACAGCCAGTTCGACACCGATCACAACCGGGTCGTCGGCGACCCCCAGTTCCGCAACCGTGAGGGCGGCGACTACCGCCTGATGCCCAACAGTCCCCTCCGGGGCCTCGGACGCGCCGTTCCGCCCCTGCTCAAGAGCGTCTACTACCCTGGCCGTCGGCCGTGGGAGAAGACCCTCCTGGCCGATGCGCCGGAACCCAAGCCGACGACCGACATCGTCGAGGTCTGGGGCCAGAAGCACTACCGCCACCAGCCCGAACCGGCGCCGCTGCGGGTGTTCGAGCCCGACACCCAGCCGCCCGTGGCGCCGGGTCTGGTCGAGGAGTGGTCGCGTACCGGCAACTACCCGCGCTTCGAGATGGTCCAGCCGCCGCTATGACCGGGACCGTCCTGTGTACCAGCCTTCGCCTCTCTGGTACCCATCTCACGTCTGCCGTGGAGCCATGGCCGGGTCCTAGCTAACCGAGATGGAGGGCGAGGACGTTGGTGTAGGTCGTCGGCAGGTCTGCCGGCAGCTTGACGTTGAGGACCCCGAAGGCCTGGCTGAAGGGGCACTCGCCGCCGCCCACGAGCCGGACCGAGAGGACCCGGTCCGCCTCGGCGAGGCTCTTCACCACCGCCACCCGGTTCTCAGGGGCCCGCAACATGAAGGCGTAGAGCGTCTTGCCGCGCGTGGTAAAGCGGAAGTCGGAGCTGTTCCAGGCGCCCCTGTCTTCCTTGAACCCCTCGATCAGCACGCGCGTATCGCCCTCGGCGTTCTGCCGCCATGGCCGCGTTCCGTGGACCGCCTCGCCGCAGATGGCGAACCAGCCCGCCAGTTCCTCCAGCAGGTAACGGCTCTCGTCGTCGATGCTGCCATCGGGCTTCTGCAGGATGTTCAGCAGCATGCAGCCGTTCTTGGCGATGATGTCGATGAGCATCTCGATGACGTGGCCGGGCTGTTTGAACTTCTGGCGGACGTCGTAGAACCAGTTGCCGATACAGGTATCCGTCTGCCACGGCTCGGGGTTGATGCCGGGGAGCTGGCTCTTCTCGATGTCGAGGACGCCGACGCGGTAGACCTCGGGACGGCGGTCTTTCTGGTTGTAGACCGCCTGGTTGCTGCCGTGCTTGCGGATGGAGGTGTTGTAGAGGTGCGCCACGACCTCGAGGCCCTGGGCGTACTCCGGGGCGCCCTGCTTCGAGACGCCGTCACCGAAGGGCAGGGCACCATCCGAGTAGAGCAGGTCCGGCTCATACAGGTCTACGACCTCCCTGATCACCTTGCGCCAGTACTCGCGCCAGCCGGCGTTGGGCGTGTACCACGGCCGGGCGCCGGTGTCGGCCCGGTTCTCGCCGGGCACCACGTGTTCGTAGTTGTCGAGGTAGAAGTCGCGGTAGGCGGGATCGTTGCCGTCGTAGGGGACGCCGGCGTAGGGGCCATGGCTATCGCACCACTTGTTCGTACGCCACCAGGAGAAGGTGGCCCCCATGTGCTCGGTCAGGCCGAAGGGGAGCCCTTCCTTGGTGGCGGCCGCCTTCCACAGCCCGCAGATGTCCTTCTTCGGGCCCACCTGGACCGAGTTGAAGCGGTGCAGTTTCGAGGCGTAGTTGAAGAAGTGGTCGTGGTGCATGGCCTGGCCCACGAAGTAGCGCGCTCCGGCCCGCTTATACAGCCGCATCAGCTCCTCGGGGTCGAAGCGCTCGGCCTTCCAGAGGGCACAGATGTCCTTGTAGCCGAAGGTGGACGGGTGCCCGTAGTGGCGGATGTGGTAGAGGTACTGGGCGCTATCCTGGATGTACATGTGGCGGGCGTACCAGTCGCCGTACATGGGCACGCTCTGCGGCCCCCAGTGGCTCCAGATGCCGAACTTGGCGTCCCGGAACCACTGCGGGCACTCGTACTGCAGGAGTGACTCGAAAGATGGCTGGAAACCCATGGTGGACGCCTCTCCATGTGCAGGTCCGTGGACACCCATGCCGCGCCCGGAGCCGGCTCCGGACGGACCGCGACCGGTCCGGCAGGTAGGGTAACCGCACAAGGCCCTCGGTCAAGCGCGACGGCGCGGCCGCCGCGGCCGCCGCGGGCCCGGCGGGTCCGGCCTGCCTTGACCCAAGGCGGTTTCGCGAAACCGCCGCCAGTCCCGCGGCCGCGGGACCGAAGTCCGTTTGGCCCAGGGGTCCCAGTCGGAGCTGGGACCTACAGCCGTGGGCGCGCGTCTGTCGACGCGCCGACGGCGACCTTGGAGCAGCCCTGGCCTTGACCCGGCGCGGTTGGGATGCGACCTTGCGGATCGGCCGTCGCCGCGGAGGTCCCCGCGTCGCGCGGACGCGGGAAGCACGGTCCTGGCAGCCTGGCGGAGAGGAACACGAGCGATGAAGCGGTTGGCGTACATGATTCCCGCGGCCCTGATGCTGGCCCCGCTGGCGGAGCCGTGGGCCGCCGAGGCCCTGGCGAAGGTCCTGCCGCTGCCGGGGGAGGTCTTTGTGGTCGAGGGGTGTCCGGCTTTCCTCATCACACCCGCGGGACCGCCTGCCAGCCGGCCTGTCCCCTGGGTCTGGTATGCGCCGACTCTGCCTGGCCTGCCCGGTCCGGAGGAACGGTGGATGTTCGAGCGCTTTGCCCAGGCTGGGATCGCCATCGCGGGCATCGACGTCGGAGAGTCCTTCGGCAGCCCCGCCGGACGCGCCCACTTCACGGCCCTCTATGGGGAACTGACGGGGAACCGCGGGCTGGCGCTGCGGCCGGTGATGCTGGGCCGGAGCCGGGGTGGCCTGATGACCCTCGCCTGGGCCGCCGACAACGCCAACAGGGTGGCCGGTTTCGCGGGGGTCTACCCGGTCTGCAACCTGGCGAGTTGGCCGGGGTTGGACAAGGCCTGCGGGGCCTACGGCATGACGGCCGAGGAGTTGGCGGCCCGCCTCGCGGAGCACAACCCCATCGACCGCCTGGCCCCCCTGGCCAAGGCGGGGGTCCCCCTCTTCGCGATCCATGGGGACAGCGATACCGTCGTCCCCCTCGAAGCGAACTCCGGCGAGATGCGTAGACGCTACGAGGCCCTGGGCGGCCACATGCAACTGGTGATCCCGCCGGGGCAGGGCCACAGCCTGTGGGAGGGCTTCTTCCACTGCCAGGAACTCGTCGACTTCGTCCTCACCCAGGCCAATGGCGCCGGCGCGGCGGGCCCCCAGGCGCCCGCGGGCGAACCCACCAACGCCGCGGAGGCCGAGGCGCAGAAGGCGGCGGCAGAGAAGGCGGCGGCAGAGAAGGCCGTGGAGGAGAAGTACGCCGTCCTGGTCGCTGCGCTGCCTCCGGACCAGCAGGCCTGGGAGCGGCTCCTGCAGGAGAACCTGGGCGGCTTCTACCTGCCCATCCACAAGCGCGAGAAGACGGCCGGCCGCGGCAACGCCTGGGATTTCGTGCCGGACCAGCCCGGGCAGCCGCGCGTGCTGCTCATCGGCGACTCGGTGTCCCGCGGCTACACCCAGGCCGTGCGCAAGGCCCTCGCGGGCAAGGCCAATGTCCACCGCGCCCCGGCCAACTGCGGCCCGACGGCGCTGGGCATGGAGAAGCTCGAGGTCTGGCTCGGCGACGGGAAGTGGGACCTCATCCACTTCAACTTCGGGATCCACGACCGGGCCACGCCCATGACCGATTACACGCAGCGCCTCGAGGCCCTGGTCGGGCGTCTGCAGGCCACTGGTGCCAAGCTGATATGGGCCAGCACCACCCCCATCCCCGACGACCCGGCCACCGGGCAGACGGCCGCCTCCATTGTCGAGCGCAATCAGGCCGCCGCCGAGGTCATGGCCCGGCATGGGGTCGCCGTCGATGACCTCTTCACCCTCGTCACCCCGCACCTGTCCGAGGCCCAGCTCCCCAAGGACGTGCACTTCAGTGCCAAGGGCTACGAGCTGCTGGGACAGCAGGTCGCCGCGGCTATCGAAGCGGCGCTGAGGTGAATGGCGTGGAGCCCCGGCGGGCCTCCGCCGGGCGGCTGGGCGTGGTCTTGTGCGCCCGCAGGGCGTGGGGGCTCGGTGGGCCTTCGCCGGGTACCGGTCGCCGCCGACCGGCTTCCGGCCTCAGCGTTACGGCGGTGGCCAGCGCGTGGTGACGGCCCCATCCGCGGCGAGCCGTTCCAGCCGCAGGCCCTGACCCGGGGCGGCCCCCGGCGCCGCCGGGACGGTGAGCCGGTCAGTGCGGCCATCGGTCAGGGCGAGGTCGAGCCGCAGCCCGTCTGCGGCAGCCTCGCCCGTCAGCGCCTTCACCGGGCACGTCTGACCCGCGGGCGTCGGCCAGAGGACCCAGGCCGCCTGCGTCAGCCCCTTGGCCTTCCAGGTGAAGGCGGCTGTGGGCACGGGGCGCCAGGGACCGTTTGCCCAGCCCTGCACGGGGTCCTCCTGCCCCTTCACGACGGCCCCTGCCAGGCCTTCCCGGCGCCAGGGCACGACCGTCAGGTTGGCCTGGTCGGGCCACTGCGTGCGGACCGCCAGCGTTCCGGCGTCGGCTTCGGCGGCCTCGGCGTCGAGGTGGAAGAGGGCTGTGTACTCGTGCTCCCCGGTGTCGGCGGGGGCCAGGGCGTCGGTCACGACGAAGTAGTCCGGCTTGACGAAGACGACGTGCCGCGTGTGGACGACGTCGAGGTCGCCCTTGGCGCCGTAGCGGTCCCGGTATGAGCCCCTGGCCACGTCGGCCTCTGCCGAGGTCAGCCACAGCGCGTCATCGCCTCGCGGGGTGGGGGTATCCCAGGGCTTGGGCAGGACATAGGTCTGGCGCTGGCGGCCGCGGTTCTGGCCCTCGCCATCCACCAGGACCGTGTTGTGTCCGGCGGAAGCGAGCACGTACCGGCGCCAGGGGCTGCGGTCATACGAGTAGTTGCCAGGATCCAGGAGCAGTTGCCGGCCATAGGCATACAGGACAAGGTGGAGCTTATCCTCGTGCTGGTGCCCAAGGCCGTAGGGACCGGTATCCAGGAGCGCGTAGACGCCCTTGGCATCCCAGGAACTGCGCATGACGTAGTGACCGGTGTAGGGGAAGGCGTAGGACGTCGCCGCCGGCGCCTGGCCCCGGCTGCCCAGGGTCGCTCCGAAGAGGAAGTCCTGGCGCTGGGGAAAGAGCCTCGCCGCGGTCGTGAGGAAGCCGCGCACATCGCTATTGCCCGAGTCGTTGAGGCCGGGGGCCCCAGGCAGCGGTAGAGCGCGTCAGGCCAGACATTCTCCAGACGAATGCCCGTGGTCAGGGTCTGGAAGCTGCAGTCGGTCATGGCCGCGTCATTGCCGCTGCGCGTCACCGGCGGCGGATTGCGCCGGATCCAGTCCAGCCAATGTGCCACCAGGACCTGCACGACCCGCTCGTCGCCGGTCTCCCAGTAGGCCGACGAGAGGTCGCCGAAGTGGAAGTGCCGGTGCAGGCACTCGTTCCACAGGTGGGTCCGCGCCGGGCCTTCGGTGGGGTTGGCATGCCAGTCGATGGGCCCGGGGAACTGGGCGGTCCATTCCTGGCCGCCGGCGAAGCTGTAGGTGAAACGGCCTGCCATCAGCTCTTCGACGCGCTTCGAGGGCTTGGGTGGGTCGGAGTCGAGGATCAGGACGACCCGGGCGCCGGTGGCCTTGGGGCTGTAAGCCCAGAACTCCAGCCGCTCGAAGGGGGTCCAGTCGTGGGGCAGGTTTCGGCAGGTCACATTGGGGTTCTGAGCCAGGTTCTCCCAGCGGCCGGAGGCGGTGCCGGATCTCGCCCGCGTGTCATCCGGGCGCAGGCCGGAGAAGGGCGGGTCCGGCTGCTCGAAGTCGGCTACGGTGACGGTCTGTTCCGGTCCCACCAGGCGGACATCGTCGAAGCAGACGATGGTCGCCGCGTCGGGGGTCAGGCCCCAGCCGCTGGCGTTCAGGGCCAGGTACTTGATCCAGTTCCAGCCGATGGGGTTCTTGCCCTGTCAGCCCTTGCCTTCGACGAAGGTCCGGCCGGCGAAATCCTCCTTCTTCAGCGAGAAATGCTTCCAGCCCTCCCAGTCGACCGTGGGAGAGCGCGAGTAGTAGTCCCAACTCTCGGGGTCCTTGTCGGCCTCGGGCGGCGGCACCGTCACCCCGCGGAAGGGGTGCTGGCGCCAGTCGATGCGCCAGCGGGGCGAGGGCCGCTCGCGGAGGTACCGGGCATAGGCCGCCTTGGCCGCGGTGAGGTCGCCGGCCGCCACGGCCTCGCGGACTGCGGCGAGGCTATCCCGTTCCAGGGCCAGCGCGGCGAAGAAGGCCTGGTCGTCCATCCGCAGGCCCGGGGTGACCTCCTGGGCGGCCGTCGATATCGTGACGGCCACCGCATCCACCCGGCAGGTGACCACGGCGGTGCTGAACGTAGGCAGCCACACGGCCGCCTCCACGGCCTCCGTCGGCACGGCCTACGAGGCCGTGGCCTCGCCCCAGGCGCCGGCGGTCATGACCGGCCGCGCGATCTGGCTCTCGCGGGCCTCGGCCAACTCCTTGCCGGCAGCATCCCAGAACCGCAGGTAGAGCCCCAGGCCATCCGCCTCACCGCTCTCCAGGAAGGTCCTGAGGACCAGTGATACCTGCCCTCCGCCGACGCCGGCAAAGTGCTCCGACCTCACGTCGGAACCCACCTCCGCGCCGCCGTCGGCGATACGCAAGGCGCGCCGGCCCTCGGCCACCCCCTCGGCGACGACGGCGCTGATGCGGTCGGTGAGGGTCCAGGCGGCCGGCGCCCCGGCGGCATCGACGGCCTCGAACCCCCCATTGGCGGGCAGGCCGGGCGCGTCGGCGGCGCGGAGACGGCCTGCGAGGAGAGCCATCGCGGTTGCGGCCAGGGCAGCCCAGCGAGTCCGTCGGTTCATGGCCTGATCCCCTGCAGGAACAGCGCCGCCATCGGCTGACGTGCCACGGCGCTCCAGGGTGGCATAGCGCGCCCTGGGCGGAATGCCGTCGCCGGCGTGCCCCCAGGGGAGGCCTGAAGCGCGGCCGCTCCTGGCCTTGCCCTCCAGAGTGCCCTGCAGCCCGCGTGGGGCCGCCGGTCCCATACCTCGCATTCCTCCCCTGGTTCCCATACCTCCCACTCCCCCGCCCCGCCGGCGCGCGCCCGCCTCAGCGCAGGAGGACGTACAGGGCGTCCGGCGGGAAACGGACCTGGCGGGCGCCGTCTGTCGTCTTCTCCAAGCGCACCTCCCGTACCGGCATGCCATTGGCGTCGAGGATCTCTGCCGTGGTCAGGTTGGCGTTGCGCACGGTGAGCGTCAGGTCGGCATTGCGGATGCGCCAGGGCGGCCCGCCGAAGCTGACCACCTCCTCGCCCTGGCGTGCCCGGGCCCCCTCCTGCAGCGTCACCGGCCGGGTCTTCCAGCCCGTGGGGCGCTCGGTGGTCCCGACCTGCACCAGGACCCGTTTCGAGGCGGCCAGGGGCTGGTCGTCGAGGGCCACCGCCAGCACGGTGGCGTAGTCGTTGCCACAGCGGATCTCCAGATCGCTCAGCGGCACCGGTCCGGCCTGCTTGAGGAAGCCGGTGGCGCCCTGGGCCTTGGGCGCACTGAGAGTGCAGACGCCCACGCCGTAGTCCCAGAGCAGCTCGCCGGTGGCCGAGCGGACCCGTTTGGCGGCGGGGTCGATGGCGGCGGCGAGGTCTGCCACCCGGCTCTGGGCCGGATCGGCGTCGTAGCGGGCGACGACCGGGCCCACCAGGAAGGCCAGCGGGTCCACGCCGCCGGCGATGCCGGACTTGGGGGCACGGTTGGCGGCATCACGGTTGGGGTCGAAGCCGGGATCCTCGGCGATGATGGGCGTGCGCCGGTGCCAAAGGTCGGCCAGGGCGCGCTGCTCGAGGACGGCAGGCTGGGCCTGCTTGACGTAGCCCATGCGGTACAGGAGGGCTGCCGCCGGCCACTGGCCCATGAGCATGGGCGTAGCGCAGACCCACTTGCCCTCCGAGGGCAGGTACCCGTTGGCGGAGCCCGGCTGGCGCCAGGCTTCCTCGCCGGTGGCAAACCAGAAGTAGGCGTCCACCCCGTTCAGCGACTGGTACGCGGCCACCAGGAAGGGCCCCTCCGACTGGTACCCGAGCGGCGGCACCCAGGAGCTCTCCGTGACCATGATGGGATGCCCGTCGACCTGCTTCAGCGAAACGGGCAGATCGCGGGGCCGCCGCAGGACCGACTCGTCGGTGAAGCGGTCGCCGGCGACGATGGCCCAGCCTTCCTGGGGGCCCTTGTGGATGCCGGTGTAGTAGCGGTTGACCGCCAGGACCTCGTTGGCGGCGTAGGACCAGCGCTCGGCGTCGAGCATCTTCACCTCGTCGGCGGTGCGCCAGTTGCCGGCGTTGACGAGTTGCCCGCAGCCCAGTTCGCGCTTGAGGTAGTCGGCGACCATGGCGTTGAAGTTGCGCATGGTTTCCGTGACGAAGCGCATCTGGTCGGCACAGCGCTGTTTCTGGCCCGGTCCGCCGCGGTCCTGGGTCAATTCCCAGACGATGTATAGGCCCAGCTCGCCGGCGGCCGGGTTATCCTCCTTGATGGCGGCCTCGGGCCAGGCGGCCAGGGCCTTCTCCAGGCTGCCGTACTGGGCGGCGGCGAAGCGGCCGAACTGCCGGCGGAGTTCGGCCGCGGCCGGGCCCTCGATGTTCTGGCTGGTCCAGAAGAGGAGCGAGTCCTCGTTCTGGAGCTGGATGATGGCCAGGGCCGGGTCCTTGGCCAGGGGGATGCCGGTGTAGGGGTTGGCTTCGGTGAGGATCTGCTTCAGCCAAGCCTTGTAGGCGGCCTGGAGCGTCTCATCGAAGAACAGGAGGCCGAAGTTCCCGCCCTTGCCGCCGTCCAGAACGCCGAGGGCCGGCGTGACCCTCGAGCTCACGGCCCAGTAGGGCGAGACGATGGTGTAGATGCCTTCCGGCTTCATCGCCGCCACCAGGCGCCAGAGCTTGTCGCGGTCCTCCTTGTCGATCTCCTGAAGATCGGCGCCTTTGGGCGGCGTCAGGTTCCCATGGAAACGCACCAGGTTGACGCCGCGCTTGGCCAGGAAACGCGCGTGGCGGGCCAGGTCGGGTGCCGGGAAGCGGGGGTGCTTGTTGTAGGCGCTGGTGTTCAGGGCCCAGAAGCGGGCCGGTCGGCCATCGCCGAGCAGCAGGTCGTTGCCGTCCGGCGAGAGCTTCACGAAGCCGGACTGGCCGGCCTCCTTCTCGTTGAGGGGGCGCAGGTCGAAGCGGGCCTCGGGACTGAACTCGTCGCGGGGCGGGTCGAAGGCCCAGGTGCCCTGTTCAGGCCAGGCGTTGCCGGGTCCGGCCATGGCATCGTGGTTCGCGGGGACCGCGGCCAGGGGCCCCCCGTCAGGCAGGCGGTCCGGCTTGCCCTTGCTCACCCAGACGCGGTCGATGGCCATGCCCAGATCGCGTTCCTGGAAACCCCAGAAGATCGTCCAGCAGACGGTGCCAGGGATGGGGGCTCGATCCTTGCCGGGACCCGTGGTGCCCGTGAAGCCGGAGAGGGGCAGGCTGACCACCCGCCACTCGGTCGCGAAACCGGGGTCCACGGGCGGTTTGCACTCGTAGAGGCTCATTGCCTCGGCCGCCTGGCCCTTGGCCTTGCAGAAGACGAAGACCTGGTACCACTCCGGCCGCAGCAGTGTGCAGCGGTAGTTGAGGTAGAGGCCATCCTCGACGGGGAAGTGACCCTCGACCCAGTGGTGGGCGATCTCGATGTTGCTGTTGCCCTCGGCCCGGACCGCGCCTTGCGAGCCGGGCGCCAGTCCTTGGGAGACCAGGGCGCCCTTTTTCCAGCCTGGTGGGAGGCCGTCGCGGAAGTCGTAGCTCAGCAGGACCGTTCCCTCGGCCCCCCGCGCTGGCAGCCAGCCAGGCAGCAGGAAGCCCACCAGCGTGGCCGCCAGGGCGACCGTCGACAGCGTCGTGGACATGGTCTCGATTCCTTCGCCAAAACCCAATCCTGGCCCAGGGGTTGCTCCTGCCAGCGGGCGCACGCCGCCGGCCGCACCCGCAGGCGCACCTCGGAGCCCCGTTCCCGGCCCCGCCGGGAACGCCTGGAGGGCGGCTTCTCCGCAAGCCGCCGAGCGGATACGGAGAGCCGCGCCTCCAGACTCAGCGGCGCCTCACCCGCCTACGGCGCCGGTTCGTCGGTCCCGCGTGAGAGCCGCGTATGGATGACCCCCTGGTCATCGAACCACAACGGGTCCAAGGCGAGGAAGCGGTCCCAGTCGATCTTCTCGGTGTTCTTCTGGTGGTAGACCAGCCACAGGCGGCCGTCAGGGCCTTCGGCGGTGCAGTGGTGGCCGGGGCCGAAGATCCCATCGCCGCGCTTGGCGATGGGGTTGCCGGCATACTTGGTGAAGGGGCCCAGGGGGGATGTCGCCGTGGCGTAGCCGATGCCATAGTCAGGGCCCATGGCGCCACTGCCGGAGTACATGAGGTAGTAGAGGCCCTTACGCTTCAGCATCCAGGGCCCCTCGGTCACATGGCCGTCGCGCTTCTCCCAGGGCTCGGCGGGCCGGATGACCTCGCGCGCCTCGCCCTTGGGGGTCAGCGGGTCAGCCATGGGCTGCACCAGGATCCGGAAACCGCCCGGCAGCATCACGTAGTAGAGGTACAAGGCGCCGTCGTCGTCGCGGAAGAGGTGGGCGTCGATGGCGCCCTTGACCAGGACTCCCTGGTCGACGAAGGGCCCCAGGGGATGGTTGGCCACGGCCACCCCCACCAGCTTCGGGAAGGGCCGCGCGCCGGCGCCGGTCGGGTCATCGGTCGTGTAATACAGGTAGACCTTGCCATCGCCGTGGGCATGGTGGAAGACGTCCGGCGCCCAGACCCCGCCGCGGGCATCGGTGTAGCACTTGGGCTTGCGTTCCCAGTGGACGAGATCCGTCGAGACGAAGACGTCGTAGCCCCTGGAATCGGTGGTGGGGTAGAGGTAGTACTGGCCCTCGTAGCGGAGCACGGTCGGGTCGGCGCCGCCACGGCAGTCGATGAACGGGTTGCGGTAGGTGCGGCGGGCCGGCGGCGCGGCGGCCGGCTCGCCGGCGGTGCCCGGCCGCGTCCAGGCCGGCAGTTCGTCGCGGGGGATGACGTCATCGTCCGCGAGGATAGCGCGCAGGCGGTCGTCGGGGACGTCGCGGATGAAGGGCCCGGTCCAGGTGGTGAACCAGCTCCAGCGTGTCTGGAAGGCGCGCATGATCTCCGGGTCCGCCGGGTCGCCGCCCTCGCCCAGGGCCACCAGCTTGCGGCCGCCGACCAGGGCCTGGGCCGCATCCCACTCGGCACTCATGCTGGGCCGCCGGCCAGAGTAGATGTCGGGAGCCACCACGTCCACCCACTCGTCACCCGGGTACCAGTCACGGGCCGCGAGGCCATTGCCCGGGGGTGAGTAGACCCAGATCAGGTGATGCAGGCCGTGGTGTTCGGTGAGCCGCTGATACAGCAGGCGCCAGAGCTGCACGAAGGGGCCCGGGCCCTTGGCGCCCCACCAGAACCAGGCTCCCTGCGCTTCGTGCAACGGCCGCCAGAGGACGGGGATGTCCGCCTCGGCAAGCTTGCGGAGCTCGGCGGCGATGGCGTCGATGTCCCGCAGCAGCAGCCGGTAGCGCTCGCCCGCGGGATCGGCCAGCACCGCCTGGAGGTCGAAGGTGGTAGCCTTCGCGTAAAAGCCCTTGTACCACTCCTTCCCGTCAGGCTGGTCGAGGAGGTCGCAGGGCGCATTCCAGTGCCAGGAGTAGCTGAGGATGCCGCCGCCGGCGCGCAGCCACTCGATGGCCGCCTCGGTCTGGCCCTCGGGCTTGGCGCCGCGCTCCCGGCGCGAGGGCGAGTAGTCCATGAGGTCCAAGGCCGCCAACGCGGGTTCCCGACCGGTCCGCTCCCGGACGCCACGCACCTCGCCGAGGTCCTGCTGACCCGCGATCGTCCGGCGGCCATACTGCTCGACCAGGTAGGCGTGCAGACGCCGCGCGGCCGGCGTCGCCCGGGCGTCGACCAAGGCGGCCCGGACCGGGGCCGGAGGCACCGCCGTGGCCGGGGCAACCTCGAAGGCGTCCACATCGTACCAGCCCCAGCCCTTGCGCAGTACCAGCAGGTTCTCGCCGTCCCGGAGCTGGAACCTGCCTGCCGACTGCCAGGCAAAGCCCGGGCCGCTTCCTGCCAGCATCCCGCCGCCGGAGAGACCGTTGACTTCGAGGGCGAAGCCCTTGGGTCCGTGCGGCGTGTGGTAGCGGATGCGGAGCTCGCAGAGGCCGGCCTCGGCCTGGAAGACCAAGTCCAGCCGGTCGTCGTCCTGGTCGAGACCTGTAACGTAGCCGCGTCCGGAGAACCCCGGCGTGGCCGCGGCCACCTCAAGCCCCGTCAGGCGAGCGTCTTCCGCCTCCAGCCGCAGCGTGCCTCGAGGATGCGCGGTGGAGCAGCTCATCAGGAGAACTCCCAGTGCCAGGCCAGTCGTGACGGCTGCCATGCGCCGCTGTGGTGTCATGCCGCTGTCCGGGGTTGGATGGACCATCGAGTAAGGTGGGGGCTCCCCACGGAAAGGTCAAGGCCCTGCCGCCGGTGAGCAGGGCTGTTCCGAGATCGCGGCCCGCAGGTCGGCGGACCCGCGCCCCGGCGGGCCGGCCCTGTGGGCGACAGCAGCCTTGATGTCGTTCTCTGAGCTCACGTCTCGCACGCGGGCGGGTGGCAGCCGTGACCTACCGGGGCCCCGTCCTGAGGCCGGCGACGGTTTCTTCAAACCGCCCTGGCCGGTCAGGGCATCTCCTCAGGAGCGCCCGCTGCCTGTCCTGCTCAGAGGGCCCTGTCGTGGCGGGCCTGCGTATGGTCGTCACCCGGCGGCGCGGCACCCCGTACCCCGTGCTACAGTGTCCTGCAGGCGGGCCCTTGCTCGGCGGTGGGTCTCGGACTGCACGGGGTCCCTTGCGGGCCTTTCGGGAGACAGGTATGTGCACCCGGTCACTCCGGTCGCTCTCTCTCGCTGCCGCGCTGGTTGCTGCGGCCGGTACCGCTTCGGGGGGCGAGGAGCGCTTTGATGCCGTGCGGGCGCGGATTGCGGCCGACCCCGGGGCGCCGGGGGTCCAGCCGTTCTACCGCGAGGTGGCGGTGGAGGCGCTGGTGACGCGACGTCTCCCCGAGGGTCTCGAGAGCCTGATGGGGGTCTTCACCAAGGCCCTGAAGTCCAAGAAGGACCTGCCTACGGACGGGGAGTTTCCCGTGCTGCTGCGGGCCTCCGACGCCCTCATCCTGATGGCCTACACGCAGGAGTCCGGTTCCGGCATCACCTTCCGGCGGGACGTCGCCGAGTGGCTGTTCGGGTCCGAAGGGCGTGTGCGGACCTTTCTCGATATCGTCTCCCCGCAGGATGACTGGCCGGCGATGTACGGCATCGTCGAGGCCCTTCACGAGCACGATCCAGCCGGTCGGGACGATTTTCGCCGCCTGATCCTGGCTCTGGCGCTGGTCTGGGACCAGCCCCGGCCCCAGCCGCATCCCCAGATCGGTCGCGGCCAACTGCCTTACGACGAGCCCATCACCGCGCGCTACGACTACTTCCGCGACCTCTATGCCTCCAAGCGTGCCGACATCCCCTACGGCAAGCTCAGCGTGGCGGCGTTGACCAACGTGGTCGACACGCCGGTGCCGCTGTCCGAGCTGCGCTGGGTGCGCGAGCATGTCCGGCCCACCAACTGGGAGCGCAAATTCTCCGACATCCGCTACGATCAGGGCCGGCTGGAACGGACCGTGTACCAGTGGCCGCATGGTCCCTACACACTCGCCGCCATCGAGGAGAAGGGCGGCATCTGCACCGACCAGGCCTACTTTGCCACCCTCTGCGCCCGGGCCTACGGTGTGCCGGCCCTCCTGTTCGTGGGCGAGGGCCGGCGGGGCGGCCATGCCTGGTTCGGTTACATGAAGGGCACCGAGAAGTGGGAGATGGACATCGGCCGGTACACCTATGACAAGTTCGCCACGGGCTACGCCCTCAACCCCCAGACCAACCAGCCCATGTCGGACCATGACATGAACTTCCTCTGTGACCGTGCTCTGCGAGACGACTCGTTCAGCGATGCGGCCCGGCTCGCCCGGCTTGCCGTGGTTCTGCGCGAGCTGGGTTACCTGGCCGCGGCGCGGCAGACGGCCGGCCGTAGCCTTGAGCTCTCGCCGCTGTTCGAGGCGCCATGGCTGGTCCAGGAGAAGATGCTCGAGGACGCCAAGGACTGGCGCGGGCTGTCGGCCCTGCTCAGCCGCAAGGCCGACACGTTCCGGAAGTACCCTGACTACGTCGCCCGCATCGCCGCCCGCCAGGCCGAGGTCCTGCGCGCCCTGGGTGACGATGCCGGCGCAGACCGCCTCGTGACCCGCAACGTCCGGCAGGTGGACAAGGACCGCGACGACCTGGCCCGGTCGCTGGTCTCGGAGCAGGCCCGCGCGGCCTATGAGAAAGGCGACCACGCCGGCGCCCGGGAACGGTTGGAGGCCCTTCTCAAGGACCAGAAGGACGAGGGCCAGAAGCTCATGGATCTCCTCGACAGCTACCTCAAGCTGACCCGGGAGACCAAGCAGACCGAGGAGGCCGTCCGCTTCCTCAAGCGCTACATCGACGCGCTCGAACGGCGCTACGGTGGCGTCGAGCGCAACCGGGCCATCCTCCTGCGCATCCTGCTCCAGGCCTATGAGAACAACGGCGACAAGGAGGAGGCTGCCCGCCTGCGGCACCGGATCGAGAAGCTGGAAGACTGACCCCGCGCGCCAGGCCTTGGCGACCGGCGCTGGCCCGGGGGGCCGTGGGTGCAGGGCAAGCCCATGCCCAGTGGCAGACCTCAACCCATGCCGCTACCAGCCGCCGTGGTAGGATGCCGCCGATTCCGGGCTACATTGGCCCCGTGGTCGGGGTTCGCAGGAACCAAGGAGCCTGGCATCATGGAGTTCTACGAGACACTCCGTCATCGGCGCAGCATTCGCGGGTACATGCCGGAGCCGGTCCCGGAGGCGGTGCTGGGCCGGCTCGCGGAGGCGGTCAGCCTGGCCCCTTCGGCCTGCAATAACCAGCCCATCCGGTTCCTCTTTATCAGTCATCCCGAGACGCGGGCGAGGGTGTGCGAGTGCTACCCGCGGCCGTGGCTGAAGCAGGCGCCCATGATCGTGGTGGCGCTGGGTCACCGGGAGGCTGCCTGGCGGCGCTTCAACGGGACCAGTGCTCATCCGATCGACGTGTCCATTGCCTTGGAGCACCTGGTGCTGGCGGCGGCTGCCGAGGGTCTGGGGACGTGCTGGATCTGCGCCTTCGACCAGGAGGCGCTGCGCCAGGCGCTGCGTCTGCCTGACTGCTGGGAGGTGGTGGCCATGACGCCGCTGGGCCGGCCGGCCGTAGCCCCCGACCGCCAGACGCGCAAACCGATCGGCGACATCGTCGAGCGGATCGCCTGAGCGTGGCTCAGCCCATGGACATCGCCTCTGGGATGCAGACCATCGCCCCTTCGGAGGGCCTCTGGCGGGCCCTCCATGAGGTCTCGCGCGTGGATGGCCCCGCCGCCCTCTTCTGCGGGGATGACTGCCTGGCGCGCGGGGTGACCTTCCATCTCGACGACTATGGCGCCGAGTTGATGCTCTGCGACCGCTTCCGCAGCGGCCACCGTGGGGGGATGGCGACGGTCGAATCTGCCGGGCGGTTCCCGTTCGGGGCTGGGGTCGGACTGAAGCAGGTGCTCCGCTACGCCAGCAACCATGTTCGGGGCGTCATCGACGTGGACTGGCCCCGGGGTGGGACGTTGCGGCAGCGTCTAGGCTTGGGGGGGATGTTTCTGCCGGGTCCCTGGCGCCGCGTGCGTTGTCTGCCGCCGGTGTCGGCCGGGGAGGCGGATGCCGAGGCCGGCTGGGTCGAGTTGGGGAGCGGGGCCGCCGCGGCCGCGCCGATTGGCCCGTGGCAGCGTCCCCCCCTGGCGTGGGTCCTCGAACGGCCCGACGGGAGCCGCCTCGAGGTGGGTACGGGCAGCGACCTCTGGCGCTGGGAACGCGGCCTGGGCTTCGGTCCGGGTGCCGGAGACTATGTCCTGACGGTGGAGCCGGCCGGGGTGCGGGTCGTGCGGGCGCCGCTGGTCGCCGCCGCGGCGGTCCAGCCCGAGGCGCGGGCGTACCGTTTCGGCGGGTACCTGGCGTGGCAGGCCGGTGGGGTGACAGCCGGCCGGCTCGAGGCGCGCGAGCCGGTCCCGGTGCGCTTCTCGGCGCAGGGCGAGGCCCTGGTGCGAGAGGCCGCGCGCGGGCAGCGGCCCCCCGATCTGCGGTTGGACCTGAAGGCCTGGCCCTGTCCGGCGCCAGGTCGGCGGCTGCCCACCGCGGCGGCGGCCCGCTCCGGCGTGCGCGGAACGGACCCCTGCTGGGAGAGCGCCGTCGTTCAGAAGGCGGTCCGGCGCATGATCCGGCAGATCGCCTCGTTGGGTCCGGAGGGGACCTTGGCACTGCGCGGCATGGCCCCCGGCGCGTGCTGGGACCCCAGTCACTGGGACCGCCACGGAGAGCCCCTGCCACATTGGGATATGGAGGGGCTCCTGGAGTTGAGCGACTGGGGGCGGCAGCAGCTCGGCCCGGACTGGCAGGTGATGGTCGAGGCGCCGGGCTGGGAGGACTTCCCTTCGGTGGGGGGCCTATTCGCCCGGAGCGGCTTCGCCACCCCCGGGCTTGAGGTCGCCGATGCCTGACGTGGACTTCAGCGTCCTGCCGTTGAGCGGCTGGTATCCGGGGCACATGCTCAAGGCGGGTCGGGTGATGCACGAGGTCCTCCGGCTGGTGGACCTGGTGATCGAGCTGGTGGATGCGCGGGCTCCCGTGTCGACCCGTAACCCGCGTTTCCGCGAGGTGCTCCAGAGCCGGCCGGCGCGGCTCGTCGGGACCAAGGCTGACCTGGCGGATGCCGAGGCGTCGCGGCGGTGGCAGGCACACCTCGAGGGTCAGGGGGATGGGCTGCTGCTGTTGGACCTGCCACGGCTGACTGACCCTGGCCCCCTGCTGGCCGCGTGGAAGCAAGCGGCGCAGGAGCAACGGCGTGCCCGGGGGGCCACTACCGAGCTGACGCGGCCCGTGCGCCTGATGATCGCGGGCGTCCCCAACGTCGGCAAGTCGACCCTGGTGAACCGTCTCTGCGAGAGCCATCGGGCGCAGGTGGGTCCCAAGCCGGGGGTCACGCGTCAGACCCAGTGGGTGCCCCTGCGGGAAGGGATCGAGCTGCTCGACACGCCCGGGGTCCTCTGGCCTACTATCGAGGACAAAGGCCACGAACTGCGCCTTGGGCTCGTCGGCTGTATCCGGGACGAGGTCCTGGGCATCGAGTTGCTGGCCGAGTTTCTGTGGGACGTCCTGCGCCGGCAGCGGTCCGGGCGTGTGGGCTGGGGGCTCTACGGCCTGTCCGGAGCGCCCGCCAGTCCGGAGAACTTCCTGGCGGCCGTGGCCCGGCGCCGGGGGCTTCTGCGGGCGGGTGGACGCATCGACGAGGAGCGCACGGCGACCGCGGTCCTGAAGGACTTCCGTGAGGGACGGCTGGGGCGCATCACGCTGGAGTGGCCCCCCGAGGGGTCGGCTGAACCGCAGGATGGCCCAGCATGAGCCAGTGGACGGTCATCATCACTGAGCCTGAGTATGCCAAGGCCAGAGCGGTGTTTGACGCGGCTGCGGATGTGGATGTGGTCGTGTCCGGTCCGGCCGAGGCTGAGGTGGTGGCCGCGGTACGGTCGGGGGGTGCGCAGGCGGTCATCGTCGGCGTCGAGCGCTACGGCGGCGCCCTGTACGGGGCGCTGCCCAGGGGTGGGCTGGTGGCGCGCTTCGGCGTCGGTCACGACGGCATCGACAAGGCCCTGGCCAGCGCCGCCGGTCTGCTGGTGACGAACACGCCGGGGGTCCTGGAGGATGCGGTAGCCGAGCATGCCATGGCGTTGCTGCTGGCCGTGGCTCGCGGTCTGGCCTCGTTCGTCCGCAGCATGGACGGCCATGCCTGGTCGCCCCGGCAGGGCGTCGAGCTGCGCGGGCGGACCCTGGCCTTGATCGGTGGTGGGGCCATCGGCCGGCGCGTGGCGCGCACCGCCAGCCTGGGCTTCGGCATGCAGGTGGTCGCCATGGAACCCCGGCGGGAACTCGCCGAGGAACTCCGCCGCGACTGGGGCGTGGCGCGCGTGACAGACGACTTCGCCGAGGCCGTCCGCGAGGCCCATGTGGTGAGCCTCCATCTCCCCGCCAACCCCCAGACACGCCACCTGATCAGCGCTGGCACCATCGCCCGGATGCGACCTGGAGCCATTCTCATCAACACGGCCCGTGGGGCGGTGGTGGACGAGGTGGCTCTCTATGACGCCCTGGCGTGCGGGAGGCTCTCGGCGGCGGGTCTGGACGTGTTCGAGGTGGAGCCCTACGTGCCGCGCCAGCCGGACAAGGACCTGCGGACGCTCCCCAATGCGGTGCTGACCCCGCACGTCAGTTCCAGTACGCGCGAGGCGTGCGCCCGGGTGGCGGAGGCCTGTCTGGCGAACCTGCGACACGCTCGCGATGGCCGCTATGAGGCGCTGGCTTTGCTGAACCCGGACGTCCTTGGGCGGGTTGGTTGAACCCAGCCCGCTGTATCCGGCGAGGGGACGACGATGAGCACGACGGTTACCGTGGAATTGCCGAAGCTCTACGAGAACATGAGCGAGGCCACCGTAGGGCCCTGGCAGGTGCGGGTCGGAGAGGCCATCCGGGCTGGGGATTTCCTGGTCGAACTGATCACGGACAAGACGGTCGCGGAGTTCGAGTCCCCGGCCTCGGGGGTGGTGCTGGCGGTGTATGCGACGGAGAAGAGCACCGTTCCCGTGGGTTACGCCTTGTGTGCGATCGGCGACGCGGGGGCTGCGGTGCCCGACGTCCGGCTTGCGAACGAGGCCAAGATGGCGGCCCATGCGGCGTCGGCCTCGGCGGCGGTGGACCTCAGTGCGCTGGATGCGGCTCCCGGTCCGGCCAAGGCCGCGTTCCGGGCGGCGCCGGCGGCCCGGGCCTTTGCCAAGCAGCACGGGGTGGACCTGGCCAAGGTGGCGGCGACCTGCGGCAAGGAGGTCTTGCACCGTCAGGACGTGGAGGCCTACCTCGCCCGGACCGCGTGCGGCAAGGCTCTGCCAGCGGCGCCGGCGCTGGCGGGCCAGGCCCCGGCGCCGGAGTTGGCGCCAGCGGGTCTGGAGGTCGCCGAGGCCCCGGCGGCGGCCCCGGCGGCGGCACGTGCCGCGGTGGCGGTGCCTGGCGCCAGGGTAGCGCTGGTGACGGGTGCGAGCGGGGGCATCGGTGCGGCCATCGCGCGGGGGCTGGCGGCCGCGGGGGTCCAGGTGGTGGTGCACGGCCACCGGCGCGCGGCCGAGGTCCAGGCCCTGGCGGCGGCCCTACAGTCTGCCGGCGGCAAGGCGCTGGCCTGGCAGGCCGACCTCGGCGATGCGGCCCAGTGTAAGGCCATGGTCGACGGTATCGTGGCGCAGTTCGGGCGTCTGGATATCCTGGTGAACAACGCCGGCGTGCTGGCGGACAGCGTCCTGTCCTTCATGAGCGACGCCCAGTGGGAGCAGGCGCTGCGGGTGAACCTGACCGCGCCCTTCTACCTGACTCGGGCCGCCTCGATGACCATGGCCCGCCAGCGCTGGGGTCGCATCGTCAACATCACCTCCGACGCCGGACGGCTCGGTTCCGCCAGCCGGGCGAACTACGCCGCGGCCAAGGAGGGCCTCGTGGGCTTCACCCGCTCGGTGGCCCGGGAACTGGCGGGGGTGGGCGTGCGGGTCAACGCGGTGAGCCCGGGGTTCATCGACACGGCGATGACAACCGGTCTCCGCGAGGCGAAGCGCAAGGAACTGACGGCCGGCATCCCGGTGCGGCGGTTCGGTCGCCCGGAGGAGGTCGCGGCGCTGGTCTGTTTTCTCTGTGGCGAGTCGGCGGACTACATCACGGGCCAGGTGATCAGCGTGGACGGCGGCCTCTTCATGGGGTAGCGGGGCGCTGCGGTCCCAGTCCCGTGGCGACGGCGGCCACGATGCATTCGGCCGCCTCCGCCTTGGTG
>Ga0172375_10004544_pt1 | contig 20411 bp, 12 predicted proteins | sample LakKiv1m_FD_114537 | JGI IMG/M metagenome (GOLD analysis project Ga0172375, IMG submission 114537) | Freshwater microbial communities from Kabuno Bay, South-Kivu, Congo - kab_092012_11.1m | ecosystem: Environmental > Aquatic > Freshwater > Lake | place: Democratic Republic of the Congo...
CAGCGCGGGCATGTCGTCCAGCGACACGGTTGAAGTTCTGGTGGGCTCGACCGGCAGCTCGAAGTGCTTCATCGCCACGGCCGCCTTCGGCTCCCCCCTGCATCCCGCAGTCGGCATGCTGAGAGACTTCCGAGACACCTATCTGCTGACCAGCGGGATCGGCCGGACCTTTGTCGATTGGTACTACCGGGTATCCCCGCCTCTGGCCGCTGCGATCGCCCCGCACGCCTATGCCCGGGTGATCGTGCGGGTGCTGCTGCTGCCTGCAGTCGGCCTGTGCGTCCTGACGCTGAAGATCGGTTTGCTCTGGAGCGCGATGCTCTTGGCAGCCGTCCTGCTCGCGGCCGGTATGGGCGCACGCAGGTTCATGCGGCGGGCCTGACTGGCGGGTATTCGCGCTTGAGGGATCATTCAATGCCCCACTATCCTTCGGAGGCCTCTGTCATGCGCCTGCATCTCTTACCGAAGGTTGCATCCTGTTCACCGTTGCGCTCCTTGCCGGCTGCGGCAGCTCATCGCAATCCGGCAATCCCTATTCCGCCGCCATCGCCGAAGGGCGTGCCGCCGTGAACGATGCCATAAAGGAAACCGGCGCAAGGGCGATCTCCGTTGCCCTCGTGGACGGCGATAAGGTAATCTGGTCGGAGGCCTTCGGCGCCGCCACGACCGATACGCTTTACGACATCTGTTCGGTCAGCAAGATGCTGCGGACTTCAACGAACTGGCTTCGGGAACGGGAAGCGGGGCCTCGCTGTTTTCCGGCAGTGGCGCCAAGTACCTGCTGCTGTTCGGCGCAAAGGGGACGAGCATCAGCCTGAACCTGACAACGCCGTAACGGCTCCGCTCACGGCGGCGATGCTGACCGCCGCCCGGCAGGGAACCTCCTGCAGCTCGTCACCGCCTTGTTTTCTTGGAGGCCGTGCGGGCGCAAGATCAACTTCGCAGCAGCCCTCTTAGCGGGTGCATCCTCCCTTCCAGAATCGAATACCCCAATATATTGGATAAAAAATCCCCTTGACATACAAACCACCTTCTACCCATACTTAGCCCATACAAAAGCAAGTTCTTATCAGAATGAGGTCCAGAGAGCTTTAAATGATCAAGATGAAGATGAGGTCCAATTCACGAAACATGCGTCAAGGCATCGGATAATAATGATCAGGAATCTTTTATCAAACAAGGAGGAAGATCTATGATGAATAGCAGATTTATTGTGGGATCAATAGTCGCTCTATTCTTCATCGCATCATACCCCAATGCCGTACACCCAGCACCGGCGACTGCCAGCCCAAGGCCCTCTGTTTCAGCCCCTCCACCTGTTACGGACGTAACCTCCAAACCGAAGCAGCAACCGGTTAGTAACGTCGCCGGTGCAATGACACCCTGCGCCAATTACTGTAATAAAGAAAGGGGGGTGATGATCGAACAAAAACTGGGGGCGGGGGGCTGTACACCGACAGCGGTCAGTTCCTGTTTTCCATACAGATGCAACTATCAAGGCACGCTTTGTAATGCTTCTTGCACCGGCAATTCCCAATGCGACGTGCCGAATGCTTACTGCGATCAGGCGATCGGCAAATGTGTTGCTGGAAATAACTGCCCCTCAAAATGCGAAGGAGACAATAAGTCGGATTACATTCCCATCGCCATGATGCCGAATTCCAATGCGTGCAAAAGAGACAGCACCACGAGCTGCTATCCCTACACCTGCGATCCACAGAAAGGAGCCTGCAGATATAATTGTGCGTCTGACGAACAATGCGCTGCGGGAGCGATGTGTAACACAGTGAAGGGAAGCTGCGTGCCGGCAGTCGCGCACTGTGACAAGAAGCAACCCAATATATTGGTGCTTCCCGACGGCACCAGAACCGATTGCTATCCGTATCTGTGCAAGGGCAATACCTGCCCGAAGAATTGCAATTCGGCCGCGGATTGCTTCTACGACCCGGACCCTCAAAAGAGTTTTGTATGTGATACGCAGGGCAGTCGTGCCTGTGTCCCGACGATGCAAAACTGAACTACCCTCGGCTTGAAGCCGGCGGTATTATGAAACAACATAATGAAAAGCCGGTCTGTATAAGACCCCGGACGTAATCAAGGGGATATGCAATCCGTATAGCCATGGTTAGGACAAAGAAAAATGCGCCTACGGATCTTTCGGAACTCGCCCGCTGATTCAGCGTTCGCTGCCATTGCCATCTCCGATGATTGAGGTTTCCTCCGCGCTCGAATCCCGTCTCCGGCTGCTTCAGCCACAATAGGCGACAGGAAATACGCTCGCCGGCAAATTTTCAGATGTCCCGGAGGAGACGATTCGCAGGAGACGACTCGATGCATCGGTCGAACGCCTGCTGGCTCTCCGCCAGTGCCGCCCATTCATGGGTTCGGGCTAGCGGGAGATCGTTCGTCCCCCGGTGCTCCAGCGCCTCGATCACGTATGCAGCAGTCAGAACACCGGTGTCGATGGCAGGCTGATACTCCCTTTCCGAGCCCTGTTGCGGTGCAACCGTGCTGACGATTCCGCACTCCTCCAGCTCGCCCAGTATCTGCCGAAGGAGCACCGGGGGAATATCGGTGGCCGTGGCGATCCCGCCCATGCTGAGGCGGCCGGCATCTGTCAGAAAACGGCTGCACAGCAGGTTGACCACCCTGAGCGCAAGGAGTTTCTTCAAGCCCATACTCACCCGGCGGGAATCGGGCTCGAACTCGAGCATGTCCGCATTCTGATGGGCACTGGCCATCTCGGCACCGGCCAAGACGATGATCCAGCTGAGCTGCAGCCAGGCCAGGAACAGGGGAAGCGCAGCAAAGCTGCCGTAGATGGCGTTCTGGTGTGCAACGCCGACCTGGAATTTGACGTAGAACCACTGCAGAATCTGATACCCGGTACCGGCGATGACGCCGGCGAACACACACGATCCGGTACGGGTCCGCGTGTTGGGCAGAAACAGGTAAATGAAACTGAACAGGAACGCCATGATCAGGTAGGGGAGCAGCCCTAACAGGGAGGTGATGGCCGGGCGCAGGGCCCCGAGGAACTCGAGCCTCCCGGCGACGAATTCGACCTGGGTCGTCAGAAACAGGGTCGCGCTGCTGGAGACGGCCAGCAGCAGGGGCGCGCTCAGCATGATCGACAGGTAGTCGGTCACCTTGCGGGCCAGGGTCCGGGTCTGTCGGACGCCCCAGATGGCGTTGAACGACTCCTCGATATTCCCCAACAGTTTGATGACCGTCCAGAGGAGGACGACCACGCCGACTCCCGCGATCAGCCCCCCCTTCGTGTCCTCGAGCATCGAGTTGGCGAAGTCGAAGACCTTCAGGAGGATCTCTTCCTGGCCGGGGAGCTGGTCGAGCAGCTGCTCCTCGAGCTTCTTGTCGAGGTAGAAGCCCTTGGCGATCCCGAAGGCCATGGCTGCCACGGGCACAATCGACAGGAGCGAGAAGAAGGTCAACGCGGACGCTCTGAGCTGACAGCCATGTTCGCCGAACCGCTTGGCGGCTGCGAGGAAAATCCGCAGATACTTCACCCAAGCGGCCTTTATCGGGGGAAGATCGTTCAGGCGTAATCTCCAGACGTCGGTCCTGATGAATCGCATCAGATTTGCTCCCATATCCCTGCCCTCCATAGGCGTCACGCCGCTTCCCTCTCTTACATCCACGGGATTCCCCCTGTTCCGATGCCGCTGCGTCTCATCGATGCCCCTTGCCACCGCACAGGGAAGAAATACGGGTTTGTGGATTGAAGATAGGGGAAGCGGCCCCGCATGTCAAGGGTAATCCCGGCGGGAGTTCAGGACCATGCGCCGACGGGGGCTTCGTCCATCATGTCATTATGCCGCAGCGGATGGGTGCCAAATCATCTCCGACAACGCTCCCTCCGGCGATCCCGACAACCCCTGGGATGCCTACATCACTTCATAACGATCGGAAAATCCGGCGCTGCTCAGGGAATGATCAGGAGAGGATCATCTTCGTCATGCGGCCCATCCAGTCGCCTTTCCGAACCAGGATCCCGTGATCGCGGAGCGGCTTCCCCTTAGCCCCTGTATGTCGGGCTGGAATTCCCTTGACACACAACTCCCTCGTGTCTTATACATTACTCAAGCAAAAGGAAGTTCTTATCAATCCGGCAGCAAAAACGAAGAGATTGCCGAGTCCCTGGAAAATGCGGCGGACAGCTCTCCTTCCCTCAGCTGTCCGTCGAATCCTATGCAGCGGAAACTATGCACACCGGAACGCGGACCATTGTTCTCGCGCTATGCCTCGCAACGATCTGCGGGACCTGGGCGGCCTGCGGCTCGAATGACCGTGCATCCGATCCCCTGGCCGCCTACACCAATCAAACCTTGGAGTGGCAGACCTGCGGTCAGCGCTTCCGGGAGACGATTGGGGCGCACTTCAGCGCGGAGCTCGACAAGCTGGGCAATCGGGCGAGCTGTGCGCTGATGCGGGCGCCGCTCGACTACGGCGATCCGGCAAAAGGAGATGTCCAGGTAGCCCTGCTCCGGGTCGCTGCAGAAGATTCCGAGCAACGGCTCGGGGCGATCCTGTTCAATCCCGGAGGTCCGGGCGCCGATGGGTTGTACCTGTCGGTGGCCTTCGGTTCGCAATGGACCGCCGCGGAGTGCGCCGATCCCGTCAAGGCGCTCTACAAACAGATGTCCCGTCAGTACGACCTGATCGGGTTTTCACCCCGCGGGACTGGCGCCAGCACGAATCTGACCTGCCCCTCGGATGCATCGTTCGGCTTCGAATCGATAATCGCCGTGGACAACAGCCAGGCGAACTTTGACAGCATCCTCCGCAACTCCCGCCTGATTGCCGAAAACTGCGGCAAGAATCCGCAGACACTCTACATGAATTCCGAAACCACGGTCCGGGACCTGGACCTGGTGCGCCACCTCCTGGGGGACAGCAAATTCAACTACATCGGGTACTCTTACGGGACCTGGCTCGGCGCCTGGTATGCCGGACGCTTTCCGGAGCGGGTGGGCAGGATGCTCCTGATCGGCAACGTCGACATCACCGCGCTCCTCAACGACGTCATCCTCCCGCAGGGGCAGGGGATGCAGCGGGTGATGGACGAAGTGCTCGCGCCCTATGCCGCGCGCCACCCCGATCGTTTCCGCCTAGGAAGTGAGGCAGAAGAGGTCAAGCAGGCCTACCACTCCCTCCGGACCGTAACACCCAGGCATCTGCTGGCGGCCATGGCGGAATTGCAGGTGAATACGATCTCCAAATCGAGCAAAGCCGACGACACCCTGCTGTACCTGCGGGCGGCGCAGTTGATGCAGGAGTACCTCGCCGCCCACCCCGGCGCCGATAAGGACGCCGTGAAGAGCTGGGTCGAGGGGGCACAGTTCGTGCCCGATCAGGGACTGAACGGCCGGGCGCGCACGGCGGCGCTGGAGCTGAACAACCTCTATTTCTCCAAGGTCCGCCAGGAAACCAAGACAGCGGCGATCACCGGACAGGACGCCCTGCAGTGGGCCGTGATGTGCAACGACAGCGGAACCCGGTACGGGGTGGATTCCTGGATCGGGGAGAACAGAACAAGCGCCGAGCTTTATCCCCTCTTCGGGGGGCCATGGCCGCGGAATGCCTGTCTATACTGGCCGGTGCCGACAGGGAAACGGCCGGCCGTCGAAGCGGTGGGCAAGGCCGGCCCCTTCATGATGGTCCAGGCCGAGTTGGACCCCTGGACGTCGCTTCTGGGGGCGATGAAGACCTTCGCTGTCCTGCCGAACGCAAGCATGATCCTGGTGGAGAAGGAGTATTCGCACACCCTGCTTCTCCCCTACGGGGCGGAGTGTGTCGACCGACCGGTGGCGGAGTATTTCCTCTTCGGAAAGCAGCCTGAGCGACTGGCCACCTGCGCTGGAAATCCTCTGGAAGCCGATGCGGCAGGCGGCCCGTAATCCTCTTCAGTACTCTTCAAAGATCCGCCGGATCTCCTCAAGGTCGAGCGCTCCTTTCCATGAACTTTCATCAAACAGCGGCCTTTACAGCCCCATGAACCTTGCCGCGATGGTCTTCATGATCTCGTTGGGGCCTGAGAAAATACGGATCGTCCGGCCGTTCATAATTCCAGGACCATCTCGATCTCCACGGGGATCCCGTTGGGAAGCGCCTGCACACCCACCGCCGAACGGGCGTGCTTCCCGGATTCTCCGAAGACTTCCACCAGGAGATCCGAACACCCATTGATCACCTTGGGTTGGTCCTTGAAATCCTCGGTGCAGTTGACCATTCCCAGGACCTTCACCACCCGCTTCACCTTGTCCAGGCTCCCCAGAGCGTCCCGGACGCTCGCCAGGCAGTTCAGCCCCACGTTGCGGGCTGCCTGGTATCCCTCTTCGAGGGTCAGTTCCCGTCCGACCTTTCCCGCCGTCTTGATCTTCCCGTCGTTGTACGGGCCGTGCCCGGAGGTGAAGAGCAGATTCCCCACCTGCACCGTGCGCACGTAATTGCCCATGGGCTGGGGAGGCGCGGGCAGGGTGATCCCCAGATCCTTCAGTCTTTTCTCGGCACTCATCGGATTCTCCTCTGCTCTCAGTGAATTGAGGTGATGGCGGCCGCCAGGTCCGGGCAGGAGCCGGAGACGAACCACAGCACCTCCGCCTCCGTGTCCGCAAGCATCATCGTCGCGAAGCCTTGCCCCCCCGTTCATTTGTGACCGCGCCCTTGTCGATGGAAAGAACTCCGTTGACAAAAAGGTACTCCACACCGGTTGAATACTGGTGAGGTTTATTATACGTCGCGTGATCCTCGAACTTTTGCAGATTGATAAGGGCAATGTCCGCATAATACCCCACGGCCAGTTTTCCCCTGTTCTTCATCCGGAACTTTTCGGCAGGCAGGGAGGTCATTGCCCTGATGACGACAGACAGGTCCAATACTTTTTCATCGATTGCGAACTTCTTGATCATTCTTGGATATGAACCGTAGCACCGTGGATGCGGCTTCCCTGAATCCTTGATGGTCGTCCATCCGTCCGAACTTACAAATACAAAATCACCACGCATCAGGAATGCTCTGACGTTCCGCATGTCCTGGTCCTGCATAATTGCCTGCGGCGCATCATTTGAACACACCATGTCCACATACATCTCTGAGGGTGTCTTTTTCTCCATATCAGCAATTTCTTTTATGGTTTTTGATTCATACTGCGGCCTTTCCGGGTATATGATAATCATTGTTCTGTCCGGGCCGAGGTATTTAAACGTTTCTTCAACGGCCCTCTTTAACTCGGCCCGGCCTTTGGCACTCTTGTACTCCTCCCTGACGCCTTTATCCGTTTTGTACTTTGCCGGGGTCAGCATGGTTATCCAGGTAACGCCGGCATCATACGGGTAGGCATCGGCTGTAATGTCAACTCCTTCCGCACGTGCCTTGGTGATCAATTCGATCATGGGCATTGCCGTCATGTTATTGATCGGTTCGTTGATCTGGATGTGCGAGATATGAACCGGGACCTTCGCTCTCTTGCCAATCTCTATCGCCTCTTGCAGTGCCTCGATTACCCCGATCCGCCCGTCTTTGTAAATCTTCCCCGTCAGATCCCTGATATGGGAGACATACACGCCGTTATATTTTTTGACTACCTTTGCCAGTTCAATCAATTCTTCCGTGTCGGTGAGTGCACCGGGCGCATACTCCAGACCATTCGAAAGACCCACAGCGCCCTTTTCCATCTCTTCTACGACCCTTATCTTCATGGCCTCAAGCTGCTGTGGGAGAAGCTTCTGCGGTTGATCATAGCCGAACAGCTCCTGCCTGATCGCCCCGTGCGGAATCAGATAGTACATATTGCTGCCGAATTTCACTTTGGTCAGGACGTCATAAAACTCGTTGACATCCGTATAACCGAATCCACAGTTTCCCGTAACGATGGTGGTGACACCTTGATAAGCATAGCTGTGATTTCCGACAAGACTGGGTATTTTAGGGGCAGTAGCTACTACGTCCTTCCCGAGGCGCTGGAACGTGAGATCACCGTGATTGTGAACATCAATGAAACCGGGCGTTACAATCAAACCCGCGGCATCAATAATTCTTGTGGCTTCACCCAGTTCGTTGCCGATGGCGGCTATCCTGTCGCTACGGATTCCGATGTCGGCAATGTACGGCTTTGCCAGGGTACCATCGTAAACGGTACCACCCCTGATAATGACATCGAAAGGGTTTTCGTCCTGCGGGGAAGCTCCAAAGCAACACACCGGAAACAATAGAATGGACATCACAAAAAAACTAAACGTCCGGCATGATCTTGTTTTAGTCGCCATTCTTCTCTGTCCCTTTACAGCCCCATGAACTTCGCCGCGATCGTCTTCATGATCTCGTTGGTGCCGGCGAAGATCCGGGTCACGCGGATGTCACGCCAGGCCCGGGCGATGGGGTACTCCTCGCAGTAGCCGTAGCCGCCGAAGAGCTGCATGCAGCGGTCGGCCACGCGCGAGGCCATCTCCGTGGTCCAGTACTTGGCCATGGACACGTCGACGATGATCTCCTTGCCCTCCATGTGGTCGGCGATCAGCTTGTCGATGAAGGTCCGGCCCAGCCGGATCTCGGTCGCCATCTCCACGATCTCGAACTGGGTGTTCTGGAACTTGGTCAGGGGCCGGCCGAAGGCGGTCCGCTCCTTGCAGTACTGGATCGTGATATCGAGCATGTACTCGGCCGCGGCCACCGCGCCGATGGCGCAGACGAGCCGCTCGGGCTGGAGCTTCTGCATGAGCTTCAAAAAACCCGTCCCCTTGTCGCCCAGACGGTTCGCCTTGGGGATCCGGCAGTCGGTGAAGTAGAGCTCGGCCGTGTCCTGGCTGTGCCAGCCCACCTTCTTGATCCGCTTTCCCTTCTCGAAGCCGGGCGTGCCCGCCTCGACGAGGAAAAGGTCCACCGCGGCGTGGGGGTTCTCGGCTGCCTGATCGCGGGCCGCCAGGACCAGGAGGTCGCAGTTGATCCCGTTGCTGATGAAGGTCTTCTGGCCGTTGATGACGATCTCGTCGCCCTTCTCCACGGCCGTGGTCTTCATCGCGGCCAGATCCGAGCCGGTGTTGGGCTCGGTCATGGCGACCGCGGTGATGATATCGCCGGAGACGCAGCCGGGCAGGTACCTGCGCTTCTGCTCCTCCGAGGCGAAGGAGACGATGTAGGGGACGACTACGTCGGTGTGGAGCCCGGCAGCCAGGCCCGAGTGGTTCGTCCGGATCATCTCCTCGTTCACGATCACCGAGTAGAGGTAATCGGCGCCCAGGCCGCCGTACTCCTCCGGCACCTGCATGGCCAGGAACCCCTGCTCGCCCATCTTCTTCCAGGCCTCGCGCGGGACGATCCCCGCCTCCTCCCACTCCTCCACGTGCGGGGTGATCTCCTTGGCGAGGAACCGCCTCAGGCTATCGCGGAACATCCGGTGCTCGTCCGTGTATTTGAGAATGTCCATGTCACTTTCTCCTATCTGGATTCTGATCCCCCATTGTCTCTGATAAGGAACTTTTTTGCTATTTCCTGCGCGATACGCCCAGCTCCAATTTCACGGCCACCTCGCGGCCTTCGCCGGACGCCTGCGCGACCGGTTTGACGGCCAGTTTGTCGGCCTGCATTCCTTCGGCCTGCAGGGTCTGCTCGATCATCCTGCCGCGCGCGACTGCCAGAGCGATCAGTTCGTCATCGCTGACCGCTTCCTTCTCCAGCAGGGCTTCATAGATCAGGCCGAACAGATCGGCGCCCTTCAGCCTGTCCTTTTCCCCGGCCGTGAGAGGCTCCTCCTTCTCCCCTATCATGGAGGACAGGCGTGACAGCAGCTTGCCGGCGGTACCGGTCTGCTGCGGGGTCGGGTTGGCCTGGGCGTGTTTGCGTTTCAGGCTCCTCAGGGCATCGCCGCCGAGGCGGTCGGTGTAGAGCCTTTCCAGGGCCTCCCGGGTCTTAGGCTGAGCAGTGGAAACCGGTCCCGGATCTTCGTCCCGGGCGAGTGCACGGCCTTCGGCCTTGGCGAGGGCGAAGCGCACCCTGCTTTCCTTCACAGCCAAGCGATCGGTAGATGGATTCCAGCCGGGTATTGCGGTCAATGTGAGGCTGGGCCGCTTGGCCAGGACCCGGGCAAGCTGTCTGAGCTTTTCCTTTTCGGGAGGCAGGATCCGAGCCTCGCCGGCATCGAAAACAATATGTTCCAGCTTTTCACCGCCGATGCCCAGCAGCTGCCCGAGCGCGCGGAACGGCGCGGCGGCGATCTTGGTGATGACGTTGACGATGGCCTTCCAGATGATGCCTCCATAGCTGAACTGCGGATCGTCCAGGCTCCCGGAAACGGGGAGTCCGAGGTCGATGACGCCGTCGGAATCCTCCAGAATGGCGATGGCCAGATCCAGCGGCAGGTTCATGGCTGTGGGGCTCTCGACACGCTCGCCCAGGATCAGTTTATTCATGATGACCTGGTTGTCGCCCTGCAGCCGGCGGTCCTTGATCTTGTACTCGAGGTCGAGCGAAAGCTTGCCGGATTCGATCCTCCGCCCCGCAAAGGTAGCGCTGTATGGGGTCAGCCGGTTCATCTCGACGTTGCGGAAAAGTACCTTGACGTCGGTATAGCCGGTTGGGTTGAACAGATCAATTTGCCCTACCGCCCGGGCCAGGCCGTAGTCGTCGACCTGACCGTCAAGCTCCAGCTGCGCCGGTTGCCCGGGGACACGACCGATCCCGTTGAGTGCGCCTTTGAGGGCATGGATCCGGACGCCGAAGGGCAGAGTCAGCGACTCGTCGGCGAAGTCCAATTCATTAGCGTTCACCATGACCCGCTCACCTGAAAGGCGCATTTCTCGCTTGTCCGACGGTGCAGGCGCGGCGGCCGGAGTTTCAGAAGGCGTCGGGGTGGCCGGGGCTGTCGGAGCCGGCTGCTGCTTCATCAGGCGTTTGAGATTGAGGGTCTTGTCCTTGTAAATGACCAGCTTCAGGCCGAGTCCGTCTATTTTGGTCTCACCGATATCGACCGCTTCCGGCGTCGCGGTCAGCTCGTTGGTGGCCAAGCTCTTCCAGGCCAGCAGGCGGTTGCCGGTTTCAGACTCGTTGACCAGCAGGTCGATGACGCTGAAGCCGCCCTGGTAGGAAACCTTGTCACCCAATTTCAGACGCCCCTGGCTGGCCGCCCGGCCGGATACCAGCACGACGTCTGCGGTCTGACCGATGTAAGGCTGGACCGGGATCAGGCTGAGGCCGGAAAGGTTCACCCGGGCATCGAGCGCCCCTTTTGCAGGAACCAGTTTTCCCTCAACCTGCAGGCTTCCGCCCTGCCGGACCCTCAGGCCGAGCCGCATGGGGAGGGCGGCAGAGAGGTTCTGGCTCAGCCCGTCGACGCGGGCGGCGATGGCGTCCAGATTCACGCCGGCTGCCGGTATTACCTTCTCGTCGCGCAGGGCGATCTGAAAGCCGTTCAACTCGGCCCGATTCAGGCGCCAGGTCCAACCAGGCTCCGGAACGGCCTTGACCTTGGATTTGCCCGGAGCCGCCTTGCCGCTCCGGGTCTTGTCCGGCACCTCCCGTGGGGCGGGTTTAAGCGCCTCCAAAAAGGCGATGCTGCCGTCGGCCGCACGCACGGCAGCCAAGCGGCCGCGCTCCAGATTCAGACGCTGGATCCCGGCCTGCCTGTCCGCCAGGCTGACACTCGCCCCTTCGATGGACAAGCCGTCCAGAGCAAACAGCGCCCCGCTTGCCGAAGCGGCGGTGATCCCTCCCAGTTGGGCGTCTCCTTCGTCCAATCTGACATGAACCGGCCCGTCGCCGAAGCGGGCATCGGCCTTGAAGCCGATCTTCACATTGCCGACCTCAAGGGTCAAGGGCCGGGCGAAGGTGCGGTCCAGGACATGGATGCCCACGCCGTCCAGGCTGAACCGGCCGAGATCGACCTGCCAGGGCGCGGCCTTTGTCCCGTCGCCCCCCTGGGGGGAGCTCTGCGGCTTTGCGCCGCCATCCCGCGTCCGCTCAATCCCACCATGATCCGAAGACGCGGCGGCCGGGAATAAGTCCTGAACATCCATGCTGCCGTCCGCCCTGCGGACCAGATTCACCTTTCCTCCCGCCAGATCGATCGAGTCCACGCTGAAGGCCCGCCGGTCAAGGTCGAAGCGGCCGCCCTTGACGGCAATCCTGTCCAGCGCGACGACCGGTTCCGCTGACCCTGCGCCGCTCAGACGCAGGCCCTCGACCATCGCATCGAGCTGATCGAGATTCAGGCTCAGCTTCTGATTGTCGTAGCCTATCTTGTAATGGGTGCTGAAGCCGGCTGTTCCGTCCGGCGCGGCGATATTGACATGCGCCTTCAGATAGGGTTCAAGCGTAGCGAGCCGGAAGCCCTCCAGTGAGAAGGCGCCTGTCACACTGATGGGCTCCAGGTCGACTTCTCCCTTCCAGCGCACCTGCGCACCCAGCGTGGTGCGGATGGATATCTGATAAGCGCCTTCATCGTCGGGCAGGGTGGACAACTCGTCCAGCATCACGTCGAGCGGTGTGAAGGCGGTCTCGAACGCAGGTGAAACGGTCTGATCAGAAAAATCGAGGCGACCGCCTTTCAGCTCGAAACGGCGGATCAGCAGCCGGGGCAAATCCTTTCTTGGTGCGGCCTTTTCATCCGCTTTTCCCTTGAATGCGTCGATGAATGCGGCCCAGTTCAGCTTACCGTCCGTCAGCAGCGCCAACTTCCCCTCCGGACTGGACAGGCGGATGGCGTCAAAGGTCCAGGCAAAACGAAACAGGCTGCTCAATGCAAAATCAACGAAAAGCTCTCTGAATCCGGCCAGCGGGTTGCCTACCGGATCTGTCAGCCGGAGGTTGCGAACGGTCAGACTGAGCTGAAGCGGATCGAATTCCGGCTTGTCCAGGATCAAACGGTGGCCGGTATGGTCGGCGATGAATCTTTCAGCGCCCCACTTCGCCAGCGGTCCGAAGGCGAACCAGCCGAACAGCAGGTATGTCACCAGTATCCCCAGAGCGATCAAGACCGGGGTCTTGAGCAGAAAACGGGACAGGCGTACCAGCATGTGAATCGCCTCACAAAAGCGTTCAGTTCTCGTAGCGGCCCACGATCGAAATCGCGCAGACGTTCTGGTGGGGGAAGCCGCCCAGGTTGTGGGTCAGGCCGTAGCGGGGGTTCTTGAGCTGCCGTTTGTCCGCCCGGCCCAGGAGCTGGAGGTACATCTCGTAGATCATCCGCAGGCCCGAGGCCCCGATGGGGTGGCCGAAGCACTTGAGCCCCCCATCCACCTGGGCCGGCACCTTGCCGTCCCGGTCATAGAACCCGTCGAGGGCGTCCTTCCAGGCGCGTCCCCGCTCGGAGATGTGGAGGTCCTCGTAGGTGACCAGCTCCGTGATGGAGAAGCAGTCGTGGAGCTCCATCATGCTGATCTCCTCCCTGGGGTTTTTGATCCCCGCCTCCTCATAGGCCTTGGTGCTGCACTTGTTGGTCGTGTAGAAATGCTCTCCGTCCCACTCGTTGAAGCCTCCCTCGTAGCCGCTGGAGACGGCAAGCTGGAGCGCCTTGACCGAGACGAGATCCTTCTTCCCCAGGGACCGGGCGATCTCGGGGGTCGTCACGATGGCGCAGGCGGCCCCGTCTGAGACCCCGCAGCAGTCGAAGAGCCCCAGGGGGTGGGCGATGATCGGAGCGGCCGTGATCTGCTCGATCGTCACCGCCTTGCGCAGGTGGGCCTTGGGGTTGAGGGAGCCGTTGGCGTGGCTCTTCCAGGAGACGTGCGAGATCGCCCGCTTGAGGTCCTTGTCCGAGACGCGGAACTTCGCGGCATAGGCCGAGGCGAGCTGAGCGAAGAGGCCCGGCGCCGAGGCGTTGGGGAACCACTGCCAGATGAGGGTCCCGAAGTTCGAGCCGGAATTCGGCAGTCCGCCGTAGCCCGTGTCCTTGAGTTTTTCCACCCCGATGGCCAGGGCAATGTCATAGGCGCCCGAGGCCACCGCATAGACGGCACCCCGGAAGGCCTCGGTCCCGGTGGCGCAGAAGTTCTCCGTCCGGGTGACGGCGATGTGGGGGAGCCGGAGGGTCACGCCGAGCGGCGTCGCGCTCTTCCCCAGGCCGATCTCATCGATGCAGTGGCCGTACCAGGCCGCCTCGATCCGGTCCTTCTCGATGCCGGCATCGGCGAGGCACTCCTGAAAGGCCTCGACCAGGAGCTCCTCGGCCCCCGACTCCCAGCGCTCCCCGAAGCGGCTGCATCCCATCCCGAGGATCGCGACCTTGTCCTTTATTCCCTTTGCCATGACTCTTCCCTCCTTACTTTCCGAATTTGAAGAGCTTGCCGATGAGCTGGGATTTCATGATGTCGCCCTCGACCTTCAGCTTACCGGAGCTATAGGCCTGCATCGCGTCGAGCCTGCCGGCGATGAGCTCAAGGAAGTCACTGTCGGCCATTTTGATCGTGGTCGTGGGTTTTTCCGCCTGGCCCACCTCCACCTTGCAGGCTCCGTCCTTGACGCTGACGTTCCAGTCGCCGCCGGCCGGGCCGGAGATGGAGAACTGGAACAGGACGTTCACCCCGGCGGCCTTGTCCGGCCGGAAGGCCTCCGGCATCCGGCTGAAGATTGACTTCACGTCCGCCCCGCCGCCGGCCGCCTGGGCCGCGCCCTCTTTCGGGGCAGGAGGCGTGAGGAACGACATGATCGCCGTGTTCGCTTCCCCGATTTCCCTTGCCCCCTCGAGGCTGTCGATCCTTGCCCACTGATCGCGGATCTCTTCGGGGGTGGGGATCTTCTCCCCGCCGCCGAGAATCGCCCCCGGCCCTGTCATCAGGGCGGCCCGGCTGTAGAAGCCGGTCGCCGCGTTGAAGATCCCGCCGGTTTCCGCGCACCCTTCGGAGCAGAGGTACAGGACGATCCCGGCGATGAACTCGGGCTTGAGCTGCTGAAACATGTCGGGCGGCAGGACGTCCTCGGTGAGCCGGGAGGCGGCCATCGGCGCGATCGTGTTCACCTTGATGTCGTACTTGGCCCCCTCGAGCTTCAGGGTGTTCATGAATCCCACGAGCCCCATCTTCGCGGAGCTGTAGTTGGTCTGGCCGAAGTTGCCGTACAGGCCCGCGGCGGAGGTCGTCATCACGATCCTGCCGTAGCCCTTCTCCTTCATGACTGCGAAGGCGGGCCGGGAGACGTTGTAGGCGCCGTTCAGGTGGACGGCCAGGACCGCCTGCCAGTTCTCCGGCTCCATCTTGAGGAAGCTCTTGTCCCGGAGGATCCCCGCGTTGTTGATGAGGATGTCCAGACTGCCGAAGGCCTTGATGGCGCTCTGCACGATCCTCTCTCCCCCCTCCGGGGTGGCGACGTTGTCGTAGTTCGCGATTGCCTCGCCGCCCGCGGCCTTGATCTCCTCGACGACCTTGTCGGCAGGCGTGCTGGAGCCTTTTCCCGCCCCGTCGCGGGCCCCGCCGAGGTCGTTCACCACCACCTTGGCTCCCCGTTTGCCCAGCTCCAGGGCATAGGCCCTGCCCAGGCCCGCGCCCGCGCCGGTGACGATCGCGACCCGGCCGTCGAACCGGATCTCCGGGAGGGCCGCGGCGGCGCCTGGCTGGGGGACCGCCTTCCAGAAGTAGCCGGCAAAGCCCCGCTCGTCATCGGTGAACCGCCGCCGGAAGGCCATCTTCACCGGGAGCCCCACCTTGCAGTCGGCCAGCTCGCAGTCCGTGAAGTCGGCCATGAAGCGGCCCCCCTCGTCGAACTGGATCATGCCGTAGATGTTCGGCGGGTCCACGGAGACGGAGAGCAGATCGCCCGTGAAGGTCTTGATCCGGGCGGTGCGGTCGGCGAATTCGTAGTCCTCCTGGGTGCCGACATGGCCGCACTTGGGGTTCACGCAGATGTCCATCCGCGGGTACTGGGGCGTGCCGCAGTCCCGGCAGCGGCCGCCCACCAGGCCCGTGAGCATCTTGCGCTTTCGCCACAGGACCGTCATCGCCGTCTGGGTCGGGGCCTCGGCCCGGATCCCCATCTCCGGATCGATGAGGTTCCGGAATTTCAAGAACTTCATGTAATTGTCGATGGTCTTTTTGTTCGCAAGCGACCCCTTGACGCCACTCCGCGGGGGCAGCTTCGCGATCGCATCCGTGACCTTGAAGTAGAGGGCGTCGCACCCCTGGCCGAAGCCGGCGAGCAGGATCCCGTCCCCTGGCTTTGCCTGCTCCAGGGCCGCGACCAGCATGAGCAGGGGATGGGCCGCCCCGGTCTCGCCGCATACCTCGTGCATCTGGTCTACTAATTTTTCTGGCACCTTCTCAGGCGCGGCGCCCAGCGCCTTGGCGATCGCCCGATGCTCCGCCTTGAACAGGCAGGGGAAGACGAGCTTCTGGACGTCTTCCATCGTGATCCCGATCTTCTTCATGAGCCCCCCGACTGCCTCGGGGATGAACCGCGAGTAGGCCTCTTCCCGGACCCAGCGCTCCTCCCACATGTAGTCGTAAGCCTTGCCCGCGCCCCGGTAGTGGTCCACGAAGTCATAGGACACGCTGTAGGACCCCTTGAACTCGGCGATGACGTTGTCGCCTCCCACCAGGAGCGAGGCCGCGCCGTCGCCGAACCACATCTCGTAGAAGTAGGCGGGCCTGGTTTCGCGCTTGTCGGCGGCGGTGACCAGGACGCTTTTGCGGCTTCCCCCCTGCACCGTTTCGAGGGCGGTGAGGAGCCCGGTGGTTCCGGCCCGGAGCGACGAGGTGAAATCCGCGGTGATCATCGCGTCTTTAAGGTTCAGGGCGGTCTTGAGGATGCCGGCGTTCTGGCGGTCGGCAAAGGGGAGCGTGGTCGAGCAGAGGTAGCTCCCGTCGATCTTTTGCCTGTCCATCCCGATGAGGCAGTCCCGCGCCGCGGCGACGGCCATGGTGAGGCTGTCCTCGTCGTGGTTGCACATGGAGCGCTCCCCCTGGGCGACCATGATGATGGCCGGGGCGAACCAGCCCATGGCCTGGAAGATCGCCATGCGGTCGAGCCTCAGACGGGGGATATAGGCGCCGTAAGATTGGATTCCGATCATATTTCGTCCCTCCTGTTGATTATGCCAGCGAATCTGTTGGGCAACGTGAAAATTATCTCCCGAAAGTGCGCATTGGAGATTTTTCGGGGTACCCCTGCCCCCGCAGCGGAGCGCCCGCCGGGAAAACTGTCTGAGCGCCACAGGCGCGAGTTTTTTCCCGGCAGTGCAGCAAGGAGGAGCAGGGTCGAAAAATATCCAGCGCGCAGAGGGAGCATGATTTTCTGTGGCCTCACATTTTAAGATCTTCCCATAAATGGGCGCTGTCCCTATTTTTATTTTTTATTTTTCTACATTTTAAAGAGCTTCCCGATGAGCTGCGACTTCATGATGTCGCCGCCGATCTTGAGCTTTCCCGAGGTATAGGCCTCCATGGCCGGGAGCTTTCCGTTCATGAGGGCAAGGAAATCAGGGACGGAGATCGTGAGCGTGCAGGTGGGGCTTTCATGCCTGCCTGCCGCCACCTTGCATGTCCCGTCCTTGATCTCGGCAAACCACTCCCCGCCCCCTTCCCCGGTGATCGCGTACTGGAAGACGACATTGACCCCGGCGGCCTTGTCCGGCCTGAAGGCCTGGGGCATCCGCGCAAAGACGTCAGGAACAGAGGTGATACCGGCCGAGGCGGCAGCAGCAGGAGAAGCCGCCGGCGCTGGCTCGGCCCCTGCCTTCCCGGCTTTCCTGTCAAAGGCGGCGAGCATGTCCCCCATCAGGTCCCCGAGCTGGCTGTATTCCCTGGCCCCCTGGAGGGAGTGGATCTTCTCCCAGGAGGACGCCACCTCCTCCACGGTGGGGATCCGCTTCCCGTCGCCGATGACCGTGCCGGGGCTCGTCATCACCGCGGCCCGGCCGTAATAGCCCACGCCGGCGTTGTAGATCCGGCCGGTCACCGGGCATTTGTCCGACGACAGGAAAAGGACGAGCGGCGCCACGAACTCCGGCTTCATGGTCGAAAGGACGTCCGCGGGAATGATGTCCGCCATGAGGCGCGAGGCGGCGATCGGGGCGACCGTGTTCACCTTGATGTCGTACTTGCCCCCTTCGAGCTTGAGGGTGTTCATGAGGCCCACGAGGCCGAGCTTCGCCGCGCTGTAGTTTGTCTGGCCGAAGTTCCCGTAGAGGCCCGCGGCCGAGGTCGTCATCACGATCCGGCCGTAGCCCTTCTCCTTCATGACGCTAAAGGCGGGCTTGGTCACGTGGAAGGCGCCGTTCAGGTGGACGTCGAGGACCGCCTGCCAGTTCTCCGGCTCCATCTTAAGGAGGCTCTTGTCCCTTAGGATCCCGGCGTTGTTGATGAGGATGTCCACCGTGCCGAAGGCATCGAGGGCGGCCTTGACGATCTTCTCTCCTCCCTCAGGGGTGGCCACGCTGTCGTAGTTCGCGACCGCCTCCCCGCCCAATGCCTTGATCTCCTCCACGACCTTCTGGGCAGGGCTCTTGGACCCCTTGCCCGTGCCGTCCCTGGCGCCGCCCAGGTCGTTCACCAGGACCTTGGCCCCCCGCTTGGCGAATTCGAGGGCGTAAACGCGGCCCAGGCCGCCGCCCGCGCCGGTGACGATCGCCACCTTTCCGTCGAAGCGGATCTCGTCTTTGGGGATATCGCCGTATTCGAAGATCCCGTTGTCGATGACCGTCTCGCCGGTCCGGGTGTTGATCGTCCGCCACACGGCCCTGCCTTCGGCCGCCTTCCAGATCACCGTCCGGATCGGGTCCCCGGGGTAAAGAGGCTTGGAGAAGCGGCAGGCGAGCCGCCGGACCAGCTCCGGCTTTCCCGGCGTGAGGCTCGCCATGAGCGCACGGCAGGCAAAGCCGTGGGTGCACAGGCCGTGCATGATCGGTTTTTCGAATCCGACCATCTTCGCGAATTCAGCGTCGACGTGGAGCTGGAAGATGTCGCCGGAGAGCCGGTAGATGAGGGGCTGATTGGGCGAGGGGGCGGCATCCACGGCAAAGTCCGGCTCCCGCTCCGGGAACTCGACGAGGTTCGGGGGGGCGTCCGGGCCGCCGAAGTTCCCGTCCAGCCGGGCAAAGACCGTGCTGATGTTGGTGAAGAGCCTCTTGCCGTTGGAGTGGAAGGTCTCGCTCTCGCCCACCACCAGGGCCCCTTTGGCCCCCTTGTCGTAGTAGTGGGCGACCTTCCCTTCCGTGATGAGGGCCCCCGAGGTGGGGATCGGGTTGTGGAAGATGAGCTCCTGCTCCCCGTGGAGGATCCCCGCCAAATTCACGTTCGAGGCGACGCCGACCTGGCCGAGAAAATCGAAGATCGCCGCGATCGAAAAGCTGGGGATCACCTTCAGGTTCTTTTCATAGGTGTAATCCACCTCATCGAATCCGGCCCCCACGCCCAGGGCATAGAGGACCACGTCCTTCCAGCCGTAGTCCTTCTTGAGGGGGCCGATCTTCTTGCCTAGTGCATCCATGTTGAGTGCCATTCGTACCCTCCTTACTCCATCGTGATAAACGAAACGTCCTGTTTCAGGAAAGCGGCGCCCGCGTCCTTATCGTCTTTGCCTTTGCTGCGGTCGCGACGGGACATTGGTCCGATCAGAGGCGCGGCGCGCCTGTGTCATCGTTGCGCGTTCCGGGCGAAGGCCGGGATGTGGATGAACTTCAGGGTCTCTTTCACCAGAGCGATGTACCCTGCCCTATCCGCCTTCACCATGGGGCGAAAAAAGCCTTCGCCGGATATAAAGTTATGGATCGAGTTCATTACCGCCAGGACCTTCATCGCGGTCTCGGCAGGAACGTTCCTTTTGTCCTCGGCTAGCCCCATGGAGCGGGCGATGTCGGCGGTGAACTCGGGGATGATGGAGTCGAAGTTTCCGTCGGTGCGGGTCTTGCCGAAGTAGCGCAGAAGGATGAGGTTGGAGATTTCCGGGTGGTCGAAGAGGTAGTCGGTGGTCAGGTCGATGGAGATCGCCAGCCGCTCGGCCAGGGGAAGGCCGTGGATCACCTTCTCCACGTCGATGAGCTTCTGGCGGAGGTCCTTGTGGATGTCCAGTACCACGGACTGGTACAGATCCTCCTTGCCTCCCCAGTGGTAGTGGAGGGTGGAGATGTCGATCCCCACCTCCTGGGCGATCATCCGGGTCGTGGTGCCGTGAAAGCCGTACTGGCCGAAGATCCGGCGGGCGCAGTCGAGGATGCGCGCCTTCATCGATTCGGGGTCCCTGCGAGCCTTTTCCAGGGGGGTGGCCATGGGTGCCTTCCAGCTTATGATTCAATCATTTGATGGACACAAAAATACCGGGAAAAACAGCCTCTGTCAAGGGGAATGTTTCTCTCGAATTGCCTCAAATAAAATGTTACCGAAGGAGGTAGTAAAAAGGGATCGTTGACTCATAATTCGATGTTACCGAGCATCGGCTTCCAAAAGGAGGGATAATTATGAGTCCACGGTCCAAAC
>Ga0172375_10004546_pt1 | contig 20408 bp, 16 predicted proteins | sample LakKiv1m_FD_114537 | JGI IMG/M metagenome (GOLD analysis project Ga0172375, IMG submission 114537) | Freshwater microbial communities from Kabuno Bay, South-Kivu, Congo - kab_092012_11.1m | ecosystem: Environmental > Aquatic > Freshwater > Lake | place: Democratic Republic of the Congo...
AGCGTCGGGTGCGGATGGATCGTCTCGGTCAGGTCGGCCAGGGTGGCGCCCATCTCGATGGCCAGGGCCCCCTCGGCGATCAGTTCGCTGGCGTGCGGGCCGACGATGCCCACGCCCAGGATCAGGTCGGTCTCGGGCTCGGAGAGCACCTTCACGAGGCCCTCGGTGTGGCCGATGGCCCGCGCGCGGCCCAGGGCCGACAGCGGGAAGCGCCCGACGTTGACCGCCACGCCCATCTCCTGCGCGCGCCGCTCGGTGAGGCCGCACCAGGAGATCTCCGGGTCGGTGAACACGACGGCCGGGATGGCCCGGTTGTCGAACTCCACCTTGTGGCCGGCGATCGACTCGGCCGCGACCTTGCCCTCGCGGCTGGCCTTGTGCGCCAGCATCGGGCCGTGCGTCACGTCGCCGATGGCGTAGATGTGGGGCTCGGCCGTGCGGCACTCGCCGTCGGTCTCGATGACGCCCTTGTCGTCCACGACGACCTTCGTGTGCTCGAGGCCGATGTCGTCGGTGTTGGGGCGGCGGCCGATGGCCACCAGCACCCGGTCGTAGCGCTCCCGGGACGTCTTGCCCTCGTGCTCGATCTCCACGTCGAAGCCGCCGTCGCGGGGCTCGATGCCCTTGACCTTCGAATCGGTCATGACCGCGTGCAGGCGCCGGCTGACCTGCTTGACCATCACGTCCACGAGGTCGTGGTCCGCCCCCATCAGCAGGCGCGGGAAGAACTCCACCACCGACACCCGGCTGCCCAGGCCGGCGTAGACCAGGCCCAGCTCCAGGCCGATGTAGCCGCCGCCGACGACCAGCAGCGTCCCGGGCACCTCCTGCAGCTTCAGCGCGTCGGCCGACGACCAGACGCTCTGGTCGATGCCCGCCGGCAGCCGGTTCAGCGACGACCCGGTGGCGATGATGCACTGCTTGAAGGCGATCGTGCCGCCCCCCTCGATGGCCAGGGTGTGGCTGTCCTGGAAGCGGGCCCGCCCGTGCACGATGTCCACGCCGCGCTTCTGCAGCAGCGTCTTGACGCCGCCGGACAGCTGGGCCACCACGCCGTCGGTCCACTCGCGCAGCTTCACGTGGTCGAGCTGCAGCCCGGTGAAGGTCAGGCCCATGCGCGCGGCGCCCTTGGCCGCCTCGCTCAGCTCGATGGCGTTGATGAGCGACTTCGAGGGGATGCAGCCCTCCAGCAGGCAGACGCCACCGGGGCGCTCCCGCTCCTCGACGACCATGACTTCCTTGCCGAGGTCGGCCAGGCGCAGCGCCGCCACGTAGCCGCCGGGCCCCGAGCCGATGACCACGACCTCGACTTCGGTGTTCAGGCTTCCCATCACCATGAGCGGCCTCTCCTCGGTTCTAGGTATCCAACAAGAGCAGGTTCGGATCGCTCAGGTTGCGCACCAGCTCGCCCACGAAGCGCGCCGCGTCGGCGCCGTCGGCCACGCGGTGGTCGAAGGCCAGCGTCAGCGGCAGGATCTTGCGGATCACGATCTGCCCGTCGCGCACCACGGGCTTCTCCTGCACGCGGCCCATGCCCAGGATCGCCACCTCGGGGTAGTTGATCGTGGGGATCAGGGCGGTGCCGCCCAGCGGGCCGACGTTGGTGATCGTGAAGGTGCCGCCCTGCATGTCCTCCAGGGGCAGCTTGCCCTCGCGGGCCAGCGCGGCCTTCTCCTCGATCTCGCGCGAGATCTCGCGGATGCTCTTGACGTCGGTGCCGCGGATCACCGGCACCACCAGGCCCTTCCCGGTGTCCGCCGCGAAGCCGATGTTGTAGTACTTCTTGTAGACGATCTCCTCGCGGAACGGGTCGAGGCTGGCGTTGAACGCCGGCGCCGCCCGCAGGCCCGCGGTGATCGCGCGGATCACGAACGACAGCAGGGTCAGCTTGCCGCCGGGCTCGCCGTCGCGCCGCGCCTTCATCTTCAGGCGGAACTCCTCCAGCTCCGTGACGTCGGCGTCGTCCATGTGGGCGACGTGCGGCACCAGGATCATCGAGGTCGTCATCTTGCGCGCCACCTTGCGGCGGATCGAACGCAGCGGCTCGACCTCGACGGGGCCCTGCAGCGCGAAGTCGGGCAGGGGCTCGAGGTCCAGGAACGGGATGGCGCTCGCGGCCGCGGCCCGCTCCGCGGTCGGGGCGACCGGAACCGGCATCGCGCTCTGGACGCTCTGGACGTTCAGGGCGCCGCCGGCCAGGAAGGCCTGCACGTCGGCGGGCGTCACGCGGCCGCCGGGGCCGGTGCCGGGCACCTGGGTCAGGTCCACGCCCAGCTCGCGGGCCAGGCGCCGCGTGGCCGGGGCCGCGGGCACCGGCCGGCCGGAGACCGTGCTGTTGGGCTGGGTCTCGGTGCGGGTGGGAGTCGGCACCTTGGCCGGAGCCGCCGCGGGCGCGGGCTCTTCGGCCGGCAGCCCGGCCGGCGTCTCCTCCGCGGCGCGGCCGCTGCCGGCCGGCTTGCGGGCGGGCGCGGCTTTCGCGACGGGCGCGGCGGCGGCGCCCTGGCCGTCGTCGATGACCGCGATGACCTGGCCCGTCGCCACCACGTCGCCGATCTCGCCGGTGACCGAGACGACCTTGCCGCCGCGGGGCGACGGGATGGTCACGGCCGCCTTGTCGGTCTCGACTTCGACCAGCGGGGCGTCCTCGACGACGACGTCGCCGGGCTGCACGTGCCACTTGAGGACTTCGCCCTCGTGGATGCCTTCGCCCAGGTCGGGCAGCTTGAACTCGAACATCGGCTTCCTCCTCGAAGGCTCCGTTTAGAAGTCCAGCACTTCCTCGATGCCCCGTCGGGCGCGCCCGACGGTCGGCATGTAGAGGTTCTCGCGGCCGAAGTAGGGCGTGACGACGTCGTAGCCGCACACGCGCTTCACGGGCGCCTCGAGGTGCATCAGGGCGTGGTCGTTGACCGTGGCGATGATCTCGCTGGCCGGGCCGAAGCTCAGCGGGGCCTCCTGGACGACGGCCAGGCGGCCCGTCTTGCGCACCGAGGCGCAGATCGTCTCGGTGTCCAGGGGCGAGATCGTCAGCAGGTCGATCAGCTCGATGCTGGCGCCGCGCGCCTGGCGGATCTCCTCGACGGCCTTCTTGGTGGTGTGCATCATGGCGCCCCAGGCGATCACCGTGACGTCGGTCCCCTCCTGGATCACCTGCGCCTTGCCGATCTCGACCGTCTCGGGCGTCTCCGGCACGTCCTCCTTGAAGGCGCGGTACGAGCGCTTGGGCTCCATGTAGACCACCGGGTCGGGATCGAGGATCGCCGCGCGCATCAGCGACCGCGCGTTGCGCGGTCCCGACGGGATGACGACCTTCACGCCCGGGAAATGGCCCAGGGAGGCCTCGCGGCTCTCGGAGTGGTGCTCGAGCGCGCGCACGCCGCCGCCGTAGGGCACGCGCATGACCAGAGGCACGTGGAACTGCCCGTGCGTGCGCGAGCGGTAGCGCGAGCCGTGGCCCTCGAGCTGCGGGATCATGATGTAGGAGAAGCCGCAGAACTGCATCTCGCCCACGGGCTTCAGGCCGGCCAGGGCCATGCCGATGGCCGTGCCGATGATGGCGCTCTCGGCCAGCGGCGTGTCGATGACGCGCGCCTCGCCGTACTTCTCGATCAGGCCCTCGGTGACGCGGAACACGCCGCCGTCGACGCCGACGTCCTCGCCCAGCACGACCACCGACGGGTCCTCCGCCATCATCTCGTCCAGGGCGAGGTTGATCGCCTGGACCATGTTGAGCTTAGCCACGGTCGGCCTCCTTCGCGATCTCGGCCAGGAACTCCCGGCGCTGCGCCTCGATGCGCTCGTGCTTCGTGCCGAAGACGTGGTCGAAGGGGGCGTCCGGCTTCCAGCCCGACATCCCCTCGAAGGCCTTCACCTGCTTCTCGATCTCGACCTTGTACTCCTCCTCGAGCGCCTCCTGGTCCTTCTCCGACCAGATCTTCTTCGCCTCGAGGTAGGCGCGGAAGCGCACCAGGGGGTCGCGGCGCCACCACAGCTCCTCCTCCTCCTTGGTGCGGTACTTGTACTGGTCGTCGGCCGTGGTGTGCATCATCAGGCGGTAGGTCACGGCCTCGATCAGGGTCGGCCCCTCGCCGCGCCGGCCGCGGTCGAGCGCCTCCGAGGCGGCGGCGTAGACCGCCAGCGCGTCGTTGCCGTCGACCTGGACGCCGGGCATGCCGTAGGCGATGGCCTTCTGGGCGATGGTCGCCGACTTCGTCTGCTTGGAGCGGGGCACCGAGATCGCCCACTGGTTGTTCTGCACCACGAAGAGCACCGGCAGGTTCCAGACGGCCGCGAAGTTCATCGCCTCGTGGAAGTCGCCCTCGCTGGTGGCGCCGTCGCCCATGAAGGTCACGGCGCAGGTCTCCGGCTCGCCCTGCAGCCGCATGGCGTAGGCCAGGCCCACCGCGTGCAGGGGCTGCGCGCCCACGATCACCGAGATGGGCAGGTTGCGCGGGTTGGCGTCCCCGTCGTTGATGTTGCCCTCTTCCTGGCCGTTGTAGTAGACGAGCTGCCGGGTGAGGCTTTCGCCGCGCAGCAGGCGCACGCCGTGCTCGCGGAAGGCGCCGGCGAACCAGTCCTGCTTCCTCATGGCGAAGGCGACGGCGCACTGGGCCGCCTCCTGGCCCGTGCTCGGCCCGAAGGTGCCGATGCGGCCCTGGCGCTGCAGCTTGAGCATGCGCTCGTCGGTGCGGCGCGCCCAGACCATCTGGCGGTAGAGTTCGATCAGCTCGGGCTTCTTCAGCTTCGGCTCGAGCTCCTTGTCCACGTTCGCGTCCTCGTCCAGGATGGAGAGGTAGGAGACGCGGAAGGTGTCGAGTTCCTTCATCGGCATGGGATCGTTCCTTTCCAGGCCCGCGGCGGGCCGCTGCCCCGCACGGCGGCGGGGGGCGCGAGAAGACGACCGATCCGGCGGGGACCGGTCAGGTTCAGGCGGGCATCGCCGGCTGCGCGGCGGCGCGGCCCATGATCGGCACGAATCCCGGGTGCCGCCACCCATGCACCTGAACACGAATATCAAGTTTTAACCGCCGAAGCAACGCCCTAGTGGACGCCCGAGTTGACGGTGCAGGTGGACGGTGACCCGGCGCGGCCCTATCCTTGAGGCGGTGACCCGCCCCCGCGACCCCCGAGCAAGGAGACCCGCCGTGTTGAAGGAGAGGATCCAGAAGGCCCTGAACGAACAGATCCAGGCCGAATTCTATTCCGGCTACCTGTACCTGGCCATGTCCGCCTGGTCGCAGGCCCGCAACTACGAGGGGTTCGCGCACTGGATGCGCATGCAGGCGCAGGAAGAGCTGCAGCACGCCATGAAGTTCTTCGACTACGTCCACGCCACCGGCGGCCACGCCCTGGTGCGGGCCATCCCCCAGCCCGACACGGAGTGGGCCGACCCCACGGCGATGTTCCAGGCCGCGCTGGCCCACGAGCGCCACATGACCGAGAACATCAACAACCTCGCGGGCCTGGCCATGAAGGAGAACGACTTCGCCACCAACATCACGCTGCAGTGGTTCGTCAGCGAGCAGGTCGAGGAGGAGGCCGCCGTCGAGGCCATCCTGGGCAAGCTGGCGATGATGGGCGGCAACGGTCCGGGCCTGTTCATGCTCGACCGCGAGCTGGCCGCCCGCCCGGCGCCCACGCCACCCGCCGCGGCCTGACGCGCCTCCGGAGACCCGCCGTCATTTGCCGGTGCGGCGGGTCTCCACCAGCGCGTAGAGCGTCGGCAGCACGATCAGCGTCAGCAGCGTCGAGGTCACCAGCCCGCCCATCACCACCACCGCCAGCGGCTTCTGGATGTCGGCGCCCGAGCCCGTCGCGTAGAGCATGGGCAGATGCCCGATGAAGCTCGCGAGGGCGGTCATCAGCAGCGGCCGGAACCGCAGGTCGCAGCCGTCGATCACCGCGTCGGCCACCGTCTCGCCCCGCTCCCGCAGCTGCCGGAAGAACGCCACCAGCACCACCCCGTTCTGCACGGCGACGCCGAGCAGGACGATGAAGGCGACCGCCGCGGACACCGACAGGGGCATCCCGAAGACCACCACGGCGATCACGCCGCCGACCAGCGCGAACGGCAGGTTCAACAGCACCAGCAGCGAGTTGCGGAACGAGCCCAGCGCCAGGTGGAGCAGGACCAGGATGAGCAGCAGCGCCACCGGCACCACGACCGCGAGCTGGCGCATGGCCCGCTGCTGGTTCTCGAACTGGCCGCCGTACTCGACGTGGTAGCCGACCGGCAGCTCGGCCGCCAGCGGCGCCAGGCGCGCCCGGGCCTCGGACACGAAGCCGCCGAGGTCGCGCCCGCGGAGGTTGACCTCGGCCACCACGCGCCGCATGCCGTTCTCGCGGCTCACCTGCGCCGGCGCCTCGACCACCGCGAAGTCGGCGATCTGCGCCAGCGGCACCCGCTCGCCGCCCGGGGCCGCGATCAGCAGCCGCTCGAGCACGGGGATGCTGCTGCGGGCCGCCTCCGGGAAGCGCACGACCACGGCGACGCGCCGCTGCCCCTCGATCAGGGTCGTGGCCGACCTGCCGGCGACCGCCGTCTCGATGGCGGCGTTGACGTCGGCGACCCGGATGCCGTGCCGCGCCGCGGCCCGGCGGTCGATCACCACGTCGATCTGCGACATGCCGGACACCTGCTCCACCTTCACGTCCCGGGCGCCCTCGATCCCCTGCAGCTCGGCGGCGGCGCGGTCCGCGAACGACTTCAGCACCTCGAGGTCGGGTCCGAAGACCTTGACCGCGAGGTCGCTCTTCACGCCGGAGATCAGCTCGTTCACCCGCAACGCGATCGGCTGCGAGAAGGAGAAGCGCAGCCCCGGGATCTCGGCGAGGTCCTTCTGGATGGCCTCCACCAGCTCGTCCCGGTCGCGCCCGGTGTCCCACTCCCGGCGCGGCCTCAGCATGATGAAGACGTCGGTCTGCTCCGGGCCCATCGGGTCCTCCGAGATCTCGGCGCGGCCCGTCTTGCTGACCACCGTCTCGACCTCGGGGAACTTGCGCAGACGTTCCTCCATGAAGCCGGCGACGCGCACCGAGCCGTCCAGCGAGGCGTTGGGCAGCCGCACCACGTTCACGGCCAGCGCCCCCTCGTCCAGCGGCGGCATGAACTCGGTGCCCACCAGCGGGACAAGCGCCAGCGAGCCGGCGAGCACGGCGCCCGAGATCCCGAGCGTCAGCCCGGGCCGCCGCACGGCGCGGCCGAGCAGGCGCACGTAGCCGCGGTGGAAGCGCCGGATGAAGCCGAACTCCCGCTCAGGGCCCTGGTTCAGGAACCGCTCCCCCAGGACGGGGATGATCGTGAACGCCACCGCCAGCGAGACCAAGAGGGCGATGAGCATCGTCGCAGCCAGCGGCGCGAACATCTTGCCCTCGATCCCCTGCAGCGTGAACAGCGGCACCAGGATGACCGCGATGATCAGCACCGAGAAGGCGACGGGCTTCGCCACCTCGACCACGGCCTCGGCGACCGCCTTTCGGCGTGCCGCGCGGTCCGTCAGGTGCGCCAGGTGGCGGCGCGAGTTCTCCACCACCACGATCGAAGCGTCCACGACCATGCCGACGGAGAAGGCCAGGCCGCCGAGGCTCATCAGGTTGGAGGTGATCCCGGCGGTGCCCATGAGGATGAAGGTCACCAGGAAGGTGAGCGGCAGCGAGGCCACGACGATCAGCGCGGAGCGCAGCTCGGCGACGAACAGGAACAGCACCAGGACGACGAAGATCCCGCCCTCGAGCAGCGCCCTGACCACGGTGTGGATGCAGGCCTCGATCAGCGAGGTGCGGTCGTAGAAGACGTCGAGGCGGACCCCCTCGGGCAGCGCCCCCCGAAGCTCGGCGACCGCGTCCTGGACCCGGCCCACCACGTCCTTCGCGTTCTCGCCCTTGAGCATGATGATCATGCCGGCCACCACCTCGCCGCGGCTGTCGCGGGAGACCGCGCCCTGCCGGGGCTCGGCGCCGATGACCACCTCCGCGACGTCCCGCAGGCAGACGGGCGTCCCGTCCGCGGCCTCCAGCACGACGCTCTCGAGGTCCGGGATATCGCGCAGCAGCCCCACGCCGCGCAGGTACATCTGTTCCCAGCCGCGCACGACCACGCCGCCGCCGGAGTTGGCGTTGCCCTGCTCGACGGCCTCGACGACGTCGTTCACGGTCAGGCCGTACTTCAGCAGCTTCTGCGGCGAGACCAGGACCTGGTACTGCTTCACCTCGCCGCCGAAGCTGTTGACCTCGTTGACGCCGGGGATGGGCTTCAGCCAGGGCGCGACCAGCCAGTCCTGGATCGTGCGCAGCTCCATCGCGGTCTCGTCGTCGCCCTCGAGCGTGTACTGGTAGATCTCGCCCAGGCCGGTCGAGATGGGGCCCAGCTCCGGCTCGACGCCGGGCGGGAGCTGCTCGCGGGCCGCGTCCAGGCGCTCGAACACCACCTGCCGCGTCCAGTAGGTGTCGGCCCCGTCCTCGAAGACGATCACCACCTGCGACAGGCCGGCCCGCGACAGCGAGCGCACCTGCTGCACGCGCGGCAGGCCGCGCATGACCTGCTCGATGGGGTAGCTGACCCGCGCCTCCACGTCGACCGCGGCGAAGCCCGGGGCCTGGGAGATGACCACCACCTGGGTGTTGGTCACGTCCGGGAAGGCGTCGATGGGCAGGTGCAGCCAGGCCACGATGCCGGCGGCGGCCAGCACCGCCGTCGCCAGCGCCACCGGCAGACGGTTGTTCAGCAGCAGGGTCACGGTTCGCATGATCGCTCCCGGCGTCAGTCGGCGCAGCCGGCGCCCATCTTGGCGCGCAGCACGTCGGACTTCAGAAGGAAGGCACCCTCGGCCACCACGGTCTGCCCCGGGTCGAGCCCCGACAGGACCTCGACCCAGCCCGCGGCAGAGCGGCCGCTCTTCACCGGCCGGCGCACGAAGTAGTCGTCGTGGTGGTGGACGAACACGAACGCGCGGCCCTCGTCCTCCAGGACGGCCGCCGGCGGCAGGGCCAGGACCGCCTCGGTCCCGGGCAGCAGCAGCGCCACGTCGGCGAACATGCCGGCCAGCAGGCACCCGTCCGGGTTCGGCACCTCCACGCGCACCTTCACCGTGCGCGAGGTCTCGTCCATGGACGGGCCGACGAGGTCCACGGTCCCGGCGAACGTCTCGCCCGGGTAGGCCTTGACCGCGACGGTCGCCGCCAGCTCCCGCGACGACTGCGCACCGGCGACGGTCGCGAGGTCGCGCTCGTAGAGGTCCGCCCACACCCAGACGGTGGCGTGGTCGCCGACCGTGAACAGGGGCGTCCCGGTGGCGGCCACCTCCCCGGGCACGGCGTGCATGGCCAGCACGGCGCCGTCCAACGGTGCGCGCAGGGTGAGCCGTCCCAGCCCCTTGCCGTCGGCGAGGTCGCGCACCGCCGCCTCCGACATGCCGAAGCGCGCGAGCTGGCCGCGGGCCTCGTCGGCGCGGATCCGCGCGGCGTCCGCCTCCTGCTTCGCCAGCAGGAACTCCTTCTCCGAGGCGATGGCTTCCCCACGCAGACCAGCGACCCGCTCCAGATTGCGCCGGGCCAGATCCAGCATCCCCTGCGCCGCGAGGTGTTCGGCCTGCGCCTCCCCGACGGCCGCGCACTCGAGCTCCGCGAGCGCCTGCCCGCGCCGCACCCGGTCGCCCAGCGCGACGTGGACGGCCGAGACGACGCCCTCCACAAGCGGGCTCACGTGGCCCACGCGCCGCTCGTCGTAGCGGACCTCGCCGGTCAGCGGCACCGCGACGTCCACGGCGCGCGGTTCGGCGCGGACGGTCGCGACGAGCCCGCCTTCGACCAGGCTCGCCGGCACGCGCACGACGCCGACCTCGTAGCGGCACTCGTCGCAGGCGAAGGTCTTGACCTGGTGCTCGCAGTCGGCGGCGAACAGCTCCTCGACCGGGCGGTCCAGGTCGGAGGCCTCCGTCGCCTCCCCGTGCTCGTGGTCGTGCGCCGGCGCTTCTGCCGTGAGCGCTTCGATGTCGGGCGGCGGGGCGGACCGATCGCAGGACACGACCGCGAAGGCCGGCAGGGTCCCGAGGGCGGCGATCAGCGGCAGGTGGCGGAAGTTCACGGCAGTTCCTCCCCGATCAGCGCCCGCAGGCGGCAGTGGTCGATCTGGGCCTGGGCGAGCGCGTCCAGCAGCCGGCGGCGCGACGCGAGCAGCGTGCGCCGCGCGTCGATCACCTCCAAGAGGCCGGTCTCGCCCGACAGGTAGGTCTTCTCGATGACGGCGGCGGCCGACTCGGAACGCGGGACGACGCCGGCGGCGAGGCGCGAGGCGGTGTCGAACGAGGTGCGGCAGGCGGCGACGGCCGCGACGATCTCCGCCGCGAAGGCGCGGCGCCGGGCCTCTTCCCGGCTGCGGCCGGCGGCGAGTTGCGCCTGCGCCCGCGCGATGCCGCCGGAGTTCCAGTCCCACAGGGGCAGATCGACGGCGATCCCGCCGCCGCGGGCGCGCTGGTCCAGCTCGCGGGAGGTGTAGGCCGTCAGCGAGAACGCCGGCAGGCGCTGGCGCCGCGCGGCCACGAGGTCGGCGGCGAGGGCGCGCACGCGGGCCGCCTCGAGACGCAGCGCGGGCTGCCCGGCGATCGGATCGTCGGGATCCGGCGGATCGGGCAGCGCCTCCAGATCGGCGACCGCGACGATCGTCGCCCCCGGCGGCGCGTCGAGCCAGAGCGCGAGCTGCGCCTGCCGGGAGGCCAGCGCAGTCCGCGCCGCCGCCAGCTCGCCATCGACCAGTTCCCGCTCGATCTCGGCCTGCGTCCCCTCGACGGGCCGCGCCTCGCCCGCCGCCACGCGCCGGCCCACGGCCGACGCCAGGTTCGCCGTCTCCCGCGCCAGCTCCTCCACCACCGCGAACTGCCGCTGGTCGTGGACGAGATTCCAGAACTGCGTGCGCAGCTCCAGCAGGACGTCGCGCCGGATCGTCTCCTGCTCGGCCGCGGCCGCGTCGAGGTCCGCCCGCGCGGCGTCCAGGCGCGGCGAGCGCCGCGACAGCCAGTCCAACGGCAGCGTCAGCGACAGGTCCCACTGCCGGCCGAACGGTTCGCCGGGGCGCTCGCGCACCCGGCCCAGGGCCGCCTCCAGCGTCGGGTTGGGCCGCGCGCCCGCGGCGTCGACCGCGCCCCGCGCCGCCAGGATCCCCTGCTCCCCCGCCGCGAGCAGGGGGTGCCCGTCGACCAGGTCGGCGATCCCGGACCAGGTGATCTCGATCACAGCCGGCTCGATCGTCACAGTCTCGGCGCCCGCCGTGATCGCGCACAGCAGGACGAAGCCCGCCGCGAGGACATGCTCATGCTTGATCCGCATCTCGACACACCCGCCTGTCGGGAACGGCGCGGCCGGGAGCAGTCCCCGCGCGACGTTCCGTCGAATGCCCGAACCCACCGCTCGCCGCGCCTGGACGCCGCGCGAGCGGACCATCGTCACGACGATCGGGGGTCGGTCAGGCGCGCGGAGGGTGGAAGATGCCGAGGTGGATGTCGCGGGTAGCGGAGGCGTCGGGCAGCGGCCCGAGGCCGGTGCAGGCGGTCAGGGGGTCGCCGGCGAGGCGTTCGAGCGTGAAGACGGGCGCGACGCCGTGGCCGGGGCAGCAGGTGCAGGGGCAGCCCGACCCGCAGGCGTCGCCGTCGCGGTCGGGGTCGGCGCAGGGGAAGCCCTCGGCATGGGCGCCGTCGCCGTGCCCGGTCGCCGGGGCGCAGACCGCCGCCACCTGCGCCGGGATGAATCCCGCGGCCAGGCAGATCAGGGCGATCAGGGCGATCCGACGTGGGCTCAAGCGCGTGCCTCCGGTTCCCGGCAACGTAGGCGCGGACGCGCCGGGATGCAAGATCAGCGACGATCCGATCGGCTACTTCCCGCCCGACTTGACCGTCGGCGCGTTGCGCACCGGCCGGAAGCCTACGATCCCCACGGCGGCGGCGGGGTCGAGGTAGGCGCGGGCCGCGCAGCGCAGCCGCTGGTTGGCGTCGGCGAAGGAGCCGCCGCGCAGCACCCGGTTGCTGCCGGTGGCCGGCCCGCCGGGGTCGGTCGCGGGAGCGGCCGTGTAATACGTATCGCCGTAGCGGTCCCAGCACCACTCCAGCAGGTTGCCGTGGACGTCGTACAGGCCCATGGGGTTGGGCAGCAGGGCGCGCACCGGCTTCACGTGGTTGTCCGAGTTGGCCGCCGACCAGCCGAAGAACGACAGCACCGGGTCGACCTCCATGTCGAGGCGCGACAGCTCGCCGTCGCTCAGCGACCCCTGCGTGCCGGCCCGGCAGAGGGCCTCCCACTCGGCCTCGGTCGGCAGGCGCCAGCCGTCGGCATCCGGGTCCCAGGCCACCTGCGGGCCGTTGATGGTGTAGGCCGCGGTCAGGCCGTCGGCGGCGGACTTCGCGTTGCAGAAGCTCACCGCCTCGTACCAGGTGACCGAGACGACGGGCTGGTTGGCGAGCGTGGGGTCCTCGACGCGATCGCCGCGCACGACCGCGTCCCACTGGCCGTTGGTCAGCTCGGTGACGGCGACCAGCAGCGGGCGCGACAGGGTGACCTCGTGCCGCGGCCCCTCGTCCGCTTCGCGGCCGGGTTCCGGCACGGCGGAGCCCATGGTGTACGTGCCGGCCTCCAGGCGCACGGTCGCGAAGGGCCAGGCCGGCAGCACCGTGAAGGTGACCGACGCGGCCGTCGTCTCGCCCGCCGTGATCAGGCCGTCGACCCAGCCGGGGGCCGGCATGGTCCAGCCGGGCACCCGCTGCCAGGCCACGGTGAAGGGGCCGGCGGGCAGGTCGTCCAGGACGACGTCGCCGACGCCGGAACGGTCGTCGTCGACGCCGGCCAGGCGCTTCAGCACCCAGCGGATCGGCAGGTCGTCGGGCTCGACGTCGATCGTCAGCGAGCCGACCGTCGGCGGCGGGTCGGAGAGGTACAGGCCCGTGAAGGTGATGGAGTCCCCGTCGGCCAGGGTGCGGGCCTGCGTGAGCGGCCGCTCCCAGTCCACGATCTCGTCCCAGACGATCGTCCACGTGCCGACGGCGCGCCCGGGGTGGCGCTCGTCGCCCGTGCCCTCGATGACCGCGTCCGCGGGGCCGGTCAGCGTCCAGCCCGCATCCAGAGAGCTGGGCAGCGTGACGACCTTCACGACGCCCTCGGGGGTCGGGTCGGAGCCGCCGCCGCCGCCGCAACCCGCGGCCAGCACGATCACCATCGACAGCAGCGTGAACAGCGAGACGTGTCTCATGGCAACCGGTCCTCTGGGTGGAAGGCGTGCCAGGCGAAGCGATCGGCGTAGTATAAGGTGAACCCGCCGCCCGACACCAGTTCCAACCACACGGCCGGCTGCTCGCCGGGCGCCTGCGGCGCGGCGTGGATCCTCACGGCCATCCCGTCGACCTCGTCCGCGCGGACGCCGTCGGGGCCGGTCTCACGCGCCAGCCGGGCGGCGTCCAGGACGCGGCGGCCCGACGACGTCTCGACGATCAGCAGCGGGTCGAGCGGCGCGCCGGCGGGCGGCGGCGCCGAGGGGAAACGCGGGCGGCCGCCGGAGCGGTAGGTCTGGTAGGGCCGGGACTGGTAGCGCCGCTTGAAGGTCGGCGCGGGGGCCGGCACGGTCGTGCCGGGGTGGTCGCGTCGCCAGCGCTCCCAGGTCGTCACCACCGCGGGCAGGCGGGGCAGCGCGTCGCCGCGGCGCGGGCCGGCCACGGCCTCGCCGGTCAGCTGGCACCACAGGCTCGACGTCGCCGCGCGGTCGAAGAGCAGCGTGTTGGAGTTCAGCAGCAGCCCGCTCACCCCCAGCTGCAGCGTGTCCCCATCGACGACGCGCCCGTAGACCGCGGCGCTGCCGGACAGCGGGCTCCAGGTCGCGGCCAGCGGCGCGCCGCCCAGGGTGTCGAGGCAGACCTCGTGCCAGTCCAGCACGCGCAGGGGCCAGCAGCGCGCCTCGCCCCGCACGACCGCGCCGAGCACGCGGTCGGCGCCGACGAGGTACTTGCCGCGCTCGGCGTCGTTGAGCGAATCGACGCCCGCCGGAGTCAAGAGCGGCGGGCGGTCGAGCGCGGGCAGGCCGTCGCGCGGCACGCCGCCGGCCGCGAGCAGGGATTCGGGGTAGGCGAGGTTGGCGAGGTCGAAGCCGTAGGTGCGGGGGTGGCTGCCGTCGCCCACCGCGTGGTGGTCGCGGGAGGCGCGCACGTCGGTGCCCAGGCGCCAGGCCACGACCGCGAGCAGCAGCAGCACCGGCGCGGCGAACGCCAGCACGAGGCGTCGCCGACCGCCGCGACCGGCCATCAGACGCTCCCAGGTTGAGCGGCGACGACGGCGACGTCGGCCCCCGCCGCGCGCTGCGCCCGTGACGGCGCGCGGTCGGCCACCATCAGGCCGAGCACCAGCGGCAGGTAGACGACGCTGCCCAGGAACACGCGCCGCGCGTTGAGGCTGCTGCGGTCGCGGTAGCAGCGCATGCCCAGCCACAGCCAGGCGCCGCCGAGCAGCAGCGAGCCCACCGCGAACACCGCGCCGGTCAGGCCCATGAACGTGGCCAGCAGGCCCAGCGGCAGCAGCACCCAGGCGTAGAGCATCAGGAAGCGGAAGGTGCGGTCGCCGCGCGGGTCCTGCAGCGGCAGCATCTTGAAACCGGCGCGCCGGTAGTCGTCCCGGTAGAGCCAGGCCAGCGACAGGAAGTGCGGCACCTGCCAGACGAACAGCAACAGGGCCAGCCACCAGCCGCCGGCCTGCACACCGCCGGTCACCGCGCTCCAGCCGATCAGCGGCGGGATGGCGCCGCAGATGGCGCCGGCCAGCGTGTTGAGCGTGCTGCGGGGTTTCAGCGGCGTGTAGACGAGCACGTAGAGCAGGACCGTGCCGAGCGCCAGGACCGCGGCCGCCGCGTTGACCAGCGCCAGCAGCAGACCCGTGCCCAGCACGACGACCGCGCCCGACCAGAGCGCCGCCGCGCGCACGCCGACCCGTCCCGCGGGCAGCGGCCGCTCCCGCGTGCGCACCATCAGGGCGTCGCGGTCGCGCTCCAGCACCTGATTGAAGCCGTTGGCCCCGAAGGCGCACAGGGCGGTGCCCAGCAGCGTGGCGGCGAGGTGGCCCCAGCCCGGCAGCGGGCGGGCCGCCATCAGGTAGCCGGCCAGCGTGGTGACCACCACCAGCGCGCTGAGGCGGGCCTTGCCCAGCTCCAGGCTCAATCCGATCCAGCGCTGCAGGGACGAGGCGGGCATGGCGCTCCGTGGTGGTGACGGCCGGCGAATCGTGCTAGCAATGGGAGCCGGGATCGCACGATGCCAGGACACGCAGGATAACAGGAGGTCGGCAAGTGAGCAACGTGAGCGAGCGGCGCGAACCGACCCGCGGCGGCGACATCCTAACCCTCGGCTTCGCCACCACCGTCGCGATGTGGGCCGTCGGCTATTTCGGTCGGCTGCCCGGCGTGCAGGCGCCGGTGTGGGTGCTGATGCCCCTGATGTTCGGCCTGCTGATCCTGGGCGGGCGGCTGGCCGGCCGCTGGACGGGCCGCGGCTGGCGCAGCGGCCTCTGGGTCGGGCTGCTGGCCTCGACGCTCAACCTGCTGGTCCTGGGCAGCTTGCTGGCCGCGGGCGATGCGCCGAACCGGGTCGTGCCGTCGGCGCTGCTCTGGGTGCCGGGCTCGCTGCTGATGGGTGCGGTCTTCGGCGCCATGGGAGCGGTCGACGGCGCGCGCCGCCCCTCGACGCCGCCCTTCGCCTGGCCGGCCGCCTTCGCTTTCGTCGCAGCCGGCGCCACGCTGCTGCTGCTGGCCGCGGGCGGCGTGGTCACCGGGCAGCAGGCCGGCCTGGCGGTCGTCGACTGGCCCAACAGCTTCGGCTCGAACATGTTCCTCTACCCGCTGTCGCGCATGACCGGCGGCGTGTTCTACGAGCACGCCCACCGCCTGCTGGGCTCGCTGGTCGGCCTCACGACACTCGTGCTGGCGGTGTTTTTGTGGCGCACCGACGAACGCCGCGGCGTGAAGCTGCTGGCGGGCGCCGCGCTGCTGCTGGTGATCGTCCAGGGCGTGCTGGGCGGCCTGCGGGTGACCGGCCGCTTCACCGGGAGCATGGACCCGGCCCACACCGCCCCCAACCTGACGCTGGCCATCGTCCACGGCGTGACCGGCCAGGTGTTCCTGGGCGTGCTGATCGCCCTGGCGGCCATGTCGACCCGCGGCTGGCGCGCCGCCAAGCCCAAGCTCTTCGCCGACGCCCGCACCGACGCCCTGCTGTCGCGGGCCGTGGTGATCGTGGTTATCGTGCAACTGGTGCTCGGGGCCATCCTGCGCCACCTGTCCCACGGGCTGCTGCTGCACATCACGATGGCGGTGGCCGTGGCCGTGGTGGGGCTGCTGGCGGGCTTGCGGGACTGGGGCGAGCACCCCGACGTACCGCGGCTGCAGGGGCTGGGCCGGGCGCTGATGATCCTGCTCGGCCTGCAGATCTGCCTGGGCCTGGCCGCGCTCTGGGCGACGGGCCTGACCGCGGCCGCCGGCGCACCCGCCCTGGCCGACGTGATCCTGACGACGCTGCACCAGTGCACCGGTGCCGTCATCCTGGCCTGCAGCGTGCTGCTGGCCCTGTGGAACACCCGACTGCTCCGCGCCGCGGCCTGACGCGCCGCGACCGGACGAAGGAGGCGCCATGCCCAAGGTCTCGGACATCCTCGCCGCCAAGGGTCGCGACGTCCTGCAGGTCGACCCCGACGACACCGTCCTGTCCGCCGTCGCCAGCATGGTCGAGCGCGGCGTCGGCTCGGTGCTGGTGACCCGCGGCAAGGAGATCCACGGCATCTTCACCGAGCGCGACTACCTGGCGAAGATCGCCCTGCAGGGCCGCTCCTCGCGCGACACCAAGGTGCGCGACGTCATGTCGTTCGAGCTGATCTGCGTGGGCGAGCACCACGACGTGGCCGACGTCATGGCCATCATGACCGAGGCCCGCATCCGCCACCTGCCGGTGGTCGACCGCGGCGGCCTGGCCGGCCTGGTCTCCATCGGCGACTGCGTCCGGCAGATCAGCCAGGACCACGAAGCCCGCATCGAGTACCTGACCGACTACATCCACGACAAGTACCCACGCTGATCCCGGGAGGACCCGAGACCATGACCGTGAGCGGGAAGATGGCGGCCTGGGCCGCCGGTCTGCGTTACGAAGACATCGCGCCCGAGGCGATCACGGCCGCCAAGCGGTTCCTGTTCGACAGCATCGGCTGCGCCTACGGCGGCCTGCTGCAGCACGACTGCCGGATCGCCCTGGAGGTGCTGCAGGAGACCGCCGGGCCGGGTCCGGCCTCGGTCATCGGCACCGGCAGGCGGATGGACCCGGTGTCCGCCGCTCTGGCCAACGCGCTCCTGATCCGCGTGCTCGACTACAACGACATCTACTGGAAGCAGGACCCGTCCCACCCCAGCGACCTCATCCCGGCCGCGATGAGCGCCGCGGCGCGCGCCGGCGGCACCGGCCGCGACCTGCTGCTGGGCATCGTGCTGGCCTACGAGTTCGAGCAGCGCCTGTGCGAGGCCTCGTTCCCGGGCATCCGCGAGATCGGCTGGCACCACGCCACCCTGACCGCGGCCGTCGCCCCCATCGTGGCCGGCCGCCTGCTGGGCCTGTCGGCCGAGCAGATCCAGCACGCCATCGGCATCAGCGCCTCGCGCCACCTGACGGGCGGCTCGGTGACGGCGGGCAAGCTGACGATGATGAAGAACACCGTCGACCCCATGGCCACGCAGTCGGGCGTCTTCGCCGCGCTCCTGGCCGAGAAGGGCTACACCGGCCCCGAGCACGTCCTGGACGGCAAGGAGGGCTTCAGCCACGTGCTGAAGACCGACTGGCGCTGGGACATCGTGACCGAGGGGCTGGGGCAGAGCTGGCGCATCCTGCAGTGCGGCATGAAGGCCTTCCCCACCGAGGCGCTGACCCACGCGCCGATGTCCGCGGTGCTGGACCTGGTCAAGACCCACGACCTCGCTCCCGACGATGTGGTGAAGGTGCGCATCCGCAGCCTGGCGCGCGCGGCCGACATCCTCGCGGACCCGAGCAAGTACGACCCGCAGAACAAGGAGACCGCCGACCACTCCCTGCCCTACGTGGTGGCGGCCTGCATCGCCGACCGCCGCGTGACGCCCGAGCAGTTCACGCCGGCGAAGATCCAGGACCCGGTGATCCGCGCCCAGCTGCGTAAGATCGAGGTCACGGCCGACCCCGAGATCGAGGCCGCGTTCCCCGCCCTGCAGAAGGTCCACGTCACCATCGAGACGACCGACGGCCGCGCGCTGGTGCGCACCCTGGACTACCCCAAGGGCGACCCGCGCAACCCGATGACCGACGCCGAGCTGACCGAGAAGTTCGACGCGCTGGCGACGCCGGTGATGTCGCCGGAGAGGTTGAAGGGGGCTAAGGAGGCGATCTGGGCGGTGGAAAGGCTCGGGAGGGCCGAGGCTTTGATGGAGGCTCTGGTCTGCGATCGATTATGATGAATAGGCTACGGCGGGGCAACGGAGTGATTCAGCCGTTGCCCTGCCAGCTCCCCTTCGCACAGTTGCGAACCTCGCTGGCGAGCCGATCGCCCAGGTGGTCGCTCTCCACGTCGAGATCGTAGTCCATCTGCAGTCCGAGCCAGAACTCCGGCGACATCCCGAAGTAGCGCGCCAGGCGCAGCGAGGTGTCCGCCGTGATCCGGCGCTTCTTCAGGACGATCTCGTTGATGCGGCGCGGCGGGACGCCCAGGTCACGGGCCAGACGGTTCTGGCTCAGGCCCATCGGTTCCATGAACTCGTGCTGCAGCACCTCGCCGGGGTGCACGGGCTTGAGCTTCTTCGCTGCCATGGCCGCTCCTCAGTGGTAGTCGACGATCTCGACGTCGAACGCGTCCCCGTTCTCCCAGCGGAAACAGATCCGCCATTGGTCGTTGATACGGATGCTGTACCGTCCTTCGCGCTCCCCCTGCAGCCGCTCCAGCCTGTTCGCCGGGGGCACCTTCAGGTCCGCCAGGGTCCGGGAATTGTGGAGCATCCGCAGCTTGCGCAGGGCGATCTCCTGGATGTCCCCGGGCAGCTTCTTCGAGCGGATTCTCCTGAAGACCCGCTCCGTTTCCTTCGACTTGAAGGACCGGATCATGACCCCATTCTATAACGTGTCGCGTTATAGGTCAAGATCAACTCCCCTCTCGTCCGGCGGCCACACCTTCCCGCAGTGTCGTCACTTTCCGGCAAGAAGCGACTATGGGTTCGGGCGAAGCTCCGCGATAAAGTTAACTGCATTATCTACAATATGATACGATCGCATTCCTGCACTCGAACCCACTTGGGTGCACGGCAGTCTCATCCCCGTGCCTGTCGACTTGATGCGACAACTTCCCGCGAACAGGGTACTTGTGGAAGACGCGGGATGATGGCATTTTGGGGATAGGGATGCCCTGCTTCCCACCGCTTCGGACCCCGGAACACCCCCATCTGCGGCAGCCCGCCCGCGGGAGGACGTCATGGCCCAGACCGTCATCGAGAAGATCACGCAGGCCCACGCCCTGGACCTGGCGCGCGGCGCCGAGCTGCACGCCGGTGACTTCGTCACGCTGGTGCCGGACCACGTGATGACCCACGACAACACCTCGGCGGTGCTGCAGAAGTTCGAGAAGCTGGGCCTGGGCAAGGTGCACGACCCGCGCCAGCCGGTGTTCGCGCTGGACCACGACATCCAGAACCGCAGCGACGGCAACCTGGCCAAGTACGCCAAGATCGAGGCCTTCGCGCGAGCGCAGGACATCGACTTCTACCCCGCCGGCACCGGCATCGGCCACCAGGTGATGATCGAGAACGGCTACATCCAGCCGGGCGGCTTCTGCGTGGCCAGCGACAGCCACTCGAACATGTACGGCGCCGTGGGCGCGGTCGGCACGCCGGTGGTGCGCACCGACGCCGCCTGCCTGTGGGCCACCGGCCGGTTCTGGTGGCAGATCCCGCGCACGGTGAAGGTCGTGCTGCAGGGCGAGCTGCGCACCGGGGTGACGGGCAAGGACGTGATCCTCACGCTCTGCGGCCAGTACAACCGGGACGAGGTGCTCAACGCCGCCATCGAGTTCGCGGGGCCGGGCGTGGCCGGGCTGAGCATGGACGCGCGCATGACCATCGCCAACATGACCACCGAGTGGGGCGCCCTGGTCGGCTGGTTCCCCTGCGACGACGTGACGATCGACTTCCTGGAGAAGCGCCAGGCCATCCTGGCGGTGCAGGGCATCGACGACCGCATCGACGACGCGCGGCTCAACCTCTGGAAGCGCCACCCGCTGACCTCGGACCCCGACGCGATCTACGCGGGCGTGATCACGCTGGACCTCTCCTTGGTCTCCCCGCACGTGGCCGGGCCGGACACCGTGCAGAAGAGCGCGCCGTTGGCCGAGCTCACGACCCG